>Ga0316206_1000098_pt1 | contig 173503 bp, 170 predicted proteins | sample 6monthpyrite_MG_FD_204942 | JGI IMG/M metagenome (GOLD analysis project Ga0316206, IMG submission 204942) | Microbial mat bacterial communities from mineral coupon in-situ incubated in ocean water Damariscotta River, Maine, United States -... | ecosystem: Environmental > Aquatic > Marine >... | reverse complement strand
TCTTCATTGTTATTCGGGAAAACCAATTCAAACTCAAGTTTCTGACCTTGCGCATTTTCAATGACGCCATCGCCGTCTCGATCTTCAAAGCCAGCTTCTTGTAGTAATTGTTTTGCCTTCGCGACATCATAAGCACGCGGCATAAGACTCGTGTTATGTTGTTTACTCTGAGGGTTAAATGGGCTAACAGCCAACTCACCATAACCAAGATAAATCTCGTCGATAATTTTCTTTCGATCGGTCAAATACGTCATTGCCTGACGGACACGCTTGTCACTAAACAAAGTATTATTATCATTTCGCTTCTGATTCCAACCAATATAAAAATAACCATTAATCGGTGGCATGTAATCAAAGTTATAGACCCGTCGCATTAAGGCTTTATCATTTAATAATTTATTGTATTCAAGAGGTCTGGCCGAATAAACGTCCAGCTCGCCATTTCTAAACGTTGTCAACGTCGCGCTATCATTTTCAATAATCTTCCAAAGCAGTCTTTTGTAGGGTGGTGATACTGGACCCCAGTAGCGTTCATTCCGTACTAGCTCGACTACGCCCTTATCAGGGCTCCAGGAAGAAGGCTCTTTTAAGCGATAAGGTCCCGAACCCAACAAAATCCCCTTAGATTCATTATATGTCTCTGGCGTTTTAAGATATTTCTTATAAAAATGCTTTGGCATAATTTCCATCGTGCCGGAAGTTAACAAACTATTGTAATAAGGTTCTATGAAAACAAATTCGACACTGTAATCATTCAATGCCTTGACCGATTTTATTTTCCGGTAATAGGCGCGCTGTCTTGGAGCAGCAATGGCCTCTGTCATCGCAAACTTATAGCTAAATACCAGGTCATGTGCCGTCAATTTAACCCCGTCAGAAAAGACCACATCATCACGCATTTGATATGTAATCGTCAGTCCATCATCTGAGATTTTCCAGGACGCTGCTATGTGCCCGATTAGCTCAAGCGAATCTGGATCGTAAGTTAGTAGTGTTTCTTGCACCAGGCCTTGAATGTCAGATGCATATTTATCTGTCGACACCAGCGGTGTTAAGGTTTTAATGTTCGAACTAAAGGACTGCACCAACCAGTCTCCTTCGCTATATCCGGGTAGTTGACTTGCTTCATAGGCACGCCGAAATGATGGTGGGATATCATCCAAAGCAGCGGTTGCGTCGGACTGCACAATCTGGCCTTTACTAAGTTTTGTGATCGCCTTTCGCATCTCGCGAAGATCATCTGTCTGTTCATCTACACGCTGCTCTATCTCCGACATCTTCAGCCATTGCCTATCGATCATGTACATAATCAAAATTAGTGTAAGAAACAACAAAGCCAAAATGCCAAACAGTGTGTAATCTTTCGGGCTAAAGCGTTTTTGCATATTTTTTATCCGTCTTTAATTCTTTTAATGTAGTGGCCGACATTCAATAAGAATGGTATTTATATCATACACTTGTTGCTACTTCTAAAGGAAAAAAACAGGCCACTTGTACCGCATCGCTAGCCTGCTGGAGTGGTGGTGCCTGGCTGTGGCAACGTGCCTGTGCATGCGCGCAGCGACCAGCATACACACAAGCGTTGGCTTCACTTGCCATCGTCGTGACTTCACCATATTCTGCGTATATACGCTGGCGTTCTGTATCGGGGTCTGGCCTCGGCTCTGCGCTGATCAGTGCTCTAGTATAGGGGTGGCGAGTTTGACTAAACACTTCTTCTGTCGGCCCCATCTCCATTAGCTTTCCCTGATATAACACGATCAACTCGTCACTGATATAACGAACCAGGCTCAAATCATGCGCGATAAAAATAAGTGTCAATCTTAATCGCTGTTGGAAGTCCTTTAAGAGATTAATTATCTGTGCTCTTACTGAGACATCGAGTGCACTTACAGGTTCATCACAGATAAGAATCTTTGGTTCAGTAATCATGGCACGTGCAATACCTACCCGTTGACACTGTCCGCCAGAAAATTCATGCGCATATCGTTGTCGTTGCAAATAATCCAGACCGACTTGTTCCATGATGGTCCTGAGCTTGTCGATGCGAGATTGCGTATTTATTTTTTCTTCAAGATAGTCCAGTGGTTCTGTAATCAATTGTTCGACTGTCATTCTTGGGTTTAGCGCCGCCAGAGGATCCTGGAAGATAAACTGAATATCTTTGTTCTGTTGCAAACCATGCTGAAAGTGAACAGAGCCTGCTGAAGGATCGTATAAACCCAGGATTGCTTTGGCCAGTGTCGTTTTACCCGAACCTGATTCACCAACAATGCCAAGACTACTGCCAGATTTGATCGAAACTGAAATATTCGAGAGAGCGTTAAACGGTTTTTTTCTGGCAAACGACACTAGCGCGCCTGTATGCCTGAACGAAACAGACACATCATCTACTTCGATTGCAATATTGTTGTCAGTCATACAAATGGCAGGCCTGTTGTTGAATGTCTGAGCCAGACATTACCGGTGTGACTTGCTCACAAACATCCAGACGCTTATCGCAACGTGGATAAAATGCACAGCCTATTTGAACCCCAACATTTCGTGGTGGCTGACCAGGAATACTAACCAAATTATCTGTTAGGCCAGACTGACTTTTTGCGGCCGCCAGTAAACCCTGGGTATAGGGATGTTTAGGCTCATAAAACAGCTTATCCAGGATTGCCTGCTCAACCGTCTGTCCAGCGTACATGACAGCAACACGATCACACTGTCCGGCAACAATGCTCATATCATGCGTAATAAAAATAATACTCAATGAAAACTCATCGCGCAGTGATTTTAGTAATGCCAGGATCTCTGCCTGCACCGTTACATCGAGTGCAGTGGTTGGCTCATCGGCGATGAGTATTTTTGGTTTACGCAACAGGGCCATTGCGATCATGATTCTTTGTCGCATCCCGCCAGAGAATTGATAGGGATAGTCATGAATACGGGTCGCCGCATCTGGAATACGAACCTTCTCCAGAATTTCAATCGCCTTCTTTAATGCTGTTTGCTTGTCTATTTGTTGATTAAGAACCAGGGTTTCCGTCAACTGGGTTGAAACCTTTAAATACGGATTCAATGATGACATCGGGTCCTGAAATATCATGGCTATTTCATTGCTGCGTACCTGGTTGATATCCGGTCTATTCAGTTTTAATAAATCCTTGTCTGAATATAACGCCACACCATTGATGTTTGCATTTTCCGGAAGCAGTTGTAACAAGCTGAGCATAAGCTGCGTCTTACCACTACCCGACTCGCCAACCACACCAAGCACCTCTCCTTCGTGCAATTGAAAGCTGACATCTCTGCACGCATGAACGACACCTTGCTCAGTATTAAATCTGACAGACATATTCTCTATATCGAGCAACAGTGTTATCTTCATTTTACCTGCTTGGGATCCAGTGCATCACGTAAGCCATCACCGATAAAATTAAAACAAAAAAGAATAATGGAAAGAAAAACCGCCGGAAAGATTAACGTCCAGCTGTAACTCTCCATTTCATTTGCGCCTTCACTAACCAGCGCCCCTAAACTGGTCATGGGTTCCTGAATACCCAGACCAAGGAAGCTTAGGAAAGATTCAACCAGAATAACCTGTGGAATGGTTAAGGTGATATAGACCACTACAATTCCGAGTAGATTAGGCACAATATGTCGCTGAATTATCTTCCAGTGACTGGCACCATAAATCCGTGCAGCTTCTACATAATCCTGTTGTTTAATCGCTAGCGTCTGGCCTCTTACAATACGGGCAATATCAAGCCAGTTGATGGCACCTATCGCAAAAAAGATTAGAAAGATATTCCTGCCGAAAAATACCATTAACAAGATAACAAAAAACATAAACGGCATGGCATACAGGATGTCGACGATTCGCATCATCACTGCATCCACTCGGCCACCGAAATAACCGGCGATGGCACCATAGTTAATTCCTATCAGGAGACTGACCAGGGTCGCGACCAGACCGATCGCTAACGATATACGGCTGCCCTCCATAGTGCGTACAAATAGATCTCGACCAAGACTATCTGTACCAAACAAGTGGCCGGTTGTGATTGAAGGCTCAGATGCAATCGCTTCATAGTCAATATCTTCTCCATTAAACGGAGACAACCAGGGAGCAACCAACACAGTAATCATCAATAATCCGATCAGAAACATGCTCGCTAATGCAGCACGATTGGCTTTTAGGCGTAACCATATTTGTTTTCGTGGCGACAGGCTTTCTATTTCACTCATGCTTTCTTACCTTGCAAGCGTATCTGTGGGTCCAGCCAGCCATACAACAGGTCAACAATTAAGTTAAGCAGGATAATAAACACACCATAAAAAACCACGACGCCCATCACCAACGTGTAGTCTCTATTTAACGCGCCTTGCACAAAGTAACGTCCAAGCCCAGGGATACCATAAATTTGCTCAACCACCACTGAACCAGTAATGATGCCGGCAATGGCTGGCCCCATATACGAAATGACAGGTAACAAAGTTGGTTTTAGTGCATGCCGGGTTAATATATAAAACGTTGGTAACCCTTTTGAAAACGCAGTACGAATAAACGGACTGCGCAAGACTTCGATCATGCTGCCGCGACTTATTCGCGCAATGTAGGCAATTTGTGGTAATGCCAGTGTAACAATAGGAAGAATACGATTTTCTAACGCGCCATCATTCCAACCACCTGCTGGGAAGATCGAAAACATAATCGCGAACAACAAAATCAATATAGGTGCCATCACAAAATTGGGCACTGATATTCCCAGCATGGAAATCGTCATCACGCCATAATCAAACTTTGAATTTTGCCGATATGCCGCCAGTATTCCGGCTGCACTGCCAAGCAATAAAGCCAGTGCCATTGCCGATAGGCCCAATTGCATCGAGACTGGAAAACCCTGCCCTATTAATTCTGTCACTGTATAATTTTTATATTGAAACGATGGCCCGAAATCTCCCTGCAAGATACCTTTTAGGTAAAAGCCAAACTGTTTATACACAGGTTCATCCAGATGAAACTTCGCATTGAGGTTGGCCTGTATCTCTGGTGCCAGTGATTTGTCAAAATCAAAGGGGCCACCCGGCGCAAGACGAATCAGAAAAAAACTAACAAGAATGATAATGAATATCGTCGGGATTGCGCCTAGCAAGCGTCGAATAAAATATTCAATCATGGGAACGATTAATGCGCCTTAATATATAAGTGTTTACTATAGTGATGATCCATAACATTGTCTTGATACCCACCAACATAGGGTTTGACTAGATGTTTGCTCATATAAAAATAAACAGGGATCACAGGATAATCATTTAGTAAAATTTTCTCTGCCTGCTGCAACAGGCCTCGACGTGCATTTGAATCAGATTCACGCGCTGATTTTGCTAACAAAGCATCATACTCAGGATTATTATAACCCGAGTCATTCACACCATGACTGGAATGCAAAAGCTCGGCGAAACTATATGCATCGTTATAATCAGCTATCCAGCCGGAGCGAAACACCTGCGTTTTTTTAGCCTTCCTGCTTGCCAGAAACACTTTCCATTCTTCATTATGAAGTTTCGTTTTAACACCCAAATGCTTTTTCCACATTGAGGCAATCACGATCGCTATTTTCTTATGATTTTCACTGGTGTTGTATCGAATTTCGACGGTGAGTGGTTTATCTTTATTATAACCAGCCTGCTGAAAGAGTTCTTTTGCAACTTTAATGCGACGGGACATAGGCCAACGCTTCCATTCATATTCGACCTGTTGGTAGTTCGCGACATTGGGCGGCACCCAACCGTAGGCAGGCGTCTCGCCTGTTTTTAGAATCTTTTCAGTTAGCACTTCCCGATTGATGACCATCGACAAGGCCTGACGTAATTTATTATTACTTTTAAAAGGCGGCCGGGTGAGGTTATAGCCTAAATAATATATTCCCAGGTAAGGCGCAATGCGTAAATCCTGTTTGAGATTTTTCCGCAACCACGGCATCTGACTTATCGGTACGCCCTCTGCAAGATCAATCTCCCCCGCCCGATATCGTTTAAGTTCACTGGACTGATTTTCAATCGGGTAATAATAGACTTTATCCAAACGAGTGTTTTTATTATCCCAATAGTGCGTATTGCGTTCCAACAGGATATGCGATTGCACTGTCCACTCTTTCAGTACAAAAGCACCATTACCAATCAGATTTCCAACCCGCGCAAAACGGTCGCCATGTTTTTCAACACTTGCCTTGTGAACAGGATAGGTCGATGAGTGGGTTAACAATCCAAGAAAATATGGTGTTGGCCCTTTAAGGGTGACTTCCAGTTGATGATTACTAATTGCGCGGACACCAAGTGAAGTGGTTTTTTTTGTTCCTTTGATAATCTCTTCTGTGTTTAGCACGGGCGCCAGGGTCTGCGCATAATAGGAGCCCGTTTTCGGTGCAACGATACGTCGCCAGCTATAAACAAAGTCATGTGCCGTCACAGGATCACCATTGGACCATTTGGCATTCTCACGCAAAGTAAATAAATAGCGAAGACCGTCTTTACTGATCGTCCAACTCGATGCCACACCTGGAACCAGAGCACCATCAGGTGACTCGCTGATAAGTCCCTCATACAAATCTTTTTGTATGTTCGCCGACGGCACGCCTTCGGATTTATGTGGGTCGAGACTTTGTGGCTCGGAGCCATTACCACGATGCAATACCTGTTTGGCTGCAAATGTTTCGGCCGCTAAACAGCTAACCGAGGTCAACAAGGCAGAAAAACAAGCAAATGTTAACCCTACTATTAGCTTTGTTGGCTGGCTCATGATTCTTATTTCATTATTGTATTGAATGAATGCACTCCCTTGTACGCATCATTGTTGCTTGTTTACCACAGGGCAGCAAGTCATTCGTATCGCATCCACTGCAAATGCATGACTAACACAATCAAGCCTAGTTATTTGACTTAAAACGTTTTTATCTCAGCGAAATTTTGTTATCGTTAGCCCAACTTCTGGTGGATAAGCTCCGGAATAACCAATCACTTAAATGAAAAGGTCGGACTATGGGTTTTCTCGAAAATAAGCGTATTTTGATTGTTGGACTTGCCAGTCACCGTTCTATTGCCTGGGGAATCGCACACGCCATGCGTCGAGAAGGCGCTGAACTGGCCTTCACTTATCAAAATGAAAAATTACAAGACCGTGTCGAAAAAATGGCCTCTGAGCTGGACTCCGAGATTGTGGTTCCCTGCGACGTAAGTAGTGATGAAGAAATAGACAAAGTTTTTGACCACCTGGACAATTACTGGGATGGTCTGGATAGCATCGTGCACTCCGTTGCCTTTGCCCCTCGCAACGAGCTTGAGGGTGATTACCTGGACAACGTCAGCCGTGATGGTTTCCGTACCGCACATGAAATTAGCTCCTACAGCTTTGCAGCACTGGCAAAAGCGGGTCGGAATATGATGGAAGGCCGTGATGGCGCGATGCTCACATTAAGCTATCTGGGTGCAGTAAGGGCAATGCCGAATTATAACGTGATGGGCCTTGCCAAGGCCTCTCTGGAAGCCAATGTACGCTACATGGCCCAGAGTCTGGGTCCCGATGGCATCCGGGTCAACGGCATCTCAGCTGGCCCTATCAAGACCCTGGCTGCTGCTGGAATCAGCAACTTCCGCCGTATGCTGGATGAAGTGGAACAGGCCGCCCCGTTGCGGAGAAATGTCACTATTGAGCAAGTGGGTAATGTCGCGGCATTCTTGTGTTCAGACCTTGCCAATGGCATCACCGGTGAAATCACCTATGTAGACTCAGGTTATAACACCATCGGAATGCGGCCGTTAGAAGCTTAAAGCAGGAACAGTTTCACAAATAATACGTTAACGACTGGCAGGCGCCTCGTCTGCCAGAATACCCGTCTCCCCCTCACTCTTACCGATAATCACCGCACCACAAGAATCGCTGAATACATTAACGGAAGTACGGCACATGTCCAGCACCCGATCTACGATGATCACCATCGCCAATCCTGCACTCGCCTGAGCCTCATCCATCCCAACTGCTTGCAGAATGATCATGATCGCGACCAGGGATGCGGCAGGGATTCCTGCTACCCCAATCGAAGTCATCAATGCCGTAAACACAATCAGGAATTGTTGGGTGAAGGTCAAGTCATAACCAAACGCCTGAAAAATAAAGATGGCAACAACACATTCATACAAAGCAGTGCCATCCATATTAATGGTTGCCCCCAGCGGTAATACAAACGAACTAGTTCGGTTTGAGACCTTCGCATTCTTTTCTACACATTCTAATGTCAGCGGGAGTGTCGCAGAGGACGACGCCGTAGAAAACGACGTTAACAACGCAGGTGCCATTGCCCTGAAGTGACGTAGTGGATTAACACGGGCTAATAACTTAAGCATCACCGGCATAGTAATAAACAAGTGGAAACCTAATGCCAATAAAACAGTAATCGTAAAGTTTCCCAGCGCCTCGGTCATTCTTCCTATATCTTCGGATTCCTTATTAAGGCCGAGTACAACACTAGCTATTAAGCCAAAAATACCGATCGGCGCAAATTTGATAATAAATTCAGTGATCTTCAGCATAACCTCATAGGTGCCCTGCCAGAAATTATATTGAGCCTCTGCGTAGGCATCAGGAATTTTGGTAATAAAGAAACCAAACAGGATGCTAAAAAAGATCAGTCCCAGCATCTGACCTTCTGCTGCAGCCGAGACAATATTTTTTGGAACCATGCGTAAAAAAATATCGGCAATACTACTACTTTCACTTCCAGCCACCTTACCCTTTGCTTCCTGAATTTGCGTATCACTCACTTTAATGATGTCACCAATGGGCTCGCCATCAACCAGACCCGGCGTAATCATATTGACCAGGACCAGACCGATAAGGATCGCAAATAAACTGGTGGTCATATAATAAAGGATGGTTTTACCACCCATACGGCCCAAACCTTGCGTGCCGCCTATGCCGGCAATACCGGTAATAATCGATGCCACAATCAAAGGAACAATAATCATCTTCAAGGCATTCATAAACATGCTGCCAATGAAATCAAATACAGAGAGGAGATGGATACCTAAGAAAGTTGTTTCTTTGGTTGTAAAGTAACCCACCGTGACGGCAAGACAGATAGCAATGAGAATTTGCCAGTGGAGTTTAAGTTTGAGCATGACAACAAATCCTTATGTGATTTGATGGTCAGCGACATCTATCGACCGCCATCTATAATATTTTCAGGCAATTTGTTTCAACGTTGGTACATTGCGTACCAAACTGGTTTATTGATCGCCTTCTCGACTCTCGGCAATAATGTCAACGTCACTGTGCGAACGTTTGTACTCCAGTACTGCATCCGTATCTGTGCGCCCATTGGCCTGAGTTAATTGCTGCTGCATCGCATCCAATACACTTTGTTCTTCTTTGAGCGGATTTTCACGCACTGAACGGAAAACGATTACAACGCCATTGCCATTTGTGACTGGCACATTGTGAAAGACTGTTTTATCTGGGGCTGATTGTCTGAGGCCAAATAATGCTTTTCGAACATCTGCATTTATTGCATTTTGTTCAGCTTGCGTCGCATCAAGCCGGGCCTCTCTGCCGATGAAACCAGGATTGATCCAGGAAACCGCTTTATGACCTGCCGCGATAGATTCCGGCGTCTTACCTTCATTCAATTGCTGTAGTTGTTGTTCAGCCAATACGGCAACTTGCAGTTGAGCCCGTTCCTGTCTTAACTGGCTTTCAACCAAATTTTTCACTTCATCGAAGGGTTTTTGCTTGGCCGGTAGATGTTCTTTAAGACGCACTACAATCAAGTGATCTTCGCTCAGCTTAATCACATTACTATTAAATGATTCAAGCAAAACCTCTTCGCTGAAAGCTTCGCCAAGCAGTTCAGGATTTTTGAAAATTTGTGCACCACCGGCTCGGGTGATCAATGGACTCGTTTTAATACTGAATCCTAAAGCTTCTGCTGCCGGCTCTAATGAATCACGGAACTCATAGGTTATATTTTCCAGTTTGCTCTGGCTTTCATAAAAAATTCGTTCAGCTTTCTGATTTTTTAGTTCAAGCGATAAACGTGCTTGCACATCTGCAAACGGTTTTGCCTTGCCGGGAATAATTTTGTCCAGTTTAATCAGATGATAACCAAACTGTGAACGAACCGGATCGCTAATCTCGCCTTCTTTCAGCGCAAAGAGTGCATCATCAAATGCCGGATCATTTTGGCCACGGCTGACACGATCCAGGCTACCGCCTTTTTTAGCGCTAAACTTATCTTGCGAATGCTGTTTTGCCAAATCAGCAAACAAGGCACCCTCACCTAACTGACGTTTAATATCGATCAATGTTACAAGCGCCGTGGCTTCGTTAGTGCTGTCATCCAGCTTGATCAAAATATGACTGGCTTCACGCTCATCACTGATGGTAAAACGGGATTTATTTTTCTCGTAATAGTCTTTAACTTCTTCCTCATCAACGACCTGACTAGTGGATAATGCCTGCAGGCTTAATTCCAGGTAGTCGAGCTTAACCTGCTCCTGGGTCATGTATTGATCGGCGTGTTGTTCATACCAGGCCTTGACTTCTTCTTCACTCAGTTTGATAGTCTGACTGACTTCTGACTTGCTAATAGTCAGGAAACCCATATCCCGTTGCTGCCGGTTCAGGCGCTGAAAATCGGTGACTGAGGATTTTAACTCAAAGGCAGAATCGCTAATGCCCGATATGAATTGCTGGTTTGATAAATTAATTGCCTGCTCTATCGCATAACCTTCTGCGGTGTAGCCATACTGCGCGACAACATCTGAGAATTTTTGATTGGAAAATTTACCATTTTCATCCAGGAAGACAGGGACCTGCTCCAGTGATTTTCTGGACTGAGCTGGGCTGTTCCGAAAACCCGCTTCATGCGCAAGTTGAGTGACTAATTCGGACTGGACAAGACCATTCACAACCGATTTGCGCAATAGATTTTCATTAAAAAATCGTGCAAAGTTCTCACCCAATTGCTGTTGAAGCTGGGCTTGCCGATTATTAAAGGCAGTGCTGAACTGTCGCTGAGTAATTTCAACATCGTTCACTTTGGCAACATAATTTTTAACGCCGCTACCAAGATAGGAACTAAGAATGAATGATGAAAGACCAAGGATAATGAAACCGACAATTATCCAGATGATCACCCCTTGAGCATTATCGCGAATAGTTTGTAACATTTGAGTATTATACTTTTTTCATTGAAACAAATCTGACTAAATCTAAATCGTTGTATAAATAAATCAGGCAAATAAAAAGGCACAGTTTTTACGCCGCACCTTCTTGGTTATTCTAAGATATTTAAGTGGCGGACCGGACGGGATTCGAACCCGCGACCTCCGGCGTGACAGGCCGGCATTCTAACCAGCTGAACTACCGGTCCATCCCATAAACTTCGATACCAATGTCCATAAATGCCAGCTTGACCTGTAAGGATGTACGTCACAACATCCAACCATTCATAAAAATTGGTGGGTAGTGCAGGATTCGAACCTGCGACCCTCGCCTTGTAAGGGCGATGCTCTACCAACTGAGCTAACCACCCCTGCTCGAAGGCGCGCTAGTTTACGGCATCCTTAAGAGCTTTGCCAGCCTTAAACGCAGGATTGTTTGAAGCTGGAATATTGATGGTTTCACCGGTACGCGGGTTGCGGCCCTGGCGAGCAGCACGTGGACGAACCTGGAATGTTCCAAAACCAACCAGGGTCACCTGGTCACCATTTTTCAATGTGTTAGTGATGGATTCTATGACGGTATCTACGGCGCGTGTCGCAGCAGCTTTGGAAATATCAGCACCTTCTGCAACAGCTTCTATCAGTTCGGCTTTATTCACTAGGAACTCCCCTTTTTTTAAGTATTTTGATTAGAAAAATACCGCTCCCTATCCAGGAGCGGCTGTATTATTTGATTTGATTAAACTTATACCAACCGGTCAAATTGAGGTCAAGCATGTCGGTTGGCTTTTAGGATAAAATATAGTTTGACTAATGCGTTCTTATCGTTCCCTGCTCAGCATCTGTCTCTTTGCTTTCCTTCTCGGTGACCTTTTTTTCCTCTGATTCAGGCAATGGCTCCGGCATATGCGTCAAAGCAATCTCAAGCACTTCATCAATCCATTGTACCGGTCTGATATCTAATTCCTCTTTCACATTATCAGGAATGTCCACCAGATCACGTCGGTTTTCCTCTGGAATCAGTACTATTTTGATGCCACCGCGTCGCGCAGCCAGCAATTTTTCTTTGAGCCCACCAATCGGTAGCACTTCACCACGCAGAGTAATCTCACCTGTCATCGCCACATCTGCACGAACCGGAATCCCCGTCAGTGCCGATACCAGGGCCGTACACATACCACCACCGGCGCTGGGTCCATCCTTGGGAATCGCTCCCTCAGGGACGTGAACGTGGATATCATTTTTCTCAAACACCTCAGGGTTAATACCCAACACTGCTGAGCGACTTCGTACCACGGTCATAGCGGCCTGAATCGATTCTTTCATTACGTCACCGAGTTGCCCGGTCACGCTGTGTTTACCCTTACCCGGCATAATGGCCGTCTCAATGGTCAGTAACTCACCACCTACTTCAGTCCATGCCAATCCAGTTACCTGGCCGACCTGATCTTTTTCTTCTGCCAGACCGAAACGGAATCGTTTTACACCCAGATATTTTTCAATATTGCTGTCATCAATGACCGTCTTTTCATCGGTTGGATGTAACAGAACTTCTTTGACCACTTTACGGCAAATCTTGGCGATCTCGCGCTCGAGATTACGTACACCCGCTTCACGAGTGTAATAACGAACAATATCGAGGATGGCAGATTCTGTAATTTCAATCTCTTCCTCTTTTAAGCCATTGTTCTTGATCTGTTTTTGCAGCAGGTATCGCTGGGCAATATTGCTCTTTTCATCTTCGGTATAACCGGACAAACGAATAACTTCCATACGATCCAGTAATGGTCCCGGAATGTTCATGGTATTTGATGTCGCCACGAACATGACTTCTGACAGGTCGTAATCCACTTCCATATAGTGATCGTTGAAGGTGTGGTTCTGCTCAGGATCCAGAACTTCCAGTAACGCCGACGCAGGATCACCACGGAAATCCATTGCCATCTTGTCAATTTCATCCAGCAGGAATAATGGGTTACGTGTTCCCACCTTGGTCAAATTTTGAATAATCTTACCGGGCATAGAACCGATGTAAGTACGACGGTGGCCACGAATTTCCGCTTCATCACGCACGCCACCTAAGGCCATGCGCATAAATTTACGATTTGTTGCACGCGCAATGGATTGACCCAGAGACGTCTTGCCCACACCAGGAGGCCCTACCAAACATAATATAGGCCCCTTCATTTTCTTCATGCGAGTCTGAACAGCCAGGTATTCAAGAATACGTTCCTTAACTTTTTCCAGACCATAGTGATCAGCTTCCAGTACTTCTTCTGCCTTTGCTATGTCATGACGAACCTTGGTACGTTTCTTCCAGGGCACGCCGACAATCCAGTCAAGATAATTACGTACCACCGTGGCTTCGGCAGACATCGGCGACATCATCTTGAGTTTTTGCAATTCACTACTGGCTTTAGTTTTCGCCTCTTTCGACATGCCGGCTTTTTCGATTTTGTTTTCAAGCTCTTCCAGCTCATTGGGTACATCTTCCATTTCACCCAGTTCTTTTTGAATGGCCTTCATTTGCTCATTCAAATAATACTCACGCTGGCTTTTTTCCATTTGGCGCTTAACACGACCACGAATGCGTTTTTCGACTTGAAGTAAATCGATTTCAGATTCCATCATCGCCATCATATGTTCAAAACGTTCACGCAATCCTTCTATCTCGAGAATCTTTTGTTTCTCGTCAATCTTTAAAGACATATGAGCCGCAATGGTATCGACCAGACGACTTGGTTCATCAATACTGGAAAGCGATGTCAGAATTTCAGGCGGGACTTTTTTATTTAATTTTACGTATTGATCAAACTGGGTGACCAGTGAGCGCACCAGCACTTCACCTTCACGTTCTTCGGGCTCTTCTTCATCAAGCGCAACAGTTTGAGCGTTAAAATACTCCTCGTTTGCAACAAAATGAACGATGCGTGCACGCTTAACACCTTCAACTAAAACTTTGACCGTGCCATCAGGTAATTTAAGCAATTGCAGGATGGTTGAAACGGTACCGATTTCATAAACATCTTCCGGGCTGGGATCATCTTCTGCTGCACTTTTTTGCGCAACCAGCAAAATTTGTTTGTCTTTTTCCATTGCCGATTCAAGAGCCTGAATCGACTTATCACGCCCTACGAACAGAGGGATGACCATGTGTGGATAGACCACCACATCTCTTAAAGGTAAGACGGGAATAGTAGTAAGTTGTTCGTCGATGACGTTTGACATAATTCGTTCTCTTATGACTTCTGGTTATAGTATCTACATTGGCTATATGCAGCCAGATAGATGCATTTTCAATACCAACCGGTGAGCTTTTTTCTCGTTCACCTAACGTCTATGAGGGAATTACTTTCAAAGATCGCAATCTTAGCGATCATCAGAGGCCGCAATTTGATCCGAACCTTCGTAAATGAATATTGGCTCACCATCGCCATTAATAACCGATTCATCAATAACGACCTTCTCCAGATTCTCAATTGAAGGTAAATCGTACATGGTATCAAGCAGCATTTGCTCAAGAATAGAGCGAAGCCCCCGCGCACCGGTTTTCCGTTCCATTGCCTTTAATGCTACAGCAGCCAGCGCTTCTTCTCGGAATTCCAGCTCACACCCTTCCATTTCAAACAATTTTTGATATTGCTTGGTCAGCGCATTTTTGGGTTCGGTAAGAATCTGAATTAGAGCATCCTGATCAAGCTCACTCAGCGTCGCAACAACAGGTAAACGTCCGACAAATTCTGGAATGAGACCATAGCGAATCAAGTCTTCAGGCTCAACAGTGTGTAACACGTCGCTAAGACTCTTCTTGTCTTCCTTGCTCTTCACTTCAGCAGAGAAACCAATACCACCCTTCTCCGAACGGTCACGGATGATCTTTTCCAGACCCGCAAAGGCGCCACCACATATGAACAAAATATTGCCTGTATCAACTTGCAGGAATTCTTGTTGTGGGTGTTTACGCCCACCCTGTGGAGGCACAGAGGCCACGGTGCCCTCTATTAATTTCAATAATGCCTGTTGTACACCTTCACCGGATACATCGCGAGTGATTGATGGATTGTCAGACTTACGAGAAATCTTGTCGATTTCATCGATATAAACAATGCCTGTCTGCGCCTTTTCGACATCGTAGTCGCACTTTTGCAATAGTTTCTGAATGATATTTTCAACATCTTCACCCACATAACCGGCTTCGGTCAGGGTCGTGGCATCAGCAATGGTAAAGGGAACATTTAGCAGACGCGCCAGCGTCTCGGCCAATAGCGTCTTGCCGCTACCGGTTGGACCTATCAACAGGATATTAGATTTAGCGAGCTCGACATCATCTTTACGTTGGCCAGTCTCAAGCCGCTTGTAGTGATTGTAAACAGCAACCGCAAGGACCTTCTTGGCGCGTTCCTGGCCAATAACGTATTCATCCAGGATCCCATCGATTTCATGGGGAGTGGGTAGCTTGTTGCCACCTGCAGAAGAAGCTTGTTCTTGCACTTCTTCACGGATAATGTCGTTACAGAGTTCAACACATTCATCGCAAATAAAAACAGAGGGCCCCGCAATTAACTTGCGAACCTCGTGCTGACTTTTGCCACAGAAGGAACAGTACAGCAGTTTGCCGTTTTCGCCCGAACTGTTCTTATCGTCACTCATTTGCCACTACCTCTATGTCTTATCCGCATTCATTCTTCAATACAATTAAACAATGCATTCAATCCATCGTTTTTTCAAGCCCTTATCTGTAAGGATATTTGCAAGCATCTCACAATAACCATACACCAAAACTGCTACCTGGGCCTGTGAATCCCGTCTAATTACTTGGTCTCTGTTTATTTGGCCTCTGTGCCTGGCCGTTCTTCCAGCATCTCATCAATCAGCCCATATTTGACCGATTCTTCCGCACTCATGAAGAAATCACGATCCGTGTCCTTGGTGATGACGTCCATTGGCTGACCTGTATGTTTGGCAAGAATCGCGTTCAAACGTTCCCTGGTACTCAAAATCTCTTTGGCGTGGATCTCAATATCAGACGCCTGGCCCTGAAAACCACCCAACGGCTGGTGAATCATAGTCCGGGAATGTGGCAAAGAGAAGCGCTTACCCTTGGCTCCCGCGGTCAATAAAACGGCGCCCATACTGGCCGCCATACCGGTGCACATGGTGCTGACATCCGGTTTGATGAACTGCATGGTGTCATAAATTGACATACCGGCCGTGACCGACCCACCCGGTGAATTGATGTACAGGTGAATATCTTTATCCGGGTTCTCCGACTCAAGAAACAGCAATTGGGCCACAATCAGGTTGGCCATGTGATCTTCAACCTGGCCCACCAGAAAAATCACACGCTCTTTTAAAAGACGTGAATAAATATCATAAGAGCGCTCACCACGTGCCGTCTGCTCGACGACCATGGGAACCAGTTGATTACTTATATTATTGCCTTGCCATTCCATGTTATGAGTTCTATCGGTCACGTGCTCACATCCTTTAAGAGGTAATTAATAAGGTTAATTCAAGCTTACTTCTGGCCGTTTGGATACATAATTTCTTGGAAAGTCATAGGCTTATCACTTAATTTAGCCTGTGAGAGTATCCAGTTAACGACCTGTTCTTCTATCACGAGTGATTCAATTTCAGCCAAACGCTGTTTATCACCGTAATAATACTGAACAACTTGCTCAGATTTCTCGTATGGTTCCGCAATCGCGTCCACTTTTTGTTTTACAGAAGCTTCATCGGCCTGTAGTTCTTCTTTCTTAACTATTTCTGCCATGATGAGGCCAAGGCTTACTCGACGCTTAGCTTCACCTTCGAACATCTCTGGTGACAATTTGGTCTGCTCCGCTGGCATACCCTGCTGGCGCATGTTGTTAATCATCTGTTCAGTCAGGGCTTGCGCCTCGTTCTGAATAAGCGCCTTGGGAACGTCAACGTCATGCGCCTCTAACAAGGCATCCATAACGGCCTTTTTAGTCTGGGTTTCCAGCGCATTATTTAGCTCGCGGTCCATGTTGCTGCGGATTTCTTCCCGGAACTTGTCCATGTCACCGTCATCCATACCCATTTTCTTGGCTAATTCAGCATCAACTGGTGGCAAAGCTTGTTCTTCGACCTTCTTTAACGTGACCGCAAATTTCACGGGTTTGCCGGCCAGGTCTTTCTGGTGGTAATTTTCTGGAAAAGTCAGATCCAGCGTCTTTTCATCCCCTACTTTCAAACCTACCAGGCCATCTTCAAAACCAGCGATAAGCTGGCCTTTACCGATTTCAACGGCCATATCGGTGCCTGTGCCGCCTTCAAAGGCCACATCATCAATCGTACCCACAAAGTCAATGCTCGCCTTATCGCCCTGCTTTGTTGCTCTATCAACCGATTCCCAGGTCGCATGCTGCTTTTGAATCGTCGCCAGCATGTGTTCCAGGTCTTCGTCTGTAATCTCAGTTGTAGGCTTTTCGATGCTGACCGCACTCATATCGCTGATAACCACTTCAGGATAGATCTCGAAGGTAGCGGTGTATTCAAGGCCATCGCCCGGATTAGAGGGCTTGGGAGCAAAGTCTGGCATGCCCGCTGGCTTCAGCTCTTCTTTGGTGATCGCTTCGTAAAAACTCGACTGGATGACGTCACCGAGAACTTCCTCGCGTGCCTGCAGGCCATAGCGTTGTTTGACCACATTCAATGGCACTTTACCTGCGCGGAAGCCTTTTAGCTTAACCGTCTTGCTCAGGCTTTGAAGCTTCTTTTGAACGGCTTCATCAATTTGATTTTCTTCCACTGTGACGGTGACCCGTCGCTCAATGGCATTAGGCGACTCTACTGAAACCTGCATGTCCAATCCTCATGTAACATCTTGATTATAAAATGAATAAATTAAAATATGGTGCGGATGGAGAGACTCGAACTCTCACGCCTCGCGGCACCAGAACCTAAATCTGGCGTGTATACCAATTTCACCACATCCGCAAAAGACGGGGATTATACCGATTGTCGGTATGTGTGTAACCTATCTGATGAGCTGATTCTAAAGGCATTTCGAAGAATCAGATCGGGATGAAAGAATAAAAAGAAAATGGGGTGGCTGAAGGGACTTGAACCCTCGACGACCGGAATCACAATCCGGGGCTCTACCAACTGAGCTACAACCACCATAGAGAAAGTTATTTGGCGCGCCCGGCAGGATTCGAACCTGCTACCCTCGGCTTAGAAGGCCGATGCTCTATCCAGATGAGCTACGGGCGCAGCGTGACTTTCAAATCCTACCTGTCCGTGAATGCGAAGTCGAACTCACGTCACCAAACTAAATTTGGTCGGGGTAGAGAGATTCGAACTCCCGACATCCTGCTCCCAAAGCAGGCGCGCTACCAGACTGCGCTATACCCCGATTTATAAGGACGGCGATAATACGCCGGCAAGCGAATTTGGTCAAATCCTCTGAGGTTTTATACTTGGCTAGCAAGCCGTTACCTGCGATCATTCGGCCTTGAGTGAGGAATTTATTTCAAATATGAGTGCAAAGTTAATCGATGGTAAGGCGATCGCAGCGGAATTGCGAGCAAATATGAAGCAGCAAGTTGCCGAACGAAAGAATAATGGACAACGTATTCCTGGACTCGCGGTCATTATGGTCGGCGAAGACCCCGCCTCTGCCGTTTACGTAAGAAACAAGCGAAAAGCCTGCGATGAAGTCGGTATCAACTCATTTGCTTATGACCTGCCTGCCTCAACACCTCAGAAAGAGCTTGTCGACCTTATTGACGAGCTCAACAACAACGACGATGTACATGGCATCCTTGTACAACTCCCCTTGCCCGACCATTTCGACGATGAAGCAGTTCTTGAACGCATAAAGCCCAAAAAAGATGTCGATGGCTTTCACCCATACAACATAGGCCGACTCGCGCTTCGCATGCCGGTTCTACGTTCATGCACACCACGCGGCATCATGATCATGCTGGAAAAAACAGTGGGCGACGTCAAAGGCCTGGATGCGGTTGTCGTCGGTGCATCAAATCACGTTGGTCGTCCGATGGGCCTTGAACTTCTATTGGCAGGTGCAACCGTTACCACTTGCCACCGCTTTACCAAAGAAACACAAGAACACGTTAAACGAGCCGATCTCGTTGTCGTCGCAGTTGGAAAACCCGGCATTGTAAAAGGCGAATGGATTAAACCTGGCGCCATCGTTGTCGATGTTGGCATTAACAGAATGGATGATGGTCGTTTAGTCGGTGACGTTGAGTTTGAAACCGCCAGCAAACACGCTAGCTGGATTACCCCTGTTCCAGGTGGCGTCGGTCCAATGACAGTTGCAACCTTAATTCAAAACACTGTTGATGCCACGAAATAACCTGCTGGTGTTCTCATTTGCCTTGAGATAACTTCCTTTCGAGATTATCGATTCTTTCTTCAAGATCGGTGTAGATTCCATTTTCAGTAGCCATCTTGTAAAACCGAATTGCCAGGCGGATATCTTTTTGTACACCCAGTCGTCCAAATTCATATGCGTTACCCAATCGTATTTGAGAATAACGATCCCCAAGATTGGCGGCCTGTGTGTACCATCGCACAGCTTCAGGCAGGTCGCGATTAACTCCCCAGTTACCCGTCCCAAACAACTGCCCCAGGCGCATTGCAGCAACACTATTACCTTTCTCCGCCTCCTGAATGAGAACGCTTGTATCTGGTCGCATCTTAGCACCACAGAGACCTTCAGCCGGAATCTCCCGACTAAGCCAGTAGCACTTAGGCATGACATGAACCTCTTTCAGGGAAAAAATATCTTCTTCTGAAAGTGCAGTTGTTGTGTAAGAACCCAAACCCGTAGCAATAAATGCCCCAACGGCAAGACGTTGAAACTTATTTTTTCTAGCCATATAAATGCTCCTGCTCACGTCAGGGTATAACCTTTAGTTTCTACACCTGTTAAACATAATCCAGTCGAGAATGACCTTGTTTGATCCAGATCAGACAGATTATAAAAATAATTAATATACTCGATCTGCAAAGTATAGCCCCATCGCTACAGAATCGGCTGAACAAGTTTCCGTTTGCATGGTCTTATACTCTTAAGCAGGCAAGGAGTCAGGAAAATGAAGATCACGGTAGGTGTCATAAACATCTTGGGATGGATATGCCTGGCATATCCGATTGCTGGCATTACAGCACCTACAACTGCACCTACCACAACCAGCAAAGAGCAGGTGAACACATGGAATCAATTCGCCCAACGACTATACATACTGCATCAACATCAAACTGCCCAACATGAAACTTTTCAGAAAGAATCCACCGGCGGTTATATGGGCGGTGGCGATTTCTATCGCGAAGTTAAATACTATGATAAAAAAAGCGAGCGCTTGCTCAGCCGCGTACTCTGGGAAATTGATAACCCGGAACAGATTCATGAGATTGAAGTCTTTGTGCACAATAGAAACGGCAAATTAAAGCGAGACTATCTTGCTGCCTTTTTGCCTGTGCATCGAAATGCACCGGTCCAGACATTAATTAATTTCCATTATAGTAATGATGAAATAAAAAGCTTCCGACAGTTTGATGCCTCGGGTGAAAAAATATACGAATACTGTGAAGGAAGTTTTTTTGGCAAACCCCTGACCATTTCACTGGATGACAATGATTTTGCCGCTTTTGACAGCGAGACGATAAAACTTATGGAAAGCGAAGAATACCTGTCCTGTTTTCAAAACACGACGGCGACCCTAGGAGACTATATCAATCCTCTGCATGGCATATCGTTACCTGCCGATTTGATGAGACAGGCAGAAATGCACGAACTGGACACACCCGGAACTGTGGAACATAAAATCAAACAGTTAACCAAAGCCATTAAAAAAGAAAAACAACCTGCAAAGCTCTATTACGAGCGAGGCATGGCCTATCTGAAACTACGAATGTTCGACAATGCTATCGATGACTTTAGCCATGCAATTAAACAAGACTATTCACTGGATGGCGCCTATTTTGGCAGAGGCCTGGCTTATGGCAGGTTGCGAATGTTCGACGAAGGCATTGCAGATTTAACCGTTTTCATTAAACGCAATCCTCGAAGCTCCGTCGCCTACACCAAACGAGGGGTAAGGCAGATCTGGGCAGGCAAATATGATCTCGCTGAAGAGGATTTAAAAGTGGCCATCTCGCTTGACCCTAAAAATGCCGAAGCCCACGATGACCTTGGCGTAATGGAGGCCAGGAAAGAAAATTATAAAGCGGCCCTGGAACACTTTAAAAAAGTCGTGGACATCGACCCCAGCTACAACAAGGGATTCCACAACCTGGCAATGACACTCTACATTTTGGGTGACTACCCGACGGCATTTGTGAACATCAATAAAGCGCTTGAGTTGATGCCCAATGATAAAAATGCATTGCTGCTCAAAGGTGAAGTCATGCTGAAGCTTGGTATGCGTAAGGAAGCTGAAGCCATTTTGGACAGGGCAGAGTTTTTACCCGAAGGCGGTTGGCAGGAGAGATTTTCTCTGGAGTAAAAAAATTAGAGTAAGACGGTAACAATGAATTTATATGTCACCACTTTTTGCCTATTAAGCCGCCATTAATCAAACCTGAATTCACATATATAACCATTACTGTAAGTTACAGTTTATTGGGGTTTGATATATTTGCCTGGCGTTGCCCTCAACCCTTTAAAACAAGCCTTGTAATCCGCTTGCTCCATTCGATCAGAGAAACCATCTAGCGCTGCAACAATCTCATCTTCGTCCAACAGGAAGTTTACCTCTTTACCCTTCCACGTTCCTACGCACCGCTCGCCGATTCGCTCACCAGAGGCATCGAAAGTTCGGTAAGCTTCTAGGTTTCCGTTATAAACATAAAAACTTACCAGGGTTTGAGTTGGCGCATTTCGATACGTTGGTAAATAAGCTGCCACGTAGTCACGAACCACCCTGCCTTTCCTGTCGAGTATAAAAACCTCAATAGAATGTAAATTTTCCGGGTTCTCACGCTCCCACATAACACGTGATACAAGTTCGCCGGTTTCCAGATCTGTATACGTTTCTTCTATATAAAAATCCGGGTTGCCAAAATACCCGCCGATACGAGTAAATTCTTTAAGCCTTTTTTCTTTCCGGATTTTTTTGTGCAGCAAGAGAATATCATTTGCAAATCCATTCCAGGTGCGTGCGTGAACATTGTCACCTTTCATTGTCTCTGCGGTTGTGGTTGTTGCTAATGAAATAAGTACTATGCCGATCACACTGGCTAGCAGTTGTTTTGTCACCCTCATCGACTTCCCCGTATCATTCTCATTATGTTGAATTATTATATTCCAGAGACAGGATATCTAGCGCAAAGTTCAGTCCTTATTCACGACGCCAGGTCGTACCACCTGCCCCATCTTCCAATACAATGCCTTGCTCAAGCAATTCATCGCGAATTTTATCAGATAAGGCAAAATCCTTATTGGCGCGCGCAGCGTTCCGGTCTGCAATCTTTTGTTCTATGTCATCCGTACTCAAGCCGGCCTCAACACCGCCCTGCAAAAACTCATCTGGATTGCGCTGTAACAAGCCTAATAGATAACCAAACGATTTTAACTCTGCAGCTAACAAAGCCGCCTTATCAGGCTCATCCTCTCTTACACGATTGATTTCACGCGCAAGATCAAACATTACCGCCTGTGCCTCGGGCGTATTGAAATCTGCATCCATCGCTATAGTAAAACGTTCTCGATAATCCGATGTTGCGGGAGGCTCTCCAGTTTCGAGGCCGCGTAGTGCTGTATATAATGTCGTCAGTGCACTACGCGCATTATCGAGATGCACATTGGAATAATTCAACGGTCCCCGATATTGGCTGGTGAGAATAAAATAGCGCAATACCTCAGGATCATATTTTTCCAGGACTTCACGAATAGTAAAAAAGTTACCCAACGACTTTGCCATCTTTTCATTATCGATTTGCACAAAACCGTTGTGCATCCAGACATTGGCAAAGGCATCATCGGTTGCACCACAACTTTGAGCGATCTCGTTTTCATGGTGAGGAAACTTCAGATCCATACCACCGCCGTGAATATCAAAATGGTTTCCCAGGCAATGGGTCGACATCGCCGAACACTCGATATGCCAACCGGGTCGTCCTTTGCCCCAGGGTGAATCCCAATGCGGCTCATCTGGCTTGGCAGATTTCCAGAGCACAAAATCCAGCGGATCAGCTTTTGCTTCGTCCACTTCAACCCTCGCTCCGGCACGCAGGTCATCCAGGTGACGGCCTGATAATTTTCCATACGGTTCAAATTTGGCGACCGAATAATAGACATCACCGTTATTCGCCTGATAGGCGAGCCCTTTATCGACGAGGGCCTGGATCATGTCGATGATCTCCTGCATATGCCTGGTAGCACGTGGCTCCTGGCTGGGGGCGAGCACACCCAGTGCTTTTGCATCCTGGTTCATCTCATGAATAAATCGGCCAGTTAACGCGTCAATCGGCTCATCCCGCTCGTTGGCGCGGGCAATAATTTTGTCATCGATATCGGTAATATTTCGGATATAGGTAACATGTTCAACCCCAAACACGTGACACAAATAACGATAAACGACATCGAATACGACCAATACCCTTGCATGACCAATATGACAGAAGTCATATACGGTCATGCCGCAGACATAGATCCGTACATTTTTCTCATCCAGTGGACGGAAAGCCTCTTGCTTGCGGGTTAAACTGTTATAAATTTCTAGCATGAACAAAGACTACTCAAATTGTGTGACCAAATAGGGTAAACCAAAAATCAATACTGCACAAAACCCATTAACTCGAGTTAAACTAGCGCCAACCAGCTTACAGGATAATAAAATGATTAAAAGTACTCAGATAATTCGCTTTTTCGCCACTGGATTGATTTTTAGCCTTGCCAGTCTAGCGATGGTAACGCAGATAGCACACGCGGCGGATAATCCCATCATAAAGATCCAGACCAATCATGGTGATATATATGTTGAACTCAATGCAGAGAAAGCCCCAAAAACAGTGGCCAATGTTCTACAGTACGTCGAAGAAGATTTTTACACCAACACTATCTTTCATCGGGTCATTAGCAGTTTCATGATTCAGGGTGGTGGTTTCACCCCGACCTTCGAGCGCAAGCCCACCAATGCGCCAGTGCTTAATGAAGCTGATAATGGTCTTTCCAACGTACGCGGGAGCATCGCGATGGCACGAACCAGCGACCCTCACTCGGCGACTGCACAATTTTTTATCAACGTAGTGGACAATCACACTCTTAACCACAAGAACAAGACACCACGAGGCTGGGGTTACACCGTGTTTGGCAAAGTCACTAAAGGCATGAATGTGGTGGATACCATCCGTGGTCTTCCTACCGGTGCAGGCGGTCCTTTTCCCCGTGATGTACCCAGGTCTTCCGCCATTATTCTCGGCATTAGCCATATCAACAAACCCAAACCCGTTGCGCCACCTGCTGCGCCAGCGGCTATACAAGGAAATTAACCATGATTCGTATGCAAACAAACAAAGGCGTCATTGAAATTGAACTCGATGCAGTTAAAGCACCTGAAACCGCAGAAAACTTTACGAACTATGTAAAAGATGGTTTTTACGATGGCACCATTTTTCACCGCGTCATTGATGGATTTATGATCCAGGGTGGTGGTATGGAGCCAGGCATGAAAGAAAAGCAAACGAATGCCCCGGTTAAAAATGAAGCCGATAATGGTCTTAAAAATGATCGTGGCACACTCGCCATGGCGAGAACCAATGACCCGCAGTCAGCCACTGCACAGTTTTTTATCAATCTTTCCGATAATGCTTTTCTTAATCACCAGTCCCCTACACCAGAAGGTTGGGGTTACTGTGTGTTTGGCAAGGTCGTCAATGGCATGGATGTGGTTGATGAGATTAAAAATGTTGCAACAACTTCCGTCGGTCCACATCAGGATGTACCTGCCGACGATGTCATCATCGAGAAAGCGGAAATAGTCGAGTAATCAGGAATAAACATGTCTACCCTTTTTATATCTGACCTTCATCTAAGTCAGGAACGGCCAAATATCAATGAGCTGTTCCTGGCTTTTCTTCAGCAACAGGCACCCCAGGCCGAGGCACTTTATATACTGGGTGATCTGTTTGAAGTCTGGCTAGGCGATGACATGATCCTGCCTGCTTACCAGCCAGCTCTGGAGCAGATCGCAGCAGTGATCAACGGCGGCACACCAGTTTATGTCATGCATGGCAACCGCGACTTTTTCATCCGTGAACAGTTTGAAAAATTAACCGGTGCAACATTGATTCACGAACCCTGTGTCATCGATCTATATGGAACACCAACGCTGTTACTGCACGGTGATACGCTCTGCACAGATGACATCGAATATCAGAAGTTTCGCGCTATGGTGCGCAATCCTCAGTGGCAAGATGAAATACTCAGCAAATCACCTCAGGAACGACTCGAACTCGCCAAAAAATTTCGTGAAATGAGTAAAACGGAGACTGCGAAAAAAGACAACGACATCATGGATGTAAATCAGGATGCAGTCATGCAAGCAATGCAGGACAACCAGGTCTTGCAGCTTATTCATGGGCATACCCACCGACCAGACACACACCAATTTACGCTTGATAATCAAACAGCAACCAGAGTTGTCTTACCTGACTGGTATGAAAAAGGTGGATACCTTGCCGTTAACGAATACGGTTTTGAAGCACATGAAATTAGCTAGACCTGAAAGCGAAGTTTAACCTCAGTTTGCCGAATCTACTTTAGGCTCAGCGGCTGCATCCGCAGGTGCTTCACTGCTATCCGGTTGTGCGTCCGGCTGCACAAGAGGTAATACTTTACGATTCGCAATATCAGCCCGGCCTTCGCGGAATTCCTGCACAGAATAACTAAAATAATTTTCGGGCAACATAAACAGCTTTGGATCAGTCTTGTAGTTGTCATCATACTCTTCAAGACTACGCGCATAACCCTCTTTCCATTCCTGAACAGGAAGTCCGTATTCCAGATGCCGAGTAGGCGCAAAGGTACTCATGGAAATTGCACAGGGCTCATGCATATCCGCCGGCATGATATTAAACGTTACGGCACTATCGGCAGCTAATATCTGGTGATATTCTTTTAACGCTACGACAGCCTCGGGCATGAGCCCAGCAACACTCACCACATCCAGACAAACCTGATCATTGGTTAGTAATTGTCTGTGTCGTGGCTTGCTACCATTTATTTCTGGTGCATCTTTAAAGTCGTCAAGCTCAGTGACGGTATAATTTAATTCGATTGGCGCCTCTAACGCAACAGCCTGTTTGTCTACTCGCATAATCGTTTTCTGATCATGATCAACGCTATAAGCAATCTGTTGTTTCCGATCGATTAATAAAAATGTTTTTGACTGCTCACCTTCATCAAATCGCATATAGTCTGGCGTAATAACAATGCGCGTTGAATATGGATCGACACCCTCTTCTCCTTCCAGAAACAGGAGCAACTGGTTTTTTGGTGATTCCTGGCATGAAACAAGTCCTGCCATTAAAAGAAATGCCATAGACACATAAGAAAGCACGGATAACACAATTTTTTTCATTTAGCTCCAACCTGTTCTAGATACAACAACTCATCATCGGTAAAGCCTGCCTTTTTGCGCATAGCAACATCGTAAGGGCCACGAATATTCCCCTTAAAATATTTTTCCAATAATGATTTAAATGTTTCAAGTGGAGATAATCCGCGAATTTCACAGAAATGTCGATACCACTTTGTGCCAATCTCAACATGACCGACTTCATCACGTTGAATAATTTTTAAAATGTCAACCATATCTGGATCACCCGCTTTATCGAGTTTTTCCATAATAGCGGGGGTAACATCCAGGCCACGCGCTTCCATCACTCGCGGCACCAGCGCCATACGAACCAGCACATCATGATCTGTTTCAATCGCCATTTCCCACAAACCATTATGTCCGGCAAAATCACCATACTGATAACCCAATGTCTTTAAGTGTTCAGATATCAGGCTAAAGTGATAGGCCTCTTCTTTAGCAACCCGTAGCCAATCAGAGTAATACTCTGTTGGTAATCCCCGAAAACGGTACACCGCATCCAGGGCCAAATTGATCGCATTGAATTCAATATGCGCCAGAGAATGAATTAGTGCAGCTTTGCCTTCGTCAGTAAAAGCACTGCGTTTCGGAAGATCTCGCGGTGAGACTAGCTCAGGTTTTTCCGGACGACCTGGATTTGACAAACTATCTACTGGCTCATCAATCTGCCCGTCATCAATACTGGTGGCGAGCTTACCGGTCTCCCAGTACGCAAACAATGCCATGGTCATATCGACTTTTAACTGAGGTTCCTCACACATGAGACAGTCAAAGGCGCATTGATAGACGCAGCTATCGTTAAACTGGATTTCAATCATGCTGCTAATTATATCAAATCTAACTATATTAGTGAGTATCCAATTTTATACCTATAATGAGATCCATCACATTCGTCCCGGTAGGCCCTGTGTCGATAAGATCACCGGTTTCCTCAAGATAGTGACCGGCATTCGCATTCAAGAGCTCCTTATGACTATCAAATCCTGACTGCAAACCTCTTTGGATCGTTAGGCCATCGATCACTGCACCAGCCGCATCACCTGGCCCATCGGTGCCATCCGTTCCAATCGCTAATAAAACAACATCCTCACGTTGATTAATTTGCTCCGCAACGTGTAAGGCAAGACTTTGACATCGACCGCCCAGGCCTGGGTACTCAGGCAAATCAATAACCGTCTCTCCACCCCACAGATAAACACCCGCCCTTCCCTCATTCAATGTCGTTGCTATAGTTTTACTCGCCGCAGTAACTTCACCGTCTATTGCTTCATTGACTAAAAGCTCTAAACCGGTTGAAGATACAAATTGTGCTATGGCCTTTCTGGCCAACGTGTTGTCTGCAACAATTCCATGTTCGACCTGATGTTCCACTGGAGAGGTTTCCAAAGAGACTAAACATGCAGAAGGCGAACAGTTTGCCTGCATTCTTTTAACCCAATCAGGAAGTGCGATCGCACTTTTAGAATGCTGCGTTGTTCCTTTTACGAGCAGACCAGAACCAATAATGGATAGATCATTATTTGGCACATCCGAGATAGTTAACTGAACACAGTGAGGTGTTTTTATAGCACCCAATAATTTCCCATTCTTAATACACGAGACAGACTGACGAACTCGGTTGATCTCGTCAATGGGCCATGGGTTGGAAAGCAATAAATGATTAAGCTCACTTAGTTGCTCTGCTTTAGTTTTGTTTGGCGATGTATTTTCTGGCAATACTTCAACTAATGCTGAGGTGCCACCAGAAATTAAAAACAATAATGTATCGGTCTCAGGGATCAAACTTACATACTCAACAAGACGCTGACCTGCATCCAGACTTCGTTGTGTTGCAACAGGGTGATCGGATTCAATTACTGTTATTCGCTTATCACTAAACGAGCCACCATGTCCCTGCTTGGTAATAACCAGGCCAGCTGTAAGTCGTGATTCACTTTGTACTGAGTCTAAATATTCCAGGGCGCCCAACATCATGCTGCTCGCAGCCTTACCAATGGCAACGACCCACACTTTCTCCGTTGGCAGGCTATTTTGTGATAAATACTCAGCTACGCAATGATGGCCGTTTACCGCTGTCAACCCTTTTGAAAAGATTGTTAACAATTGCTCTCTAGCCTGCTTTATGGACTGAAAATTCATCAAGTTATATTCATGAGTTAAAGTAAAAAAATAGATAATACCCTTAATTGAAAAACGTGATCTAGTTGACGTTTTCACAATGCTCTGCAATATTGTGTTATCACCATTGAGAGTATCTTTAAGTTAACTGGAGGTCTCTATGCGTCTACCCAAGTTTTTATACGAAATCTACCCCATACTCTACATACTGGGCGGCATCATGGCTATGAGTATGGTCGAGTCGTATATATCATTTTTAAGTGGTTTTATCCTCTGTACTGGCGGTATCGCAATCTTATTTATGCGTCGCAACTACCGCATGATCAAGCAACACCTCGCACAACTGTCTTAGCGTAATACCCTAAGCCTTTATTTTCTGTTTTAATAACGCCTGCGTAATAAAAAACGTGGGCGTTTTTTTATGGGTAATAAAAACAGTATTCAACTCGGTGTCGGCGCCGTTGTTTTTAACGATGATGCCATTTTATTGGTCAAACGTAGAAACCCACCCCATCAGCATCAATGGGCCATTCCGGGTGGCAAGGTTAACTATGGCGAATCACTTAAAAACGCCGTTAAGCGGGAGATACTCGAAGAAACAGGAGTTCTTATCGATGTTCAGGAACCCGTTTATACCTTTGAAGTAATCGAGACTGATGAAAAAAATAACGCGACACTTCATTATGTCGTGATCGATTACACGGCCCGCTATCTATCTGGTAAGCTAAAAGCAGCTGATGATGCGGAACAAGCTGAATGGATCACCAGAGAACGCTTTCACGCACTAGACATCAGTCACATTACCAAAACATTATTAGCAGAGAAGTTCCAGTTCCCTGAATAAAATTGGTTCTTGGTTCACAGCTGGCTTAATCCAGTTTCCAGATCAGCCTGCAAATCATTGAGTGATTCCAGACCTACCGCAATCCTAAGCAAACCTTGATCAATACCAACCTGTTGGCGTTCTTCATCGGTTAAACGTCCGTGCGTTGTTGTCGCAGGATGCGTAATCGTTGACTTCGTGTCACCCAGGTTAGCGGTTATTGATAACAACTTCGTGTTATCAACCACCGTCCATGCATTTTGTTTTCCACCCTCAACTTCAAAGGCGAGCACACCACCAAAGGCATCCTGTTGTTCACGTGCTAACAGATGCTGTGGGTGTTGTGGCAAGCCTGGGTAATGCACACGTTTCACTTTTGGGTGATCAAATAGATGAACAGCAAGCTGTAGTGCCTTGGCGCTATGCGCTTGCATCCGTAACGATAACGTCTCCAGTCCACCTAAAAATATCCAGGCATTAAAGGCACTCATGGTTGGACCTGCCGTCCGCAGAAAACCATACACCTCTTCACCAACAATTTTTTTGTCGCCAACAACGGCTCCACCCATCGCTCGTCCCTGACCATCGATATATTTAGTTGCTGAATGAATCACAACGTCAGCACCTAACTCCAGCGGACGCTGCAATGCAGGCGTGCAGAAACAATTATCGACGACTAACAAACAATTGTGTTTATGCGCTAATTCAGCCAGCGCCTTGATATCAGCTACTTCAATGAGTGGATTCGATGGCGTTTCCAGAAATAATAACTTTGTATTATCTTTAATTGCCGCTTCCCAGCTAGCGAGATCGGTCTGTGATGCGTAACTGGTCTCAATGCCACTGCGTGACAGATACTTGTTAAACAAAATCACGGTCGAGCCAAAAATGCTACGCGAAGAGACGATATGATCGCCGGCTTCTAATAAAGCCAGACAGGTGCTTAAAATCGCAGACATACCACTGGCCGTGGCGACACATGATTCTGCGCCCTCCAGGGTCGCGAGCCGTTCCTCGAACGTGCGCACAGTAGGATTCGTAAAACGCGAATAGATATTGCCAACTTTATCGCCTTTAAATGTCGCTTCAGCTTCCGCTGCATTCTCAAACACATAACTTGATGTCATGAAAATAGGGTCGGAGTGCTCCCCTTCTGGAGTGCGCCGTTGGCCAGTTCTAACCGCCCGTGTTTCGATATCCCAATCTTGTTCGCTCATTTTTCCGTACCTATACTTTCCGATTTCTAGTTCTTGATGATTTATAAGGTTCCATAAACACAAAAACCCGCTCAGCAAAGGCTAAAGCAGGTCATTCCTCTTTAGCTGGTTTTATAGAGCGCCCGCAAGCTGTATCAAATCGGCGCTATTTCTGATGTATAACAATAAAGTTCAGAAACTAGGTTAGGTCATCACTACCCGAGAGTCAACCATCTCAGGCTGAATTATATAACTCCACAACCTCACCTTCACCACCCTGCACTTCTTTACGACGAACTGAGTCATTGCGTGCATCTTCAACTGCTTTTAGATATTCCGGTGTCACATCACCGGTAACATAATCACCGTCAAAAACGGAGGTATCAAACCGATCAATATCCGTTTTGGCTTTTTTCTTCACCGCTTCTTTTAAATCTTCCAGATCCTGGTAAATCAACCAGTCAGCGCCAATTAATTTTGCGATCTCTTCGGCGGTACGATCGTGGCCAATTAGTTCACTTGCTGCAGGCATGTCAATCCCGTATACATTCGGATATTGTACCGGTGGTGCAGCAGATGCAAAATAAACTTTTTTCGCCCCGGCATCACGTGCCATTTCAATAATTTGCTGCGAGGTTGTACCCCGCACAATCGAGTCATCCACTAGCAGGACATTCTTGCCTTTAAACTCCAGGCCAATCGGGTTTAGCTTTTGTCGAACGGATTTTTTACGTTCTTTCTGACCCGGCATAATAAAGGTGCGACCAATGTAGCGATTTTTGATAAAACCTTCGCTATAACGAATCCCTAAATGGTAAGCCAAAGACAGTGCCGAAGTACGACTGGTATCCGGAATCGGTAATACGACATCGATGTCATGTTCAGGAAAAATACGCTTAACCTTGCGCGCAAGATATTCACCCATACGCAAACGTGCCTTATAAACAGAGATGCCATCCATGACCGAATCAGGACGTGCAAAATAAACATGCTCGAATATACAAGGAGAACGCATGGTGTTTTCTGCGCACTGTTTGGAATCTAGCTGACCATCAACGTCTACATAGATAGCTTCACCTGGATCGATGTCCCGAACAAGCTCGTAACCTAAGGCATCAACGGCAACACTTTCTGATGCCACCATGTAATCGTCTTTACCATCCACCGTCTTTTTTCCAATAACAACAGGACGAATACCATTGGGATCGCGAAAAGCCACAATACCGGTGCCTACGATCAAACAAACCACTGCATAGGCACCGCGGCAACGACGATGAACCGCTTCTACTGCCGCAAAAATATCATCTGGCTCGACTGTCAACTTACTGTTTACACGGGTCTGCAATTCATGTGCAAAAATATTCAGCAGCACCTCTGAATCTGAATTGGTATTAATATGGCGTTTGTCCGTTTCAAACAACTCGTGTTTTAACTGTTCCGCATTGGTTAGATTGCCATTATGCGCAAGCGCTATACCAAATGGTGAGTTCACATAAAAGGGTTGTGATTCCGCCGAGGAAAAATGGCCTGCAGTCGGATAACGGGTGTGCCCGATACCCATATTACCTTCGAGGCGCAACATGTGACGGGTGTGAAATACATCACGCACCAGACCATTGCTTTTGCGCAGATACATGCGATCCGCATCGCAGGTCATGATACCGGCCGCATCCTGACCCCGGTGCTGCAGAACAGTCAGACCATCATACAAGTCCTGATTGACTGCACTCTTTGAAACTATGCCAATGATGCCACACATATTACCCTCTACCTGCTCTAACCTGAGTTTAGGTTATTCTATACCATTCGTTATCGGTCAAAACATAAAATTCTTTGTATACTCTGCGGGTAAAAAATCAATGAGCCAGATAGCCACCGGCTGAAAATAGACCAGCAACACTGATTCTCGCCATACATCTGCTCTCGGCATCTGTGTGTAACCAGCCAGGGCTACCAATACCGTAACAATTAACAATCCACGTGCAGCCCCGAAAAAGACCCCAATCACCCGATCTGCACCGGTTAAACCTGTCCTTTCGACAACTTTGGTTGCAAAGAAGATCACCAGGGTAAAGGCAACTAACGACAATATAAACAAGACAAAAAAGGCAACGATCAGGCGTAAGTTATTGTGCTCGATCGCCGATTCCAATAGTCCGGCAAAAGTAGCGTGTAGCTCCCATGCAATGATAAAAGAGATGACCCAACTGGTAAGAGAAAGTGCTTCACGCACAAATCCACGCAACACACTAATGACACAGGAGATGAGAACAATACCGAGAATGGCGAAATCAATGCCTGTCACGAGGTCACCATCGCCATAGTGGTTGAAAGCTTAGAAAACACCGTCATAAGATTCATCGCCCCAAATTTATATCCCAATCCTGAAATAACTCAGGGATGAGACATCACCAATGCATCCTTCAGCTTGAATTCCTTACCGATTTTCTTTTTCAGGGCGTCCGCTTTTTTGCGCTGGACAACCGGCCCTACCCGCACACGGTAACGGGTACCCTTTGAAGAACTTACTGACTCAACAAAAGCTGAATATTTGGCCTTGCGCAGACGATCGCGAAGTTTAAGCGCCTTGCCACGTTCTGCAAAACTGGCAACTTGCACAACCCAGGCACGGGTTTTGGTTGTTGGTTTTTTCTCTGCTGTTGGTGGCTTTGTTTCCGTGGCAGGTTTTGTCGCCGGTTTTGTTGCATGGGCTTGCGTCGCTGGTTTTTTAGGGGGGCTGGTGTCAGTCTGTTTAACCGGAGGCGTATTCTCATCGACCAATCGAGGTTTATCAGTCTCAATTTCCGGCCCGGCAGGTGACGCTGGTGGCTGCTGGATAGCAAGCTCCTGTAGCGTTTCGGGTTTTTCAGGAATATTTGAACCACTAATCGGGCTATCATCACCCTCCTGATTCAATATTATCGGTATAAAAATGACGCCTAATGCCACCAGGACAATGGCGCCAACAATCCGCTGTTTAAAATGAGCTCTATCCACAATCTTCAACCAACTAATTTCAGGCAACCATTATACGGGTTCCACCCCGACTTCGGCCACTATATAGAACGAACCATAGACAAGAATAATATCACCCGATTTTGCGAATTTTCGTACAAATGAAAATGCGTCTGTCACTGAAGCATGACTTTTAACCCTGATCTCGTCCCTGATCTCATCAAGGACATTAGAATTTTGCTGCAATTCTTGTCGGATCACCTGCTCGATTTCAGCCGTTGGCATCCCACGCGCAGCCACGACAGGCGCTACGCTCCAGTGCGACACATACGGGAGTAGTGGCGTAATCACGCCCGCGACATCTTTGTCGGCCAATATTGAGAACAGACACAGAACTCGCCTTGTCCCTTTATACGCATTGATCGATTCGGCCAGAGACTGCGCAGCAGCAGGATTGTGCGCGACATCAAGGATTGCGGTGATATCGCCCTGGCTGGTTTTCCGAATTTCGCTAAGCTCCCGAATTTCAAAACGACCTGGTAGTGAAACCGAAACGAGACCATCACGAATAGCCTGTTGGCTAACGGGTAATGCTAACTGTAGTGCCTCGATAACCATCAGCACCCCTGCCGCATTCCGGCATTGCTGCTTACCGTTCAGCGCAGGGATCGGCAAGCCTGCTCTAATCCTGTTGCCAGTTTGCCAACGCCATTGGTCCTGTTCAAGTTCGTATGAAAAATCCTGCCCCGAGACGTAACTGGCACAGTTAATCTTTTTTGCCTGTTGTTCAATAACAGCAGGTGTATTGCGATCACTGATCACACAGGATTTGTTTGCGCGCAAAATGCCCGCCTTCTCACGCGCAATATCTTCCCGCGTATTACCTAACCAGGCCTGATGATCGAAATCGATGGAGGTTATCAGTGCAACATCGGCATCAATGATATTGACTGCATCCAGTCGACCGCCCAAACCAACTTCAAGCAGGATCACATCCAGATCGGCCTGAGCAAAAATTTGCAGCGCAGCAAGCGTGCCAAATTCAAAATAAGTAAGACTGGTATTCGGTTCTTTGCTTCGACGTGCATTATCAATTAACTGAAAGGCATCGATTATCAACTCATCGCTAACCGGTTTACCGTTAATACAGATACGTTCGTTATAGTGATACAGATGCGGTGAAGTATAAGCACCAACTCGATAGCCGGCGGCAAGATACATGGCCTGTAACATCGCAATACTGGAACCCTTACCATTGGTGCCAGCGACACTGATCACTGGGCAGGTAAAAGCCGTGGAAGTAGATGAAAGCGCGTGCATATCTTCCCAGACACACGCAACACGCTCTAACCCTAATTCTATTTCTTCAGGGTGTAGTGTTTCTTGCCATTCCAGCCAATCATTAAGGGTATGAAAACGCATAACGCGTTTTAAGGGAAATTATGCAGCAGAGCTGTGCTGCATCATGCTGAGTAAATTCGCAACTTTGTCACGCATGTCACGACGATCAATAACCATATCGATCGCACCGCGTTCCAACAAGAATTCACTACGCTGAAAACCTTCAGGAAGTGTTTCACGCACGGTCTGTTCAATTACACGTGGGCCTGCAAAACCGATTAAAGCATTTGGCTCAGCAATATGGATATCACCTAACATTGCAAAACTTGCGGACACACCACCCATAGTTGGGTCAGTTAAAACAGATATATAAGGAAGGTGACGCTGACTAAGCTTGGTCAGTGCGGCACTGGTCTTGGCCATTTGCATTAATGAGAACAATGCCTCTTGCATGCGAGCACCACCACTGGCAGAAAAACAAACCAACGGAATATTTTCTTCCAGTGCAGCATTAACAGCTCGAACAAAACGCTCACCTACTACTGAACCCATCGAGCCGCCCATAAATTTAAATTCAAATGAAGCTACGACGAGTGGAACACCTTTGACCTGCCCTTTCATTACAACAAGAGCATCGTCTTCACCGGTTGCCTTTTGTGCTTGCAGCAAACGATCTTTGTATTTTTTCAGATCACGAAACTTAAGCGCATCAACGGGCTTAAGGTTTGAACCAATTTCGACACGACCTTCGGGGTCGAGGAATGAATCAATGCGGTGACGTGCACCAATACGCATATGATGATCGCATTTAGGACAGACATCTAGATTGCGTTCCAGGTCCGCGCGATAAAGCACAGCACTACAGGAGTTACATTTGCTCCAAAGACCCTCAGGTACACTTTTACGTTCAGTGCTACCCTCGGTGCGAATTCGTGTCGGTAATAATTTTGTAAACCAGTTCATGTCGGTAATTGTATCTAAGTTCGTTTAAAGTTGCACCTACGCCGCTGAAGATGCTGAAATAGTATCCATTTCCTTACGCATACTGCTAATAAGACTACTAACGGCCTGAATCGCCGCTTCTTGAGAGCTTTGGTTGGCCTCCACCAATTTGACCAGGGCACTGCCCACGACCACCGCATCGGCCACGGCAGCGATCTGTTTGGCTGATTCAGCATCCTTTATGCCGAATCCAACGCCTACCGGTAAGCTGGTATGACGCTTAATCTGTTCAACCCGGTTATTAACCTGCTCAATATCCAGGTTTCCTGCCCCTGTGACCCCTTTCAGGGAGACATAGTACACAAACCCGCTAGAGGCCTGGGCTATGGTCTCGATTCGCTCATCTGTAGTAGTAGGCGAAACCAGAAATACCGTATCCAACCGCTTATCAACTGCATGTTTTTTGAGCAGCTCAGCCTCTTCCGGTGGCAGATCTACTAATAACACACCGTCCACACCTGCATCGGTGGCACGGTTCACAAAATTCTCATATCCCATCACTTCAATGGGATTCAGGTAGCCCATCAGCAAGACAGGCGTACTGTCATCGTTTTCCCGAAAGCTTCTGACCATCTCAATCACATCCGTAAGACTGATGTGATGCTCCAAAGCACGCTCCATGGCATGTTGGATAACCGGCCCTTCCGCCATAGGATCAGAAAATGGCACACCCAGTTCCAGGATATCTGCACCCGCCTCGACCATGGCATGCATTAACGGCACACTAAAGCTGTCGTCCGGGTCCCCAGCGGTAAGATATGGGATCAGCGCCTTGCGGCCAGACTGTTTTAACTCATCGAATCGTTGTGCAATCCGGCTCATATTTCTATCCCTTCAATCTGCGCCACGGTATGGATGTCCTTGTCGCCTCGACCCGAGAGATTAACCACCAGGATCTGATCTGGGCGCATTGTTGCGGCCAGCTTCTCGGCATAAGCCAGAGCATGGCTAGACTCTAAAGCAGGAATAATGCCTTCAACACGGGTCAAGGTATGAAAGGCCTTCATCGCCTCATCATCGGTGATCGCCACATAATTAGCGCGCCCTGAATCCTTTAACCAGGCATGCTCAGGCCCCACACCAGGATAATCCAGACCGGCCGAAATAGAGTGTGTTGGGATGATCTGACCATCCTTGTCTTCCATCAGGTACGTACGATTGCCATGCAAGACGCCCGGCTCACCGGCACATAAAGGCGCGGCATGTTGTCCTGTTTCCAGACCATTGCCAGCTGCTTCCACGCCAACCATAGCCACATCGCTATCGTCGATAAAAGGGTAAAACAGGCCAATTGCATTTGAACCACCCCCGACACAAGCTACCAGTGCATCGGGTAAACGACCTTCTTGCTTTAATATCTGTTCTTTTGCCTCACGGCCAATGATCGCCTGAAAATCACGTACCATTGCTGGATAGGGATGGGGACCCGCGACTGTTCCAATGATGTAAAAGGTGTCATCAACATTGGTAACCCAATCACGTAGCGCTTCGTTTAATGCGTCTTTCAATGTCTTAGATCCAGCCGTCACTGGAATTACTTCGGCACCCAGCAACTTCATCCGAAAGACATTAATCGCCTGGCGCTGAATATCTTCTTCGCCCATGTAGACCACGCACTCCATGCCGAAACGTGCGGCTACCGTGGCCGATGCCACACCATGTTGTCCAGCTCCGGTTTCTGCAATAACGCGTTTTTTGCCCATGCGTTTGGCAAGCAGGGCCTGCCCAACCGTATTATTTATTTTATGCGCACCCGTGTGATTCAGATCTTCACGCTTCAGATATATCTTCGCGCCACCAATCTGCTCGCTCCAACGTGCTGCGTAATAAAGAGGTGAAGGTCGCCCAACATAATGCTGTAATTCACTATCCAGCTCTGCAATGAACGCGGGGTCGACCATAGCCGTTTCGTACGCTGCGGTTAATTCATCAATCGCCGCCATCAAAGTCTCGGAGACAAAACGTCCGCCATAGGGACCAAAGTGCCCACGCTCATCTGGCAAATCGTAAGGCTTATCTGCTTCTGACTTATTTACTTCAGCCAACGTTCTCTACCTCATATATAAACTTTTCTATTTTAAGGACGTCTTTAATGCCCTTTGCTTGCTCTACCCCACCACTGACATCAACAGCATAGGGCTTTGCTGTCTGAATCGCTTCACCCACATTATCAGGAGTTAAGCCACCCGCTAATATAATGGGCTTGCTACATGTTGCGGGCACACGCTCCCAGTTAAATGTTTGTCCGGTACCACCGGCAACACCTGCTAAATACGTATCGAGTAACAGGGCCTGCGCTGAGGCATATTCTTTTGCCAAACTTTCCACATCCGTATCTTCGGCCATCCTGATGGCTTTAATATAAGGACGTTCAAACTGTTCACAATAAGCGACATCTTCATCGCCATGAAACTGGAGGCAATCCAGTTTTACCTTTGCCAATACATCCTTAACATAATCTTGTGACGCATCAACAAACAAACCCACGGTCGTTACAAAAGCGGGGAGTGCCGCGATTATACCTATCGCCTGCTCGCTGGAAACGGCTCGGGGGCTGGCTTCAAAAAAAACCAGACCAATAGCATCCGCACCAGAACGCGCACAGAACTCAGCATCCTCTTTTTGTGTAATACCGCAAATTTTGACTCGAGTCCGCATTCTGCTCGTTCGCTGTTAAGGTCAAATAAGGGCGAGAAGGTTACCAGACAGCGCCCCGAGGTAAAAGGTCAGTAGCTAAAAGGTATGGAATTTCAAATTCTTCCGGATAGCGCGCACCCACAAAGTAAAGCCCGTCAGGCGGTGCTGTTAATCCTCCCTGGGTACGGTCACGCTTAGCCAGTACCTCATTTGCCCAATCTGGCTCTGCCTCACCGGCCCCAACCGTCAATAGTACCCCGACAATATTTCGAACCATGTGATGTAGAAACCCATTTGCCTCTAACTCAAAAGTAAATAGTTCATCGGCCTGATGTATTTCGAGTCGCTTCAATGTCCTGACCGGGCTACTCGCCTGACAGGCCACCGCACGATAAGAGGTAAAATCGTGTTCACCTATCAAGTGTAGCGCTGCATGCTGCATGCGCTTTAAATCTAACGGCCGATAATCCCAACTGACCCGGTCGCGCAGCAAGCCCGGGCGTATCTGCCGGTTTAATAACACATACCGATAAACCCGGCTTTGCGCACTAAACCGGGCATGGAAAGTCTCATCAACCTGCTTCGCCCACAAAATAGATATATCGCCCGGCAACTTAGTATTGGCACCGAATGCCCAGGCATGATCTGGTCGGGTTACTGTCGTATCAAAATGCACAACCTGACTATAAGCATGCACCCCGGTATCTGTGCGCCCTGAGCAGATCACCCTAACGTCGTGATTAGCGACATGCGCAAGCGCTTTTTCAACACAATCCTGCACAGAGGGACTATGATCCTGATACTGCCAGCCACAATAGGCTGCACCGTTATATTCAATTCCCAATGCAATCCGCATTCAAAAATAACCTTGTTGAAAAAACAACCGAATTATTCCTATTTATAATTACCGTAAGCCAAAAAGAAAAGCACCGACACTTAAAGAAGATGTCGGTGCTTGCGATCGCTTGCAATTACAGTTGCGAGGAGTACTTAGCCTATCTGAGTCATTAACTGTTGGGCTTCCTGCTTCTGCCCTTCATCACCTTCATCAATAACTTCATCCAGGATACTGCGTGCACCATCAGGGTCACCCATATCGATATACGCACGGGCAAGATCAAGCTTGGTGCCAACCTCATCACCACCTGCCGTCATTTCCAGATCAAGGGCATCACCTGCATCCAGATTCATATCCATACCAGGCTCGGTATCACCGCTACTATCGTCTTCTGTATTTAGGTCAAAATCGAGGCCACTACTTGCGGAGCTGTCATCAGCCATATCGAGTTTAATGTCCGTTGCAGTTGGATCTTCATCACCACCACCAAGATCAAGATTAAAATCAAGATCATCACCACCACCTAGATCGCCTGTGGTGGGGGAATCTGCATCAAGGCTAAAGTCTAGTGCCCCTTCGGCCGGCATCGCGGTTTGAGTACTTTCACCATCGCTACCCAAACTGAAATCAAGGTCACCGCCAGCGGGCACTGCAATCTCAGCGCTGCTCTCATCACTATCTAGCGAAAAGTCCAATCCAGCATCGGCAGAACCAGCAGTATCTGTTCCTGCACCAAGGCCTAAATCAAGATCCGCATCACCACCGGTATAGGCTTCAGCCGCTGCTTCAGTGCTTCCCACGTCGGAATCTGCACCTGTTAATTCGGAGTTGCTAAACACACCGGTATCTAAACCAATATCCATCACTTCATCATTGCCAAGATTCATAGGCTCCGGCGTTGATAAGGCATCCGTATTCATAGTTGGCATACCTTCGCCGCTGAATAATGGATTGCCTGGTGCAATCTCAGACCCCATGGCGACAACCTTCTGCCAAAGTGGGTCAGCTGCAGCACCTTCACCAAGTGTGGCGTAAAAATCTTCTGCTGCCGTTTCAAATCCTTGCTTATTCTTGGTGGTATTAAACAGTTCAAGCAATTTAACCCGAAGCTCTCCACGACCAGCATCATTCGTAATGGCTTCCTGTAAACGCTCTTCAGCCGCTTCATAACGACCATAGGCCATAAATACATCGGCTTCCGTAAGCGGATCAACCTCTGAATCTTCCGCCTGAATAGCACTTACACCACTGATAGCAAAATCACTCAGGAATGATGATTCGCCACCCATCAGGCTTGAATCTTGAGAAGGTGTTGCATCCATAGCGACAGAATCAGGCTCCTTGCCATCCAGAATGCTTTCCTGGAAGTGCACGCCTTTACGTCGACGGATGATAATAACGATCAGCAAAATAAGGACTACTGCAACCACCGCCCCGATAATAATTGGCATCATACCGCCGGAGAAGACACTGCCTAATCCACCAACGATACCCATTATCGTCGCCATAATGCCGCCACTACTCGCCTGCGGTTCTTCTGCGGGCATACCCGGTTCAGCGGGTACTTCAACAGGATCAAGCGGTGATGGCTCAACTGCTTCATCAAGCGGTGTTAATGGGTCTGGCTCTATTGGCGCAATCGGTTCTGGCTCAGGCTCTGTTGCCGCTATATCCGCTGGAGCAGGTTCAGCTGGCGCTGCTTCAGGAACAGGTTCAGGAACAAACTCTGAAGCTGGCTCTGGAGTAGGCTCAGGTTGTACAGCCGACGTAGGAGCTGGCTCTGCAGCAGGTTGTTGATTCAGTTCATTTAGCCGCGCTTGCAATGCAGCAAGATCGGAATCTTTCACCGTCACTACATTTTCAAGACGTTTAAGCTCTTGTTCTAACTGTTCCAGCTTGGCGACTAAATTTGCATTTTTATTACGTTCGGTAGAGGCCTCAGACATAGCCTGACGAACCTGTTCGCGCAGCAGGGCTGTGTCCTCGCTACTAGCACCGGCTGCACCACCGCCCGTGCCTGCTGATAGATCATCACCCGATGGCGTTGCCAGGGTTAATTCTCCACCTGGCTCGCCAGCTGCTTCGGTTCCACCGGTTTCTTCGCCAGCAACAATTGCCTGACGTGGTACATCAGCACCCACGCTGGTGAGATACTCTTCCCATGCGGTGGTTTGTAATTGATATTGTTCAGCCGCCTGCGCCTTGCTCATCGCAGTAAGCAAACTAGCATCATCGATACGTAATACCTGGCCTTGTTTCAAGCGATGAATATTGCCATCGGCAAAGGCGCCAGGATTGCCTTGTTGCAGGGCCATCATGACCTGGTACACAGATACCTGCTCACTTGGCTTCAACTTCTCGGCGATTTTCCAGGCACTATCGCCTTTTCTGGTAATACCATAATCAAGCTCGCCAACTGGCTCGTAAACCTCATCAGGTGTCGCAACCACACCAAGCTCACTATCAGCAGGCTCAGGCATTTCCGCTGCAGCCAGAGCCGCCTCGTTATACGCACGCATAGGCACTTGAGGGAATAGACCATCCTCCTCTTCCTGGAAGGCCGCTTCCGGTACTGATACAACGCCATCTTCAGGCAACGCTACCGGCTCGGGGGCTGGTGCGGGCTCAGGTGCAGACACCAGTTCAGGACCTGATATAGGTTCTGGAACAGGCATTGGCTCTGGCATTGGAGCAGGGACAGGCTCAGGTTCTGCCATAGCAGCTGCGCCGGAACCTTCAGAAGGTACTTGTGGCTCGCTATCGAGTGCCACTTGAGGGAATAGTGGTTCATCTGTCTGTGGTGAAGGCTCAGGTGCCGGTGCCTCAAGGAAAGGAGACTCGGGTGCAGGCATAGGCTCAGGAGCCGCAGCGATAGGTTCTGGAGCCGGCATAGGCTCGGGCTCAGCCATTGGAGCTGGTGCTGGCTCAACAAAAGTTTCAGCCGGCGTTGTCTCAGGCGCCTGGGCAATACGCTGCTGCTGTCGACGTTCAGGAGGATCTAACAGGACCGTATATTCACGCAACATACGTCCATTTTTCCAGTTCATCTCCAGCAGGAAATTCAGGAAGGGTTCGCGGACTGATTCGGGAGTACGAAGATTAATGAAATATTTGCCACCGCGCTTAACGATATCAAATTTAATCCTTGTCAGGATAACTGAGCGATCAACACCTGCTCTAAGAAAAGCCTCGCTCGATGCCAATTTGACTTCAAGGGCTTTCACGTCATCCTTCGTCGCCGAGAGTAGCTCGATTTCTGCTACCAATGGCTCATTCAGGGCCGATTTCATATTGATATTGCCGAACCCCAGTGCATTCACTGTGACCGGAAATGAAATAAACCACGCAAACAGGAGTCCTGCTGCGATTTTTGTTGGTATTCTTAGCCTTTCTTGCATTTTTGCGTCTCCCACACGCAACCCAAAAACATTAAAATTTGCTTATAGTTCATGGATTTGGGCGATATAACCTCGAAAAATCTTTATAAGAGTTGTGTAACTATAGCTTATAAATAGTCTTTTACCAAAATTTCCGCCAGTTGAACACCATTAATTGCAGCTCCCTGATGAACATTATCGGCCACTGCCCAGAGGTTCACACCCTGCGGCCAGGTCGGATCTTGTCGTACTGAACCAATATAAACACCCGCTTGATTGACCGCTTCGGTGATAACAGACGGACTGTTTGGCACCCGATCAACCAAGTGTAGATCCGATGCCTGTTTGATCAAATCAATTAAACTTTTTATCGGCACTTCTGTTGCAAACTCAAACTGTACCGTCATGGAATGTCCAAAAAACACAGGTACTTGGGTCAACATGCTGTTTAACAATAAGGCATCATCATGCAAAATTTTGCGCAACTCCAACTCAAGTTCAGCCGTCAACCCTTGTTCATTATTTGCCGCAGCGTGACAAGCATGCGGCAAGACATTAAACGCAACCTGACTGGAAAAGTGTTTTGTTTTAATCGGTTTTAAATTAAATAAGGCGATGCTTTGCTCGGAGAGTTCATCAATAGCCTTTCTGCCAAACTCCGAAACGGAGCGCATCAGAGTCACATTCACGCGTTCGATAATGTCCAACGTCCTCAGTGGAGACAGTAACATTGCCAGATGGGTGATGCTGCTATCGGGACTGGCAACCACCCTACCCTTGAATCCTTGCAAATCCTCTTCATTCACACCTGCAACCACTAGCGGAACATCTGGTTTCAAACGTGAAACCTCTGAAAAATCTATACAGTAACAATCCGCGGCTACCGCCTTACTTATATATTTACTCACTACTTCGGCGGGCACACAGAAAAAACAAAGTTGCACCTTACTGAAATCAAATCCCGACAGCGTATGTACACTCAAATGTTTTGTACCAAAAGAGACCGTCTCGGCATCACATTGGTCGCTTACCAGAGGATATACCTGACCGACTGACATTTTACTTTCAGCCAGATGTTCAAGCACAGCACTACCAACCAGGCCGGTCGCACCAATCACAGCGATATCAATTTTTTTATCCATTTCTATCCTTCAAGCAAGATTCTTAACGTACGGCGAAGGGGTTCAGCCGCGCCCCAGAGTAGCTGATCACCAACGGTAAAGGCCGAGAGGTATTCCGGCCCCATCGTGAGTTTGCGCAAACGACCCACAGGCACCGTAAGTGTCCCGGTTACCGCTGCCGGAGTAAGATCTGTTGTGGTTATATCCCTGTCATTCGGCACCACTTTGACCCAGTCATTCGCAGCCGCCAAAATGCCATCGATCTCATCCATGGGTACATCCTGCCTTAACTTAATAGTGAGCGCCTGTGAGTGACAGCGCATGGCACCAACCCGCACACAAAGCCCATCAATGGGCACAGGATTGTCACTGCGACCGAGGATCTTGTTGGTCTCAACCTGCGCCTTCCATTCCTCTTTACTCTGACCTGACTCTAATTGTACATCGATCCAGGGCAACAGACTCGCAGCTAAAGGTGCCGGCCAGTGTTGAGTAGGATATTCATCACTGCGGAGAAAATCAGTCACCTGTTTATCGATCTGCAAGATCGCACTGGCAGGATCATCTACCAATATCTGCACATTATCGTGAATAGCTCCCATTTGTTTGATCAATTCACGCATGTTTTGCGCACCAGCACCAGACGCAGCCTGATACGTCATCGGTGTTATCCACTCGATGAGATCTTTTTCAAACAAACCACCAATCGCCATGAGCATCAAACTAACGGTGCAGTTACCACCGACATAGGTTTTGGTACCATTGGCAATGCCGTCTTTGATCACATTCAGGTTCACGGGATCAAGCACAATGATGCTGTCATCGACCATACGCAAACTGGAGGCCGCATCAATCCAGTAACCGCTCCAACCTGCACTGCGGAGTTTTGGATACACTTCCTTGGTGTAATCACCGCCCTGACAGGTGATAATGATATCCATCGCCTTAAGTTCATCGATATCTTTTGCATCTTTTAACGCAGGAACCTCTTTACCGATATCCGGGCCGGCCTGACCCGCTTGTGACGTGGTGAAAAATACTGGTTCAATGACATCAAAATCTTTTTCTTCGCGCATGCGCTGCATGAGCACTGAGCCAACCATTCCTCGCCAACCAACTAAACCTACACGTTTCATTTGTTTACCCCTGAACTTAATTTCTGTTTAACTTTTTAATTTATTGATGACCGCTGCCCCCATGTCAGTTGTACTGACCCTGGTCATACCATCACTATATATGTCAGCGGTGCGTAGCCCATCATCAAGCACATCACTTACCGCCTTCTCAATATGATCGGCCATCTCTGATTCGTTTAAGGTATAACGCAGCATCATGGCAACAGACAAAATAGTCGCCAGTGGATTTGCAACATTCTGACCTGCTATATCGGGCGCAGATCCATGAATCGGTTCATACATGCCCTGGCCTGACTCATTCAACGATGCTGACGGTAACATACCGATTGAACCGGTCAGCATTGCCGCCGTATCAGAAAGAATGTCACCAAACATATTGGTGGTCACCATCACATCGAATTGTTTAGGCGCACGCACCAGCTGCATAGAGGCGTTATCCACATACATGTGGCTGAGTTCAATATCCTGGTGCTCTTTATGCAAGTCGATCACCGTATTGCGCCATAGCTCGGTACATTCCAGCACATTAGCTTTATCGACCGAACATACTCGGCTGTCTCGTTTGCGTGCAATGTCGAACGCGACCTTAGCAATGCGTGTTATCTCTGACTCTTTATACACAAGCGTATTAAAGCCCTCTTTTTCACCACTCTCGAGTTCACGCACACCACGCGGTTGACCAAAGTAAATACCACCTGTCAGTTCACGCACGATCATAATATCCAGACCCGCAACAATCTCAGGCTTGAGGGTAGAAGCATCTGCTAATTGAGGATACAAAATCGCAGGACGGAGATTGGCAAACAGGTCCATGCCTGCTCGCAAACCTAACAAACCCTTTTCAGGACGAACGGCAATATCCAGCTCTTCCCATTTATAACCACCGACTGCACCGAGCAGAACCGCATCGGATGCTTTAGCAAGCTTTAATGTTTCATCAGGCAGCGGCTTGCCGGTTGCATCATAGGCTGTACCACCCACCAGGGCCTCTTCCATTTCGACGTTAAGACCATAGTCACTTTGCAATAACTTAATCAACTTAACTGCTTCGCCAACAATTTCCTGGCCGATGCCATCACCGGGTAGTACCAATACTTTACTCGTCATGATTTATCTCTTTAAATAATTTCTAATTGAATAACCCATTCTTAAAATAGCCAAGGCACTGCTTTGAACCGCTTCGCGCTTCCCCTTAGAACCCTAACGGGTTCATTAAGGATTTCCTGAACTAGTTACTCTAGTTCTGGTCATGCAGCACTTCCTACGCTGCGCTCGGTCGTCAGCAAGGTCAAAACAACCATGGTGTTAGTTGCTTGCGTATTTTTTCATACGCTTTTATGTCGTCAACATGTTGTAAGGTTAAACCAATATCATCCAGTCCGTTAATTAGGCAATGCTTTCTAAAGTCATCCACATCAAATGAAACTTCAGAACCATCTGGCTTTATGATTACCTGCTTTTCCAGATCCACAGTTAACTCATAACCTTCCTGTGTATCGATCGCCTTAAACAACCGATCAACTTCTTTTGCATCCAAAACGATAGGCAAAATACCGTTCTTGAAACAGTTATTAAAAAAGATATCAGCATAACTTGGTGCGATGATCGCGCGAAAGCCATAATCTTCTAATGCCCATGGCGCATGCTCGCGGGAAGAACCACAGCCAAAGTTTTCGCGTGCTATCAGAATTCCGGCCCCCTGGTAACGTTGCTGATTTAAAACAAACTCAGGATTAGGCGAACGCTGACTGTTATCCATGCCTGGTTCACCGTGATCCAGATAACGCCACTCATCAAAGAGATTAGGGCCAAACCCTGAGCGCTTGATAGACTTCAAAAACTGTTTAGGGATGATCGCATCGGTATCCACATTGGCACGATCCATCGGCGCAACGATCGCCTTTACGGTTTTAAACTTTTCCATTATGCACCTGCCTTCAATTCACGTACATCAACAAAGTGGCCCGTCACTGCCGCCGCCGCGGCCATTGCTGGACTAACCAAATGGGTTCTACCACCCTGCCCCTGGCGCCCTTCAAAATTACGATTGGATGTTGAGGCACAACGCTCACCGGGTTCCAAGCGATCCGCATTCATCGCCAGGCACATAGAACAACCGGGTTCACGCCATTCAAAACCGGCCTCAACAAAAATTTTATCCAGACCTTCCTGTTCAGCTTGTTGTTTCACTAATCCTGAACCCGGTACGACCAGAGCAAGTTTGATGTTACCCGCTACCTTGCGTCCCTTTGCAATATCAGCAGCCGCTCGCAAGTCTTCGATGCGCGAGTTGGTACATGAGCCAATAAACACTTTATCAACCTTGATTTCACTAATCGGCGTATCTGCTTTCAGGCCCATATACTTCAAAGCTGCCTGTGCACCTTCCTGTTTAACCGGATCGGTAAAACTGTCTGGATTGGGGACCTTTGCCTCCACGCCAACAACCATCTCAGGTGAAGTACCCCAGGTAACCTGTGGCTTGATCGTTTTTGCATCGATGTGAATCACTTTATCGAAATTCGCATCATCATCGCTAACCAGGTCTTTCCACATTGTTACAGCCTGTTCCCACTGATTCGGTTTGGGTGCATACGGTCTACCCTTAACATACTCAATGGTTTTGTCATCGACGGCGACCATACCGGCACGTGCACCTGCCTCAATAGCCATGTTGCACACGGTCATGCGCCCCTCTATAGACAATGCTTTAATCGCGTCGCCACCGAACTCAATCGCATAGCCTGTTCCACCCGCCGTGCCGATGCGACCGATAATCGCCAGCACGATATCTTTTGCAGTAATCCCTGCGCCTACTTCTCCATCCACACTAATCAGCATCGATTTGGATTTTTTCTGGATCAGGCACTGGGTAGCCAATACATGCTCAACCTCTGAAGTACCTATCCCGAAGGCTAATGCACCAAAGGCACCATGGGTCGAGGTATGCGAATCGCCGCAGACCACTGTCATACCGGGCAAAGTTGCGCCCTGCTCGGGACCAATCACATGCACGATGCCCTGGCGAATATCATCCATCGCGAACTCAGTGATCCCAAAATCGGCACAGTTCTGATCTAAGGTTTCAACCTGTAAACGAGCAACAGGATCAGCAATACCACTGTCCCGATCCGTCGTCGGCACATTGTGATCCGGTGTCGCTAAATTGGCATCGACGCGCCAGGGCTTACGGCCAGCAAGGCGCAGACCCTCGAATGCCTGAGGTGAAGTCACTTCATGTACCAGCTGACGGTCGATATAAATCAAAGACGTACCATCACCGTTATCACGCACCTCGTGCTGTTGCCACAACTTGTCGTATAAAGTCTTGCCTGCCATTTTCTGGTTCCTTAACGCTTAATCCTACTTCAGGACACAATTGTCTTTACTGGCTACGAATATTAGACAGCTTGCAATTATTACTCAAATTCATTATTTTCATATTATTCATTCTTTTTAGTTATAGGTGGTGATGCAATATGGACATCCCAAACTTACAGACCTTTATCGCGATTGCGGAATACGGTTCTTTCTCAGAGGCCTCGGAACACCTGTACCTGACCCAACCCGCCATTAGCAAACGGATTGCCGTGCTTGAAACAGAACTGGATACCCGTTTGTTTGACCGGGTCGGTCGTCATGTGCAATTGACTGAGGCAGGACGCGCGCTGTTGCCCCGGGCACAGAAGATACTGTTGGAGATCGAAGATAGTCGCCGTGCGATCCAGAACCTGTCAAATAGTGTAGGCGGCATCCTGCGTTTCGCCACCAGCCATCACATCGGCCTGCACCGCCTGCCCCCAGTACTACGGCAGTACAGTAAGGCATTTCCTGACGTCGAACTGGATATTCAATTCATGGATTCCGAGGAAGCCTGTCGTGCCGTCGAACATGGTGATCTGGAAATGGCGATTGTCACCTTACCTCTGTCGCCACAGGAACTGCTGAACACCCAACACATCTGGACAGATAAATTGCGCGTAGCAGTAGCGGCAGCACATCCAATGGCGAGCGGCAGGAAAATCAATCTAACCGAACTGGCAAATCATAAAGCGATCTTGCCTGCACGCGGTACCTTTACCCGGGAGATTATTGAACACGCCTTTGCCGATAAAAAGCTAGAGCTGGATATCAGCCTTGCAAGCAATTATCTTGAGACAATAAAAATGATGGTGAGCGTTGGGATTGGCTGGAGCATCCTGCCGGAACAAATGAAAAGCCGCGACCTGAAATTTATCAGTGTTGCCGGTTTAAACCTGCAGAGAAAACTTGGCATCGTGACGCACAAAAAACGGACCTTATCGAATGCGGCAGTAGAATTGTTTAATTCGATAGCCTAAAGGGTTATAAAGCGAGACTACACAGGTTGTTTTAATTCTTTATCCAACTGTGCCTGGTTAAACTCACAACCCAGATGTTCAACTAACGCTTTCACATCCTGCTCTGCATTTTGTAAACAGCTGGTTGCACCTGGTGACGGTGTCATATTAAAGATAATACCGTTGCCTGGATTAATCTTTGCCTCGCCCATGTGCAACTTACGATTAATCTTATCAATCATTACCGGGCGTATGCCTCCAATGCCTTTTGCAAAAGTTAAATCCTGTAATTGCAGTGTCGGTACAATTTTTCTTGCGTCTTTTAAAAACAACCGTTGTCTTATGTAAGGAATTTCAAACAGAATGTTTTTGAACATGTAGTTTCGAACATCTGAAACTTTGAGTAGATCCCACATCACTTTCAACGCACTTACATCAAGACTAAAGACACGCATAAAGTCAGTAATAGTTCGATAATTATGCCGCTCCAACATCGGCACCATCAGCGCGGTTGGACCAAAGCGTGTTTTACCTTTTAATAATAAGTCAGGGTCGCCATGAACTGCGGCAAAAGGTAACTTATCATTTTGAATAGTATAAACCTTACCGCGCAGTACATCAGGCGCATAGTAAAAGCTACCCGCAACAGGTAAACAGGAATATTGGTGGCCATAACCCATACGTTGCGCAAACAGCAGGCTGTGCCCACCCGCCGAGACAACAACTGAACGCGCTTTTAAAATTCCGTTATTTGTTCTTAGCTCAAAGTCTTTATTATGTTCAATGATTTTGGTGACCCTGGTTTTTAATAGCACATCAACATTGGTATCTGTTTTTTTTGCTTGCGCCACAAACGAATCAGCCAACGCCTGAAAGTTAACCGCACTGTAATCATTCGTTACCCCCAACGCCGCAATTCTTTCATTGCGTCCCCAGACAACATTAGGTTCTATTCGGCTGATACCATCCGCATCCCACATTTCCATTTTGTCGTACTCGGGATGAAAGGTCTTATAACGTTCCTGTAATTCATCGCACTCGTGCTCACCAACTGCCAACACCATCTTTGAATACTTAAACAAGATATGTTCGCTACTCGGCAATTGCGAGGCATAATTGACAACCATGCCAGCACCGGCCTTAACCTTAAGCGCTTTATCCAACGAGTAATTGGTTTCGATGTCGCCACAATGCAACGTCTGGCTATTGTTGCGGCCATGGGAATTTAAGGTCGCGATGCCGTTACCTTTTTCAATCAGGGCGATCGATTTTAGATCGGTATAGCGGGATAGTAGATGCAGCAAAGCGGTTCCCGAGATTCCGCCACCAATAATAATGACATCATACTGTTTTGTTTCCATATGAAGCTCGCTTCCCTTTGTCTTCATGAACTATCGGCCTGTCGGTCTGATTCTATAAGGTGTAATTAGCGTTTTGAATCAGGTTTATGTCAGAAATACGCTAAATACTAAGGCCATGACCGTTTCACCTGATTTATATCAAGGATTCTCGGCCAGTTGCCGCACGATTACTGTTTTGGCGTTTCGAGCGGTGAGTTTTGCATATCTGGTTTTACAAATCGGTATACCAACCAAAAACCGAGTACACAAAATGCAATCGAACCAACAAAGACCCAGGAACGATCAATGTAGTCCCAGGCAAAACCACCATAAAGACTACCAAGTGCACCGCCAGCCCCATAACTGACACTACTATAAAGGGCCTGGCCTTTGCCTTGATGGCGACCACGGAATAACTGATGAATTAACCTGATCGCAGCCGCATGATGCAATCCAAATGTCGCGGCGTGGAGTAACTGCGCAAACACCATGACTGGAAGCTGGGTCGGAAACAGGACGATCAGAGTCCAGCGTAAGATCGCCAGTGCAAAACTGATCATTAACATATTTTGTAATGTATAACGGGCAAACAGCTTGTACATAAATACAAACAAAACCACTTCAGCGATAACGCCGATTCCCCATAGCCAACCAGTGACGCTGCTAGAATAATCAAAACTCTGCATGTATAAATTATAAAAGGCGTAATAAGGACCATGACTCGCCTGCATACAAAAACAGGCTGCCAACAAACCCAGCACATGAGGTTTACTTAATGTTTTTTTCAATGGTTCGTGATCTAATGCCAGGTGCCCTGTGGCAGACTCCGGCACTGTCATACTCACCAACCAGATACAAACAAGTAGAGTCGAAACAAAATACGGCAAGCTAGAATACGGTAGGGTCTGAAAAACATAACCGAGAGCGACCACCGTGATAATAAAACCAACCGAGCCCCATAGACGAATCGAACTATAACGATCCTCTTCGTTGGTCAGGTGACTAAAGGTGGTTGCTTCGAATTGTGGTAGCGCCGCATTCCAGAAAAAACTAAACACAGTCATTACGATAATGACAATAAAATAAGTCTGTTCAATCAAAAGACCTAAAAAACTGAGTGCCGCAAAAAAACAACCCATGCGCACAATCATCATACGCTTGCCAGAGTGATCGGCAATCCAGCCCCAGATATTTGGGGCAATGATCTTGGTCCCCATGGTGATAGCTATGATGACACCAATCTGAAACGTGGTGATGTCCAGCGATTTTAAATAGGGACCGAGATAAGGTACGAATGCACCGAGGCTTGCAAAGTAAAAAAAATAAAAACCGGATAGTCGCCAGTATGGCGCGGTTGAAGGGATGGATGACATCCCGGTGTTAGTCCTTGCTGGCAGGAATAACAGGTGTGTCTATTTTCACATCCATATTTTGCGCGCGATGTCGTAGCACATGATCCATCAAGGTGATCGCTAGCATGGCCTCAGCAATCGGCGTAGCACGAATGCCGACGCAAGGATCATGGCGTCCTTTGGTAACGACCTCAACAGGGTTGCCTTCAAGGTCAATGCTTTTACCCGGTAAGCGAATACTTGAGGTTGGTTTTAGTGCAATGCTAACCAGAATATCCTGCCCCGAAGAGATGCCGCCTAATACTCCGCCAGCATGATTAGATAAAAATCCTTCGGCTGTCATTTCATCACGGTGCTCAGTGCCCTTTTGGGTGACGCTTTCAAAGCCTGCGCCAACCTCAACACCTTTGACTGCGTTAATACTCATCATCGCATGGGCGATATCGGCATCAAGTCGATCAAAGATCGGTTCGCCCAAACCTGGCATCATACCGCTGGCAACCACATTAATTCGTGCACCAACAGAATTGCCTTCTTTACGCAGCGCATCCATGTAATCTTCAAGTTCCTGCACTTTATCAGCATCCGGAAAAAAGAATGGATTCTGTTCAACGCTGGCCCAGTCAAACTTGTCCGCACTAATCGGACCCAGCTGGGCCATATAACCTCTGATCTCTATTCCATACCGTACCTTAAGATATTTCTTGGCAACCGCACCGGCGGCGACACGCATTGCGGTCTCACGTGCAGACGAACGCCCACCTCCGCGATAATCACGTAATCCAAATTTCTGTAAATAGGTGTAGTCAGCATGTCCCGGGCGGAAACGATCTAATATATTAGAGTAATCCTTGGAACGTTGGTCTGTGTTCTCAATCATCAAACCAATCGGCGTGCCCGTGGTTTTCCCTTCAAACACACCCGACAGAATTTTAACGACGTCATCTTCACGCCGTTGCGTGGTATGTCGAGTCTTACCAGGCTTACGACGATTCAGATCATCTTGCAGATCAGCCTCGCTTAATTTGAGACCGGGAGGGCAACCATCAATAATACAACCCAGCGCGGGCCCGTGGCTCTCGCCAAAGCTGGTGATGGTGAAAATTTTACCGAATGTATTTCCTGACATAGTTAACTATTGTACTGTGTTATAGACGCGACGTCTTGCCCCGTTCTGATATCTAATGTGAAAAACGACTCTAAAAGTACAACAAATGTCGCTGTCGACCAACTCATCTTATTCTACTGACTTAAATGCTTTCGATCCAAAAGAAAGACACCCTCTCCACCCCGTTCAAACTCTAACCACATAAAGGGAAGCTGAGGAAATGCTTTCTGCAAGACATCCTGACTATTACCTACTTCTACAATCAGTATCCCATGTGGGTTAAGGTGTCGAGCAGCTTGCGATAAAATTATTCGTACACAGTCCAGGCCATCTTCTCCGGACGTTAAACCAATCACTGGTTCCTGTTTGTATTCTTGCGGCAGGCCGTCATACTCCTGCTGCCCTACGTAAGGAGGATTACTAACGATGATGTCGTATTTCTTATCGGCAAGATTATCAAACACATCCGACTTAATCACTGACACTCGATCTTGCAATTTCATGCGTTGCAAATTTTTATTTGCAACCTCAATCGCACCATCATCAATATCCGCAGCCGTAACATGAGTGTCTTCCAGATAGTATGCACAACTCAAGGCAATGCAGCCGCTTCCTGTACCGATCTCAAGAATCGACTTTATTTTATCGCGAGGTATCCAGGGTTGGAATTCATCATGAATCAATTCAGCGATAGGTGATCGTGGCACCAATACACGCTCATCGACATAAAAAGGCAAGCCACAAAACCAGGCCTCATTGACCAGATAAGCTGCTGGCTTTTTTGTACTGACTCTTTTGGTTATTAATTCGTGTATACGTTTGCTGTCTTCCGCATTGAGCGTTTCTTCGGGATCAAAACCAGTTAGCCCAAAATCAGTTTTCAGAGCATGCGATATTAAATACACCGCTTCATCTGTCGCATTCGCTGTACCATGTCCGTAAAAAAGTCCTGCGCGAGAAAATTCCGTCTCTGCAAAATTAACCCAGGCGCGGATTGTTGTTGGCTGTGCTGTTATTGATTGTTTTGGCATTGGTTGTTTTGGCGACGTCATTAATTAATCCGGCTTCCTGGTCTGTTGGGCATGCTTGGGTCTGAATGCCTTAATAACATCTTCATTCGCTTCGATATAAGGTCCTTCAATCAAGTCTATACAATAAGGAATGGCAGGAAAAACAGCGTTTAAACAATCTGAAATCGCCGAGGGTTTACCAGGAAGATTCAAAATCAAACAACTGTTACGCGTTCCCGCGATCTGTCTTGATAAAATAGCAGTAGGCACAAATTGTAATGATACCGCACGCATCTGTTCACCGAAGCCATCCAAAATTTTATCGCAAACGGCTTCTGTGGCCTCTGGCGTTACATCACGTCGAGCAGGCCCAGTTCCACCTGTCGTGACAATCAGACAACAACCGGCTTCCTGAAGTTCTATTAATGTTTTTTCTATTAGCGCTTGCTCATCCGCAATTACACGTGGCATGGCTGACCACTCACTAGATATCGCACTGCCCATCCATTCTTGCATGGCAGGCCCGCCCAAATCTTCGTATTCACCTCTACTGGCACGATCGGAGACGGTGACAAATCCAATTTTTATCTCACCCATATTTTTTTCCCCAAAACTCACGAACAATTAATAATGCAAAACGTGCCTTTCAGCAAGTTTGTCTTTTATTAAGAAACCTCTAATTAATACTTCAAGTGGATGATGGCAAAGCAAAAAGAAACGAAAAAGCGGAGTTTACATGGGAGTAAATGAGCATTTTGAGTTTCTTTTTAACGCCGCCAGCGCTGCTTCAAGGGTTAATCAGAGGTTTCTTATGATGATTAAGCGATACCGAACGTATCACTAAGATGCACAGGCTGGCGCCTCGAACCCCATTTACCTGGCGGACCCTCAAATCTGCCGGCGCATAGCGTACCACATTTTTTACAGTGACCATCATCGGTGAGATTCCAGTCACTCAGCACATACCAGTCACGGCCGATCAACACTGACCCGCATTTATGACAGTAAGTACTCTCGCCTGTTTTGTCATGCACATTTCCCGTGTAGGCATAATGGATGCCATTTTCCAGGGCTATCTTGCGCGCCTTTGTCAATGTGGCGGGTGGTGTTGGAGGGGTGTCCATCATTTTCCAGTCAGGATGGAAGGCACTGAAATGAATAGGTACATCCGGGCCCAGGTGTTCCACCATCCACTGCGTAAGTCGGTGTAGTTCTTCGTCTGTGTCATTCTGGTCCGGAATCAACAGTGTCGTGACCTCAAGCCAGGTATCTGTTTCATGTTTAATATATTGCAGGGTATCCAGGACAGGCTGCAGATGACCGCCGGTAAGTTTGTGATAAAAGTCTTCCGTGAAAGCCTTCAAGTCAACATTAGCCGCATCCATATGTTGATAAAATTCTTTGCGCGGTTCTTCGCAGACATAACCAGCCGTCACCGCGACGGATTTGATGCCCCTCTCTCGACACGCCTTGGCCACATCAATCGCATATTCATGAAATATCACCGGGTCGTTATAGGTAAAGGCAATGCTTTTGCAGTTATATTTTTCCGCTGCTTCGGCCAATTGCTCAGGGCTGGCCGCATCGGCCAGGGTATCGATCTCCCTGGATTTGCTCATGTCCCAGTTCTGACAGAATTTACATGCCAAATTACAGCCTGCCGTGCCAAAGGATAAAACCGGTGTCCCGGGATAAAAGTGGTTTAGTGGTTTTTTCTCAATCGGATCAATGCAAAAGCCGCTGGAACGGCCATAGCTGGTCAATACCATTTGGTCGTGCAGGCGCCCCCGAATAAAACACAGACCCCGTTGGCCTTCCCGCAATTTACAATAACGAGGGCAGAGGTCACATTGAATGCGGCCGTCATCCAGCTTATGCCAGTAGTTGACCGGTCTGGCGCTGTCTTCTGTGATTAATGTGTCTGACATATAATATTCTCGTCGGCATAACGTCGGTGATATGCCCTTTTTAAAAAACTCACTCTAAACTGCTCTATACTATATATAGGGTGTTCTTCCCCAGTTCTTCAAGTTAAAACGAATTTAAATTTCATTGTATTTGGAATGCCCGACCATATTAATGATCTATCGCAATAACTGCATATAAGGGTGGCTTATATGAACACATACACAAGAGAACCTGCCGTCGCCGGCGCATTTTACCCAGCGGATACGAATACCTTAAAAACTGAGGTTAATTACCTGCTTGCTGAAACACAGGCCACAACAGATACCTTCCCGAGGGCCATTATCGTCCCGCATGCGGGTTACATCTATTCTGGCCCCGTCGCCGCGACCGCCTATCACACACTGCTGCAATACAAAGACCGAATAAAAAGGGTTGTGCTACTAGGCCCCTCTCACCGGGTTGCCGTCAAGGGACTCGCTTTGAGTAACGCGACTTTTTTCGCGACGCCATTGGGCAACATTCCCGTCGACCAGGCCGCGAATAAAATGTTGGTTCATCATAGTGATATCAATGTCGTTGAGGAAGCCCATTTATATGAACACAGCCTTGAAGTCCATTTGCCATTTTTACAAACGGTACTAGATGATTTTATCCTGATTCCCATTGTGGTCGGTGATGCGCCGCCTGAGCGAGTCGCGACTGTGCTGGAAGAACTGATGGCTGACGATGCCACTATCTGCGTAACCAGTACCGACCTGAGTCATTTCCATGATTATGCAACCGCCAAAAAACTGGACAATGCCACTTCGCAATCCATTGTTAACATGGACTATAAGAATATCGGGTTTGAAGATGCCTGTGGTCGCAACCCGCTAAATGGTGTTTTGTACTGGGCCAGAATGCATCACTACAAGGTGACACAATTGGATGTCAGAAATTCAGGTGATACTGCGGGCTCAATGGATCGGGTTGTAGGTTACGGGTCTTATTTAATAAGTTGACCCAAAATAATCCAATTAAGAATATTTAATTGAACATGCTTAGTCCAGAACATAAAAAACAATTGGTAGAGCTAGCAAACGCATCCATCAAACATGGCATGGAACATGGTCGATCATTAAACGTTGACGTTAATGACTACCCAGCAGAATTAACGCCTGTTCGTGCAACCTTTGTAACGCTCAAGATCAACGACCAGTTACGCGGATGCATCGGTACCCTGACAGCACATTCACCACTGGTGATTGATATCGCAGACAATGCCTATTCAGCCGCCTTCAATGACCCACGATTTTCGCCTCTTACCAAAGCCGAGTTTGATTCCCTGCAATACCATATCTCAATACTCACTGAACCTGAACCGATGAAAGTCAAAGACGAACAAGACCTGTTGTCGCAATTACGACCTGGCATTGATGGCATCGTTTTACACGAAGTTACACGGCGAAGTACTTTCCTTCCCAGCGTCTGGAAATCACTACCTGACCCTGAAAGTTTTATCCAACAGTTGAAATTAAAAGCGGGGCTATCAAAGGATCACTGGTCTGACACGATTCATTTTGAGCGTTATACCGTAGAAGAATTTTAACGTTCGCTAAGACAGCGGCATTGAAGGGCACCCCCGTTTCTTAAAGTGATGTTTTCATCCATAAAAACACTCCGCTAAGGGCTATAAACTAACAAACTCAACCAGAAATCGTTTTTACTTCAACCTGTTATCTGGTCCGACCTGCTTCCGTGTGAGTGGTGTTTCGCCTGGAACAATGTCTATTGATTTTATGTTATTAATCAATAAAAAACCCACCGTGAGGTGGGTTTTCTTTTCCTCTTACAACCAGTCGCGAATCTTTATTTCGCGGCTTTTTTCTTTCTTTTCTTCTTTTTAGGCTTGTTCAGTGCCTTGTCAGCCCCAACCACAACTTTCGCGTAAGCTACTGCACGCTTGGATGCTGATTTAAGTGTTGCTAATTCTTCCGAAACAGCTGATTTCACTGATTGATGTTTGGCTAACTCTTTCTTGACGGCGGCGATGTCTTTTTTAATGACTGACACAGCTTTCTTGTTGGCGGCACTGGCGTCCTTTTTCATTCTATTTGTAGCGGTTTTAGCCTTTTTCATCAAAGATGCGCGCTTCTTGTTCATGCTTTTGGCTGTTTTTACTAATTTCTTATATTCTTTCTCCGTAGCGATAACTGCTTTTGTTGCAGCAGCAGCCACATCATTTATGCTGGTAATAGCAGAATCGACAACTTTTAAATGAGTAGCGCCTTTTACCGTTTTTTTCGCTTTCTTTTTTGTAGCCATTTGGAGCTCTCCATTATTATAAAAAATGTATTCTGTCACCCTTATCTATAATAGGCAAAAAAATGGTGTTTTGCTAATTTTCTTAGAATACAACTTTTTTGGGATATTGATTCCTTGGCCAGTTCATTTATATAACTTATGTCTCAGATGCAGTGAGAGCAGAAATACACCCTGGTAGCATCGACCGGTTGAAATCACAGTCGACAGCTGACAATTCAATTTTCTGGATTCCCCCGGCGAGCCCCACAAAAAAATAAATAGAGGGTATCGCCCGGTCAATGACGAAGAAACGTCGATAGAAATTATTCAGATTATTAAAGTCGACAACTGCCGACAGAAGGGCTTAAACATTTTCTACCATCCACCCAGATTGCATTACTCAAGGTTGTATTAGTCAGGATGGTATTAGTAAGTGTTGCGCCTTTAAGGTTTGCATAGGATAGATCTGCATTGCTTAAATTCGTTTCGCTAAGATTCGCCCCGCGCAGATCGGCGCCCAGCAATCTCGCGTCTTGCAGCTCGGTATAGCTAAGGTTCGTATTTTTTAGATTGGTGTAAGAGAGGTCAGCTTTCTGGAGATTCGAACCTAGCAGGTTTGCTGACTCCAGATTGGCATTGGAAAGTTTTGACGCACTTAAATCACTGTTAATACTTTGCAAACCGATTAACTGGCAATTCATCCAGTTAACGCCCGAACTGGCAGGTGAATCACACTGCGCTTCTTCCTGTACCGGGGATGGGATCGTAAAGGCCGCAATAACACCAATCAAAATCAAGGCTGCAGCCAGGACTAATCCAATAGCATTTTTGTCCCGTCGAGTCCGGGAAGTAGAGGCACCCGCCTCCCTCTGGTGGCGGTATTCAGATGTTGTATAGGCCTCTTCTTCGCGACGACCTGGTCCTGTCCTGTCTGGGCCTTCATCCAGTCGGCGCTCTCCCCGCCTTTCATCCGCCCAACGCTGAGCCGCCTTTATCCTTTCTTTGTGATTTTCGGCATTAGGGTCTTCTTTGAGGACATCGGGGATCATTTCTGGGCATTGGCGAATGGTCGTCCATTCTTCCTTGTCTTTGCTTACCAAATCATCCAGCTTCACGCGACCGAGCAGAATCGATTGCTGAATCTGACCGCTCGGAAAGGGGCCGGTTACCTTATTTTGACTGCGAACATACCAATACATGCCTATCCCTTGCTACCCATGAAATCCAGGACTCAACTCATCCAAAATGTGGACGCTACCTATTATATTATTATCATATTTCGGCCATAAAACGGCTTAGCTTGAGGGGAATCGGTCACGTACATGGATATAAAAGGTCCTACCGGGTCAATTCCCGTCGATAATGAGCCTGTGCAGGTTGCACCGGGCACGGCCAGCCGTGAATCGCGGAATACTTCATCGTCTCCATCTCAGTCAGTTTTGCTGAAACTAAGCTCTAATCTGTTCAAGTTAGGACAGGTCCTGAACGTCATCGTCGCCAAAGTTGAACAAAATGCGCTGCTGCTCATGTTGCAGGATAAAATTTTAGACCCGGACGGCAATCCCCTGAATATACAATTGCGCGCACCACGAACACAGGCAGCCGAGGTTGGACAACGGCTCCAGGTTCAGGTCACCGACATTAAGCAAAACATCCCCACTTTGAACGTGGTCGCCAGTCAACGCCCGGCACTAGTATTGGCCGATTTACTAAACCAGGCCCAGGCCAGACAACAGCCCTTGCAGCAATTACTAAACAATCTCGTTCAGGTTAAATCGACTGATGCATTGCTTGCTTCACTCCCAAAGCAGGTGACCGAGCAAATTGATACACTCTGGCGAGCCCTGCCCGAGGCCGGTCAACTGCAACGTCCTGAAAATGTCCGCCAGGCTATTCAACGTTCGGGTCCTTTTCTTGAGTCTCAGTTACTCAAAGCAGAACTGGGCAAGACCCGTTTGTTCCCTGCCCTGGATACCAAAACAACGTTACTGCGACTCGCCGAAGCATTACGCCAACAAAACACTAACGCTAGTGCGCGTGAAACTGGATCAACGGCAACAACAACGACTCAGCAACCCCTCAACACACTGTTGAGCAGGCCATTAAGTGGAAGTGGATCACAGACAAACCAACCTATGAGCACCACGCTACCGCCACCGGCAGCAAACCCAGCGATGCAAAATGCAGGTGCAACGCCGCGCGTTGATCCAAACATCCCGACACCACCAACACAACAAACACAGTCGCTGGCCAATATGACCAGCAACCAGATCCTGGAGTTGTTAACCCAACAAACGGAAGGCAGTTTGCAGCGGACGCTGACACATCAATTGCATATGTTGAATACAGACAGTGCACGGCAGCAACTGGTTTTCGAATTACCGATCAAACATGGTGGTGGTGTTGATGTCTTTGATATGCGCATCCATCCGGATCAAGAAGGGCCGCAACAACAGGATGAAGAACAGGCCCGGCCCTGGACCATTATGATGGCATTTAACCTCGAAGGATTGGGCGCGATACGCGCTCAGATCAGTTTAGTTAACGATCAAATCTCCACCCACTGGTGGGCAGAGCAACAACAAACGGTTGAGCTGTTTCAGCAACACATGGCAACGCTACAGGACAGGCTAAGTCACGTTGGCCTCGAGGTTGATAAAATTGAGTGTCAATGCGGTGTACCCAAAGTTGCGCCGACAGATGAAACCGTAAAACAAAAAACTCCCTACTCTGATGTTAACCTGGACGAAAAAGTATGAAGGATTTTGAACAGCAACGTACGATTACCCTCGCCGTTGCCTTACACTATGATGAAGTCAGTGCGCCTACAGTAACCGCCAAGGGTCAGGGTGATATTGCGCAAAAGATCTATGAGATCGCAAAGCATCATGATGTGCCCTTACAGGAAAATAATGAGTTGGTTAAGTTACTGTCGAAAATTGAATTAGGTGAACAGATCCCGGAGATACTGTATCTCGCGGTGGCAGAAATTATTGCGTTTGCGTATTACTTAAAAGGAAAAGTACCAAAACAGACTTGATAATTACTAACTGGCCTCTTCAAGCCGGTTCATCATTTTAATTAATTCAGCTTCATTCTGACTAATCCCGCACATCGAAACAATTTCAGCAGTTGGTTTGCCTTGTTGTGCGAGATGTTTTGCATGATCATAAGGTTGATTAGAAGACTCATGGAGTTCAACCACCGGCGCTTTTTTCTCAGCTTTAATTGCTAACCGACGTTGACGACGTTCAATTTCAATCAAGCGACTACCGACCCCAAGAGAAGACGTGGTCAGGGCTCTCAAATCATTGCGCGCCTGTTTTAGCTCATTTTGTAACAAGTTTATTTTTGAATGGCTTCTGCGGCTCACCCATAAGGTGATCAATAGCACTATCGCTGCCATGCCGACCAGAACAGAGACTGGCTCCAGGTTACTAAGTATTTGGTTCAATATATCCTGTGTCATCATGCGTACTCGTCTAAGTGGTTGTTGTCGTCCTGATCATCCTGATGGTCTTTTTTTTGCTGCTGATTCTTTTGTTCTGAGTCATGATCCTTTTTCTTGTCCGCAGGCGTTATTGTTGTCGGCGGCGGTGGCCAGCTAATGGGGTTTGTAGGGCGAACATTGCCTATATCTGCCATTTTCCCTTACAGGTCGACATCCTACAACGATGCCACTTCCTGCCACTCCTCATCGGATAACAACTTGTCTACATCAACAAGAATTAATAATTCGTCAGTTTGGTTAGAGACGCCCTGAATATATTTAGAGCTCTCATCTGTACCAACATTAGGTGCTGTTTCGATATCACCCGTTTTCAGATCAACAACCTCAGCGACACTGTCAACTAAAATACCGACGACATTGTCGCCTGCCTCGATAATCACAATCCGGGTTGAGTCATCCGCTTCTTTGTCAGGCAAACCAAAGCGTTTACGTGAATCAACCACGGTTACAACATTACCGCGAAGGTTAATAATGCCAATGACATAATGGGGTGCGCCTGGCACTGGAGCGACTTCGGTCATACGCAGGACTTCCTGCACTTGCATCACTTTAATGCCATATTTTTCATTTTCGAGGTAGAAAGTGACCCACTGGGTGATGGCGCTCTCAGTATTTTCAGCCGCTTGGTTCATTCCTTTATCTCCTGTCAGTCTCTCTAATATAATCGTTCAAAATGATACAAAATCCAGGTGCCAAATTTCAGTCACATTCAACTCTTGCACATGTAAGCTGCAACTCTTATGCCAATTATTTAACGGTTTATTCGCGAAAATCTTGAACCGGGGTGCGATTGGCAAGCAGCTCAGCAAAGGCGTTGGCGTCGATCAATGCGCACATGTGCTCAACAACGGTACCGGCCAACCAGCGTCGTTGGGTACGCTGAGAACGCCAGCGGACGGAGTCCGGGCTGAGTGTAATGACCTCATTCACCTCGTCACAAGCCAGACCATATTGGCAATCCTGGATCATAACCACACGAGTAATACGTTCTTGAGGGTCATCACCCGCAAGAATGTTGAGCTTATCTGCAGGCAAGACAAAGCGTGCGGTATCTACTAACGGAACAGATTTGTCCAGATAGGTCATCAAACCCAGATAAAAATCTGCACTGCCAGGCATGGCAGTGACCTCAGACAAGTCACATTCCACTATTCCGTTGAGTTCAACTAACGGCACGGCCAGAGTCAGGCCCGCCACCTTAAACATCATTGCCTGAAAGTCTGACTCGGCCCACTCCGGTTTACCAAGTGGTGCCAGTTCGGGCTCTGGTGCTTCAATTATTTGCTCTGCTTCAACAACTTCGGGCTCAATGACAGGTTCAACGACTGGTGGAGGGATTACTGGTACAGGTGCAATTTGGGGCAGGGTTTCAAAAATACTGTTATCGTTAACTTGCTCTTTGAGGGGGACAACCGGGACCTCATTTACGGGTTCTGGTTTTGTTTCGACAACCAATTCCACCTGTTCAGCTGATGCTTTGTCTTTTGATCTTGTATCGTTTGATTCTTTTTCTTCTAGTGAGCTATCCGGAACAACACTTTGCAAATCATTTTCATTTTCTTCATAAGCCTCCACATCACGCATCAACGATTCGAAAAATGAATCCAGAGCCTGTGATTGATCAACCAGTTTATTTGAACGATTAGACATAACTAGCGGCCTATTGCCGTGATAGCGGTGACATTGTTGGGCAAGGTAAGTTTATCTAGCAACACGCTATATGCTTTCGTACCCCTGCTTGCTGCAGAAATGTGTGTAATCGGTAACCCTCTTTGACTGGCTTCGCGGAATTTTGTGTCAACAGGGATCACGCCTTCCCAAATTTGTTCTCCATAACTTTCGCGCAATTGACGTAGGCTTTCAATGGCTACACGAGTGCGTCGATCAAACATAGTGGGGATGATTATGTAATCCAGAGGGTCCTTTCGCGCGCGCAGGATCATGTTTAAAGTATGTATCATCCGTTCGAGCCCTTTAATCGCTAAAAATTCAGTCTGGACAGGGACCAATAATGTTGATGCACATGCCAGCGCATTCACCATCAAAATACCAAGCAACGGTGGACAATCTATCAAACAATAATCAAACTTTTCATCGCAAGTAGCCAGCGCCTTTTTAATGACAAGTCCTTTGCCTTCCTGTGTTCCAAGCTGCCGATCCAGTGTTGCTATGGCTACTGAAGAAGGAATAAGTTTGATGCCTTCTACAGTCGTGTCCACGATCACTTCATCCAATGGCACAGACGGTGTCTGAAATAAATGATACACACTGGGTTCCTGTGTATCTGGGTCAAATTTAAAATAAGAAGTCATAGAACCATGCGGATCAAGATCGACAAGCAAAACGGACTTACCTTGCTTGCTTAATGCTCCGGCAAGTGTCACAGCCGTCGTGGTTTTACCCACACCGCCTTTTTGATTTGCTATTGCCCAGACTTGCACGTTCTTATCTGCTCCTGATTTATTCCGTTGATTCTTTCTATGGTGATTCATTCTTTGGTGATTCTGGAACTGTATTTTCGATAGCCGCTGCCCGCCGCGAATTTTTGTCAGCCAGCACGACTACTTTAACGCGGCGATTTTGACGACGTCCGAGCACAGAGTCATTGCTCGCAACCGGTCTAAATTCGCCGAAACCAATTGCAGCCAAACGCGTAGGTGAAATTCCCTGTTGAGTAAAGAGGTGCACAACGCTAGCCGCACGTGACGCAGACAGTTCCCAGTTACTGGGATATACCGGCGTCTTTATCGCAAGATTGTCAGTGTGGCCTTCCACATCAATATGATTCGGCAATACTTTCAACACATTAGCAAGCTTCTTCAAAGGCGTATAAGCCTCGATCTCTAACTCTGCGCTGGCACTTGAATACAAAACGCTGGACTTGATCTCAATTTCAACCCACAACTTGTTGTGCGTGACCTTAATTAGATTTTTATCAATGAGTGGTCGCAGGCTTTCCTCAACCCTGCTCGCAATCGAGGCCATTTTAGCCTTCTGATCATCGACTTTAGGCGGCTCAATACGGATCGGTTTTGCAATCCCCGGTGTCGTTTGGGCTACTGGCACTTCTTCTATTGGTTTACCTATTTGAATTGGGGCAGTTGATTTCGGAGGAGTATTAAATGCTGCGACTAAAGTATCGGATAAGACTCGATACTTTCCTTCGTTGACTGATGAGATTGCATACATTACAACAAAGAAGGCAAACAATAATGTAACAAAATCAGCATACGACACTAACCATCGGTCAACATTAGCACTCTCTTCAACCGAGCGTTGACGTCGACTTGTCTGTTGTCTGCGCATTATCTTACAAATCCGAACAACTTCGTTTCGATGTTCCTCGGGTTTTCTCCTTCAGCAATAGAAACCACACCTTCGACAATCATTTCTCGAAACTGTGACTGCGTATGAACAATATTTTTCAACTTGGTGGCAATGGGCAGAAAAATAAGATTGGCCGCGCCAACACCGTAAATCGTTGCAACAAATGCAACCGCAATGCCGCTACCTAGTTTGCTGGGATCTGAAAGGTTTCCCATCACCTGGATTAAACCAATCACCGCACCAATGATACCTATCGTAGGGCTGTAACCACCCATACTTTCATAAATTCGTGCACCCTGATTATCAGAATGTTCTTTTGTATAAATTTCAACTTCAAGTATGGAACGGATATTTTCAGGTTCTGATCCATCAACCAAAAGCTGTAGACCTTTGCGAGTAAAGGGATCTCTTTCTGCCTCTTCGATATTTTCTAATCCTAACAACCCTTCTTTGCGTGCAATATCACTCCAGGAAACAATTTTTTCTATTGCCTCTTCATTTTCAACAATGGGAGGACTAAATGTCCAGAACAACATCCGCATACCGCGAGTAAATGTTGAAAAAGGGGATTGCAACATGACTGCCCCAAGCGTTCCACCAAGAACAATAAGAATCGCAGGACCATTAAGCAACTGACCAATATGGCCACCTTCAAGGTATTGCCCAACCAGGATCGCAGCGACCCCGATAGTCAGCCCAAGGAAACTTAATATGTCTATTCGTTTCATACTCGTTGCGCAATATTTGGACCGACGTCCGTCAACGTCAGTTCTTTATCAGTGATCCCTGCTTCGGTAACAGCAGATGGCATACCATAAACCACACAACTACTTTCATCTTGCGCCCATACTGTTGAACCACCTGCTTTCAATTCCCGTGAACCTTCTCGCCCATCCGCGCCCATGCCAGTTAATATCACGGCCAGGGTGTTATTTGGATACAGCTTTGCAATCGAGGAGAAAGTGATATCCACTGAAGGTTTATACGTCTGGTTCTGATCGGCATCTTTGATTTTTAAAACAGATCGACCAGAACCTGGACGTCCTTCCAATAGCATTTGTTTACCACCGGGAGCAAGATAAGCACAGCCTGCCTCAATAACATCGCCATCCACTGCTTCCTTAATGGTAATATCACATAGATCATTCAGACGCTGCGCAAAGGCTGGCGTAAACGACCCCGGCATGTGTTGTACGAGAATAATAGGAACAGGAAAATCGGCAGGAATTTTTGTGAGCACTTCCTGAAGTGCCACTGGTCCTCCTGTTGAAGTTCCAATTGCAACCAGTTCTATACCTCCACGCTTTGTTCCTGCAGGCCGCGATGCTACAGGCACTCGGGGCGTGGAAGCTGTGACAGGTTGTACTTTTTTATGTTCTGGAGTCGAACGGGGTGCCGGCGGCTTCAACACCGATGCATGTAAGTTGATAGGTTGTCTTACCAGTGATTTAACCCGTTCGCATAGCAGCTTTCTTGCTTCTTCACGATCACTGGAAATATCCTCAAAACGTTTCGGTAAAAAATCCAGTGCACCCGCATCAAGCGCATCGAGTGTAGATTTAGCACCATCCGTTGTTAAGGATGAAAACATGATAATACGTGTTGGAGTGGATTTCATGATATGAGATGTTGCAGTGATACCATCCATTACCGGCATCTCAATATCCATGGTGACAACATCAGGTTTAAGTTCTTTAACCTTATCAATAGCGACCTTACCATTTTCAGCAGCACCGACGACGGTGATGTCACTATCTGCTTCCAGCATCTCGGTGACACGCCGGCGGAAAAATCCTGAATCATCCACCACCAAAACGCGCACTGCCATGTCACTTACTCCTTAATAAATATACTTAGTATTTCTGCGAGATGAAACTGACGACGCTATCACTACGACTAACCGTAACGTCGCATTAAACCTGGGATATCGAGAATAATTGCAATGCCACCGTCACCCGTTATAGTGGCTCCAGCAAGTCCTACCGTTCCATGTAATAATGCACCAAGTGGTTTAATCACGACTTCTTCCTGACCAATTAATTCATCAACTAGAAAACCTACTCGTTGAGTGCCGCACTGAACAACAACAACATGCCCTTCTGCAGGCAACTCAGTTGATGAATAACCTTTCACTAACCAGCGGCGTAAATAGTACAAAGGCAATGTTCTTTCACGATTAACCACGACCAGTTGTCCATCAACAATATTTGTCTTATTCAGATCAAGATGGAAAATCTCATTTACATTCACTAATGGTAATGCAAATAATTGTTTTTCTAACTGAACCATCAAGGTTGGCATAATGGCCAACGTCAACGGTAACTTAATGCTTAAGCGACTACCTTTACCAAGTTCAGAATCAATTTCAACTGAACCGTTCAATTGAGCAATGCGTGTTTTCACCACGTCCATGCCAACACCCCGACCCGAAATATCTGAAATCTCTTTCTTGGTAGAAAAACCGGGTGCAAAAATAAGGCTGTAGACATCCTTATCATCCATCCGTGCAGCTGCATCTTTATCCATCAAACCTTTTTCTACAGCGATGCCACGCAGCACATCAGAATCCATACCCTTACCGTCATCCTCAATCGTTAACAGGATGTGATCACCTTCCTGGGCAGCTGTTAGTACTACCGTACCTTGTTTCTCTTTTCCTGCCGCAATACGATCATCAGGCATCTCAATACCGTGATCAACAGAATTGCGCACAAGGTGTACAAGAGGATCAGCGAGTGCTTCTACGAGATTTTTATCCAGATCAGTCTCTTCACCAGTCATTTCAAGGCGAATATCTTTCTTAAGACTTCTTGCCAAATCACGCACTACACGAGGGAAACGCCCGAACACCTTCTTAATAGGCTGCATACGTGTTTTCATCACAGCCATTTGTAAGTCAGTGGTTACCAAATCGAGATTAGCAACGGCCTTGGTCATCTCTTCATTGCCGGATTGTGAACCCAATCGATCGATACGGTTACGAACAAGTACAAGTTCGCCCACCATATTCATAATGTCATCCAGACGTTTAGTATCCACGCGCACGGAAGTTTCTTGCGTTGCCTGTTTTTCTTTAGATTTAGCTTCTGCAGGTTTTGCTGCGGCAGGTTTAGGTTTCACCGCTGGTGGTGCTTTTGGCGGCTCTGCCTTAGTCTTTTCTATTTTTTCAGTTTTAAAACTACCTTTGCCATGTATATCGTCCAACATTGACTCGAACTCATCTTCTGAGATCTCATCGCTTTGTGTATGTGTCTCTGCTACGTCCTGGCTGCTTGCTGGTTCAGTTGCAGCAGATGCTGCTGAGGGTTCTGCTGTTTTCTCTACCTCACCAAACTTACCCTCACCATGAATGTCATTCAGCAGGTTTTCAAATTCATCGTCTGAGATTTCATCACTGGCTGGAGCCGCAGCTGCTGCCGGCGTCGGTGCTGGAGTAGAAACAGGTCCTTTGCTTTCAAGTGCATCAAGTAAAGATTCGAATTCTTCATCGGTGATATCAATATCGGAACCAGCTGTTTCGCCAGGTGCTGCAGTTGCTTCGTTTGGCGCAGCTGGCGCTTCCTGATCCGCTACAGCAGGAGCCGCTTCTTCGCCCTTGATAATAACATCAAGCGCATCGATCAAACTTTGATCGGCCTCAGGTGACTCTTCACCTGACTTGAGTGCATCAAACTGATCGTTGAGGACATCGAGAACAGGCAAAACTGTATCCATCAGTTCAGGTGAAACCTGTCGTTCACCATTTCTTAACAGGTTAAATACATCCTCCGAGCGATGACATATCACCACCATCGGTTCAACTTGCAGGAATCCTGCTCCACCTTTAATAGTATGGAAGCCACGGAAAACAGTATTAAGCAAATCCATATCTTCCGGGCTCTTTTCAAGATCGACCAGTTGCTCGTTAAGTTGCTCCAGGATCTCTCCTGCTTCTACGAGAAAGTCTTGTAAAAGCTCGTCATCCACGATCTAATCCTTTGTTTTGCATCACCGACAAATCACTCAATTGAAAACCCATTTAAAATCCCAGGCTGGACAATAGATCATCGACATCGTCCTGCCCTGAGACGGTACTCCCGTTATCGTTTACCCCCGGCACAACTGGCCCAGCCAGTTTATCTTTTCTTGCCGCAACCTCTTTGCCGTCGACCTTTTCAAGTCCACCGGTGAGCTTGATAATCTCAACCAAATTTCCTTCCACTTCTTCAACCAGCGTAATAACTTTTTTAATTATCTGGCTGGTCAAATCCTGGAAATCCTGTGCCATTAAGACATTGGTTAATGACGCCTTTAACTTTCCTGCGTCGCCTGTGTTTGCATTAAAAAACTCATCCATGCTTTTCGCAAGCTGTTTAAATTCGTTTAGATCCATGTCTCTTTGCTTAAACCGTTTCCAGTTATCATGTAACTCACCGGATCGCTTTTCCAATTCTTCACATATCGGCAACGACTCCTCGACTTCATTCAACGTCCTGTTGGCAGCCTGATCCGTCATATCGATCACATGGCGCAATCGCTGTCTCGCATCTGGAATTTCAGATTGTGCGAGCACGCTAAGTTGTTCATCCATACCAAATGCAGAAATAGCATCATGCAGTTCGCGTGTTATTCGACCCATTTCCTGATAAATATCTGACTCTCGTATATTCGCAAGGTCATCAATCACTTCACTTGCACCGGCTGCATCACCTTTTTCCAAAGCCGACAACAAATCTCTTACTCGTGCAATATTCTCATCCGTCAGGATTTCGCTCTCATCCATTTACTTTACTTCCGGTTATCCTTCGATGCGCTCAAAGATCTTATCTAACTTTTCCTTGAGTGTTTGTGCCGTGAACGGTTTAACAATGTAACCATTCACACCTGCTTGCGCGGCCTCGACAATCTGCTCTCGCTTTTGCTCGGCCGTCACCATCAAGACCGGAAGGTCCTTCAACTTTTCATCGGCGCGAACATGCTTGAGCAAATCGATACCCTGCATGCCTGGCATGTTCCAATCGGTCACCAGAAAATCAATACCACCAGCCTGCAATATTGGTAATGCCGTGGTGCCATCATCTGCTTCAGCCGTGTTGTTAAAGCCAAGATCACGGAGCAGGTTTTTAATGATTCGTCGCATCGTAGAAAAATCATCAACGACGAGAATTTTCATATTTGTATCCACGAAATCCCTCCAGACTTCCTATCTATTCCTAAACATCAACAAATGACATCCTTAACTAAAATGTGTACTGCGATACCCGCAACACACAAGATTAGTATCGGACGAGGTAGAAAAAGATTTAATAAAGGAAGGGAAAGAATCAGAAAAAAATGCGACTTTTCAGGAAATTAGTTGCGCAATTCGTTCAGAATTTAGGCAGTTTATCCGTAGAAACCTATTAACTATTTTCGCTAATACGAGTCGACATTCTGGCCTGTAATCGAATGACAGCCTGGGAATGGATTTGGCTGACACGGGATTCGCTGACACCCATAACCGCACCAATTTCACGGAGATTGAGCTCTTCATCATAGTAAAGTGCCATCACCAGTCTTTCCCTTTCTGGCAAGCTCGCCACTGCATCTGAGATGATCTTTTGCATGTCTTCCTTTTGCAAGCCATCAAGAATACCAGGGGTATTATCTGAGATATTATCGAGCAATGACTCTTCACCCAGTCCCATATCTTCAACACTCAGCACTTTATGGTAGCTGTTGTCCTGTAGGATCTTGTAATAATCCTCGATGGGCATTTCCAGGGTGTCTGCAATCTCGGTATCCCGTGCATCACGACCATGTTCATTTTCGATTTCACGCACCGCCTGAGCAACCATCCGTGCCTTACGGTGTACCGAGCGTGGTGCCCAGTCATTTTTACGGATCTCATCCAGCATCGAGCCACGTATCCGAATACCGGCATAAGTTTCAAAACTGGCGCCTTGTGTTGGATCATAGTTCCGAGAGGCTTCAAGCAACCCAATCATGCCGGCCTGAATCAAATCTTCCAGCTGTACGCTGGCTGGCAAGCGATTAATCAGATGGCAGGCAATGCGCTTCACGAGAGAAGCATGTTTCTCAACCAACGCATTATGACTTGTTAATTGTTGTTCAGATGCGTACATAGCTACCCCGTTCATGACACCGCCTCAATCGTTGTGGTCTGTGGTTGTATAAGTCGTTCTACGAAAAATTCAAGATGACCACTTGCTGTTGCGGGTATCGGCCATTTCGCAGCCTTGTCTGCAAGTGTCATGAATGCCTGGGCTGATTTACTCCGCGGAAAGGCATCCACCACTGCACGCTGCTTCTTAACCGATTTTTGTAAAAACTCATCTCGTGGAACGCACCCAATATATTCTAGCGCAACATCCAGAAAACGATCGGTCACTTTCATAATTTTGTTGTAAATCTCTCTGCCGTGCTGTGCCCCGTCTGCCATATTTGCCAGGATCCGAAAGCGAAAAACGCCATGTTCCCTACTCAATAGCTTAATAATGGCATAGGCATCGGTAACTGATGCCGGCTCATCACAGACCACAACAACCACTTCCTGTGCAGCACGCGTAAAACTGGTGACCGAATCAGATATTCCAGCAGCCGTATCAATAATAAGGGTGTCAAACTCCTGGTTCAGTTCACTGAAGGCCTGGATCAAACCCGCATGGGTTTCTGCAGACAACTCTGCCATATCCTTAAGACCAGAGGCCGCAGGAATAATTTTGATCCCTTCGGGGCCTTCCAGCATAATTTCCTCGAGTGTTCTCTCGCCGATAATAACGTGATGCAAGTTAGCTTTAGCATGCAAGCCCAGCAGAATATCGATATTTGCCAGACCCAGATCCGCATCAAGAATTAATACTTTGCAACCATTGCGTGCCATCGCAACCGCGAGGTTTACAGCGACATTGGTTTTACCAACACCACCCTTACCTCCTGTGACAGCCAACACTCTTACTGGTTTTGGGTTTGCCATTCGACGTAATCCTGCTGCTTGATCGCCTGATATATGATTAAGGGATACCGCATTAGCCATGAGCGTGTGCCACCATGCCGCCAATCATTTGTGAAACCTGGTCGTCCTTGGCACCGATACCTACATCCTGCATGATGGCAACCGCACGACTCACTAACGCATGCGCCCTCGCAGGGTGTAAATCTTCTGGTACTTGCTGACCATCACTGATGTAAGCGATAGGCAACTTGTGTTCCAGTGCGACAGATAATCCACCACCTAAGCTAGTTGTTTCATCTACCTTAGTAAGAATACAACCTGAAAGTTGCACCGCTTTGAAGGCGCGTTCAACATCCGTTAATACACCTCGCTGATTATTGGCGGCCAACGCGAGGAAAACTTTGACGTCGTGCCCACAATCTTTCAGCAGATTAAATTGTTCATTCAAACGCATGTCACGCTGGCTCATACCGGCGGTATCGATGATCACCAATTCTTTATCATGAAAAGCTGCCAGCGCGTCCTGTAAACTTTCGACATCACTGGCAACACGCATGGGGGCGCCCATAATTCTTGCATAACTTCTCAATTGCTCATGGGCTGCGACGCGATAGTTGTCGGTTGTAATCAGGCCAACTCGGCCCTTACCATGGCGTAATAAATAACGAGCAGCCAGCTTTGCAACCGTGGTTGTCTTACCCACTCCAGTCGCCCCCACAATCGCAATCACATTTTTCCTGGTATTTAAAATCGTATCATCCAACACGGGTAACTGATGAGCGAGAATGCCCAGTGCCATACGCCAGTTGTGATCGATATCATCACTTTCCTGTAACTGTTCAGTAATGTTTCTGGCAAGCCTTGGGCTAAGTCCTAACGCAATAAGGCGTTGTAAAATACGCGCTCGGATTGGGTGATAACGGGTTTCATTTTCCCAGGCTAAACCGGAAAGCTGATTAACTAATAGACCACGCAGTGATTTGATCTCTGACTGCATATCTTTAAACGATTCATCATCATTCAATTTGAAAGCTTTTTGCTGGACTGGAGCGGGTGCAGACTGCTCTTGTTTCGAAGACTGAGCTGATGCCTGACTAGTGGCTGGAATATCTCGGCCATAGCGCACATCATCCCATATTGCATCGCGCTTAAATTCTTGTTCATCACTTTCAAACGGCGATGTTCCTGAAGATGTTTCATTCGAACCCAGCAGGCTTTCGTCATAGTCAACAGCCGCGACCACTTCAACACCATCGGCAGTGATCGAGTTAGAAAGAATAACAGCATCTACACCCAGTGCGTCCCGTACATTACGAATTGCCTGGCGCATATCGGAACCTGTAAACCGTTTAATCTTCATGTTCTACCTTCGTTCACGTTCAAAATTACCCTACCTGTTGATTCTGTCCAACCGTGGCCACAATCTTTATTTGTTTGTCATTCGGTATCTCGTTGTATGACAACACATGTAATGCTGGAATCGTATGTCTTACAAACTTTGCCAACATGGGTCTTAAGAAAGCTGAGACCAGTAATATTGCCGGGACGCCGTTTTGTTCCTGTGCCTGTGTCGTCTCTTGCAAGGAGCTGTGAATCCGCTCTGCCAGGCCTGGTTCAATACTGGCGGCACCGCCTTCTGTCGCCTGCATTGTCTGATGCAACAACTGTTCCAATGCCGAATCGAGAGTAATAACCGGCAGCTCCACCGCCATCCCATTGATTTGTTGGGTAATTGATCGTCCAAGTGCCACCCGGACCGCCGCGGTCAGGATGTCAGGCTCTTGACTCCTGGCACCATAGTCCGCCAAGGTTTCGGCAATGGTCCGAATATCTCGAATCGCCACCCCTTCCTCGAGTAGGTTTTGCAGGACTTTCACAATAGTACCGAGCGACAAGGTCTCGGGGGTGAGGTTTTCAATCAGCTTGGGCGCTGACTTGGATAACATATCGAGTATGTGCTGGACCTCTTCATGGCCGAGTAATTCATGGCCATGTGTTTTGACTAACTGGCTCAAATGGGTCGCTATCACCGTGTTGGCATCAACAACGGTGTAACCAAAGGTCTGAGCCTGATCACGTTGTGCTGGTTCAATCCACACGGCTTCCAGACCAAAGGCGGGATCGCGCGCTTCAATACCTTGCAATACACCAAACACCTGGCCAGGATTAATGGCCATGTCACGCTCTGGGTAGACCTCGGCCTCGCCAACCGTGACCCCCATCAAGGTAATACGATAAGCACTGGGAGCAAGATCCAGATTGTCTCGGATGTGCACGGCCGGGATTAAAAAACCAAGTTCCTGTGACAATTTCTTTCGCACACCCCGTATACGCGGCATCAATTGCCCTCCCTGCTGTTTATCCACCATCGGGATCAATCGATAACCCACTTCCAGTCCTACCGAATCGAGCGGTTGTACATCATCCCAACTCAGGTCCTTGGCTTCAGCAGGTTTAGCTTGCTCTTCGGGCTCAGGCATATGCTCTGCCAAACGCTTATTGTGTTGACTGATCCAGTAAGCGCCCCCACCACATATGACCGCAATGGTCAGAAATACCAGATTTGGCATGCCGGGAATAAGACCCATGATGCCGAGAATACCTGCGGTAACACCCAACGATCTGGGGTTATTAAATAACTGACGAAGCATTTGTTCGCCCATGTCCTGCGAACTGGACACACGAGTAATGATAAGACCCGCAGCAGTCGAGAGTAGCAACCCGGGAATCTGTGCAACCAAACCATCACCAATGGTCAACAACGTATAAAATTTTGCAGCTTGTCCGAAGGTTAAATCGTGTTGTGCAATACCAATAGCGAGTCCGCCAATTATATTAATAAGCAGGATCATGATACCGGCGACGGCATCGCCGCGAACAAATTTACTGGCACCATCCATTGAACCGTAAAACTCTGCCTCTGCACTAATATCTGCACGTCGGACACGGGCTTCATCTTGATCGATCAAGCCGGCATTCAAGTCGGCATCAATCGCCATTTGTTTACCGGGCATCGCATCTAAGGTAAAGCGAGCGCTAACCTCGGAAATTCTGGTTGCACCTTTTGTAATGACCACAAAGTTGATAATAACGAGGATTAAGAACACCACCAGACCGACAGCGTAGTTACCGCCCACCACAAACTCACCAAAAGCCTTGATAACCTGTCCAGCTGCATCTGAACCGGTATGACCTTCTAAGAGTACAACACGAGTCGAGGCTACATTCAGCGCCAGGCGTAATAAGGTGGTGACCAGTAAAATGGTTGGGAACAGCGCGAAGTCCAATGGTCGTTTGGTATAAACCGTCACCAGCAAAATGATTAGAGCAAGTGAAATATTGAAGGTAAACATTATGTCCAGGATAAAGGGTTTCAATGGGATGATGATCATTGCCATCATCAACATCATTAAAAGTGGCGCGCCCAAACCGGAACGACTAACGTTCCTGACTGAATTCATAAATGCTGCTTGTTCTGCCATATTCTCTCTGCTTTGTTACTCGTCGTATTTCATATCATCTGGAATAGGCAAGTCATCGAGTCGTGAAGACTTTGGCTTGATTCCACCAGGACGTTGTTTTAACTGGAAGACATATGCCAACACCTTAGCTACCGCCAGATATAATCCAGCAGGCACTTCATCATTAAGTTCGGTTGTATGGTGCAGTGCACGCGCTAAAGGAGGAGCTTCAACAATCATCACATCATGCTCTCGAGCAATTTTTCTGATATGCATTGCGATAATATCTACACCTTTAGCCAGGACGATAGGTGCACTCATCGAATCTTGATCATATTTAAGCGCAACGGAATAATGTTCAGGGTTAGTGATAACAACATCTGCCTTAGGTACTTCTGCCATCATCCTGCGTTGTGCAATTTCTCGTTGTTGTCTGCGAATACGCCCTTTTAGCTCTGGATCACCCTCAGTATCTTTTGAATCATCCTTAACTTCCTGAGTGGTCATTTTTAACTGTTGGCTGTGATCCCACAATTGAAATGGCACATCCATCATTGCAATAATGACCATGGTCGCTGAGATCGTAACGAAACCCCAGATCAATAAATTACTGGAGTGGGCAATCGCTGAGTCCAACGTTTCATAACCCAGACCGATATAAGTATCCGACCTGCCATATAAAAAGATAATCGCGACGGTACCGATAAAAACAAATTTTAATAATGCTTTTAAGAGCTCAATAAAGCCGCGCCATGCAAAAATACGTTTAAGTCCTTTAATTGGATCAAGCTTCTCAAATTTGAATGAGATTGCTTTTCCACTCAAATTAAAACCACCCATTAATATAGGGCCGGCGATTGCAGCAACCGTTAAAATAACAAAAAAAGGAGAAATGGCCAGCAAGGCATCAACAACGGCATTTGAAAAATGATCGGGTAATGCCGCCGTGTTAAAAATAGTTTCTCGATCCACCGAGAAATATTTACGGGCAATATCGAGAATATTTCTGACGGTATAGGGTCCTACCATCGCGGCTGCCAAACCAGCACCGAATAACATCAACATGGTATTGAGCTCTCGAGACTGGGCAACTTGTCCTTTTTCACGAGCCTGCTGTTTGCGACGCGGGGTCGCGTCATGGGTGCGTTCCTGACCGGTATCTTCTGCCATGCTCAGACACCCCCAACAATGCTTTTCAACAAGTGATAGGCGCCGGTAAACAATTTAGACGACTGAGGAACAACACTGGGTAAGGTCGCGAAGACTACGCCGTACCCCAATAACATAGTTAACGGAAAACCAATTGCAAAAATATTCATTTGCGGCGCGGCACGGGTCATGATGCCGAAAGTAAAATTAACAATGAGTAGCGATGCTATCGCAGGGATAGCAATAGCAACCGCACCAGAGAACAAAATGGCAGCCCAATGTACAACCTTGTAAAAATCGCCTGGCATCAAACCGCCCACCGATACAGGCATGGTTTTAAAGCTATCAACTAACACTTCAATTAAAACAAGATGACCGTTCATTGCCAGATAAATCAACACCACCATGATCACGTAAAACTGACTAAGTACCGGTGTCTGGGCGCCGTTTTGTGGATCAACCATAGCCGCAAAGCCCAAACCCATTTGCATCGCAACGATTTGTCCACCCGTCACAATCGCAGCTAATACAATTTGCAGAGTGAACCCCATCAACACACCAATCAGTAATTGCTGTGCAACAAGGAAAAAGGCAGAAGGGCTAAACAACTCAACGGTAGGTGCCGGTGGCATAATCGGTAAGATCATGACCGTGATAGCGATACTCAAACCAAGGCGAATACGTACTGGGACTGTCTTTGCAGCAAATACTGGTGCCGTCATAATAAGACCTGCAACACGAAACAACGGCCACAACAACGTGCCTACATATGCTGTTATTTCGCTGGTTGTAAAAACCATTGCATTTATCCTATCAGGAACGGAATGTTTGTAATCAGGTTGCGAGTATATTCAACCACCAGATTCAATAACCAGGGCCCTGCCAACATTAACGTAAACACGGTGACTATTAATTTCGGAATAAAACTCAGTGTCATCTCGTTTATCTGCGTAGCTGCTTGTATCATGCTGACAAACAAACCAACCACTAACGCAGGGATCAACACAATCAACAGGATGATCAGAATCACCTGAAGTGTATTTTGAAAAATAGTAATAATGGTTTCCGGTGTCATGTATTTTCTATAATGCTCGAATAGTCATGTAAAGAAGCTTGACGCCAGAGTGCCCATGATAATGTTCCAGCCATCAACCAGTACAAACAACATAATCTTAAACGGCAGAGAAATAATCATGGGTGACAACATCATCATACCCATCGACATGAGCACACTGGCGACTACCAAATCAATGATCAAAAACGGAATAAATAACAGAAAGCCAATTTGAAAGGCTGTTTTTAATTCGCTGGTTACAAATGCCGGAACCAATACACGAAAAGGAATATCATCAACATCCTTTGCATCTTCTACACCGGCAATGTCTGCAAACATAGATAAATCACTACGACGTGTCTGACCGATCATAAAAGCACGCAACGGTTCACTGGCTTTCTTAACGGCTACTTCCAGATCGATTTTCTCTGCCATGTATGGCTGCAAGGCAGTATCATTAATTTTGTCTATTACCGGAGCCATTACAAAAAAAGTCATAAATAAGGCCAAGCCAATCAATGTTTGCGATGAAGGAGTTTGAACAAGACCGATAGCCTGACGAAGAATAGCCAGAACGATAATAATACGTGTAAAGGAGGTCATCATCATGACACCTGCTGGCAGCAAGGTCAGCAGTGTCATTAAAATTAAAACCTGGATGCTTAACGAATACGTTTCGCTACCCGCTTCTTTGGTCACTGTAATTGCAGGAAACCCTTCCTGAGCAAAACCTGATACCGGAATCAAAACAAGTAAAAATCCGAACGATAATAATGAAACAAACCGGATTGTTTTGTTTATCACGACTTGTCTCCCGGCTTTATTTGTTTTCCTAATAATGACTGCAACTTATGTGCAAAGCTTTCCATCGAGGGTTTGCTATCGTCGTTAGTATCTATATTCTCTTCCAACTCATGCAAAGTAGAAATACCGCCAGGGGATACGCCTAGCAATAACTGTTTCTTTCCAACTTGAATCAACAACAGTCGTTCACGTTGTGTCAGGGTCAAACCACCAACGACTTTTAATTGTCCATTGGCTCGCGTATTAACATAACCTGTGCGCTTGATGATCCAGGCCATGGCAACAATCGCAATAACAACGATCGCCAAACCGAGAAAGACCTGAAAAAAATCACCAACACCCACGGGATCTGGAACGGAAGGGATTGATTTACTCGTTTCATCCGTGGCCGCATACAATACAGACGCGAGGAACTGGAGGGCTATAATGAAGCAAGCACGCATTACTCTTACCTGCCTTGTTATTTTAGTTTGCGAACACGTTCTGCGGGACTAATCACGTCAGTTAAACGAATACCAAATTTTTCATTTACTACAACGACCTCACCATGAGCAATCAGGGTTCCATTAACCCTGATATCCAACGGTTCACCGGCCATCCGATCAAGTTCAATCACAGAACCTTGATTCAGTTGCAGTAAATTTCTGATATTAATCTTGGTGCTACCAACTTCCATCGCAATGGTTACAGGAATATCCAGAATAACTTCAAGATTTACATCCTCATCCAGATTCGACAAGCCACTACCCTTATCGGCTTTAAGATTTTCCAGATCTGCAGGTTGCGCATCAGCACTTCCATCTGCACCGGCTTCAGATAATGCATCGGCCCATTCATCCATTACGCCTTGATCGTTGTTTTCTACATCCGTATCACTCATTTCTCTACTCCTGCCGCTACCAGTGCGAAGCTATCGCCACTAATTTTCGGACGCTCTATCATTTCTGATACCTTGATTGCCTTACTGCCTTTGTGCACGCCATAGGTTCCACGAAAAACGGGAATATCTTCTGCCGCGACCATGATTTTCTCTGGATATTCGATAGGTATGATGTCGCCTTCCTGTAATTTCAGTACTTCCCCAAGGCTAAGCTGTACTTCTGTCAACGCACAGTTAAGTGTGACTTCTGCGCTTTTCACTTCTTCCCTGAGCGCAACGCTCCAGCGATCATCATTATCTGATCGATCACTTTGCACACCGGCATCTAAAATGTCTCTGATTGGTTCAAGCATGGAATACGGCATCACTACATAAAAAGTTCCACCGCCACCATCGAGTTCGATATGAAAACTACTGACGACAACCACTTCAGATGGACTAACAATATTCGCAAATTGTGGATTCACTTCCATACTTTGATATTCAAAATTTACATTTAAAACTGGCTTCCATGCCTCCACCAAATCCTTGAACGCAAGATCTAATATCATCTCAATAACGCGCGTTTCGGTTGCAGAAAATTCGCGACCTTCAATTTTTGCATGGCGTCCGGTACCGCCAAAATAATTATCAACAGTAATGAACACCAATTTTGGATCAATGACACACAGGGCTTTTCCTCGTAGAGGTTTAATCCGGACAATATTCAGGCTCGTAGGCACAAAAAGGCTAAGCATATATTCTGAAAACTTGATCATCTGCACACCGGCTACTGAGATTTCAGCAGTGCGTCGCAACAGGTTAAAAAAGCTAATCCTAAGATACCTTGCAAACCGCTCATTGATCATTTCTAAGGTCGGCATCCGACCGCGGACAATCCGGTCTTGACTGGCAAAGTTAAAATCCCGCGCAACGCCATCAAACAGGGCATCCTCTTCTGTTTCAACACCGCCACTGTCTACGCCATGAAGCAGCGCATCAATTTCGTCTTGTGATAATAAATCAGTAGTTGGCATAATTACTCACTGCATAATAAAACTGGTGAAATACACTTGTTCCACATTCGGAACATCCTTGTCGTCAATTTTTGTCTCACTTTCTTTTTCTAACTCTTCTTTCATTGCGCCCCCAACAATCGCTCTGACGGCATCAAGAACTTCACCCTGAAGCTTCTCTTTTCCCTGTCGAGTCCTCACTTCTTCATATTTCTGAGAACTCAGTATCAACAAGATATTATTACGGATAAACGGCATATGTTTAGTGATCTGATCATTCACTGTTTTATCACTCACCATGAGTTGCATTTCTATTTGCAAATATGCGGCCTGTGTCTTCTCTTCAAAATTCACGACAAAGGCAGGCTGCAGGCTGTAATAAAATGCGGGCTTAACGACTAGCTCTTTTGCATCCTTTGCATCCTTTGCATCCTCTGCATCATGGCTATCTGATTTTCCTTCGGCATCGTCAGCATGTTTGCTTGAAGCGCCACCTCCTAGATTGCCTGTGAAATACAAACCACCGACCAGAGAGCCTGTGGTCAATAAAACCACAACGGCAATAATCATGATTATTTTTCCCTTGCCGCCGGATTTCTTTTTCTCTGTGTCGAGTTCCAGCTCGTCGTCGTCAGCCATGGTTTACTCCTGTAAGTGTTAAACACCCAGGTGCAAAACACATGCCAGAGACATTGGGATTTTGACGGCTTAGTTTTCAACGAGTTAGCTCAACTAGGAATGGTTGCGCCAGAGGTTTGACAATTTGTGGATTCTCACTTGCCGAGAATCTGACGAGATGCCCTGCGTAGCCGGGCATCTCATGGGATCGGTTGGTTCTTGCTATTGGTCTTATTATTAGGCAGGCAAAATCATATGCTTGCGGTAGTACTGCAGTTCTTCTATCGATTCCTTGATGTCATCAAGCGCCAGATGAGCACCTTTCTTATCAAAGCCTTTCGCCACATTCGGAAGCCATCGTTTAGCCAGTTCCTTCAAAGTACTCACGTCCAGATTGCGATAGTGAAAATAGTCCTCGAGGTCAGGCATGCAGCGGGCCAGAAAGCGACGATCCTGGCAGATGCTGTTTCCACACATCGGCGAGGCGCTGGCAGGCACATATTGTTTCAAAAACTCGATAGTCGCTGCCTCAGCCTGTTTTTCATCGATACTGCTGTTTTTCACCCTTTCGGTTAAACCAGACTTACCATGCTGACGTGTATTCCACTCATCCATTTTGTCCAGAACACTGTCTGGCTGATGAATCGCCAACACCGGTCCTTCGTCTAATATATTTAACTCAGCATCGGTTACCACCGTCGCAATTTCGATAATCACATCATTTTGTGTATCCAGTCCTGTCATCTCCAGATCAATCCAGATCAGGTTATTTGCATTCTGTGTCATAATCGCCCTTTAGGTTATATCGCCAACTTGCCTTGTATTGTAGCAAAGGCTAACCTCCGCGATATACAACGGCGAGTAAATAATTAGCCGTACAAAATGGCCCAGAATAGGAATTAGAATTGGGCCAAAATATATTATGTAAGTTAGGAGTTGTCTGTGTGGTTTAGTTATCTTTTTATTGTGGCATTAATAGGTGCCCTGGCCCTTCAATGGTGGCTAATGGCTCGCCAGAATAAACATGTGTCGCAATTTAGCACATCCGTCCCCGAGGCCTTCACCAATAAAATTAATCTCGAGGCACATCAAAAAGCAGCCAGTTACACCATAGCAAAGCTCAAAGTAAATAAAATTGAGTTACTCTACGGCACGGCTATTTTGCTGGTATGGACATTTGGTGGCGGGCTTAACCTGCTTGATCAATTTTGGCTGTCCAGACTCGGTGAAAATTTATGGTACAGCGTTGCCGTGATGATCAGTTTTATCATCATTGGCGCGCTTGTCGATTTCCCCTTCAGTATCTACCGCACCTTCGTGATTGAAGAAAAGTTTGGTTTTAACAAAATGAATGCAGGGCTGTTTATCAAAGACTCTCTCCTGGGCATTATCGTCAACCTCGTTATTGCTACTCCACTCTTGTGGGTGATGTTATGGCTAATGCAAACAGCTGGTGAATTCTGGTGGTTCTATGTATGGCTGGTACTGATTTCATTTATGTTACTAATGATGTTCATCTACCCGACTGTGATCGCGCCTATCTTTAACAAATTTAATCCATTAGAAGACGGCGATTTAAAACAACGCATTGAAGCACTGTTATCACGTTGTGGCTTCGCCAGTCAGGGTATCTTTATAATGGATGGTTCGAAACGTTCCAGCCATGGTAACGCCTATTTCACCGGCTTCGGTAAAAACAAACGTATCGTTTTTTTTGATACCCTGCTCGAATCACTGGAACCACAGGAAATCGAGGCCGTGCTTGCCCACGAACTCGGACATTTTAAGCATAAGCACATTAGAAAGCAGCTGATCATGACTTCGATACTGATGCTCGGTTCTCTGGCGTTGCTCGGCTGGTTAATGCAGCAAACCTGGTTCTTTACTGGTCTGGGTATTCACACAGAATCAACACACATGGCACTTATTCTGTTTATGCTGGTCTTATCCGTATTCGGCATTTATTTTCAGCCAATCTTTTCTTTTTTGAGCCGAAAAAATGAATTTGAAGCAGATGATTTTGCCGCAAAACAGAGCAATGCAAACGACCTGATTCAGGCTCTAGTGAAACTCTATAAAGAAAATGCGAATACCTTAACGCCTGATCCACTCTACTCGGCGTTTCATGACTCGCATCCGCCAGCACCCGTACGCGTCGCCTACTTATCTACTAAAATTGGTAACTGAGTTACAAGGAGAATCATAACAATGAAAACTAAAACAGGATTTGCTATCGCGCTGATGAGCTTTTCATCCATCTCATTTGCAGGAAGTGTCGAAATTGGTCGTGAGCTGCATCAGGAAAACTGTATTTCATGTCACCAGGCAAAAATGGGGGGTGATGGCTCGGGTATCTACACCCGTGAAGATCGTCGCATTGAATCTTACGCTGCTTTAAATAAGCAGGTTCGACGTTGTAAAACTAGCCTGGGCGTACCCTGGCCTGAACACCAGATTAAAGATGTTATTACTTACCTCAATCAAAGCTTCTATAAATTTGACTCTAAATAATAATGAGTGATTCATCGCTGACAAGCCTGTTGCAAGAGTCTTGCTCAGCACTCGACAGTAAAACACCAGCACTAAATTCTTCAACCGCTCACCAACTTGGTGAGCTGGTTGATGGCTGGCAAGTTAGCACTGACTCGAACTCAATAACAAAACAATTCAAGTTCCGCAATTACTACGAAACCATTGCGTTTGTAAATTCTGTTGCTGGGATAGCTCACCAGCAAGATCACCACCCCACATTGAATGTTAGCTATAATCAATGCCTCATAACTTACAACACACATTCAGTAAATGGCCTGTCGCGTAATGATTTCATTTGCGCTGCACGAATCAATCATCTGTTTGAATAATTCACATTGCGCTTATGACGATAGCCCGTAATACAGATCAGAATGCTACCGTGATCAGTCACTTTGGCAATGAAATGCTTATCTGTGATGAAACAAATCAGCGCAGGCGTGCCACCGTTAGGCAGAACATCCCACCGCTTGTCTGTGGCGACAAGGTCGTCTGGCAGTTAACTGAATTTGACGATGCGATTATCGTCGGCTTGCATAAACGTCATGGCACCCTAACCCGTTCAACACCTTTTAAGGCAAGCAAACTGATAGCCGCAAATGTCGACATAGCACTCGTCGTCTGTAGCCACAAACCCAAACTCAACCTCGGATTACTTGATCGTTATCTGGCAGCCTGCGAACTTGCTGGAATTGATGTGCATATAGTTTTTAATAAAATTGATATCCTGAATGAAGAGACAGCAGAACAAATAAAACAACAACTATCCATTTACCAAGCTATCGGGTATCCAGTGCATTACACCAGTGCCAAGAAACAGGATATTGAAAATATAAAAGCGCCTTTACATGCAAAAACCAGCATTCTGGTGGGACAATCAGGTGTTGGCAAATCATCTATCATCCGCGCACTAGTGCCAAACGCCAAACCGAAAGTCGCCGAGGTTTCGGATAAAACAAATAAAGGCCGCCACACTACGACCAATAGTGAGCTCTACACACTGGATGAACATTCATATGTGATTGATTCTCCCGGTATCAGGGAGTTTGGGCTCGGCACGATTGAACCAGAGCAACTAGCCGCTGGTTTCAGAGAATTCAAACCTCTACTAGGACAGTGCCGCTTTCGCGATTGCACCCACACCAAAGAACCAGGATGCGCGATTATAGAGGCCGTTAAAAATAATGTGATAAGTACTGAACGTCTGGAGAGTTACAGAAGCATTCTTGCTTCACTTCAAGAATAATATTATTGTTTTAACTGGATAGTTTATAACTAAGACGCAGGCTTACCGCCCAAACGCTCTTTAATATCTGATGGTTTCACACCACCTTTTCCATCTAACAGGCCGAGTGCCGTTTCGGTTTCCTTATTCAATACGACAATGCTAATACGCCGGTTAATAGCACTGGTCGGATGATCCTTATCAAACAACACAGACGATGCTAGTCCTACCACCTGGCCGATCTTCGCTGCCTTCATTCCACCAGTGACCAGCTCACGTCGTGCGGCATTGGCGCGATCAGCAGATAGCTCCCAGTTACTATAGACTCGCCGCTCCATAAAAGAGGCATATTCCACTAATACAGAGCTTGAAAAACCACTAGAATCAGTGTGCCCTGAAATGCTCACATGATTGGGAACTGTATTGATAATCTTCGCAATCTCGCGAAGAATCTTTCGTGTATACGATTTTAAAATTGCACTGCTCACATCAAACATTGGCCGATGTTTTTTATCCACAATCTGGATGCGCAAACCTTGTGGCGTAACATCCAGTAGCAACTGCTCTTTAAATGCTTTCAATGACTGACTTTGTTCAATTGCCTTTTTTAATTTTTCTAGCAGTTTGTCCAACCGCTTTTTATCGACCTGCCTTTCCTCTTCAGAGACAGCTGATTTGCTATCATCTTTTTTGTCTTCTTGCTTATCTGCCTTTTCGTTTCCTTCCTGGGTATTTTCTTTGGAATTTTGTTGGAAGGAGGCTTTGTTTTCGTCGCTGGGTGCCTTTTTAAGTTTATTACTGCGTGGCACATCCATCGCACCACCCATCTTGATCATACTGGTGCTCGCACCACCGGGGCCTTGCGTGCCTGTCGGGTTTTTGAACCAGTCAGCAATACCTTCCCTGACGTGGTGCGAGGTACCACCCAATAACCACATCAACAGGAAAAAGGCCATCATTGCGGTGACGAAGTCAGCATAAGCGACCTTCCACGCGCCACCGTGGTGAGCATGCCCGCCTTTTTTAATTTTTTTGATGACTATCGGTTGTTGTTTATCGTCCATGACAGGTCTCGGTCAGGAAGGTTACTTCTGTTCTTTGATATGTTCTTCAAGCTCAGCGAAACTAGGGCGTATTGTAGAAACAATAGTTTTACGACCAAACTCAATGGCAATTTGCGGGGTATACCCATTTAACGTACTGAGAATGCACACTTTCATACATTCAAAAAACTTACTGTCATCTTCAGCCTTGGAGTTCATCGCTGAGGCCATCGGTGCCGCAAAACCGTAGGCCAGTAAGATACCCAGAAAAGTACCCACCAGCGCGGCAGCAATGTGATGACCAAGTACTTCAGGTGGCTCACTAATAAAACCCATAGTAATAACCACGCCCATTACCGCCGCAACAATACCGAAGGCAGGCAAACCATCCGCCACCCCTTGCATCGCAGCACCCGGCGCAGCCACTTCATGGTGATGTGTCTCCAGCTCAACATCCATCAGGTTTTCAAGTTCCATGGCATTCATGTTGCCGCCCACCATTAACCGCAAATAGTCACAGACAAAATCAATGGCATGGTGGTTTTTTGCAATCTTGGGATATTGGTTAAATATTTCACTTTCGTGAGGTTCATCAATGTCCGTTTCCAGCGCCATCAGCCCTTCCTTGCGCGCCTTGGAAAATAACTTGAACATCAGGGTAAGCAAGTCCATGTAAATTTGCTTATTGTAGTCAGAACTTTTCAGTAAGCCTGGTACACCTTTGATAACCTGCATAACAACGTTACCGGGATTAGCGATAACAAAGGCCCCCAGCGCGCCACCACCAATAATGAGTAATTCAAACGGCTGATAGAGTGCCGCCAGCTCACCATGCGAGAGTACATAGCCACCAAAAATGCAACCAATAACTACAATTAAACCGATAATCAGCTTCATAGGAAGCAAAAGTCCTTGCGTTGTTTATCTTTATCCCAAGCTTTTTATCGTCTCTACAGGGTGAAACTTAAGTGAATCAAACGAATATAAGTGATGGATCTTTCTCCATCTTGCTGTGCCCCATCTAAAGAACCCGCCATTAAATCCGATACTCTTTCAATAGGAACCATGTTGGTTCGCTTAAACCTTACAATTTTAAGAGAATTATTGGGCTATCTGATGCCAGCTACGATCGATGAATGGATTTCACACGTCAAAGATAAACCGCTCCCGGTTTTGTCGCATACGATCGTGCAACTCGAAAAACTCTGTCGCCACGAAGATACCCCCATCCAGAAACTGGTCGAAGAGGTTGAAAGAGATCCTGGTCTAACCGCACAATTATTAAGACGATGCAATGGCAATGGAGGTCAGCGTACCCGCCGGGAAATCTCATCTGTACAACAGGCCATCATGATAGTGGGCACAACGCAGCTTAATGATATTGCTAAAAAACTACCCATCCTTGAAAAAAGTTTTTCTGAAACCTCACAAAAACAAGTATTGCGCACTTTTTGTCGCGCCTATCATGCTGGCTACCAGGCAATTTACTGGGCCAGGTTAAGACGTGATATGACACCCGATGAAGTCTTTGCCGCAAGCCAGTTACACTTTCTTGGCGAAATGATTCTTGCGATACATGCACCAGAACAATTATTGGCCGTGTTTGAATTACGTCGAGAAAAAAGTATTTCTTACGAAGAGGCGCAATACATCAGCCTCGGTTTTACTTTTGATCAACTTTCTCTCGCTATTGCAAAGGCCTGGCAATTACCGGAACTAGTACAAGAGGCACTTCAAGCCGAAAATGCCAGTAATGCAAGAGGCTTCAGCATTATGCTGGCAGTCCAACTGGCACGTGGTGCAGCCATTGACTGGTACAGTGACAAAATGTCCAGCATCTATGAGCATGCTTCCGAACTGCTCAATGCACCTGTCGACGATATTATTCGACAGTCTCACAAGCTCGCAGTGGATGTTGCACAACAAACGCATTTTTATGATGTTATGCAGTCAGCGGCGTTACTGCCTTTGATTAAAAGTGAAACCAAAACTACTAGCATCAAACAAAGTATTGCCAGTGACTACCAGGCAGACATTTGCCTGACACCACAGGTCAATGTCCTGAAGATGACGGTAGAAAATCTCAAAGCCGCTTTAAGTGAAAAAAAGAATTCGGATGAAATATTACATATTTGCCTGACCGGATTGCATGATGGCATTGGTTTAAATCGCGTCGTCTATGCTCAAAGCGACAAGCCAAACAAAAACCTGGTCGCAAAAGTAATTATTGGAGCAGACAACGATCCTGTCTTTAACCGTTTTAGTATTGGACTATCCCAGACCAATCTGTTTGATAAATTAACAGATAAATCGCAGGCAGTATGTATTAACGATAACAACAGAAAACAGTTTTGGTCGCTAGTACCGACCGAGTTTCAAAAACTGATCGGAACAAATAGTTTTATGGCTATGTCAATATTCATCGACAATCAATTACATGGATTAGTCTATGCCGATCGGCATACCAGCTCATGCCAGATGGATACAACAAGCTATGGTTATTTCAAAAAAATGTGTAACAGTCTAACCACTGCACTCAATATCACAGAAAAGAATCTTTAAACTTCACGCCGCCCTGAGAAGGCATGTGAAAGTGTAGAACCGTTTACATATTCAAGCTCACCGCCAATAGGTACACCATGAGCGATTCGCGTTACCCGAATATTTTCCCCCGCTACCATCTCGGCGATGTAGTGCGCTGTTGCCTCACCTTCTACCGTTGTATTTGTCGCTAGAATAATTTCTTCTATTGATTCTTGAGCAAGACGTTTAGCTAAGGCATCAAGTCCAATCTCCGAAGGCCCCATTCCATCAAGAGGAGACAGATGCCCCATCAGAACAAAATACAACCCTTTATAGTCTGTCGATTGCTCAATAGATACAATATCAGCCGGTGTTTCAACAATACAAAGTTGATTAGCTTGTCGAGATGTATTTGCACATATATGACAACGTTCATCTTCAGTAAACGCGCGACACATATCGCAGTGACCAATTTGTTCAACGGCTGCCTGTAAAGACTGAGCAAGTTCTGTCGCACCTTGTCGGTCTCTTTCAAGCAGGTGATAGGCCATTCGCTGTGCAGACTTGGGACCGACCCCAGGCAAACACTTGAAAGCACTGATGAGTTGATCGATTAAGGGACTCATTTAGTTTAATAAATCGTTCTTCTAGAAAGGCAGTTTAAAACCAGGCGGTAAATCCATACCACCCGTGATGCCTGACATTTTATCCGATGTCGTTTTCTCAACTTGTCGAACCGCATCATTCACCGCGGCTGCAATCAAATCTTCGAGCATATCTTTGTCGTCACCCATCAGACTGTCATCAATATTGACACGTTTGATATCGTGTCGGCCTGTCATCGTCACTTTAACCATACCTCCACCGGCCTGGCCTTCCACTTCCATTAGGGCAACTTCTTCCTGCATCTTCTTCATGTTGTCCTGCATAGCCTGAGCCTGCTTCATTAAACCGCCTAGTCCACCCTTCATCATTTCCTACCTCTATTATTTGGGTTGAATTGTATCTGTATTAATTTGTGCCTGAAATGTATCGAGTATTTTCTTTACATTTGAGTCGCCTTCTATCGCCTCTTGTGCTGTATCGAGTCTTTCCTGTTCTTCACGTTTTTCCTGCATCGCTGGCGTCTCATTGTCAGCCTGCTTTACCTTAATCTCGAGAATAATTTTCTTGTTATACAGTTTAGTCAGCGCATCAGTTAACTGGTCTTGACGTTCTTTCGTCAGTAAATTTTGGTAGGTTGGATCAAGCACCAACCCAAATCGATCTTCTTCTTTTTCAGTTAAAGAGCAATTCATTGCAAGCTGGTTAAGCATACCGCCAAGATTTAACTCGGAAACGATGTCCGGCCAGGCACTCAGTGCCTCAGGCGGAATTGGTTTCGATATTTCTGATCCTGCCGATTCTGGTTTAGATGTTTCTGGCTTTGCCATATCTGGCGTTGCGGTCATGATCACTTGTGGGTCATGGCCTGGTGTTGGGCTTGATGTTAACTGGTGGGATGTTGGCTGTGATACGGGTTGCATCGCTACCGGTGTAGCTGCAGAGGCTGTTAAACCGTCACCACTTACCGGCTTGAACGCTAGCATTCGTAGCAAGGTCATTTCAACGCCCATTGATGGCTCAGGTGCAAAATTAAGATCGCGCCGGCCATTAATTCCAATCTGGTAAAAAAGTTGAATATCTTCTGGCGATAGTCGTCCAACTAAATCACGTAGCGCCGCTTCATCACCCATTGAAGGATCATAAGCCGATGGAATTTGTTGCAATAAAGCTACATAGTGCAAAACCGATAACAAACTGGCAATCACGTCCGAGTAATCCGGTGTGGTGGTTTTCAATTCATTGATCACCTCGTATAGACTTTCACTGTTACGATCAGCCAGCGCCGCAATAATGCGATACAAATGTGTCTGTTCAATCGTACCCAGCATTTGCTTAACATCAGTATCAACCACTTTACCTGCGCCGTAGGCAATCGCCTGATCAAGCAAGCTAAGTGCATCACGCATGCTGCCATCGGCAGCACGCGCTAAATGTTGTAATGCTGCTTCTTCAAATTCCAGTTGCTCGTTGGTTAATAATTTGGCCAGGTAATCGCTGATTAAATCCGGATGCAAGCGCCGAAGATTGAATTGCAGACAGCGAGATAAGATCGTGACCGGTAACTTTTGTGGATCAGTCGTCGCTAATAAAAACTTCACATGTTCGGGAGGCTCTTCCAGCGTTTTCAACAAGGCATTGAAACTGTGATTCGACAACATATGCACTTCGTCGACGAGATAGACTTTATAACGGCCACGTGTCGGCGCATATTGCACATTGTCGAGCAGTTCACGGGTATCTTCGACTTTGGTTCTCGAAGCGGCATCGACTTCAATCAGGTCGATAAAACGGCCCGCATCGATTTCCTGACAAGTTGAACATTCACCACAGGGTGTAGAGCTGACCCCTTGCTCACAATTGAGTGATTTAGCAAAGATACGTGCAAGGGTCGTCTTGCCTACACCACGCGTACCGGTAAACAGGAAGGCATGATGGATGCGTCCACTATCAAGCGCATTAGCAAGGGCACGCAATACATGCTCCTGGCCAACCATCTCGGCGAACTTACGGGGACGCCATTTTCTGGCTAATACTTGGTAACTCACAATCGTCTTCTAATTATATGGCGAACCACCATTCTAACCTTAAGCCGGCAGACGCGCATCTGCTCTGAAGAAATCTGTCCTGAATAAATTGGCTGGCGCTCCGCCGCTATCACCTAATCGAAGCCAGGCCACCCGAACCCATCGTTACCAGAGCATTCGTTTGAGTTAAATCTGGGCATAGGGGAAATATCTGGCTTAAACATAAGCCTATATTTTAGTTATAAAAATTGGGTGGCGCTCGCACCCGCTACACCTCGGCACCCGAACCCATCGTTACCGTTGCTCCCTTCCGGGCCTGGCGGAGTTCACGACTTATCGTCGCGAGGGAACCGATGCAAGCACCATAAACTGGTATCTACCTTTTAATGGCGGAGAGGGAGGGATTCGAACCCTCGGTAGGTTGCCCTACGCTCGCTTTCCAAGCGAGTACCTTCGGCCGCTCAGCCACCTCTCCATCTTATTTGTAAGCTTTTAGTAGCCCCTACAGGAATACACTCGCTGATAAGGCGCGCAAGGGTATAACACCTTGTGTAGATGAGGCAACTAACTCTCAATGTACGATTCAGCGAGCGTTAATTCCTAATCCCTTACCCTTAACGACCTAAATTGAGCAGCAAATGTTGATAGCAGCATATATTTAAAGTTAATTAATCTTTTAAAAACATACAATTACACTACATTTATTAATTAATTGATCGGAAGTTACCAGTAACTAGCGGAATTTATAGGAAATTAGTCTAAAATGAACGAAAATGCAGTGAATTTCTACGAAAAAACGATAACTTGTGAAAACATCATCATAAGTATGTTACCATTTGCTTATATTAAGGGCGATCAATGTCGCAAAAACCTCAGGAAAAAGATGTATATAAGCCTCAGAACATCTCGGCAACGGCCGATAAATGTGATGGACTTCTCATTTTAGTGATGAATATGCGCGTTTTTAGTGGACTCATTATTTTTCTAGTAGCACTGGTATTTGTGTTGAATGCCTGTGCCCCACAGCGGTCCGTACTGCAACAGGTGTTGGCAGTGGGTGAACTGCACATCCTCACGCGTAACAGTGGCACGACCTACTTTGAAGGTCCTCAGGGTACATCAGGACTCGAATTCGAGCTAATGCAACGCTTTGCTGAAAAACTGGGCGTCAAACTCAAAGTTACCGTTCCAGACAACCTGAACGACATCCTGACGCAAATCAGCGAAGGTGATGCCCACATCGCAGCAGCAGGTCTGACTGTCACTGAACAACGCAAACAACAGGTCCGCTTCGCACCGGCTTATCAGACAATCACTCAACAGGTCGTCTATAACGTTAAGGGTGAAAAACCCCGGTCTGTTGAGCAGCTTGATGGAAATTTTGAAGTCGTTGCTCAAAGTAGCCATGTCGAGCAGTTAAACCGGCTAAAAGACAAACACAGCCAGCTTGAATGGATAGAAAATTCTGAAGCAGACAGCACTGAATTACTCACCCTGGTTGCAGAAGAACTGATTGATTACACCGTCGCCGACTCGAATGAAGTGGCATACAACAGACGTTATTATCCAAAATTAAGAGTCGCATTTGATATCACCAGTCCTCAAGGACTAGCCTGGGCCTTCCCTATTTCTGAAGACGACAGTTTATACAACGCTGCTGCTGAATTTTTGAATGAGCTCAAGGCATCCGGCGAGCTGGACAGACTGCAAAAACATAATTACCAACACGTAGAAAATTACGATTACCAGGGCACCCACAGTTACCTTGCACAAATTCGCAGACGTCTTCCAACGTATCAGGAAATATTCCAACAGGCGGCCGACAAATACAATCTGGACTGGAGACTGCTCGCCTCTTTGTCATATCAGGAATCGCACTGGCGCCAAAATGCCGTCTCACCAACCGGGGTGCGAGGCATGATGATGTTGACCACCGCCACGGCTAATGACCTGGGTGTCGACGATCGCACAAACCCCAGTGAAAGTATTATGGGTGGTGCCCGATACCTGAGAACGCTGATCGACAAGGTGCCCGCACACATACCTGAACCCGATAGAATCTGGATAGCCGTTGCCGCATACAATGTAGGCTATGGCCATATAAGTGATGCAAGAAAACTAGCCGCCACACGCGGCGACAATCCTGACACGTGGATTGATATCAAAGCAACCTTGCCGTTACTGAGCAAACGTAAGTGGTACAAAAAAACACGCTATGGATATGCGCGAGGTTGGGAACCCGTACGTTATGTTGAAAATATTCGTAGTTACTATGACATCCTGGTTTGGCATCAGGAAAAGGAACAGCCACACTTGCAGAATTTACGCCCTATCCTGGCGTTTTCATCCAACGTCCTTTAATTCATCTATTTTTTCTTTTGAGTAAACGGTTGTTTGATTACGACCATTCTCCTTCGAGTAATACAATGCCTGATCAGCCTGCTCGAACCATTGCTTATAGTCTTTTACCTGGCCATTCAATTCCGAGACCCCCAGACTAATCTGGAATTTTATTTCCAGGCCGTCATGCTTCACTATTAGCGCCTCTATCCTTTTCCTTAAACGTTCCGCAAGGATAAGTGCATTATCACTTTTTGTATCGACTAAAAGCACCGCAAACTCTTCACCACCATAGCGCCCCGCAATATCCGTTTTACGAATAGTCCGTCTAAATACCTTCGAGGTCTGACGGATCACTTCATCACCGGCAGGATGACCATAGGTATCATTAACGTCTTTAAAATGATCAATATCAAACATAATCAGGGTAACGGGTTGTGACGTGCGTTTGTAGCGGTCAAACTCTGAGGCAAGGCATTCTTCCCAGTAACCGCGATTATTAAGCTGCGTCAAACTATCGGTGCGGCTGAGAACAGCAAGTTCGTCATTAGCATTCTCTAATTCCTGTTTGCCAACAGCAGCATCCGTTACGTCGTAAATCACAATGCCAATATTTTTAATCTTCCCATCGACACCCATGAGTGGTAAGAACGTAATATTCTGATACATATAGGGTGCAGAACCGGTAATTGGTCGATAGTTTTTAAACTTAAACAGATATGGGCGTTGTTCCCATGTCGTAAAGGCACGGTTTGCCAGCATAAAAACAGATTCAACTTTTCGTTCGAACCATTTTTGAGGAACCTCGGGAAATAGATCGAACAAATTCTTACCCATGACGATGTCTGCACGTTTTCCACTTCGATTGACCATAAAGCTATTCCAGAGCTTAATCGTATATTCCTTATCTATCACGACGATGCCAACATTAATGGAGTGTATCACCCCCATTAAGCAGTGCAGTTCGTCCAGTTCAGTATCGTCATTCATAATTATGCGGCAGCGTATGAAATTAGTTGGTTAAATCTAGGGATAGAATCTTCTGTAAAGAGTAATAATAAATTTACGTTTACATTCTTGTTCTCAATCCCTATTTGCAAATCAATCGCGAGCGTTCTCTTCCAGTTAGAATTTCCCTTTTTGACGATATCTTTACTGGTTATGTGACGACCTAAAACAACAGGGTGACCAAGACTAATGTTGATATCAAACTGTTCTGCAATACCTTTCATGCATGCTCCAATAAGGATATTAGTCAGATCCATCAACAATTCCATTTCCGCAGTATCATCAAGCTCACCATCAAAATGGGTCATCGCTGCAATATCTTCATAACTGGAATCCGAAAACAGCAGCATCGCCTCGCCAGCAAGGCCACCACCAATAAATCCCTGACAAACCGCTGAGGTACGTTCCTGCTCCGTAGCCTGATGCACAGCCATCTGTAATTCACTGATTTCGATCATGCTCACATTGGGTATAGGCATGATGACAAAGGAATCCAGAACACGCGCAAGCAGATCAGCAGCCTGTCCCATGGCCACATTAGTCACCTCACGATAGGCGTCAAACAGTTCCAGATCATTGACATCATTTGCTGCATCCAATTCTTCGTTATCAAGACCGTACTCTTCAACAATACTAGCCATATCAATCTTGTTAACTGGCTTCTTAATAAATGCCAGGGCCCCGAGGTCCATAACCCGCTCATGTGCCGCTGGTTGAATATCGCCAGAGACAACGACGACTTTAATATTAATATTTTCATCCTGAATGTGTTGCAAGACGCCATAGCCATCAAGAATAGGCATATTTAGATCCAGGAAGAGTACCGCCGTTTTTCCAGTCTTAAGATGTTCTATTGCCTCAATGCCGTTCTTGGCATAACTCAAGTTCGCATCGAAGTCTTCAGGCAAGGCACGCATTAACTGCTTCTGAGCGAAGCCGGAGTCATCACATATCAGTACGGGAATAGCCATGCTAATTACTATCGGCGTCTGAGCCGAATAAATTTAGCTTTGTTGCTGATATCTGTAGAAAAAAAAGAATAATCCCGAATTAGTATTATTGAAATAGTGTTATGTTGAATAAATAACCAATAGAATTTAAAAATCCAGTGGTTATTCTGGCTTTAGTCGCCGCTGCTGAAAAAAATCTGTCAGCAACTGGGCACAATCATCGGCCAACACCCCGTCTCGAAGCTCAACACGATGATTGTGTTTCGGAGAAGTCAGCACGTCGAACGCACTACCTGCCGCACCGGTTTTTGGTTCATGCGCACCAAAGACCACGTCACTTATGCGGGCATGAACAATCGCGCCAACACACATCAAGCAAGGTTCGAGCGTAACGTACAATGTGGTATTGAGTAATCGATAATTGCCAATACGCTGAGCCGCATCACGTAATGCACGTATCTCAGCATGGGCAGTCGGATCTTTTTCGCTTATGGGTGAGTTGTAGCCTTCACCAATAATTTGATCATCTTTCACTAGAACAGCGCCAACCGGAACCTCACCGCATGACTCAGCAAGTTTTGCCAGTTCAATGGCACGTTGCATCCAGAATTGATCAAGCGAGGCTCGTTCGTCCATTTGTATCCAGTTTCTTTTGTTAGTAATCGGGGCAGTCTATAAGTATAGGTATGACTAGAAGTAAGAGGGCTACTCCCACTCAATAACACACAATTATTTTTGCATTTATAAACAATTGCTTATTTGCATTAGTTTGTAATTACATGATAATTGCGTGTCCTAATTGGGTTGTTGCGCGCTAAAAAGTGCACGATTTTGTGCTGCTTACAGCAATTATATTGTAAATTGCGTGTAAGCGTAATGGTAAATTTTCCGTACGCCTTAAAACCAAGTACCAAGTTGGTAAATGGTAAGAAAAGTTATTGTTTTAAAGCCAAAACCGTCTCAATTGTCTTGTCTAGCTCTTTAGCAGCCACTACTTCTTTTACCTGTTCGATAACAGCTACCATATTCTCTAAAGCACCTACGACAATCGCTGTCTTGTCTTTTGCTAACGGCAATATCCTATTGCCATACTTAAGTTCCAAAACCCACTCAGCACCATTATTCGTATAAAACCATTTGTTTACACGCTTAGGTACTGTAGTGCTTGTTTTAGTACCATCCTCGTCCGTTTCAGTAATAGTCTTTTTACCTAAGCATTCTTCACCGTTTAGCGTGCTTGTGCCGCAAGCATCTGTTCGTCTAGCTTAGCCAATAGCTTATTACAGCGCTCTGTGGGTTTATCTATGACTTTTTGCTTTTTAGATTCTGACAGATTGAATGTAGAAAGGATGCTTTTAGCTGCTTGCTTTGCCATTGTAGTTACCTCTTTGGTTTAAAGTAACAGCAGTTTAGCTTCTGATATTAGAATGGACGACCTGAAATTAAAAAAGACTTGCTGGTTAGGCAAGTCTTATGTACATAACTTACTTAAATTTTAATTATAATATTTTTCATTTAATTCGTTAGTGCAGTATTAGCCGTATAAACGTATGTTCCACTATTGCTACTCTCAACAACATCAACTAAACCATCATCATTGAAGTCTGCAACTGCAATGTACTGTGACAAGCCTCCTAATGCCGTAATCTTGGTAAACACAAAATTGGTATTAAGGTATACGCCAATTTCAGTATTACCAGCATTATTGTTTTTAGCAACAATTAAGTCCTTAAAGCCGTCACCGTTAAGATTACGTAAAATAAAGTTAGGATTGTAGTTGTTTGCCATTGCAACTGGGTTAGGCAAACGTGTTGCAGTCTCGTCTATAAAAGAACTTGTTGTGTCGTAATCATTAATTAACATTTGTACCACGTGGTTAGTAAATGCGGCATTCGTGTTCCCAATAATTAGATCGTCGCGTCCGTCACCGTTAATATCAGCCACTTCTGCAGCTTCAACCTTACCATCTAGCAGTGGTGTTGGCATTAGTATTGTGCCTGCGTTAAAGTTGCCATTGCCATCGTTTAGTAAAATAGCATGACTGCCAGCCACATCACCATTACCAACAAACAAATCTGGAGAGGTGTTGTTGTCAGCTTTAATAAACTGAACCCACAGTTCAGCCTGCGCTGAAGTTGTTTTAATACTGAATACACCAAACCCGTCGTTCTCAAGTATAACAAGACCATTGAATCCAAATAGCATATTAATCACTAAGTCAATATCACCATCGTTATCAATATCTGTACTATCAACACCATGCGTATAAAAATTATGACTGTTTGTTTGGTAGAAACCAGTAAACAGTGGCATGTTAGTTGCCATTGCATCATCATTGAAAGCACCTGCACCGTCTGAAAGTAACAACACATCTTTCTCGTACCAGTCAGTGGAGTCGCCAATTTCCAGTCCGTGGTTGCCAAAGTAAATATCATCAGCACCATCACCATTAAAGTCTGCAACTTCAATATGACGTGCAAGTGCTATTGACGGTATGGTGGTTAACATTGCGCTAGTTTTATCTTCGAGCACACCTGATGCATTTTGCAGATAGATTTTAATCGGAACACCTTGCCAAGGCTGGACGTTGTCATTACCTGGATCACTTCCCATAAATGTAACAATCAGGTCCGCGTCACCATCACCATCGAAGTCGCCTGTTGCTGAGTTTGTGAATGAGGACGTATCAAATTGAATTGGGCTATTAAAGAATGCGCCTGCTGCTGGCGGAGTTCCGCCACCGCCACTGCAAGAGATCAGTGACGTTGTTGATATAATTAATAATAAATTTAGTATCGCTTTATCTATACTCATTGCGCTACCTCAAAGATTTTCTACCTGCTCATTACATCTTCTAATCCCATTTCTTACGAATTGGTAACGGCCAGAAGTATCACTTCTTTAATATTTCCATAAAAAATCAGGTATATTTATACAACCATTTGATAATGAATGAGTTATTGAAAGTAATTTATGAAGACATGGCTACCTGTGAAAAAAGTAGCTCACTAATTGATGGACATAGAAAGAAGGGGATTTAAAAAAAGAAATTGATGTAACTATTTTGTGGCAGATTTATTCCCACTCTATAGTGCCAGGTGGTTTACCCGTCACGTCATACACCACGCGAGCGATTCCATCAATTTCGTTGACGATTCGTCGTGAGACTAAATCCAGAAAGTCATAAGGTAAATGTGCCCAACGTGCCGTCATAAAATCAACGGTCTCTACCGCACGCATGGCAACCACATATTGATAACGACGACCATCGCCGGTCACGCCAACAGATTTAACCGGAAGGAACACGGTAAAGGCCTGCGATACACCATGGTATAAATCGTGTTTGAATAATTCTTCGATAAAAATATTATCCGCCAGTCGAAGCAAATTAGCATATTCTTTTTTGACTTCGCCAAGAATACGTACACCCAGGCCAGGTCCGGGGAAAGGATGACGATACACCATGTCATAAGGTAAACCGAGTTCAACACCAAGCTTGCGCACTTCATCTTTGAACAGTTCACGCAATGGCTCACACAGTTTTAATTTCATGTGTTCGGGTAGACCACCCACATTGTGGTGTGATTTTATTAAATGTGCCTTGCCCGTTTTTGCCCCAGCTGATTCGATGACATCAGGATAGATAGTTCCTTGCGCGAGCCACTTGGCCCCTCCCGCCTTCCCTGGCTCCCGGGGCATTAGTCCATCCCTGGACGTCGCCTGCTTAAGTTTCTCTGATTCTTGTTCGAAAATTTCGATAAACAGATTACCGATCACTTTGCGTTTGCGTTCAGGGTCATGTACATCTTTAAGTGCTGCCAGGAAACGTGCCTCTGCATCAACACGTATTACCTTCACGCCCATATGTTCAGCAAAGGTCGCCATGACCTGATCACCTTCATTCAAGCGCAACAAGCCATTATCAACAAACACACAGGTTAGCTGATCACCAATCGCCTTATGCAATAAAGCCGCAACCACGGATGAATCCACGCCACCTGACAAACCCAAAATAACTTCATCCGTACCAACACTCTCTTTAACATTGGCAATGGCGTCTTCAACAATGTTACTGGCATTCCATAACGATGCACAGCCGCAGATGTCATGCACAAAGCGTTCAATGATGCGTTGGCCTTGCTGGGTATGTGTGACTTCCGGGTGGAACTGTAAGCCGTAGAATTTTTTCTCTTCATTAGCGATGCCGGCAATCGGGGCTGAATCTGTTGATGCCATCAACTTAAAGCCGGCTGGTAATTCCGCTACGCGATCACCATGGCTCATCCAGACATCGAGCAAACCAAAACCGTCATCGGACACTTCATCTTCGATATCTTTTAGTAAGGCTGTATGCCCACGCGCGCGCACTTTTGCAAAACCGTACTCATGGTGATTGGCATTTTCTACTTTACCGCCTAGCTGTGCAGCCATGGTCTGCATGCCATAACAAATACCTAAAACAGGGATATCGAGTTCAAATACGGATTGAGGTGCGACGGGCGCATCGTCACCGGTAGTGCTCTCGGGACCTCCAGATAAAATGATGCCGCTAGGCTGAAAATTTTTGACATCCTCATCACTAATATCCCAGGCATAGAGTTCGCAGTAAACGCCCGCTTCGCGGACGCGACGAGCAATGAGTTGAGTATATTGAGAACCAAAATCCAGAATCAGGATCCGATCCTGATGGATATTTTTTTGATTAGAATCAGCCACGTGCTCGCGACTAACTTTCAGTTCGGTAGTTGGGCGCTTCTTTGGTAATGGTCACATCATGAACATGACTTTCACGCATGCCTGCATTGGTTACCCTGACAAATTTTGGCTTTGTACGCATCTCTTCTATGGAACGGCAACCGGTATACCCCATACTGGAACGAATACCACCAAGTAGCTGGTGAATAACCGGCATCATCGAACCCTTAAAAGGCACTCGACCTTCAATACCTTCAGGCACCAGCTTCTCTGAATCGCCACCTTCCTGGAAATAACGGTCACTGGAACCATGCTGTTTGCTCATGGCTCCCATAGAACCCATTCCACGATAGGATTTATATGAACGGCCCTGATATAGCTCAACTTCGCCAGGTGATTCTTCCGTTCCGGCAAACATGCTGCCGATCATCACACAATCCGCACCCGCTACCAGGGCCTTGGAAATATCACCCGAGTAGCGTATTCCGCCATCAGCAATAACCGGAATATTTTTACCCCGAAGCGCCTCAACCACATTCGCGATCGCGCTAATCTGTGGAACGCCAACACCGGCTACAATTCGTGTAGTACAAATAGAACCTGGGCCAATACCCACCTTCACCGCATCAGCACCCGCTTTTGCAAGATCCAGTGCCGCCTCCGGAGTGGCTATATTTCCACCAATTACCTGCACATCGGGGTAGTTGGTTTTTACCCACTTCACCCTATCGAGTACACCCTGGGAATGTCCGTGCGCAGTATCGACAACAATGACATCCACTCCCGCTTTGACCAATAATTCGACACGCTCTTCTGTTCCTGCCCCCACTCCAACGGCGGCACCAACACGTAACTGGCCAGACTCATCCTTACAGGCATTAGGGAATTCTTTGGCTTTCTGGATATCTTTAACTGTCACCAGACCGCGTAGCTGAAAGTTATCATTTACCATCAACACCTTTTCAATACGGTGCTTGTGCAATAACGCTTGCACCTCGGCCTTACTGGCACCTTCGTTAACCGTTACCAGGCGGTCTTTCGGGGTCATGATATTGCTGACGGGGTCATCTAGTTTGGTCTCAAAACGAAGATCACGGCTAGTGACAATCCCAACCAGGTCTTCGCCGTCTACCACAGGCACACCCGAAATTTGGCGTGCCTGGGTTAGATCCATCACTTCCCGGATGCTGGTATTTGGTGGGACGGTAATCGGGTCCTTAATCACGCCGCTCTCGAAATTCTTTACGGCATGAACCATGGCGGCCTGAGCATCATCCGTCATATTTTTGTGGATAATACCGACGCCGCCTTCCTGTGCAATGGCAATAGCCAGCCGGGCCTCTGTAACGGTATCCATCGCGGCGGATAATAAAGGGATATTAAGCTGAATTTGGGCGGTCAGGCGCGTTTGCAGGCCGACGTCGCGGGGTAAGATGTCCGAGTGAGCGGGGACAAGAAGTACATCGTCAAAGGTTAGAGCTTCCTCAATTATTCTCAGCATCGAGCGGCGTCCACATCCAGTTGAGTTAAAGTCGCGGATTATAAAGATTTTCTAATACAGCGACAATCAAAACTTTTTCATCCTGCAAGCCCGTCTTGGCATTGCCAAGCCGTCTGTGTTGTGGGCATAATGTTGGGGTTGCGTGTGGCCAGGCCGCCAGGTCTGGATATAATTAAATATCACACAAATACAGCTAATTAGCATTTTCTTAAGAATATACGCGTTTGATTTTGGAGGAACACATGAGAAAAATTATTCCCTTCGCCATAGCGGCAATTATAGCACTAGGTGGCTGTGCCAGCGGTGGTGGCGACTCTTCGGCTACGAAAGGCGATGCAAGTTCTGCAATTATTGCAGCTGAGCATGAGAAAAAGCGCGCCAAAGCGAAAGGCTACGAGTGGCGTGACACTGGCAAGATCATCAAGAAAGCCAAGAAAGCAATGAAGGCTGGTGAGTTTGGTAAAGCTGTGAAGCTGGCCAACAAAGCCAAGCGTCAAAGCACGCATGCACTTGCACAATATGAAGAACAAAAAAATGCAGGTCCACAGTACTAATTCGTACTGGTAATAGTTCGTCATTAAAGGCCGGGATTTTCCCGGCCTTTTTTATTGCCTCGCTATTGTAGTTTTGTTTTATTTTATTTGGCTTCGAACTAAAACATGAAGAAATACATTACACAGGCTATGATGCACGCATGATAGGTTCTTCAAATACAACGACCGGTCAGCGCGATATTTATTCAATCAGCCGTTTAAATTCCGAGGCCAAAGGTTTGCTTGAGGGTAGCTTTCCCCTGTTATGGGTTGAAGGTGAAATCTCTAACCTTGCCTGTCCCGCTTCCGGTCACTGGTATTTTTCACTCAAAGATCAACGAGCTCAAGTGCGCTGTGCGATGTTTCGTAATCGCAATGCCCACCTTGGCTTTGTCCCCAAAAACGGTATGCAAATATTGATCAGAGCGAGGATCAGTTTGTATGAAGCCCGTGGAGATTTTCAAGTTATCGCCGAACACATGGAAGAGTCAGGTGACGGCGCGCTGCGAAGAGCATTTGAAGAATTAAAAAAACGATTGTTGCAGGAAGGGCTATTTGCCGCTGAACACAAACAGACATTACCCACAACAATACAATCGATAGGCGTGATCACATCACCCAGCGGTGCAGCTATCAGAGATATTCTGACAACATTGAAGCGACGTTACCCGGCCGCAAACGTGATTATTTATCCGGTTGCTGTACAAGGGACTGAAAGCGCGTCTCAAATTGCCGCCATGTTTAAGACAATAGAAAAACGCGGTGAGTGTGATGTAATTCTGTTGGCCAGAGGGGGCGGTTCACTCGAAGACCTCTGGTCCTTTAATGAAGAAATCGTGGCACGAGCAATTTATAGCTGCCCCATACCGGTTGTGTCCGGAATAGGACATGAAATCGACTTCACCATTGCTGACATGGTTGCTGATTTTCGTGCGGCGACGCCTACTGCTGCTGCAGAAATGGTTAGCCCGAACCAAAGTGAATTACGTGTCAGGTTGCAACAAACCATGATGCGGCTCAGAAATGCAATCAATCGAGGGATGACCCAATATAACCAGCGCATTGACTGGTTAACTCAGCGGCTACAACACCCTGGGCGCCTGCTACAAAATTTATCTCAGCGACTGGATGACTTGCAGCTAAGGATGAGCCATGCACAAACACACCATTTATGGCACCTTTCAATGAGCATTAACGTTTTACAGGAAAAATTGCTTAGCCTGCACCCTGAACAAGCCATTAACACGCGAAAGCAACGCCTGAGTTATTTAGCCCATCAATTAAAACAAGGTACTCAGCAATTACTGCATACAAAACAGTCCCGTTTTAGTCTGGCAACCAGCACACTCAATGCGGTTAGCCCGCTTGCTACGCTTGAACGTGGTTATGCTATCGTATCAAAGACAGCAGACGGAAATGTTTTACGGGATGCCCATCAAGTTAAAACAGGTGATACGGTTCAGGCTAAACTTCACACTGGAAAAATACAATGTACGGTAAACAATGTTGATTATGACTAATATGACGAAGCGGGTACTGCTCTCTTTTATTCTCGTTTTAGTTGCAACCAGCATCAATGCAAGCGATAGCAGCCAAACTAACCAGGCCCGTAACCTGCCTACCCATTACCCTGTCCCAGGTGGTATTGCGGTTATTGAACTTGGTAACCAAACCCCTGACAACGTCACCTTCAACAAACGTACCGTACTTGTCATTCAATCAAACAAAAAATGGTATGCCGTGGTTGGCCTACCGTTATCAACAAAAACCGGGAAAAAGAAACTGTTTATCTCTTATAAAAAAATATTAAAACAGATTAACTTCGTTGTGAATGATAAGCAGTATCAAACCCAGCATATTGAGATAAAGAACAAACGCAAAGTTAATCCGTATGCAAAGGATATGGATCGTATCATCAATGAAAAAAAGATCATCGGTCGCGCACTAAAATCATGGACGCAAACCCAGAATATTTCTTTTCAGTTTGATTTGCCGGTGCGAGGTCGATTCAGCAGTCCATTTGGATTACGACGTTTTTTTAATAAACAGGCACGGCGACCACATAGCGGACTCGATATAGCAGCACCGGAAGGCACACCCATCCTCGCACCAGCACCAGGAAAAATTATCAACACCGGTGACTATTTTTTCAATGGCAATACGATATTTATCGATCACGGTCAGGGACTGATCACAATGTATTGCCATCTCAATAGCACATCCGTTGCAGCTGGTGAAACGGTTCAACGTGGCCAACCGATAGGTACCGTTGGAATGACAGGAAGAGTAACCGGCCCACACTTACACTGGAGTGTGAGCCTTAATAATGCCCGAATTGAGCCTGCGTTATTTCTTACAAAACAATATCAGGATGAACTACACATCAAACCCTGATTTCTTTTTATAAGTAGCGTTAAATAGATCTAACACGTTAACAATGGTTCTTCCGGTGGTACCGGTAAGCCTGCTATATGTAACCACGTTGCTATTGCGTTGCCTGGTGAATTGCCTTGAAAAAGCGCCCGAAGATAGCTTCTTGCCTCCGCTAACTCAAAATCAGCTTCCAGCATATTTATAAAAAACTCAACGTCACAACATCCAAACTGATCATAATTTTTCCTGAGCCAATATACCGCTTCAATATGCTCCTGAGTCAGGTTAATACCATCTGCTGCTGCCAGACCATAAGCTGTAATAAGACTCCAATATTGGAGCCCTGTCAGGTAATAAAATTCTTCTTGCTTGAGTACTGAATTCGAATGGAGTATGGGTGACATGCGCTGCCTCCTTTCTGCCGTAAAATCAGAATCAAGATAAGAGCATAAATTGAATCTTATACGTTCCTGTCAACCTCTGACCTTGTCCGAAGTTGAATACCGCATGGGACTTGTCGAGATAGACGAATCATAGGCAATATTATTAAAGATCAAACCGGAAATTTAACCCTTAAAGGTACCTGCCTGCGTTTATTTCAATCAATCTGGGTAATTACCAACTATAACTGACAATGTTCACTATAAATCAGCCTTAACATGCTGTTTTATATAAATAATTAATGGCAAGCATCTGGGTTTTGCAAAAATTTAAACTATTTGGCCCAAACTATAGAGGACAGGTGGGTATTATTAAGCAGTACAGAAGAATTGACGTGCAGGACGCTCACTCTTTTATCAGGTATAAATCTAGCGCCGAGTGCGCAAGGGAACGCTACTATGAGTACAGCAACTTGCCCCCAGTTGAGCTCAAATTGCCACGTCGCGCCAAACCATGTTGAAGAATTATTAGTCAACAATACACCTCAGCTTCTGATAGTGAGACTAGGCAAGTTGTTGAGAATCGCGTACTCTAAACAGAGTATGCGTGATGAAATCAGTAACGAAGACTTGATGTTGCAGTACAAGGATGGAGATGCCAATGCCTTTGAGGTGTTGTACTTGCGTTTTCGTTTGCCCATGTTTCGCTACCTGAAAAATCAATGCCGTAACGAAGCCGTCGCAGAAGAGATTTTTCAGGATGTCTGGATGAATCTGGTACGGGCCAGAGAACGTTATCAGGTAACAGCAAGCTTCAAAACTTATATCTACCGCCTCGCGCACAATCGCTTAATCGATCACTACCGCAAACAAAAACATGGCGTTCCAAGCTCCTATGATGAGCATGAAGGTCTGTTGAATACTGAAGACACAGCAAACCACCTCACCCCGCCACGTCTGGTTAACTCCGAGCGGCAGGTTGATCAGCTTTTAAGTGCCCTCGCGGAGTTGCCCGAGGCACAACGCGAGGCCTTTTTACTTAAGGAAGAATCAGGTCTGTCTGTAGAAGAAATTGCAGATATGACCAATGTGAAACCTGAGACGGCAAAAAGTCGGATCCGGTATGCAATGAACAAGTTAAAACAAGCAGTAGAGTTGGAACACTATGGCTGATAAAAATACAAGTGATGCAGAATTCGAAGCTTACCTTGACGGCAAGTCTCCCCTGTCTGAACTTTACCAGCGGAGTGAAACCGGTGGCCCAGGCAAGGATATTGATAACGCCATCCTAAGTGCGGCCAGACAGGAAGTGCAGAAACATACTTCTGGTTCATCAACACGTGGCTATCGCTGGTATGTACCGGTGGCTTTAGCCGCCAGTCTGGTCATTGCGGTAATGGTTGTGCGTGTTGGTCCCTTTGACAATATTTCTGAGCCCGATCAGATTGCACAAAATGAAACACCAGGCACATCAAGCCAACACCTTGGTTCGGCTAAAGCAACGCCGGAGATAAGACTGCAAAAAATCAATGAGTTGGTGACGAATGGTAAAAAGAAACAGGCTCAACAAGAATATGAGCTGTTTATCGAACTGTTCCCCAAATACGAAGTAGACCTTAAAAAATATCCGAACATAAAAGAATTAACAAAGAAATAGCATCACTTTCTTTTAGCATGTTTCATCAGACGTCGGCGTTTAGCAATTTGGCGTCCTGTTAATTTGTTTTTCCTACCCTCGAACGGATTATCTCCGGTCTTGAATTCAACCCGTACCGGTGTGCCCATCAGCTTCAGGTGTTTTCGAAAACTGTTAATTAAATAGCGCTTATAACTATCCGGCAGGGAATCAGCCTGACTACCGTGAATAACGATAACAGGTGGGTTCTTGCCACCCTGATGTGCATATCGCATTTTAACTCGACGACCACGCACCAGTGGCGGGGGGTTAGTACTAACAAGATCATTCATTAAACGAGTTAACCGAGGTGTCGGTATATCCGTCATCGCGGATCGATAGGCCCTTTTAATCGAACTGAATAAATCACCTACGCCACTACCATGAAGTGCAGAAATAAAATGGTGCTTCGCATAATTAATAAAAGGAAGTTTTATATCTAACTCACGCCTGACTTTCTCGCGTTGATCCTGAGACAAACCATCCCATTTATTGATCACGATAACTAAGGCGCGCCCTGCATCCGTAATAAATCCAATCAGACTCGCATCTTGCTCCGTCACACCTTCAGAAGCATCCAGCATCATCAACACAACATTCGAATCAGCAATCGCTTGCAAGGCTTTAATCACACTAAATTTTTCAACCATTTCATTGACTTTACCCCTGCGGCGTACACCTGCGGTATCAATCAATGTATATTTTTGTTCATCACGTTCAAATGGCAGATAAATGCTATCCCTTGTTGTACCTGGCTTATCAAATGCGACGACACGCTCTTCACCCAGAATGCGATTTACCAGTGTCGATTTACCGACATTGGGACGACCAATAACGGCAACCTTGATACCTAATGACTCTTCCTCTTCGTCATCATACATTTCAAAATCACGGGTAAGATCTGAAATCATGCTTGTGACACCACGGCCACGCTCAGCAGCAATGGCATAGATGCTTTCAAAACCAAGTTTATAAAAATCACCTAAAACAAGGTCTTCATTCAGGCCATCAATTTTGTTGACGATTAGGTGGACTGATTTGCCCGTTTGGCGAATTCGATCGGCAATCTTATGATCGCCAGGTAATAATCCGTCATGCGCATCAACAAGAAACAATACCTGATCCGCTTCCTTAACAGCTTGCCAGGATTGTACTGCCATAAAACTGTCGATATCTTGTTGATCATCACTAAGACCACCGGTATCAATGACGATGTACCGCGCATCACCTAGTTTACCCTCACCATATTTACGGTCGCGTGTTAAACCTGGCTGGTTAGCGACAAGTGCATCACGCGTGCGCGTCAAACGATTAAACAGCGTAGATTTACCGACGTTAGGTCGTCCAACCAGGGCCAATACAGGTTTTAAAGCAGACATTTTCTCGATCAGTTTATATGTATCATTAATAGAAATTAAGGATAGGAAATCTCAAAAGCTTCCGTATTTCCATGGCGATCCATTGCAATCAGCACATTTCCATTTGATATCGGCGCGGCCAGAATGTCTCTTGATTTTGGATATTCAAAGTCTTCTTGCTCATCAAGATCCGGGCTGGTGTAATCGAATGAATCCAATCTCACCCTAGCGGCCAATTTTCCACTATCACGTCTGAACCAGTGCAGGTAACCGTTTAAATCACCCATCACTATATAGTTCGAATGCAGTAAAGGCTTTGTTGAGCTACGGCGCAATAACGCATCCTGTTTCCAGTGCGTGGCACCATTACTTTTATCAAGCGCCCAAATTTGTGAGTTTGAATCGACTATATAAAGCCGATAAAGATCGACGGCTAAACCAATATAAGAATCAATATCACGACTCCACAGAATCTGTCCAGACGCCAACGAGACTGCAGCTAACTTACCTTGAAAAGCCACGGTATAAACGACGTCATCCGAAATCACGATATCCGCATCAATATCAACCAATCGCTCAAGGCTGGTACGACCTCTCGCGACCGCAATTCTTTTTTGCCAAATAATTCGGCCGGTTTGCAGATTATATGCAACCAGTTTTCCATTATCGTATGCACTTAACACCAGGTCATTCGATATAACTGGTGCACTCGTTCCACGCAATGTCAATTTAGGTGTAATTTGCCTGTCAGTCCAAACCTTTTTACCATCTGTTGTACTGAAAGTATAAATTTCGCCATTAACACAACGAGCAACAACATAACCTCTACCAACAGCGGGTGCGGCCAGTATCTCACTGCCTACTCTGGCCTTCCACTTCAGTTTACCGGTATTCCTTTCAATTGAGAGAAGGTAACCTTCGCTAGTGCCAAGATATAATGCATTCCCTTTCACGGTTAACGGGCTACCAATGGTCATCCCGGTCATCGTTTCCCAGAGCAGACTACGGTCATTCAGGCGAGTAGCACTAATAGTGCCAAGGTGATCAACACTATAAATAATATTTTCATGTATCACTGGAGATAATCGAAGATAATTATCACCAACACCATCACCCAACTGGAGCTGCCATTGTTTCTTGATCGAAAAAGTATTTTCAACCTTTAGCAAAGCCTTTGGCGGTTTTACCGGTGAAGGTGAGGTCGAGCAGCTAACCACTGCAACAACAGCTGCCAACAACAGAGTTAAACGTAGCCTTAAATCAAACATCGCTAGTTACTTTCCCCTGTTTTTTCAGTTTCAGTGGTTTTTTCTGCTTCCACTTTTATATCGTCAGTTTTAATATCACCGGCCCCAAGATCATCCAGTTTCATTTGTACATATTCACGCTGTTTTCCAGAAAAGGATGTAGACGCTAATGCCAACGCATACGAACTACGCGCCTGTTCAATATTTCCGCGTTTGATGTGGATGTCTCCCCGGATAGCGGCATATTGAGCATCAAAGGCTGGCTCACTGATGTCTTTCAATAATTTTTCGGCTTCATCCAGCTCATTTTTCGAGACCAGCATTTTCGCCAAACGAACTCTTGCAATATGCTCAATCGAATCATGACCAGGATGTGCTGTTGCCCAACGCAAATGCTCCACTGCTTTATCAGTATTGTCCTTCCCGTAGTCAATAGCCGCCATACGCAGCGCAGCGAAAGCAGCATAAGATGTACCTTCATAATCTTTTTTCAGCGACCCATAGCTACTATTCGCATCAAGCTTGTCGTCTGTAAGTGCGGTAATGAATTCATCATATAACGCTGAAGCAGCGAGCGCCCTTGTCTCTGCATATTCACTCCACTTCCAGAATCCAATGATGGCGCCAACACCAATCACAACACCGACAATAATTGCGATGCCGTTTTCCTTCCACCATTTCTTCAGCGCTTCTACTTGTTCGTCATCTGTTAATTGTTCACTCATAATCTTTAACCGCCAGTTTGGAAATTGTTAATTCAAATATTCTTGTAACCAGGGCAACAAGTCAGACTGCTGAATCGTGTGTTGCTCTGCCCCGGTTTTTCTAAGCTGTTTAATTGTTACCTGGGAAGATGCCATCTCATCTTCACCTAATATAAATGCCAGTTGGGCCTGACTTTTGTCTGCCTTTTTCATCTGGCTTTTTAGACTGCCGCCGCCCGCGTGTACCAGCAGGCGTAACGATGGAATTTCATCTCGCAAACTTTCAGCCAAGCGATAACCAAGCTGCTGCGCTTCCTGGCTGAGCATTATAAAATAAGCGTCGGGAAGATGGGTATATTTCGCTATAAAATCATTATCCAGCAAAGAAATCAGGCGCTCAATACCCATCGCAAAGCCAACCGCAAGGGTATCACGACCACCTAATTGCTTAACCAGACCATCAAAGCGACCACCCGCACAGACGGTACCTTGAGCGCCTAGGTGGTCAGTCACCCATTCAAAGACAGTCCGGTTGTAATAATCCAGCCCCCGAACCAGGCAGGGATTAATTCGATATTTAATACCGTGCTCATCCAAAATCGCGCATAACTCATTGAAATGACGCTCTGATTCTTCATCAAGGTGCTCTGATAATTTTGGAGCTGCCTCGACAAGTGATCGCATATCTGAATTTTTACTATCAAGAATCCGTAAAGGGTTTGACGTTAAGCGACGCTTTGAGTCCTCATCCAACTCACTTTTATGCTGCTTAAAATACTCGACAAGGATGTCTCGATAGGCCGCTCTCGCTTCATTAGAACCTAATGAATTTAATTCAAGTTCCACTTTATCCTGAAGCTCAAGCTTCTTCCAGAAACGAGCCGTCATTAAAATCAGCTCGGCATCAATGTCTGGGCCATGCAAACCAAAGACTTCAACACCAAATTGGTGAAACTGACGGTAACGTCCTTTCTGCGGCCGTTCGTGTCGGAACATAGGCCCTGCATACCAAAGTTTCTGAGTCTGGTTATGCAATAGTCCATTCTGCAACACCGCTCTTACACAACTTGCCGTCCCCTCCGGACGTAATGTCAAACTGTCCCCATTGCGGTCATCAAAGGTATACATTTCCTTTTCGACTATATCCGTTACTTCGCCAATGGAACGCTTAAACAAATTGGTCATTTCAAGCAATGGCATACGAATTTCCTCGTAGCCATAGCTACCCATTAATTGTTGGAAGACACGCTCTACCAGTTGCCAGCTTTTAATATCGGCTGGCAAAATATCATTCATACCACGAATTGCTTGAATTGACTTACTCACGATTTTATTTTTATTCTTCAGTAATTATTCGTCAATGGTACCAAGACGGAAATAGGCTATTTGATCACGTTGGTATCGCTTGTGGTTGAATAGCTTGTCGTTGTAAAAAACCTCAACGCCTTCGGCATTACCAAGTAGTATCGTATAAGGCGCAATACCATCTATATATATTTCTGCTCCCTGAACAGCCAGGCGGTAGACATGACGTTTGCCTTCCGAGTCTGTTACCTCGGCCCAGGAGTCTTTAGAAAAGACCAGTTTTAAATCTCCACCTTGAGCTTGCTCGGCAACGACGGTCGCAACCACAGGTAAACTATCTTCATCGATCAACAAAGGCGGTTCTGTTTCCTGAGTTTCAGGATCTTCAACATCTGCCGTTTCAGTATTATATTGCTGTATTTGTTCCTGCACCTGAGTAGGACGTTCAATAACAACACTTTCACCTGTTTCAGGAACAGGCACTTCAACAGTTGTTGAACCTGTCCTCGGCATCGGATCAAACATATTAAACTTTTCAGCAAACCACATAAACCCGCCTGCAAACATCACGGCAACGATGATAAAGGCAACAAATTTGACTAATCCAGGGCTGATCTGTTTTTCAGGTTCGATACTTACGCTTTCCGGTATCAAAGCAGCATTAATCACCTGCCCCTTGCTATAAGCACTGACGATTTCATCTTCTGGTAGTTTCAAAATACGTGCGTATGAACGCAAGTAACCACAAATATACGCTGGAGAAGGTAAGTCACCGTAATTGTCAGATTCCAGGGCTTCTACAATGTGAACATCCAGGTGTAAATGATGAGCGACTTCATCTTTACTCAGATGAAGGTCCTCGCGCTTAAGCATTAATCTGTGGCCCGGCAAGGCCACAGGATTTACTTCCTGCTCAGTACTTTCTGTATCCGCAGTGTGTTCTGACATCACTAAATCTTACCCAGTCGCTCAAGCTTCAAAAGTAATTTTGTTTCTTTTGAGTCGGGGTATTTTCCTTTTAACTTAACTTTGTAACTTGATACTGTGTTTTTCGCACCGCGTCCGCTCTCCAACAAAATACCCAGCCATAAACTTTCAGGGGTCTGTTGTGCAATAGCAATGTAGCGCGAGTAAAGTGAATACGCCGCCACGCTGTTACCACCATCAAAACGCATTTTTGCAAGTTGCAACAGACTGGTCGACATATTTGAATTCAGTTTCAGCGCCTGTTTAAACGCCTTTTCCGCTTGTGTAATCTGACCTTGTCTTAAACGACATAAGCCAATATTTTCATATGATCGAGCCTTGTTATCATAAAGTGAATCAGATAAAGGTTTTATGAACAACGCTATCGCTTCATCGTATTTTCCAGAATCACACAGGTAGACACCGTAGTTGTTCTGAATAGTGAGATCCTCTGGCGCCAGATCCATTGCTATTTTGAAATGTTTTTCCGCATTTTCAGAATCATTCAGGCGACGATAGAGCTCTCCCATGTAGTGGTGCGCGTTGGCATTATCTGAATCATAACCCAGTGCTTTTTCTAACTTACCCTGTGCCCGTTTGTACTGCCTTTGCTTGAGGTAGCCCAAACCTAATTGCGCATTCAGCTCTGAGGCTCGTTTAACATCGCGTGGTGCAATAGTACGATCTGTAGTACAGCTAACCATAAAGAGCACTATAAAACATAAGATTAGATATTTTCTCATCGTACTCATCTTGCCATACCCTCATTAGATTGCTTTAATTTTCGTTTAGTTCGGTCCATAACTTGCCCGGCTAACTGCCCACAAGCGGCATTAATATCTTCACCGCGCGTTTTACGAGTAATGGTTGTGAGTCCATTTGCGATAAGCACATCACGAAAGGCATCAATTTTTCCCTGTGAAGAACAACGATAGTTGGTATTTGGAAAAGGGTTAAAAGGAATCAAGTTTACCTTTGAAGGAACATTTTTCAGTAGTCGAGCTAACTCTACAGCATTCTCCCGTGAGTCATTAATCCCTTCCAACATCACATACTCAAACGTAATCTTCCGGCGAGGCTCATCTTTAATATAATGCTTACACGCCTGAATTAATTCTTTAATCGGGTACTTCTGGTTTAAGGGAACAATCTCATTGCGCACAGCATCATTCGGTGCATGTAATGACACCGCCAGACTAACGTTACTCACTTCTTTCAAGCGTTTCATCGCCGGAACCACACCCGAGGTACTTAACGTCACACGTCGTTTCGATAAACCATAGGCATCATCTTCAAGCATTAATGAGATCGCTTTGATCACATTATCAAAATTAAGAAGCGGTTCACCCATGCCCATCAATACAATATTTGAAATCACCCGTTGCTCACGTGGTTTGCAACCCATTGCCTGATTAGCCACCCACAGCTGTCCGATAATTTCAGATACCGTTAGATTCCGGTTAAACCCCTGCTGTGCCGTTGAACAAAAACGACAATCAAGGGCACAACCAACCTGAGAGGAAATACACAGGGTTCCGCGATCAGCTTCTGGAATAAAAACGGTCTCAATGCAATTCTTTTCATCCAGTTTTAAAACCCATTTGATCGTGCCATCCTGAGAGCGATGTTCACTCACCATTTCAGGTGGACGCACTTCCGCAACTTCAATAAGTTTTTCACGCAAGGATTTGCTCAGGTTCGACATTGCCATAAAGTCACTAACACCGAATTGATAGATCCATTTTAATATCTGGGACGCGCGAAAAGGCTTCTCACCTATTTCAGAAAAGAAGGTCTCTAATCCGGCTTTATCCAGATCTAATAAATTTATTTTCTTGTTTGAATCCACTCTAAAACCTTGCCAATCGGCGAAACTCGGCGAATCGGAGGAAAGCACCATAATTTTCAAAAATACTAGTATTTACAATAACATAAACCCGTACCTGCGCACGGGCTGTCTTCACAAATTCACACAGATTTGACCGGAAATTGTATCTGTTCAGAGGGGGTTTGGGAAATTAAAAACCCCGTTAAATTGCGGGTTTAGACGGGTTTTTACTCGCGTTCCTCGAGCCAGGCCATCTGAATAGCCTCGAGAATACGTTCCCCTGAATGGTCTGGGATATCATCAAATTCATCAAGGGCCAGCACCCAGCTTCTCAGGTCGACAAAATTAACGGTTTTAGGGTCCGTCTCAGGGTGAGACTCATCCAGCTGGATCGCAATTTCTAGACTATCTGTCCATTTCAGGCTCATTGGGCTCTCCTTTTGATTCCCTGATTATCCGCCAGTGATGCCAATGGCTTCAATGGCTTCAATGGCTTCAATGGCTTCACTAGTGATTTTCAGAGACCATGTTGATCGTATATTTTGGAATTTCGATGACCAGATCCTCGTCTGCCACTATCGCCTGGCAAGACAGGCGGGAATCCGGCTCCAGACCCCAGGCCTTGTCCAGATAATCGTCCTCTTCCTCAGTGGACTCTTCGAGGGAATCAAACCCTTCACGTACATAGATGTGGCAGGTCGTGCAGGCACAGGATTTCTCACAGGCATGCTCAATATCAATGCCATTCGTTAAGGCGGCATCACAAATACTAATGCCCGGCTCGACATCAACCACAGCCCCCTCTGGGCATATCTCTGCATGTGGTAAAAAAATCAATTTAGTCATGGTTCGTTTGCTACCTTTCCTAATATTTTCGTTTAGCCAAACTCATCGATCTGATGGCCGGCTAATGCCTGTTTGATGCTCTTATTCATTCTGCTAGCTGCAAATTCAGTGGTGGCGACGTTCAGCTTATCGATCGCCTTTTTAATTACTCTGTGATCCGTGCCCTCTCGGACGTTATGGAGTTCCATTAGAGCAGTTTCAATCGTTTTGACTTCTGCTTCCGTCAACAGGTCTCCATCTTGTTGTAACGCAATTTGTAGCGCATCCGTAACCCGATCGGCTTCGACCTGTTGTTCACGGACATTACGTAATTCTACATCGTCCTTGGCATAGGCAATAGAATCCTTCAGCATTGTCTCGATCTCAGTATCTGTCAGCCCATATGAAGGTTTGATCTGTATACTGGCCTCGACCTGATTCGTTTCTTCTGTTGCAGTTACCGATAGCAAACCATCCGCATCAACCTGAAAGGTCACTCGAATGCGGGCCGCGCCTGCTACCATCGATGGAATACCATGCAAGCTAAACTGCCCCAATGAGCGACAATCCGATACTAATTCACGCTCGCCCTGCAACACTTGAATGGTCATCCCTGTTTGCCCGTCTTTGTAGGTTGTAAAGTCCTGAGCGCGCGCGACTGGAATCGTTGTATTACGCGGAATAATCTTCTCGACTAAACCGCCCATCGTTTCCAGCCCCAGCGACAGAGGAATGACATCCAGTAATAACAATTCACCATCCGGTTTATTGCCCGCTAACACATCGGCCTGAATCGCGGCACCGGTCGCCACGACCTTATCCGGATTGATATCTATCATTGGATCCTGAGCAAAAAATTCGCCGACTTTTTCGCGAACACGCAGCGTGCGGGTTGAACCACCCACCATCACCACCGTCTGCACATCGTCTACGCTTACCTGCGCATCACGCAGTGCGCGCCGACAGGTTATTACTGTTTTTTGAATCAGAGGATCAATAAGCTGATTAAGCTGCTCACGATCGAGTCTTCCCTGCCAGTGCTCGCCGCTATCTAGCTGCACATTCAGTTCCGTTGATTCGTTTTCAGCCAGTGCTTCCTTGGCTTTACAGGCATCTTGCATTAAACGGCGTAACTGCCCATGACTGGTATCATCACTAATATCTGCTTGCAGCATAATCCATTGTGCAATAGCACGATCAAAATCATCACCGCCTAACGAGGTATCCCCTGCGGTAGAGAGTACTTCGAATACACCTTTTTCCAAACGCAATATAGAAATATCAAAGGTGCCACCACCAAGATCAAAAACCGCCGCGATGCCTTCGGCACCTTTATCGAGACCATACGCAACCGCAGCCGCTGTCGGTTCATTGAGCAGCCGCATGACATTCAACCCGGCCAGCTTCCCGGCATCTTTGGTTGCCTGTCGCTGAGCATCGTCGAAATAGGCTGGGACAGTAATAACAACACCGGTCAGCTCATCACCTAACGTTTCTTCTGCACGTTCTTTCAACACCCTCAGAATATCAGCCGAAACTTCGATCGGGCTTTTATCTCCGGCTGCAGTTTTAATTCTCGGAACGCTGGTTTCTGTCTGAACAAAATCATACGGCAAACGTCCGCCAAGGTGCTTGATGTCATCAAGCCCACGACCCATAAATCGTTTAACCGACGAAATTGTATTCAGAGGATCATCTGCTGCTGCCTGGCTCGCCTGTTTACCAACCACCGGTGATTGCTGATTTCCAAGATAACGCACCACGGAAGGAAGAAGATGTTCACCCTGCTCATCGGGTAAGGTTTCGGTCCGTCCACTGCGCACCGTCGCGACCAGGGAATTTGTTGTACCTAGATCAATTCCTACCGCAAGCCGACGCTCGTGTGGTTTGGTCGACTGACCGGGCTCACTGATTTGAAGCAATGCCATTCGATTCTCTTTTTATAGTCTCTTTTATCTTTACAAGGCGTCAGCTAAATCTTGTTCAAGACTTTCACATTCAAGCAACAGCTTTTCCATGAATTGAAGTTTTTGTACCTGAACTTTAGCAGTTTCATACTCTTGTTTGCGGATTAAATTTTGTAACTGGTCGATCATGTTTGCCTGTTTTTTATCAATCGATTTCATTAATTGATTTAAACTGGAGAAAGGATCTTGCTTCTGGTTTATCTCGGCAACCGCCTCACGCCATTCCATTTGCTGCATAAGAAATTCGGCATCCATGGTCGTCTCATTTTCATCATCGAACTCGATACCATTAAGCTGTAACAAATATCGTGCTCGCTTCAGAGGAGATTTCAACGTGCTAAGTGCTTCGTTGATGTGTGCAGACTGTTGAACAGCAAGACGGCGATCTCGATCGCTTGCACTAGCAAAGCGATCAGGGTGTACTGTTTTTTGAAGTTCCCGATAACGTTCCGCTAATATGGACGTATCGATTGTAAAATCAACTGGCAGGCCAAAGATCTCAAAATAATTTTGCGTAAATTCTACGGCCATGACTACCTTTACCTCTAGACCGTGAAACTCTCACCACAACCGCAGGCATCTTTCTCATTTGGATTGTTGAACTTAAACCCTTCGTTTAGCCCTTCCTTAGTGAAATCAAGTTCGGTACCATCAATATAAATCAGACTCTTGGCATCAACAAAAATTTTCACACCCTGCGATTCAAATACCTCATCGCCCTCTTCTGAGTCGTCAGCAAATTCGAGCACATAGGCCATACCAGAACAACCTGTCGTCTTAACACCCAAGCGCAGTCCTTCACCTGAACCTCGGTTTGCCAGGAAATCATTCACGCGCTGCGCTGCTGCTTCTGTAAGAGTAATCGCCATAAATACTAACTAACGCGTTCAGGCGCTTTTCTTTTTATTTTGTTGGTCAGCTTGCTGATCGTGTTTTTCTTTATAATCAGTGATAGCCGCCTTAATCGCATCCTCAGCAAGAACAGAGCAATGGATTTTTACCGGAGGTAACTCAAGTTCTTCGGCAATTTCAGTGTTTTTGATTTCTGCCGCTTCATCCAGCGTTTTACCCTTTACCCATTCAGTCAACAATGAGCTTGAAGCAATCGCAGAGCCACAACCGTAAGTCTTGAACTTGGCGTCTTCTATAACACCATCAGCACCTACCTTAATCTGCAAACGCATAACATCACCACACGCAGGTGCACCCACCATACCGGTGCCTACATCGTGATCATCTTTATCCATATTGCCAACGTTACGAGGATTTTCGTAATGATCGATAACTTTTTCACTATATGCCATGACTGACCTCTTTAATAAAACTTAAAAGTGAATATAACTATAATAATTCTGACGCTTAATTAGTGAGCAGCCCATTCGATGCTGTTCAAATCAATACCGTCTTTATACATTTCCCAAAGTGGCGATAACTCGCGCAATTTATCGATGTTCTTACGAATTTCATCGATAGCAAAATCTACTTCTTCTTCGGTTGAATAACGTCCCAACGTGAATCGAATTGAACTGTGTGCCAACTCATCAGAACGACCCAGTGCACGCAGCACATAAGATGGTTCCAGTGATGCAGACGTACAGGCTGAACCAGACGATACCGCTAAATCTTTTAACGCCATAATCAGGGACTCGCCTTCAACAAAATTAAAACTGATATTCAAATTATGAGGGATACGTTGCTCCATATCACCATTGATGTAGACCTCTTCAAGATCTTCCAGGCCTTTCAATAAACGATCGCGAAGCATACGAATACGCTCATTGTCCGCCGCCATTTCTTCTTTGGCTAAACGGAAAGCTTCACCGATACCAATAATCTGGTGAGTCGGCAAGGTACCTGAGCGTAATCCGCGCTCATGACCACCACCATGCATCTGTGCTTCCAGACGTGCACGGGGCTTGCGTCGTACATACAAGGCGCCCATACCTTTGGGCCCATAAATTTTATGTGCTGAGAACGACATAAAATCAACATTCAAATCCTGCGTATTGATGGGCACTTTACCGGCACTTTGCGCCGCATCGACATGAAACATGATCTTGCGCTCACGCGTAATGTCGCCGATCGCTTTGATGTCCTGAATAACACCAATTTCATTGTTAACGTGCATGATACTAACCAGCACAGTATCATCTCTCAATGCAGCTTTAAATTGCTCTAGATCAATCAGACCATTCTCTTTTGGATCAAGATAGGTTACTTCATAACCTTCTCTCTCTAACTGTCTGCACGAATCCAGCACAGCTTTGTGCTCTGTTTTACAGGTAACGATATGTTTGCCTTTCTTGTGGTAAAAGTGTGCAGCACCTTTGATCGCAAGATTATCGGACTCTGTCGCACCAGAGGTAAATATAATTTCTTTAGGGTCTGCATTGATCAGAGATGCAACATTGGCTCGCGCCTCATCAATCACTTTTTCCGCATCCCAACCGTAGCGGTGTGAACGCGAAGCCGGGTTACCAAAATTACCTTCCAGGGTAAGACATTGACACATCTTCTCAGCAATACGCTTATCAACGGGCGTGGTTGCCGAATAATCAAAATATACGGGGGTCTTCATGTTTTAAATTTCTCTTTAGCTTATGCTAATTAATAATCGCTGCTACTAAACAACCATTACTGTGAAACAGCGGCGGTTTCCCGCTCTACAGTATCAAGGTTAACTTTGTGAGAACCTTCTTGCCTGGCCGCTACGTCCTGGGTAGCTTGACGGCTGACCAAATTACCTAGACTTATTCCCGTGAGGAATTGATAAATCTGGTCACTTAGCTCAGTCCAAAGGTCGTGCGTTAGACAACGTTCATCATCCTGGCAATTACCCAGACCACCACAGCGAGTTGTTTCTAATTTTTCATCGACTGCAATGATAACATCGGCGACAGGGATCTCGGCAGGTTCCCGGCTCAGTCGATAACCACCACCTGGCCCACGGGTACTGTCCACAAGTCCTTTGCGACGAAGTTTGGCGAATAATTGCTCAAGATAGGAGAGGGAAATACCCTGGCGTTGTGAAATATCAGCTAGAGTGATGGGACCATCATCAAAATGAAGAGCCAAATCCAGCATTGCGGTTACGGCGTAACGGCCTTTTGTTGTAAGTCTCATTGCTACATCCTAAGTATTTTAGTAATCTATGAATTACCGATGTACGGAAGCTCACAGTATACATACCTGAGCATTTCAGTCAAGTATTTTCCCTACTAATTTACTCAACTATTAACTCACTCAGACTTAGGTCTACAATTAACTAACTTACTGTTTTTCCTCAGACTCTTCTTCCAGTTTAGTCTGATATTTCTGCTCACTAACGATGTCACAGGGCCCTAGATCAGGAAGTTTGACCACATCTATCTCCATTCCCAGAGATTTGATTGACTGACACATGTTTTTCATTTGCTCATCCATGGCATGAACATGGTCCAAAAGGGCATCAATGGCATTCGCAACCGGGTCAGGCATGTCTTTTGTTGTGCCGTAGGCATCAAAACCAATTTTTTCGGCAAAGGCGGCGCGACGTTCATGACCCTCTTTGGCTTTTTTGGCTGTCACCATGCGGCCAGGCACGCCGACAACTGAAGCACCTGCTTTTACGTCCCGCACCACAACGGCATTGGAACCAATACGAGCACCTTCACCTATTAACACAGGCCCCAGCACTTTTGCACCGGCACCGACTACCGTGTTGTCGCCCAGCGTGGGATGGCGTTTGCCTTTATCCCAACTGGTGCCACCCAGGGTCACACCATGGTACAGAGTGACATCGTCACCGATCTCGGCGGTTTCACCAATGACAACCCCCATGCCGTGGTCAATAAAAAAGCGTCGGCCAATAATGGCACCGGGATGTATTTCAATGCCGGTCAGCCAGCGGGAAATCATCGAGATCCAGCGTGCCAGCCATTTTAGTCTCCACTTCCAGAGTCGGTGGCTAATTCGGTGATAAAGAACCGCGTGCACGCCAGGATAGGTAGTGAATACCTCAAACCGGTGGCGCGCAGCCGGGTCGCGCTCAAATACGCAATCAATGTCTTCCAGAAACCTAAAGTTAGCCATGCATTTACAATAGAGTTGATAAGCCTTTATTTCAATTATTATTTTTAGCTGATTCGGCAGCCGCCAATATGCCACGCAGAATATTCATTTCCATCGTATCGAGCTGTGCCCGATTGAACAAACGACGTAACCGGCGCATTAATTGGCGTGGATTTTCCGGATTAAAAAAACCAATAGTTTCCAGTGCCTGTTCAAAATGCGTGTACAAACCTTCCATTTCTCCTGACGTTGACATTGGATAGTCATTGCTGACATGCAGCGTTTCATTATTTTGCGCGCGCATGGCCATGTGAATTTCATAGGTCAGCACCTGCACTGCTGCCGCGATATTTAACGAGCTGTATTCCTCGTTTGCAGGAATATGTACCAGTTGATGGCAGCGTTCCAGTTCCTCATTGGTCAAACCCGCATTCTCACGTCCAAAAACCAGTGCCACCTTTCCCTGTGCGGATTGCTGTACCAAATGCTGACCCGCCTCACGCGCATCGACCAGAGGCCAGGGAATGGAACGTAAGCGAGCACTCGCCCCCACCACCAGCTGGCAATCTACAATTGCAGCTTCCAAATCATCTACCACCCGAGTTTGCTCAAGGACATCCAGGGCGCTGGAAGCCCGGGCACGCGCCTTACCGCTGGGGAATTCCGCTTCAGGCGCAACCAGCACCAGGTCCGACAGGCACATGTTTTTCAACGCCCTGGCCACGCCACCGATATTGCCAGGATGGCTTGTGCCTACTAAAACCACTCTTATATTTTCGTAACTCACGTTCGCTAGTCCTTATTTCTATTTGGTCCTTAGTTCTATCTGGCCCTATTCTGCCAGATTTCTAATTGATGTTATTACCACTATGGCGGCCATGCTGTTAGAATGCGCGTCCGCTGTTATGCGGTTGTTCTTTATATAGTCTTGTCGAGGTTTGTTCATGAATCCAATGTTGAATATTGCTGTCCGTGCCGCACGTAAAGCGGGCGACATTATCGCGCGTTCTTGTGATCAATTGGGAGGTTTAACCATAACCACCAAATCCAAGAATGATTATGTCAGCGAAGTCGACCACAGGGCAGAACAAATCATTATCGAGACACTACAAAAAGCCTACCCGGATCATAGTATTCTGGCCGAGGAAAGTGGCGCCCACAGCGGTAATGACTATGAATGGATCATCGACCCACTAGACGGCACAACCAATTTTCTCCGTGGTATTCCTCAATACTCCGTTTCAATCGCCCTGCGCCACAAGGGCAAACTGCAAGTAGCCGTGGTTTACGATCCCATAAAACAAGAGCTCTTTACTGCCAGTCGCGGTGAAGGTGCGCAGCTAAATAACAAGCGGATACGTGTCAGTCAGTGCGATGGCATCGAAGGCGCCCTGCTTGGCACCGGCATCCCCTTCAGGGAAGGTCACATGGATGTGCTGGAAGACTATCTTGGCATGATGCGGGAGCTTATCCCTGGCAGCGCCGGTATCCGCCGTGCCGGTTCCGCCGCACTGGATCTGGCCTATGTGGCAGCAGGCCGCTTTGATGGCTTTTGGGAATATGATTTAAATCAGTGGGATATCGCTGCAGGCGTATTGCTGGTAGAAGAGGCAGGCGGCATGATCAGCGACTTCTCCGGTGGATTTGAGTATTTTGAATCAGGCAATGTCATCGCTGCCAGCCCCAAGTTATTCAAGCACATGCTACAAGTCATCAAGCCCCGATATAAAGCGGGCAAGTAGAAGAACGGGAAATCACCTCGCCACTACCATCAAGTTCCTTTATCCCCGGACGCTATTCTCCTGGACCAGGTGCAAACTGGATCAAGCGCATTACGGGCAGAGTCATAGGCAAACGGATCGGTATAGATGACGAAATCAATCAACAGGGCCCCTGTTCAGGGAGGAAAATCACTCGAAATGGTGATGCGCGATACACTGGAGGGTCTGAACGACTCTGCTGCCTATTTTGCTTACCGCTCAAATCCAGATACTCTAGAGATTCTCTCGATCGAGCCGCCAAAAACGGTTAACTTCGGGAAAAAACCCGCAAATGTCATTCATGTCAGACCGCCTCAGGATATTGCAGAATATCTGATACAACGTGAACTTCAGCTAGAACGCATAACCACAACCAGCCCTTAATTCTATCCCAACCCCTACTTTTCCCCTGCTCCCATTTGCTGGGACGCATTCAACTGCTGTTAAAGTTAAAAGAAGTGATACCAGCATAAAGCAAGCCTAATTGACCTATCTGGCATATTCCTGTCTAATTATGGCAGTACCAGAGCTTTTTTGTGGATATTCGATATCGAGATACAAATGAAACGCCTATTGCTGACCTATCTAGTTCCACCCATCGCCGTCTGTCGTTATGGCTGTGCAGGCTGTTGTGCTGCTCCCATCGGCGTCATGTGGATAGCGGGCATCATCGGTATTGTTTATGGATTTGTCGGCGGCCCAACATCAGCGGCGGCCGTAAGCTGGGTAACCGTTGGTCTCGGCGTCATACTTTGGGTAATTGCTGTCGTATGGGCAATGACCGTAGTCCGCGGTGTGAATGATGACAAAGCCAATCCAAAGTGTCAGCAAAAGAGAAGCACGGTCTGCAGTATCGTTAACAATGACGACGATGACCCCATGACTGACATCAATAAGTTAACACGTTAGATATTTCGAACTTCGAGGCAGTCGCCAATGAGATCAATTGGTGGCGCTATTGGACAAAAACTATTTCCAAATAGTTCTCTAAAATATATCAGGGATAATCTTCCTGTTTTTCTTCTTTTGTTACCGGCATCAGATGACTCCGATCTATCTTAAGCGCCAGAACCATGCTGCTTGCTACATAAATAGACGAATAGGTACCCACCAGCACACCGATAACCAGGGCAATAGCAAAAGGTCTGATCAGCTCACCGCCGAAGAAGTACATCGCCAACAATACCACCAGGGTAGTCAGCGAGGTAATAATGGTTCGTGATAAAGTCTCATTCAAAGAACGGTTAGTCACATCCTGGGTTGTGCCTTTTCTAATTTTACGGAAGTTTTCACGGATACGATCATAAACCACGATCGTGTCATTCAGAGAATAACCAATCACCGCCAACAGGGCCGCAAGCACGGTCAAATCAAAGTTCCATTTAAAGACAGAAAAGAAACCCAGAGTGATAAATACATCATGAACCAACGCAGTGATCGCGCCAACAGCAAATCGCCATTCAAAACGCAGCATGACATAAACCATTATCATGCCAACCGCAATCAACATGGCAAATCCGCCTCGTTCACGTAATTCTTCGCCTACCTTGGCGCCGACAAACTCACGACGACGTATATCAAGCGCTTCATCGCTATTGGCCTTGAGTATTTCGAGTACCCGATCGCTAATCACAGCCTTCGAGGTGTTTTCCTTTTCAGATATACGAATCGTAACAACAGTGCCAGTTGGCCCGATATACTGCACAACCGCATCTTTAAATCCATTCTTGCTCAGCGTGGAACGAAGAGCTTCAACATTTACTTCTTTTGGGTAACCGACTTCAAGCAATATACCGCCTTTAAAATCGAGCCCAAGATTTAAGTTGTTTACTGATAAGGAAACAATCGAACCAACAAATAGAACGAGTGATACAAATAGAGCAATCTTTCGTTTGCCTACAAAATCAATATTCGGAGCTTTAGAAAAAAAACGCATGGTTTATTTAATCTCTTTATTTTAAATCGTTATATTAAATCGACAGCTTTGATAACTTTCTGCTACCCACGGCCAGGTTAACGATAGCACGTGTGCCCATAATCGCCGTAAACATCGAGGTTGCAATACCAATGGTCAGGGTCGTTGCAAAACCTTTAATAGGCCCGGTTCCAACACTCATCAGAACAATGGCAGCAATTAGCGTGGTGACATTGGCATCGAAGATTGTTGAATAGGCTTTTTCATAGCCAGAATTAATGCTTGCCTGGGGCGTATTACCAATTCCCAGCTCTTCACGTATTCGTTCAAAGATCAGAACATTGGCATCCACCGCCATACCAACCGTCAAGACGATACCGGCAATACCGGGCAACGTCAGTGTCGCCTGAAACATCGACAGGATAGCAACAATCATCATCAGGTTTACGACTAACGCAACGTTGGCCACTACACCAAAACCTCGATACCAGAACAACATAAAGGCAACGACCATAATGAAACCGATCATCACTGAATTCACGCCCTTGGCTATGTTTTCTTTACCCAGGCTTGGGCCGACCGTTCGTTCTTCTACAATCTCAATGGGTGCAGCCAGAGCACCCGCACGCAATAATAAAGCCAGCTGAGTTGATTCGGCTCTGCTTAGGCCAGTTATCTGAAATTTCTTGGAAAATAGACCTTGAATCGTTGCCAGAGAAATGACTTCCTTCACCTCGCGCTTTACAGCCGTCGTCTTACCATCTTTTTCAACAAATTCTTTTTCATACTCAATAAACACCACACCCATGCGCTTACCGAGATTCTTTTGTGTATTGTCCTTCATGATACTCGCACCGGTACTGTTCAAGGTGACCGAAACAGCGGGTTGACCATTTTCATCCGACGTTGCCGTCGCGTGAGTGATGTCCTGACCGGTAATAATAAGCTTGTTTTTCAACAGCACCTGACGACCACCATCGCGCATGGTATATGTAGTCGCACCAAGGGCCTTACCGGCCTGTGCATCTTGTACTGAGTAACCCGTATGCTCCATGCGAAATTCCAGACTGGCAGCTGCAAGTAAGGTATCTATTAATTCTTTGCTGTTCTGAATACCGGGAAATTCAGCCACAATACGGCTATCGCCCTGACGAACAATCACCGGTTCCATCAAACCCTGATACTTGTCATCAATTCGTTTTTTCAACACAGTAACAATCTGGGTGATGGTATTGCTTCGATGCTCTTCAATTTTAGCTTTCTTAATTTCAGCCTTAATGTAAAAAGCTTCGCCGCGTTCAAAACTGGAATAATTCAAATCATTGACGCGACTTCGTAACAGACCCATAACTTCATCGCGCTTGGATTCAGTTTTATACTTAAGCTCAATCAGGTTGCCTTTGATGAGCATAGAACGGGCACGTAGCTTTTTCTTTTTATTCGCTTTGAAATAATCAAAGATGTCATTTTTGTAGCGTTCCAGTTGTTGCTTGAAAGCCGTATCCATCTCGATCTCGATCAGAAAATGCAGGCCACCCCGCAAATCCAGTCCCATATACATTGGCTGCGCACCAAAAGTCGTCAGGAATGCAGGCGTAGTACGTGCATAGTTCTGCGCAACAATATAATTAGGACCCAACAGCTCTTTCAAAGATGTTCTGGCAGAAGATCGAACTTTTTCGTCACTAAAACGAATCAGCATGCCTTTATCATCAATGACAGCTGACTTGTATTCGATGCCGCTAGCTTTTAACGAAGCCTCAATGCGTTTTAAGGTCCCCTCGTTGATCGTTACCTTTTTATTCCCGGCAATCTGTAATGCGGGATCATCAAAATAAAGATTGGGGGCGGCATATAGGCCACCAACTATCAAGGCAAGCAGTATGACTACATACTTCCAGGCGGGATATCGATTCATAATGTGACTTCTTTATATTGGGTCTTGTTATTTTATTGTTGCGTAATGACTGCTTGTTACTCTTTCGCCGAGTATTCTTTTGCTACTTATTCTTTCGCCAATTATTCTTTTTCGGCAGCCTTCAAACTACCTTTTGGCAAAACTGTAGAAACAGCACTACGTTGTATTTTGACTTGTACATTGTCAGCAATTTCAACCGTCATGTATTGATCGCTCATTTCAACAATCTTGCCAAGAATGCCACCGTTGGTAACAACTTCGTCGCCTGTGCCAATGGCCTCAACCATTTTACGATGTTCCTTCGCACGTTTTTGCTGTGGACGAATAAGCAAGAAATAGAAAATAACGATCATGCCAACAAAAAACAGCATGCTCATCATAGGATCAGTCGCGCCTTGTTGACCTGCAGCAGCGCCGCCTTCGGCATAGGCTTGGGAAATAAAAAAGCTCATTTGAACACCTTCTATATAAGTTTAATCAGTTAGTTGTAGCGCTTCGTGGCTCTTTATAGCCAGTTGTAGCCAGTCGCGCCCACAGCGGAGGCGTATTATTACATATTTGACTTGCCAGTTTCGCTTTTTGACGCCCGTTTCAGATAGAAATCCCTTATGAATGACTCAAGATTTTCTGCCTCAATCGCGGCCCGTAAACCGGCCATCAGATGCTGATAATAATGCAGATTGTGGATAGTATTTAACCGCGCGCCAAGGATCTCGCCGGTTTTATCCAGATGACGGAGGTAAGCCCGACTATAGTGCTGGCAGGTATAACAATCACATTCCGGGTCCAACGGTCGGATATCATCTTTATATGGGCTATTGCGAATACGCACCACCCCTTCCGAGGTGAACAGGTGGCCATTTCTCGCATTTCTGGTCGGCATCACGCAGTCGAACATATCAACGCCACGTCGAACCGCTTCCACCAGGTCCTCCGGTGTGCCGACGCCCATTAAATAACGAGGCTTGTCGCTAGGCATATCTGGGGTCAAGTTATCCAGCACCTTAAGCATCTCATCCTTGGGTTCACCAACAGACAGTCCGCCGATGGCATAACCGTCAAACCCAATATCGACCAGACCATCCAGCGATTGCTTGCGTAACTCAGGATACATACCACCCTGGACAATACCAAACAGGGCCGAGGGATTCCCATCATCAAAATTCTGGCCATAAGCCTCTTTGCTGCGTGCAGCCCAGCGCAGCGACAATTCCATTGAGGTCTTTGCCTCCTCTTCCGTTGCGGGATACGGTGTGCACTCATCAAAGATCATGACTATATCCGCACCCAGGTCACGCTGGACTTGCATGGAAATCTCCGGGGTCAGCTCAACACGCGCACCGTCGACGGGAGAGGCAAACGTTACGCCCTGCTCGGTGATTTTGCGTAGTTCGCCCAGACTCCAGACCTGAAAACCACCGGAGTCTGTCAGGATCGGACCTTGCCAGTGCATAAAATCATGCAGGTCGCCGTGCTTTTGTACTATCTCTGTCCCCGGACGCAACATCAGATGAAAGGTATTACCCAGAACAATCTGTGCCCCGCTGTCGATCAGCTCTTCGGGGGTCATGGCTTTTACCGTGCCGTAAGTTCCTACCGGCATAAAGGCCGGGGTATCAACCACACCGCGGTTGAATTCGAGCTGGCCACGTCGCGCCTGACCATCTATTTTTTTTAACGAAAATTTCATAAATAATAGTACGTAGATAAAAGCAAAAGTGTAAACGAAATGTTAGAGGATCAACATGGCATCGCCATAACTAAAGAAACGATACTTTTTTTCGACCGCATGCTGGTATGCCTTCATCATCAACTCATAACCAGCAAAAGCACTTACTAGCATGAGCAGAGTTGATTCTGGTAAATGAAAATTGGTAATCAGCCCATCGACCACCTTAAATTCGGAACCCGGCGTAATAAAGATATCCGTTTCACCCTCAAACGGTTTCAACCTGCCATCTAAAGCTGCCGACTCAAGACTGCGCACTGTCGTGGTGCCAACTGCAATAATGCGACCACCTACAGCTCTGGTTTTTTCAACCTGTTCGACTAACTCAGGGCTAACACTGATCCATTCCTTATGCATTTTATGATCAGCAATATTTTCAACCCGTACCGGTTGATACGTACCCGCGCCGACATGCAACGTCACATAACCGAGGTTCACACCCTTCTCTTCTAAAGCCGATAAGGTCTTTTTATCGAAGTGCAAACCCGCTGTAGGTGCTGCGACCGCACCGGGTTGTTCCGCATAAACAGTTTGATAACGCTCGATATCATCCGTTTCATCGCCACGCTCAATATATGGAGGCAAGGGAATGTGGCCAATCTTATCCAATATATCCAGCACCGACTGTTCACCCGCAAAACGTAAATGAAAAAATGAATCGGTGCGATCAACTACTTCAGCGCTAACGTCTTTATCGAACACAATTGCCGAACCTGGTTTTGGCGACTTACTTGCACGCACCTGCGCCAACACCTCGTGTTCATTAAGGACACGCTCAACCAATACTTCCAGCTTGCCACCGCTCTGCTTGTGACCAAACAATCGGGCGGGGATCACTCGGGTGTTATTCATGACCAGCAGATCGCCAGAATTCAGAAAGGATTCGATATTAGTAAACAGCTTATCACTTAGCTGACCAGTTTCTTTACTAACGGATAGTAAACGACTGTCAGTACGTTGTTCAGCTGGGAACTGTGCAATCAGCTCTTTTGGAAGGTGATAGTGGAAATCTTTAAGTTTCATGTTCTATCAATCTAAGTAGCTGCTTACCCGTCATACCCACATAGCTGGGCATGACGGGTCAGGAAACTAACCTGTATTCCGCATTCCTGCTGCTATCGCATTAATGCTTCGTAGTAAGGGGTCCAGCCAAATTTCGCGATCTTCTTCACTCACTGATTCATCTCGATAGCGTTGTAACAACATCAACTGAATCTGGTTAAGCGGGTCAAGATAGGGATTGCGTCGGCTTAGAGATAAGGCAAGTTGTGGTGTCTCAGCCATTAGGTAAGGCTGTTTCGATATCATCAAAACATTTTGCACAGTGCGTTCATGCTCATTGCGCATCAATTTATACACATCGTTGCCAGTATCCTGATCCAGACACAAGCTTACGTAGGTCTGGGCAATATGCATTTGTGCCTTAGATAAAGCCATTTGAGAGTTACTCAGTAGCGCTCTAAAAAATGGCCAGTGCTGATACATCTCCTGCAATTTTTGCATCCGTTCCGGACTGTTATTGGCCCACTTAGTCAGGGCACTACCGATACCATACCAGGCAGGCATAGTATGGCGTGATTGCGCCCAGCCGAAGACCCAGCCAATCGCACGCACGGATGTCTTAGCACGATCACCTTTCTTCCGATGAGAAGGGCGTGATCCAATATTCATTAATGCAATTTCAGAAACAGGCGTTGCTTCATAAAAATAATCAAGGAATCCTGGCGTGCGATCCGTCAACTCACGATAAGTCTGCTCACCGGTATCTGCCAGCTCTTTCATGATCTGACAATATTCTTCATTCTCTTCCGATTCAGGTCTAACCAGATTAACGCTCGACTTGAGTAAGCCCGTTAATCCAACCGTTAATTCATAAATCGCCGTTTCCTGATTACTATACTTATAGGATAGTACCTCGCCCTGCTCAGTGAACTTGATTTGACCATGCACCGTGCCCGCAGGCTGCGACAAAATAGCCTCATGGGTTGGGCCACCACCGCGTCCAATGGTGCCGCCACGACCATGGAACAAACGACACTTGATGCCACGTGATTTAGTTAACGCAGTGATTCTTTGCTGTGCCTGATAAAGACTCCAGGCCGAAGATAAAATTCCACCGTCTTTACACGAGTCAGAATAACCTAACATGACTTCCTGTCGATTACCCGATGTCTTAAGCAAATCCACATAGGTTGCGTTGTCCAGCAACTGTGTCATCACAGGCTCGATATGAGCAAGGTCATCAATAGTTTCAAACAGCGGTGATACACGTACATGGCAGTACCACTCTTTACCGTTATATCCTGCAAGACCGGATATCCAGGCAAGAAACATGACTTCCATGACATGACTGGCTTCGTGGGTCATCGATATAACATAATCACCAAAGGCGTTCGGACTTACAACCTTACGCATATTGGCAATCACCTCAAAGACCTCAACCGTTTCCTTCGACATATCTGACAGAAATTCTTTGTCAAACTCGGCCTTCGGCGCAGACAGGAATTTTGTCAGAGTAGCCAGGCGATCTTCTTCTGGTAATGTCAGGTAATCAGAAATACCCAATTGTGCAAGTACTTCAGAAACTGTTTGCGAGTGAATGGTAGATTCCTGGCGGACATCCAACTGCGTCAGGAAAAAACCAAAGGTTTCAACCAGTCGAATCAGATCCTGGAGTTTGCCATCTGCGACGATAGCATCGCCATGGCTGATCAGTGAATCACGGATCAGATACAGATCGTGTAAAAAACCTTGCTCATTATCATAACCGCAGCCTTTTTTAGGAGTCGATTCACCGGAAATAAGCAGATTGATATTTTCAAGCGTACACATCAGGCGGCTATGCATAATGTAAAGTTTACGGCGATAAGGCTCCTGCCCAAAACGCTCTGGCTTATGTTCGAATGTTTGAGGCACTTCTCTTTCATCTTTTTCAAGACTTTGTGCAAATGCATCACTTGGCTGACAAAGCCTTATTGACTGCGTCAATACGTGCGACAAACCCATCAAACGCTGTTCATATTCTTCCAAAATTTCACGCGCTTGCAGACAAAGCGCCATCACCGTGGTTTGTGGTTTTACAAACGGATTGCCATCACGATCACCGCCGATCCATGAACCAAACCGAATAAAGCTGGGCACTTTGATAGATTCGTTGCTACCCGAATATATACGCGCAACCGAGCGTTCCATATTTCGATACACTTGTGGCACGGCCTGGAACAGACTTTCGCGAAAATAATGCAGACCATTTTTGACTTCATCAAGCACTTCGAGCTTGCGCACACGAACTTCATTGGTCTTGTAGAGTATTTGTGTTTCTCTTTCCAGCTCAGCCGTCGTCTGTTCACGTTCAATGCGCGTTAACCGCGTATTTAGTTTTTCGCTAATCAGAAAAATTCGACGAACCGAATCCATCACCGTGCGTCGTTTAGATTCAGTCGGGTGAGCGGTAATCACCGGAATGTAAGCCATCTGATCGAAGAGGCTTTGCAGTTGATCGTGAGTAACATTTTGTTCTTTAAGCTCACGCAGTGTTTTTACAAACGAACCGTTCCAGGTTGGACCCAGACGATCTACATCTTTACGACGTTGCTTATGGCTGTATGACTCTTCCGCAATATTGACCAGGCTAAAATAGATACTGAATGCACGAACAACATGGCTTAACGATTCTGGATCCAGAGATTCAATCAAGCGAGCCAATTTACGGCGCTTGGCAGGGTCTTCCTCATTACGAAGATTAATGTGCCCCTTGCGAAGAGCCTCAACCGCGGCAAATACACGCTGTCCGGCCTGTTCGCTTAAAATCTTACCCAGCGTATTACCAAACAGTTTTACCATTTGGCGTAGAGGCTTATCATTCACTGAAGCAGCAGGGATTTCGGTCTTGCTCGAAGGGAAGGTTTTGATTTCGGCTGTCATCTTATTCAATATCTGGTCAAAAAGGAGGCGTAGTATACAGAATTCAGCCCCATTTCGCCTCTTGACAGGCTAAAATGATTAGACGTTTTGCCTGATATAACAGCATGTTATCATCTCCAAAAGGATCAATAAGGATAAAAAAATGTCCAAACTGACACAATCAGCTGTCTGGAAGGCCCTGCAAACCCATTTTGAGGAGATTCGCGAACTTCACATGCGCGATCTGTTTGCAGACGATCCTGAGCGGTTTAGCCGCTTTTCCCTGCAATTGGATGACCTGCTTTTCGACTTTTCGAAAAACCGCATCACCGATAAAACCATTCAGCTGCTCTGCCAGCTTGCAGAAGAATGTGAAGTGCCAGCCTGGATAAACAAAATGTTTAATGGTGAGGCCATCAACCACACAGAACAACGCGCGGTATTACATGTCGCATTGCGAAATAGGAACAACCATGCAGTAAAGACCGGTGGCCACGATGTAATGCCCGACGTCAAGGCCATGCTTGATAAAATGCGCGGCTTCAGCGAACAAATTCGTTCACGTCAGTGGCGCGGCTACACCAATCAGCCTATTACTGACATCGTGAATATCGGTGTAGGTGGCTCCGATCTGGGCCCCATGATGGCAACCGAGGCATTAACGCCTTATGCCATCCACGATTTGCACATGCACTTTGTCTCCAATGTCGACGAAAACCACATCAGCGATACACTGGAGATACTCAAACCTGAAACCACCCTGTTCATTATTGCCTCAAAGAGTTTTACCACCCGCGACACACTGGTGAACGCCCATACGGCACGAAAATGGTTTCTGAAAACAGCGGCGGACAATGCGGCCATCGGTAAACACTTTGTCGCGGTATCTAATAATACCAACGCTGCGACTGAGTTTGGTATTCAGTCCGACAATATCTTCAAGATGTGGGACTGGGTTGGTGGCCGTTATTCCATATGGTCAGCGGTAGGGTTGCCTGTTGCCATTTCCATTGGCATGAATAACTTTGAGCAACTCCTCCAGGGAGCCCACGAAATGGATGAGCATTTTAAGACTGCACCTCTCGAGAAAAACATGCCCGTAATACTGGCACTGTTAGGCATCTGGTATAACAACTTCTTCAAATCACAGGCCTATGCCCTCCTGCCTTACGATCAGCATTTGAGATTTCTCCCCGATTATCTGCGTCAGGCAGACATGGAAAGCAATGGCAAGCGCATTGATCACAATGGTGATGTCGTAGACTACGACACCGGGCCTATTGTATTTGGCCAACTGGGTATCACCGGCCAACACGCCTTTTATCAATTAATGCATCAGGGCACGAAGCTCATCCCCGCCGATATCATCGCCCCTATCAGCAATATGCAGTGTATTCGCAATCATCACCGACTGCTGATGGCCAACGTCTTCGCACAAACCGAGGCATTTATGCGCGGTAAAACAGAGCAAGAAGCCCGCGCTGAACTCGAGGCCGAAGGCATTTCTGACGATTTAGTAAAAATCCTGTTACCCAACAAGATCTTCCCCGGCAACAAACCAACCAATACGCTTTTGTTTAAAACCCTGAGTCCACTTTCACTGGGCCGATTGATCGCGCTCTATGAGCACAAGATTTTTGTTCAGGGCATCGTCTGGAACATCAATTCCTACGACCAGTGGGGGGTAGAGCTAGGCAAACAATTGGCAAGCACGGTACTTGATGAACTTGAGGACAATCAGGAAATCACATCCCATGATAGCTCAACCAATGCACTAATTAATTACTACAAGCGATCCCGTCCAGATACCGAAACGGAGTAATCACTTATTAAGGAAGTTAAATTTAAGAGAAATTAATAATGGTAGCCGAGGACGGAGTCGAACCGTCACTTCCGAAGAAACAGCATTTTGAATGCTGCGTGTCTACCAGTTCCACCACTCGGCCAGTGTGAGCACGGATTATAGCAGGTAACATGCTATCCGTGACAATCGGGAAATTTTCTGAAAGTTTACTTTCTGTTTCTAGCTTCTAGGCAACCTGAACCGGGATCGTATTTCTTGTATGAGAAATTCGATTCTTGTCATCGAGATAAACCAGGGTAGGTTTGAAGCTTGCCAGCTCACGTTGATCAAGCTGAACGTAGGCCGCGAGAATAATTACATCGTCTGGCTGCGCTTTATGCGCCGCCGCACCATTAATTGAAACAATACCTGAATTATCTTCAGCCCGGATTGCATAAGTCGTAAAACGCTCACCGTTGGTAATATTGTAGATCTCGATCTGCTGGTATTCGTGAATACCCGAGGTATCTAGCAAATGACCATCGATGGCGCATGACCCCTCATATTCCAGTTCCGAGTGGGTCACATGGGCGCGATGTAATTTTGTCTGAAGCATTGTTGCTAGCATTACTTATCCTGCTTATTTAGTGTTCAATCAGTGCTTAATACCGTAATTTTACCATGCCGGCAGCGAGCTGCCAGTTCATACACGTAAATTATCTATTAATCGGGTCTTTCCAAGCCGCGCTGCTGCCAAAATAACCAGTGAATCCTCGGGGTTTTCAGGCTCTTGCAGGGTTTCGCTGTGACGAATCGCTACATAGTCCGGGCTAAAGCCCTGCTGCTCCAGTTGCATAATAGCCGCCTGCTCCAAATCGGCCATAGCCATATTCTGCAGCAGGATCCGTTCCCGAATCTCAGAAAGCACCTCATATAACCCTGGCGCTATAAGCCGTTCCTGTTTAGTAAGGTGTTGATTGCGAGAACTCAAGGCCAGGCCGTCACCTTCCCGGATGGTGGGTTCGCCGACAATCTCGATGGGCATATTCAAATCCTGGACCAGTTGGCGTATTACCAGCAGCTGCTGGAAATCCTTCTCACCAAAAACAGCCACATCAGGCTGCACAATATTAAATAGCTTGGTGACGATGGTGGCTACACCACGAAAGTGCCCCGCCCGATGCGCCCCTTCTAATTGGGTAGATAACCAGCTCGGCACTTCGACAAAACTGCTTTGTTCGCAGCCATTGGGATACATAGATTGATCATCCGGTGTAAAAACCAGATCCACTCCGAGCTGCTCCAGTTTTTGTAAATCTTTCTTTAAGGTTCGCGGATAATGTTTGAAATCATCGCCCTTGTCCAATTGGCCAAACTGCAAGGGGTTCACGTAAATACTCACCACCACACGATCCGTCTGCTGTTTTGCAACTCTAATCAGACGCAAGTGGCCTTCATGCAAATTTCCCATGGTCGGCACAAAACCAATCCGATCGACATTACGCTGCCAATCGCGGATGACCGGTGTCACGTCCCAACTTGAGGTGAGTACTTGCATGCTAAATATAAATCTTATTCGAAGATATGTTGATCGGCGGGAAACTGCTGTTGTTTAACCGCCTGCACATAGGCACGCACAGCGGCCTCGATACTGATTTCGCCTTTTAAGTCTGCCATGAAGTCTTTGGAAAATTTTGGACGATGTCCCAACGAAATACCCAGCACATCGTAAAGCACCAGGACCTGCGCATCACAATCACGCCCGGCACCAATGCCAATAGTAGGAATAGAAAGCGTTTCGGTGATTGTTTTTGCCAATGATGAAGGTACACATTCGAGTAATAATAAATCGGCACCCGCATCCTGCATTGCCTTCGCTTCATCGATCATGGTTTGTGCTGCTTCCTTTTCACGGCCCTGTACTCGATAACCTCCGAGCTTATGCACCGATTGCGGCTGCAAACCTAGATGTCCACACACCGGTACGCCATGCTTCGCCAGGTTTTCAACTACCTGCACCACATCACCGCCGCCTTCGAGTTTGACGATGTGCGCCCCGCCGTCCTGCATTAAGCGCGTAGCATTGTCGAGCGCTCGACCCGGATCTGAAAAACTCATAAAGGGCATATCAGACATCACCAACGCCTGCTGTCGAGCCCGGGATACCAACGAGGTGTGATAAACCATATGATCAACGGTCACCGGCACGGTTGTTTCATGGCCCTGGATCACCATACCCAGTGAATCACCGGTAAACAGGACTTCAACGCCAGCATTTTCAAGCACCGCGGCAAAACTGGCATCATAAACAGTCAGGACCACAAACTTTTCACCAGCCTGTTTCATTTTTTTCAGGCTATTAATGGTGATAGCCTGTTTTGAATTGTCTGAACCGTATGAAGGCATCGTCTTTATATTCCTAACGAGGCCGGATTAAAGTAATGCCGACCACTTTGTGTGCTATTAATTTGTTTTAATAACAATTGATAGTGTGATTCGTTATTCACTAAATCCAGTTCCGCTGCATTCACTATCAGTAAAGGCGCCGCGGTATAGTCATAAAAGAATCGCGTATAGGATTCATTAATCCGATCCAGATAATCCGCATCCATATGCCGTTCATAATCGCGCCCTCGTTTCGATACTCTTTTAACTAACACGTTAACCGGGGCTTGCAGGTATATAACCAGGTCAGGTGTCGGCGCATCAATCGTGACATGTTCATATACTTGCTCATAAAGTTTGTATTCTTCATCATCCAGGGTCATTTGTGCAAACAGACGATCCTTCTCCATGATGAAATCAGCAACGTGCACTGGACGAAACATATCTGCCTGGCGCAAGTCCTGTAGCTGACGCGCGCGCTGAAACAAAAAAAACAATTGCGTTTGCAGAGCGGCACTTTTCGGGTCCTGATAAAACCGCTCAATGAACGGATTCTCGTCGGCACCTTCCAGTAACAAGTCTGAACCAAAACTCTCGGCAAGGCGTTTTGCCAGAGTCGTCTTGCCTACACCTATCGGTCCTTCTACTACAATAAATTCCAGCTCTTGCTTCATGCGTCGCTTATGCGCTCCAATCCTTCATCATCACACTGCGCTATCAACTCTCCCAGAGGTATTTCCTTGCCATCATTTCTCTGGGCAAACTCTGGATCTGGAATAAGCAGATCAGGCGCTATCTCCTGTAAAGGATACAGGACGAAGCTACGTTCATGTAGCCCCGGATGCGGAATGATCAACCGAGTCTCGTTGATTATTTTATCACCAATCAGCAAAACATCCAGATCAAGCGTCCGTGGCCCCCAATGTTCACCATTTCGAACACGCCCGTGCTGGCTTTCGATTGCCTGTAAATCATCCAGCAGACTTAACCTATCTCGATTTGATTTAATCGCAATCACTGCATTGATGTAATCTGGTTGAGGGGGAGACAGTTGCCTGGACTTCAAGGGTGATTCTAATGGGCGACTCTTATAAAGGCCCGATACGGCCAGGAAATGGCAATCCCGCAACTGTTTGAGTTCTATGACGGCTTGCCTTACATGCGACACGGGATCATCAAGATTGCTCCCGATACCTATATATATAGTTGCCATCCTACTCAGGTGTCGCTGGAAGTATCGGGAGTGGTATTAATGACCGGCGGTACAGCCTTTTGTTGCGCCTTTTTCTTTTTACGGCGACGAGGTTTCTGTGCCTGGCGAGACTGCTGAACCTCCGAGCACATGATTTTCTTTCGTTGATCATCGGCAAACTGGAATTCGGTCCACCAGTCACATAACGATTGCTGCTCAGGCTCGCAAGACTGACAGCGTAGTAACAGGAAATCATAGGCCGCACGAAAGCGAGGTTGTTCCAACATGGAGTAAGCGCGTCGACCACGTCGATTATTCAGACGCGCCTGACTGATCCAAATTTCACGGATAGGCAATCGAAATCGTTTTGGAATCGCGATCTGCCCGGACTCCTGATTAAGCACCGCACGGCCCGCCTCCTGTAAGGCCTGAATCGGTGACATGTTATTCGATTCAAACTCCATCGCCCGATTGTGCGTCGGTCCCCACAGCATAAAGGCAAATAAGAAGGCCGGCGTCACTGGTTTTCCATCGGCAATACGCTGATCGGTATTTTTGCATGCAAGTGTAATGAGGTCACTCATTTGCGCGTGTGCTTGTAAATGGGTTGCGGTTGCTGGAAATAATTGAACCAGCAAATCATATTTGTTTAACAACTCAAAGGTTGAAGATGCATGGCCACTCATGAACAACTTTAATACTTCATCAAATAGTCGTGCAGGTGGAACCGCCTCAATACGATGCCCCTGTGTTGCCATCGCTTGCACCATGTCAGCATCGGGTTGAAAACCCAGTTTGGCCGCAAAGCGAATGGCGCGTAGCATACGCACTGGATCTTCCTGACAGCGTACATCGGCATCACCGATCATCCTTAAACTTTTTTCCTTAAGGTCAGTCATACCGCCGGTGTAATCTACCACCGAAAAATCAGCAATATTGTAGTACAGGGCATTAATACTAAAATCCCGTCGCCAGGCATCTTCGGCCAGTGTGCCAAAGACATTGTCACGCACAATCATGCCATCACGCATGAGTCCTTCACTTTCATTCTCCGCCTGGTCATGGTGACCGCGAAAGGTCGCAACCTCAACAATCTCACGACCAAAGTGAATATGCGCCAATCGGAAACGCCGACCGATCAATCGACAATTTCGAAACAGGTCATTAACTTGTTCAGGGGTAGCATCAGTTGCCACATCATAATCTTTCGGATGTGCGCCAAGAATAAGATCACGCACGGCACCACCAACAAGGAAAGCCTGGTAACCGGCTTTATGCAAACGATACAGCACTTTCAGTGCCGACTCGGCAATATTGTTGCGCGACACGTTATGATCCGCGCGACCATAGATCACTGGTTCGCTGGTAACAATCCTGTCGTGTTCTGTGTTATTTTCAGGCATAGTTTAAGTGAAAATCGTTTTCCGTCTATATCCAAATAGCCACGACCTTGCCAGCTGAATGTATTCACAGGGCTAAAAGCCATAGTTAGCAGCATTATATGGAAATAAGATCAAAATAAGTAGCTCAGGGCTATGTTTACTTTCGGAAAGAAGGAACCAATACAATCGATGAGATCTTAAACACGATGGACATCAGCAGTAACCATGCACTTATGCTAAACAAGGTGTTGGCAGTAGCATTACTCGATTTCAGAATTTCAAACTCATCGACATAAACGACCTCACAGGCACGCTTACCGCTATCTTTTCGTGTTGTACTTGAATTACGTTTCCAGTTTGGTCGTGATGCCCAGGCATAATTGACCAACATTCCCTTCAGATGCACTTGATCGCCAAGCTCGACATCGCGAATAATCTCCCTAACCTGCTCATTATCTGAGAGTAAATGATTATTAGATAACTCATCATGATAAAACTTCATCCGCCGTTGGTAGGAGAAAAAACAGGTAAAATCGCCACTACTATAACTAACCTCACGGTAGTCATTACTCTTAATATTATTACCCCAAACAACACAGATGTCCTTAATGTCCACCGAATCTTCCGTGTGCGTAATATCAGTCATGCCCGTGATGTCGTTATGTGTCACCACCACGCCCCACAATTCATAATCAGCGACGGGTTCTACCAGGTACTTCTCACCGCGATAATCGAAATTAAAAGGTGGAGTACGAGTCGGTTTCTGAACAGGGTCATTCACCATATCCTCAACAATTGCATCCACGGCAGGCAATTGTTTCGTTGCCCAAAAGGCAATGGTCAGGCTAATCAAACTGGTAAAAAAGAAAATCGTAAGCACCCAATCCAGCAGAGACCGTTTTCCAAACCGATGTTTAACCTGGTGATCAGCACGACCAGATGTCTTTAGGCGTTGGTTAACCCCCATCGCCTTGGCATAGGCAATACCACAGGCAGGGCATTGCCAGTCCGGAGCATTATCGGTCTCTTTACGCTGATATTGGCAATTTGGGCAGGGTTGTGAAAACGTCATGGTCCATCACTAATCAAAAACTATACCTTTTATATAGCGGCCCATACAGAAAAGTATTTAGAGTAAATATATTTAGAGAATTTTTAACCCGAATAGGGTTTGGCTTTGTATTTGACAATATCCTGCTTGCCTTCATCCAGCGCATCTTTGTCGTTTGCCAGTTCAATGAACACTCGGCGTGTCTCCTCAACCAGTGCACCGGCTCTCATCAAAAAATCAGGATTATTGATGGCTATAGCCTTTTGTTTCGCTTCAGTTGCCTTCATCAAATTAAACGCCGCCTGCGCTAATACCCCTTGCGAACCGGCCTGTGCTGCGCCGGCAAGGAGATTGATAATCGACATCACATCTTCTTCTTGATTCATCCGTCAATAGTAGGCACTTTTACTCATTTCTGCCAGCATAAAACCAGATCATTTCCCTGAGTCATTTCGCTCTATAATTATTTTGTGTGCTGATATTTAATTTCCTAATTTATTCAAGGCCCACAGATTAGTTGATCTACATCAGTTACATCTGGCGTCATTCCCTGTCCAATACGCCCGCACAAGAATGAAATAACTTTATTCTTGTCGTTTTTGTTATTTTTGGGAGCAAATACAAATGTTAAAAAAAAGTAGATATTACTAAAACATGGTTCTTCAATGCCGACTTGCGTTATATCGATATTGAGACAACGGCTACAATCAATCTGGGAACCGTTGATGTGTCTGTTGCCCCCCGGGTATTAAGTCTTGGCGTTGACACTACGTTCTGAACGTCAAATAAAAAAGGGGCACGAATAACCACCCTCTTTTATTTCTCCTTAGTCCTATCGTTCAATAAATTATCTATTCTTAAATTTCATCTATTCTTTTGCCTGCAGCCGGCCAAATCGTAGACGACAATAGAGGGAAAAGGTACTATCCGTACGCAACAAATAACTAAATGGATTTTCCAAAATGAAGACCTCGCTTCTTGCGCTAATTATCTCACTATTTTTTCAAATACCCGTTTTTGCGCAAGCCAGTGAATCAAGCACCTCTACTGAGTCTAAAATTCTCGATCTCAGTCTAAAAGACATCACAGATATCCAGTTTTTAAAAAACAACCCTAATGTAAAATCACTGGATATCAGCTTTAACAAAATCAAAGACCTTTCTCCGCTTAAAACATTAACTAAATTAGAAGTATTAACTATTAGTGGTAATCCACTTAAATCCTTGCAGCCGATTAGTGGTTTGACGAGACTAAAAAGTCTGACAGCTGTTTCCCGTAACATATATGACATTGAAGCATTGAAAGATCTGGTCAATCTGGAAACCTTGATCCTGGACTCTTCGAACATCAAAACCCTGGCACCACTCTCGAAACTGGTGAAGTTGCGTGTATTACATTTACGCAATACAAACAGACTCAAGGATATTTCTGCGCTTGCTAATCTGAGCAATCTGGAAGAACTCCATCTTGGAGGGAAAAAGTTCAAAAACATTGATGCAATAAAAGGCCTTGTGAACCTGCGTACTTTGTCAATTGGAGGAGGACAACGGTTAGATCTGAAACCTCTGACAAAACTACACAATCTCAACAACCTGACGATACATTCGCGTAATCCCGATCTCACACCACTTGAGAATTTAACTAATCTTCATGGCCTGCACATAGAGCACAGCAAAGTAACCAGTATTGCGGCCCTGACAACGTTAATAAACATCGAAGATCTTTATATTGGATTTAACAAAATCACTGACATCTCAGCTATCGCGAACATGAAGGATCTAAGCACGTTGAGGATCAGTTCAAATAAAGTAAAAGATCTAACGCCCCTGCGTCACTTGCGATTTATTCGACATTTAGAAATAGGCAACCAGGCAATCATTGCTGATGACAAACATTGTCCCACAGGAAAAGATGTACCACCTGCCTTAAACCGTTATTGCACGCGGTATATAAAAGCGGTTAAGGCCAAAAAATAAACTCGAGCGGGGCTAGGTCCTTTTGACCCCGCATGCAACTAACTCAGTACAAACTTTGTTGAGCGATGCAGAGTAGCGATTTCACAAATAGCCGGATCACAGCACTCCGCTTGGTATACCGGAATCCCTCATTAAAAATTTGAGATTTACATCTCAAAACACCCACTATTTTATTTACTCCAGTTGGTTCGTAGTATAATCAGGCTAAACCGCCTTATAGAAGGAGCTGGTTGTGAAAAATAAACTCTATTTGCTCTGTATACTCACGTTTGTTTTACTTTCGTGTGGTGGTGGCACGGCAACAGATACACCGGTTGACCCTGCCAGGCCTTCAAACACTTCATGTATTGCTGGAACAGTCACGAGTTTCAGCGCAGTCAGAAGCACAAATGCATTTCCTAACCTGACCTTTGCACAACCACTTGCAATGATCCCTGCTCCTTCAGGTAATACGTTATATGTTGTCGAACGCGGCGGGACCATCCAGGCATTCAACAACGACCCTATAGTCACTACAACAACGGAGTTTGGGAACATTTCTGCCCGTGTTTCAACCTCAGGCGAAGGCGGCTTGCTCGGCATGGCTTTTGATCCTGATTTTGCAACAAATGGTTATGTCTACCTTTCCTATACGGCGTCTGCTGGTGGTAGTGCGATAGTATCAAGAATATCTCGATTTCAAACCAATGCTTCTCGTACTGCGATTATACCCACCAGCGAAGAAATCTTACTAAGCATTGCACAACCCTATACAAACCATAACGGTGGCCAAATTGCGTTTGACAGTAATGGTCATCTCTTTATTGGTTTAGGCGATGGTGGTTCAGGCAATGACCCGGATCAAAATGGTCAGGATTTATCAACTCTTTTGGGAGCCATGTTACGAATCGATCCAGGCACCCCCGATGCTATCCGCGGCCTCCCCTATAGCATCCCTGCCAGCAATCCTTTCTCAGGAAACAATAGCTGCGCGAATGGTGGCTGCCCTGAAATTTATGCCTGGGGACTACGTAATCCATGGCGTTGGAGCTTTGATCGAAAGACAAACCAACTTTGGGTTGGTGATGTCGGTCAAAGTAATCGAGAAGAAGTTAATTTAATTGAAGTTGGTAAAAATTTTGGCTGGGGGTGTTATGAAGGTACACGTTTCAATACGAGCTATGGTGGTACCTGCCCAAACAACCTAGTGCATGAACCACCTGTTCATGAATACCCCAGAACCGATGGTAGCTCTATAACGGGTGGCTATATCTATCGTGGTAGCAATATACCATCACTTATAGGCAACTATATTTTTACTGACTATGGTAGTGGAACAATATGGGCATTATCAGACCCCTATAACAATCCACAACGTACTACACTAGTCGCTTTTTCTGGTGGAGGCATTTCCTCCATGGCTGAGGACGCTGGAGGTGAGTTATATATTATTAATATATTCACAGGTCAGATCGACAAACTCGAACCTGATCCCGGTTCAGCTCCCACGCCACCTTTTGCAGCGCAACTGTCACACACAGGATGCGCCGACAGCTCTGATCCAAAACTGGGATCGAGTGGGATGATCCCTTATGAACTCAATGCACCACTTTGGTCTGATGCTGCAACTAAACAACGCTGGTTAGCGCTGCCTGATAATACCACTATCGATATCGATGCATCACTTGACTGGAACTTCCCAATCGGAAGCGTTTTAAGAAAAGACTTTTATCTCAACGGACAGATCGTTGAAACACGATTGTTTGCCAGACACACCGATGGTTCCTGGGCAGGTTACAGCTACGAATGGAATGCAACTCAAACTGACGCAACACTGTTAGATGTCGGTAAGACTGTTAACATCAATGGTCAGGACTGGAGTTATCCGAGCCAGGCGCAATGCCTGCAATGCCATACAAGTGCTGCGGGCAGGACACTTGGACCAGAAACAGCGCAGCTTAACCGTGACATCACGGATCCATCTGATGGTTCAAGCCAGATCAACCAGCTTACTTATCTTGATACGCTCGGCATGTTTACTTCATCAATTGGCGCGCCAGCGAGTTTACCAAAACTAACCGAATACAATGACATGCTAGCCCAGCCCGCTGATATCGCTCGCAGCTACTTGCATAGCAATTGCAGTCACTGTCATCGCACAGGCGGTCCGATCCAGAGCAACATGGACTTACACTACGCTGTCTCAGTACCAGCAATGAACGTGTGTGATGCCTCCCCCACCTTTGGAAATACTCTTGGAGCAACAGTCTTGTTCTCACCGAATAACACATCAGACTCGATTATTTACCAACGGATGCGAATGCAAGCTGCGACAGCACGCATGCCACCGATTGGTACAGCCATTGAGGATCCCCAAGGCCTGCAGTTTATGTCTGACTGGATAACCTCAGTAGCAGTTTGCCCTTAGATAAAGAAATTTACCGGAACGAGCGGTGTGCGTTTACTGCAGTTGGCGCTTTATACGGTTCTATTTCACAATATTCGAAATTGTTTATATTTTTGTGTTGTCGGTCACAGGCAAAACCACAACTGTTTAACTCGAATCCACTTCATAGTCTGTTATGTTTTGCCTGCACGATTTGTGTCGTAAGGGAGCCGCGATGATTCCCAAGGAGCAAGACTATGTGGATAGACAAAAACATCGGACAAAAAAAGCGATTATTATCAGGTTGTATAAAGAAACCTATGATGAAGCTGGTTCGAAAATGTGCGAACGACTGGGGCAACCCAGACCAACTAACAAAAATCCTACACCAGCATATCGATTCTATTCCTAACTGCAAATTACTGTATTGCTTTGATGTCATGGGTATGCAGTTTAGTGGCAGTGTATCTAATCATGACATTAACATGTCTCTACTTGGACAAGCGCTGAAAGACCGGCCCTACTTTCGGGGGCTTTTGCCCTACAACGGCATGGCCTTGTCTTCTATTTATATAAGTTCGCAAAACCAACAACCCTGCATAACAGCATTCTTTGCGATTAAAAAAGAACATGATTTACTGGGCTTCGTCGCTGCTGATTTTTATATTAACGATTTACCGCGAATGACGAGGCAAGCAGCCGAACAGAAATGTGATTGGACCCAATATAAAGGAGACCCTTCGATACGCAGTACTGTCTTCATGCAACAGCGCAGCAATAGTCTCTTTGAGCAACGTCTTGATCGCGTCATCTACCTCGTATACATATTACTAAGGAAACATGGCATTTTTCATGTTCAAATTGACTTCTCCAGTTCAAGGCTGGTTATTTGGTCGATTGACACACCCTTTGACTTCCAGGTCTTATCTGTTGATGAACTATTTTCAAATCGATTGATGCAGGCCTATGAAAAACAGCCTTATCCAGCTGATGCATTGGTTCCTGAAAGCAACATCATGGACGTGATGTCACAATTTAAGTTATTGAGACAAGCCGATGAAACCATTTATTTGCGGAGTGGTACGTTAAATATTATTAATGGTACCGTCGGCTTGACCTTTTCTTGCGATGGTTACCACCTGATGTCGGTCGATGAGTTTCTAACGAAAGATATTCAATTTTGGATTGGTGGTAATGTCACGTCCTCACAACAATGGCGTAATATGCCATTGCTTGAAAGTGCATAATCTTCGCGCTGAGGGTAGTCCAAGGGGACAGAATTTTTCTGTCCTCTAACACGAAGGAGAGTCAAGGGTGGTGCTTCTTATTTATGCACTGGGCCCATTGATCGCGTTGATTCCGTTCTCTTCTTAATCACGACCTCGCAATTAGTTTTGGTGGTTAGATAATAAGTAATTTCATCAACCTTTTCTTCTTATTCAATCGACACGCTAAAGACATCAGTAGCAACCAACTTTATTGCACTGATTCCCCCGCCACCGGTTGAATGATACGTTTTTACAACATCGATCAAAACGGCATCGACCATCTTTTTAGATCGCAGTAAAGCGGACTGTCGGCAGGCAAATGCTTCCGTTGCGCAGAGACAAAATGTCGTCAATATTAATATTAGTTTCATCATCACCTATTCCATATTAATAAATTGGGAGCAGAGAACAATTCTCTTCCTTGTAAGATTTAACCGTGGCACAAAGACAAGTATTATAATGAAGCCAGCAAGACCTGGCTGTCAGATATCGATGACAAACCGGTAGGAAAAAGATGACAACCTAATTGTTTATTTAGTTTTTACTCTAACCTCAAATATCTCAAATATCCCAAATATCCCAAATATCCACCGACTGAAGCCTTTCTTGGATGACACTTTTGAAAGCTGCGAAGTCCAACAAAATAAAAACCCAATGGGGCCAGACATCATTGATATAAGGTATTTGTATGTTGGGTGGACATAGAATGGGAAGGGTAGCAGTAAAATAAATGCTAACTGCAAAGTCTGCGACTCAGACTGCTATTAGCAGTGTATTAATACAATACACGAGCTTGTGCTGTTTGCATTGATAGAATATCCAGGCATTAAGAATATACAGTGAAATCGTAATTTTATAGTACGAACCACAAGGAAAAAAACTTATGAACTTCGAGTGTTTAATAAAATTGATGGCTATCCTGGCCCTGGGTTTATTTTCTCAGGCAAGTTTCGCGCAGTCCACCATACGGACGAACGATTACAAAGTTTACATCGAACCTGCGCCAGTTGTTCTTTGTTGGGGATTACCAGCAACTATTATCGGAACTTCTTCGAATGATCAAATCGTTGGCACCCCCTATGATGATGTTATTCATGGTCTGGGTGGTAACGATACAATCAATGGACTTGGCGGGAAAGACATTATTTGTGGCGGCGAAGGTGACGACAAGCTTTTTGGCGGGTTTGGCAACGATCAACTCTATGGCGGGTGGGGCAACGATCAACTCTATGGAGAGGCCGGTAATGACAAGCTTCAGGCCAGGTTCGGCAATAATAGGCTTGATGGCGGAGACGGGGACGACTTTGTTGGTGGTGGGCCTGGGAACGATGTTCTTATTGGTGGCTCTGGTAATGATGGAATTTCTGGTAACGGAGGCATAGATCAACTCTATGGCGGATCCGGTAACGATAACATGTCAGGTGCTGGCACGCTCGATGGTGGAGCCGGCAACGATTATCTCAGTGGCGGTGGCGGAAACGACACCATCAAGGGTGGAGCTGGCGACGACAAACTTTATGGTTGGACTGGCGACGATATACTCCTTGGTAACGATGGTAACGATATGCTCTATGGGGGAGCCGACAACGATCTACTCCATGGTGGTGCTGGCAATGACTACTGCGATGGTGGTACCGGCACAGATAGGATTGGTCTTACATGTGGATTTGATAATAATCTTCCTCGAGCTCCTCAGCCTGGAGGCATTTATCAAGCTCCTTAGGGCCCAATGGGGGCAGACTCCATTGAACACTAAAACAATTAGAACCGAAGAAAATAGGGCGAAATAGGGGTCAGAGAACAATTCTTTCTAATATACCCAATACTCCCCCATCTCCTCCTCAACACGTGGTCGCGCTGACTGCCCTTCTCTCGCGCGACGTTTCAGTACCCGCTCGATTTTGTCTTTAAAATATTCAGAGCCAAAGACCAGTTCTTTATTTAGTGTATGGCGAATTTCATGCACAAGCGCGTCATCGATGTGGTTACGGAACAACTCACGATAAGCATGACAGCAAGTTTCAGGCTCTTCACCTAAACGTAAATACTCACGGTGTGGCGTGAGGCACTTATCCGAGCCACCCTGTGCATTTGCCTGATAACTCGACCATCGATAATCAGCGGGTGATGCCACCATCTTTGCCCGTACAGGGTTCAGCTCGATATAACGATAACAAGTAAGTAAATACCGCTCGGTTTCAATCAGACTCGCTTTATATCGCCCCTCCCACAACGTCCCAGAACGACGGTAAGAGTTATTGATATAACGCACATAACGTAGGCCAATAGACTGCATCACCTGTGAAATGGCGTAAGGATGCTCCGGGGTCAACAACAAATGCACATGGTTGGTCATCAACACATAAGTATGCACCTGACAGCCAAACTTCAAAGACGCCTCATGCAATGCATCTAAATAAAAAAGATAGTCTTCGGTAGAAAAGAAACAGGGCTCACGATTGTTACCCCGTTGGATCACATGCTGCGGTACACCCGGCAGCACAAAGCGTGGCGGTCTCGCCATCTTACACCTCCCTGTTAATAACACTCACCAATCCTTGGTAAGTTAGTTCGTAAAATATTATTACAGATCTATATTAGAAACAATTGTTCTCTGACCCCGGTTTTTCCTGACCCCGGTTTTTCCTGACCCCGGTTTTTCCTGACCCCGGTTTTTCAAGGAGCGGATATAACATAACTCAAGCAAGCTCGGCTGATCAATAATGCGATAACGTGTTGGTGGTTGCTGAATTTCGTGGTAACCACAATGCCGCCATTTTTGAGGATGGCGCACCACGCCAGCCCGGACCATATTTAAATCGATGTAAACCAGACAGCGGAAAAATGTTCATCGGTTTGCACCGCCGTCGCATGATAACGATCTTCCCAAAACGCACCCTTGCGGTTTTTTCGTTGGTTATACGTTTGAGCAGTGCGTCCCGCAATGAGCTGCATACTCTTTGGAATCACATTGTTGCCGGTATCCTTCACCAGTAAGTGAATATGATTCGACGTCACCATGTAGTTCAAGACACACAAGCCATAACGCTTGCGTGCTTCAAACAACCAGTGAATCCAGCATTCCTATCCTTCGCAAACTTCAGCAGGAATTCTTTTTTGTGACAACGATGTGATATGTGCCAGACATGACCTGGCACGACTCCATGGATGGAGAAGGTAGAACCGTGTAGGGAACAACGGTCGAAAAAATAACGATTGGCGCGTGGCATGATCCTTCATCCTTACAGTAACGTTTTCATCCATGAAAACACCCTTTTAAGCCTATTTAAAGGCTCTTTTTGCGGATTTTATTTATCACTATCAATCACTTGACTAGGTCCGACCCGGTTTCGCCGGTTTCGATTTACTCTGACCCCAAATATTTCTCTCTGACCCGGGTTTTCTCTAGTTACTTGAATTTACGACAAGTTGATTTAGTTTGTTATAAATTGGCTCAACTAAAGACAAATCTTCTCCGATATCAACTTGCACTTGCTCATGGCTTGTATTTTCAGTTAGATAAAATATACTTAGTACTTCGCTAGTATAGGATATAAGTACTGTGTCACTTGGGTTCGGCTTACCAATCCATTGTCTATATTTTTCTTTATCGGGATCAACAAGTGTCAATATTAAAATTGCGTAAACTTTAATCGAAGGATCTGCTTTTTTAGTTTCTAGTTCTTCTTCTCGTATATAAGCATATTTATTTCCTGATATTTCAATGTACCTGGGCTCCAGACTCTTTAAACGCCGTATAGCAAACTCTGTACTCCCATCAGCACAGGCATTGAATTCACGCTTTGCATCTTCTCCCAATGGCATATTTAGATGCAGTTGATTTTGTGTAACACCTTGTAAACATACCTGATACAATTTTAGGATAGGTTGTTCGGTTTTCGTGCAGGAAATAAAAGCTAAAGAACAACCAACATATATCAGTAAACTATATAGTATTTTTAATTGTTTTTTATCATCCATCATTTACCATTTGCTCCACAACACCCTTTTGCTTTACCACGTCCGGTGCTATATGTTCCACTAACTGCAGGTAGACTAATTCCAATATCTTTCATACCGGTTGTAGATAAGCCAAGATTAATCTGACCATTACCGTCTCCATTTATCACAATTGGTCCTAGTCGACCGTTTACAGTTGTTTAACTTGGCTTGGTCCGACCCCGTTTGCTCTGTTTGCATGCCTTAAAACATTAAGGCTCGTTAATTTTTTTCTGATGTGATTTTAGTTTTTAGTCTGACCCAAAATATCACTAATGCGACTCGCATTCATCTACTTTGCGTGCTAGTTCAAAAGATTCAGAAATAACATTTCGCTCAAACCCCACTTCATCATCACTGGAACATTTATTGTTTATACAGGCATGCACGTTTCTAAGATTATTTATTATTAATGACAAATGCATATTGAACATAAAATAATTACAGAATTTTTTTCTTGCATCTTTTCCTTTTATACTTAATATTGTTATGGATAACTCTCTAGCTGTGTTTTTACGTATCATCAGCTTATTCATTAAAGAATCGTAAGCCTCTTCTTTTGAAACAATTGTAAAATCTCCTTTTGTTATTAATGTTTTTAAGTCTTCAACTAATAACTTCCTTAACTCCATTATTTCATGCTCTTGCACAGCCATTAACTTTTGTAAATCATACTCTTGCCCACACACACCATAATTTGCTGTGCATAGCATAAGTAGTGTAGCAAAAACTTTATTCATATAATTTATCCAAAACAGTTATTTTAATCATTGAGTGGAGGAAGCGGCGGGCTTCAAACAACCAGTGAATCTAGCATTCCCTATCCTTCGCAAACTTCAGCAGGAATTCTTTTTTATGACAACGGCGTGTAATGTGCCAGACATGGCCTGGCAGAAAATAACGATTGGCGCGTGGCATAAGCCTTCATCCTTAAAGTAACGTTTTCATCCATGAAAACACCCCGATAAGGGCTATAAAGTAACAAATTTAATATGAATCTTTCTTTAATTCAACGTGTTAATTTGGTCCGACCTCATTTGGTTACCATTTTTCTTAAACCATTTTAGATTCACGAACTTGCTTGATTTTTTTAGTGATGGCGCGATTATCTTTACTCGGAATGACATGAACGGAACCAGAAGGTATTAGCTCAGATATCGCATCTGCAACGTGCTGGACCGCTGAATTCTTATCGATCACAAATGAACCAATTTGTACAACAACTAGATAAGAAGGTATTTGAGGCAGATTTTTTACTATTCTGCGAGCCATCCAGGCTTTAGCCACTTTTTTATTCTCTTTTAGTGACTGCTTAATTGCGGCAATCATATCTGCACTCATATCAAGTTGTTCAAACTCTATGCCAGCATGTAAATTATCACGCTCCTTATCTGCCCGTTGTCGTTCCTTTTCGTATTGACCCAACTTGTCATAATATTGTTGTGCTTTTTGCTCATCATCTTTTGTGTAATAAAAATATTCAAAAAGGAGCTGCATCGCAGACTCATCCAGTGAAGGATCAAGCTTAATTGATTTTTCGATGAGCTCTACACCCGCATCATTTTCTTCACTCAGCAGTAGTTGACCGACAATATAATTCCCAGAGGCATGCTCTGGGTCCTTCTCGATCAATTTCAGATAAATATCTTTTGAACTTTTAATACCATCTAATTCATCAACCGCATTCGCATATTGCCATAGCTCCTCAACGGAAAGAGTATCAATGTCTCCTTTTTTATTATGCTCTGCAATCAGTTGTTTTAATTCTTTCAGATATAAATGTCGCTGCGTCCAATCTTCTAGAACATGCATATACCAGTTTTTATCAAATTCATTTAGTAAATCCTGATTAGAATTACCAAGCAATTCATTGGCAGCCAACTTTTCCTTTTTTGCTACCTCCAGTTTGGGTCGCGTGTTTAAGCCTGCCAACCGGTCACTTAAACAGGGATGCGTGTCATGTAAGTCTGTTTTACTCTCTAACACGCCTTTCAATTCCTCTTCGATTAAGTCATTTGGAATATGTGAGCTGGAGCGAATTAATTCACTGTAAGCATTTCTGGGTGGTTTTTCCTCGGCTTTAACTTTATCGTATGTGTGCCCCCAATAGGTTGAATCCATATAATTCGCAAATGTATATACCTTGGTTAACGCACTTCCAGCAATAGATTCGGAGGTAATCACTGCAGCTTCCCTGTCAGCTTCGTATTCGTTTGATCGCGCCAACACAAAACTATAAGCATTAAAATAGGGGGAGTACCAGGAAAAAAACTTGGTGAATAGTACCGAGACAACACCGCCCATCTGTTCCAGCCGTTCTAACAACACCATCCACAGCTGACGTATGCGGTATATCCAGTTTCCGAAACGCATATGATCTTTCGACAAATGGCCAAATTCATGAGCAAGCACGGATTTAAATTCTTCCGTTGAAAGTAGGTTCATTAATGGGACACCAAGAATCAAATATCGTTTTGGCCATCCCAACAATCCCAGGCGAGGTATTTGATAAACTGCCGCATTGAATTCATGGGACAACAACACGGTATGTACTTTTTTTGCTTTTGCTTTAATTCGTACTTCGTCAATAAGTGAAAATAGTTTGGGCGCATCCTTACGACTAATTGGCTCACCTTCTGGTGGTTCAAATCGAACCCACATCGCCTTCAGCATAACAATAGCGAGAACAAATGGAATCCAGACAAATTTGATGACCGCTTTGAGTGCCCAAATATTTTTTGAGAAAATTAACAATGCTACTAGGCCAACACTCATTGACAATGCTAATAAAAGCATGAAAACAACATAACCCACCCCTACAAAAGACAGCATCGCCAACTTAAATTTGTACCGCACAGGATGCTGTGAATTTTCTAGCTCAAGTCGCCCGATCAGATTTTTGTATTCTTCAATTGAGCGCATTTCTCCCCCTAACAAAATTGCTCTCTAGCCCATTGACGGCCGGCGTATCGACGGCACCCGTGGTAGTCGAGCCATTTTCTTCTTCCCTGTAAAAAATTCATCGAAATTACAAAATGTAAGCGCGAGTTCACAGAGTTTTTACTCTGCCCCCAAATATCAACCCTAAAATACTAAAACACTCCTAATTTAATTTCGCGCAAGCTTTGAATTCACTGCTATCGATTCTCGCCATTTGCTCAGGTGCGCGAGTACTTTATCAGAATGCCATATCTGAGGTTCTGAGTGCTTGTACTTTTCCTTTTTTTCCCAGTCTCGGACAAGGGTATTGGCTTTGTTAAATGCCTCTAGAAAACTCTTTGTGTCCGGTATGGCATGTTTAAACAATGCCCTGCCAAAGTAGGTAAACTCGGCTTCGTCTGAGCAACCAAACGATTTTCTGTCTTTACGGGATGATGTCATTATAAGCGTGTACTCATCTTTCAACTGGTCGACAAAACCACCCGAATAACATGCCGACACAACAATGACTCGCCACTTGATGCCACTATCATCCAGCATCTTGTCCAGTTTTTTAGGTGGCAAGTCATTTAACGGTAGCCCTCGTAAACTAACATCCAGACCCTTTTTCTTTGAGCCGTGGCTGGTCAAGTATAAAAAGAGAACATCCTGGTTATTATCCATCTTGCGGCCGACATCAGCTAACATCAGGTTAAGATTCGTGATTGATGCAATAGGTTGAACATTTGAAACATCATGATTGTTTATCAATACACTGGAGCGGCTTGCCGTAGAAAATTCTTTATCAAATAGTTTTTTTGCATAACGAGTTTCTTTCATAAAGACATCCTGAGAACCGTATGCCGCAAACCCGACAAAATACAAATCGATTTTTTTTGGATCTGAAACTTTAATTTCGCCAAGTGACGTTTCTAATAATTTCGGTTGGCGATAGAAAATTCCTTCCGCATCGACTTTTTTTCTACCGTAACTTTTAATGCGTTCCATAACGCGGGCCATTATGCCCTTTCGGCTGGTATCCTTTGGTTTTTTACCAATAAACGAGTCATACTCCCACCAGCCATTTTGAATTTTCTTGTCGCCACTTTTCTCTTTACTTGTCAGTTTTCCCATACCATGACGGTAATCAGACTCGAAACTACCAATGTAAATGTCATTATTTTTATATCTTAGTTCGCCACGCCCATGCTTGACGCCTTCTTCATATTCACCGTTGTAATAATCGCCATTCTTGTAGAAATATTCTCCGGAGCCGTCTGGGGACCAGGAAACAATCTTACCTTTATAGTGATCGCCATTTTCATAAATAATTTCTCCAGTACCCTCCTGGGAACCATCCCGAAATTCACCCGAGTAAGTTACCGCACCAACTTTATATACTCCCTTCCCATGCATTCTCCAGTCAGCAACATCGCCCTCATAAGCGCCACCACCTAAGTAAATAATTTTCCCCTTGCCATGTAAACGATCATTCCTGAACTCACCTTCAAATATCGTCCCGTCACGATCAACAAATTTACCGATACCATTGTAATATCCCTGCTTGAATAGACCAGAGTACGACACATCATTGTTATATTTTACGGTACCCTGCCCCTCCCACAGGCCCTCAGAAAATTCTCCTTCATATACAAGCAGCTCAGGCAGGATATGCTTCCCTTTTCCATGCATGAGGCCTTCTTTAAATTCACCTTCGTACATGTCGCCATTACGCCAGACTAGTTTGCCTTTGCCGTGAAACCTACCTTCATTGAAGGCACCATCATATATAGCGCTATCTGGCAGCCGGCCATGTTTATTTTGTGCAAGCTTGTTTTGATAGTCCCTGGCAATTGTCTCCTGATTAAAATTAGCTGAGCTATCACTGCAGGAAATCAATACGAAATTAATCAGCAGAATAAATAATTGTCGTTTCATAACAACTCCTTTTAAACTTTTGAAAGTCGACCCCAAATATTCTGACTCAGTTTTTTATGATGCGGTTTTAGTTTTTACTCTGACCCCAAATATCAGAGCACAAACAACATGTGCCCCATCTTCTCAGTTTACACCTTATTCTTATTATTGAGTCACCCCGTTAATTTCAATCACAACCCGATCTTTAGGATTCACTTTTAAACCGTTTTCAACGCAGCCCCAGTTATTTATACCCTCCTGAAGTTTGAAATCAATATGCTGTCCGGTGGTTAGGTTACTACATCTAACATTAACAGACTGTAAGCCATGCACACTACCATTAGGTATAGGACAAACTTTTTCAGACTCATAAGCACCAATATCAACTGATGCAAAACCATCATTATCACCATCCATCGGCCTTGCATTTCCATCAAAGTCGGACTGGGGCACATTAACATTGCTACCTGCGTCTATAGCTGGAGAAATCGCCTGTAGACGAAAATCGTATGCGTCCTGATCTAAAAATTGAGGATCTATTGAAATATTACCAGCGACACCTGTAAGATCAGAGACCACATCGTAGTCGACACCATTTCCGTAAACCAGATTATTTTCCCATACTGGATTAAAAGCATCAGTTCCAGAACCCACTTCAAACCCAATGCCGTTGTTAACAAGAATATTATTTCTATACACCTGATTAGAAGAGTCAATGCGACGATCTACCCGAATTGCGATTGTATTTCTAACAAAGGTATTGTTAATAACCCATGGACTGCCTTGAAAAGGCATGATTACATTGATAGCACGACAAGAATTGTCTCGGAAAATATTGTTAGTAACTCTTGGTGCAGAAAGATTAAATAAAGTCACAACACCTGTAGAATACACTAGAGTACATTGGTAATTTGTAAATATATTCCCATCAATAGTTGGAGAGGCAGAACTACTAGCTATTGCTGAACCATAACCTGTTGAGCCTTGTGCAGTCCCGTCAAAGATATTATTTCGGATGACACTACCCTCACCATAAACCCTCATGCTTCAACCATTATTTTCCTGTCCAGTATTTACCGTAAAGCCTTCAAATACACCTCCCGGTCCCATTTGCACACCCTCATAGGTTACGCCATTTATAAAGGTAGATTCTGGGCCATCCGTAGAACGCAAAGTTACAGACTTACCTGTAAAGTCGATTTTTTCACTATAGACGCCTGGCCCAACGTGAATAATATCATTGGACACCGCAGCATCCATTGCCTGCTGAATGGTTAGATAATCATCCGGCACATTAATCTCCGCTGCCTGGATAAGAGTACTTAGTGATAACAATGTAAGACCGGAAACCACGGCTTTTGTCAGTTGACTGAAATGTGAAACGTACCTTGCATAAGTAATCAATTGCATTTTACTCCCCCCAGGAAGAAATTAATTTTTTAAATTCGAAAAACACACCCAAAACACGGCCTGGTTAATTTACCAATTAGCCATTTAAGGAAGGCAGTTATAAAAAATGCATTCGTGTTTAAAAAGTTAACAACATGTACATACGAATGAAATGGTTTAGAACGGTGCCTTCCCTGATAAATTCTTAATTCTTATTTTTATTAGTTTATAGTTATATTCAAAATATTAGTCAGGGGGTGGAACAGAGTATACGTAGTTTGAGTCTGTGATCTCAAGTAATGGATTCACAATTTACAGATGTTTACCTGTAATTCCGTAGGCTTTTTGTAAGGCATTTGTAAAAAAGAAGATGAAGCAGCCTGGATTCCGGGTCGTGGCCCGGAATGACGGGATGATCTGGATTCCCCTCGCCAGGGGAATGACGAAAAAAAGACAAAATGACGGAGTTGTATTGAGATAATGGATTCCCGCCTCCGCGGGAATGACGGGGTCAATTTACGCGAAGTCCGCAACCAGCGAGTCACGCGACCCTGTTGGTATAGGCTCGAGCGTTTCGGTGTAAGCCTGGTGTTCAATACCCATGACTATAGCAGCACCCAATTTAGCGTCGTTGACCATCTCGTCATTAAATTCGAAACGCATAAAATGTACGGCTGAGGTTTTTTGTTCATTATCACGCTCTAAATCTTCATCAGCAATCGCATACACTTTGTCGTGACCATTGATTTGTATCCAGACTTTGTCTTCAATGCCGATCATCTTTGTTAATGCAATTCGGCGTTCGTCTTCATCGCTGTATTCGATCATAAAGGTGGCTTTCAGGTTTTTGCCGTCAGGAATAAGTGGGTTGTAGGTATCGAGCTCTTCGATGATGGCCTCTTTTTCAAAAATACGCTCGACACGCAACATTTCCTGAATCTGGTATTGCATGGTGAGGCGATCTTCAAAATATAAAGTGGCGTGTTCGCCTAATTGAACTTTGCGAGGTTGTTTATGCGCCAGCACTTGTTCACGAAACTCGCTACGTTTTGTTGCGTAGTCTTCGAGGCTCATTAAATCGTCTTTGCTTAATTTATTCATTATTCGTCTCTTAAATTAGATACCGTAGGCTTGTCGTAACAAGCTAATCGGGTGCGTGGTTTCACTACCATCGCCGAGGGCGTTTTCAATATGCCGTCCCGCCATGGCGCAGTCACTGGTGTAGTGATCGGCGTTCATTTCTTTTATTTTATTTACTACTGGTTTGACGATTTTCATCGATACGTCGTGAAATTCTTTTTTCACCGCATAGGTACCATCGTGTCCCGAGCAACGTTCGATCGCTTGCACATCGGTGCCAGGAATTAACTGCAGGACCTCACGGGTTTTCATGCCGATCTTTTGTACGCGTTGGTGACAGGCTACCTGGTATGCAACCTTACCTAATGATTTGTTAAAATCAGTACGCAGTAAACTCTCTTTGTTACGTAACATCAAATATTCGAATGGGTCATACATCGCGTTTTTGACTTTCTGTACCTGCTCATCGTCCGGGAACATTAACGGCAGCTCCTGTTTAAACATCAACACGCAAGACGGAACTGGACCGACAATGTCCCAGCCTTCGTCCACCAGTTTTGCCAACTCAGGAATATTCGCTTCTTTGGCCTTGGCCACAGATTCGATGTCACCCAATTCTAACTTGGGCATGCCACAGCATTGTTCCTTATCGACTAAGCGAATAGCAATGTCATTGTGTTCGAACACGGCTTGCAGGTCAGCGCCCAGCTGCGGTTCATTATAATTTCCATAACAGGTCGCGAAGATGGCGACTTTGCCAGTCGTCTTTTCACCTGCTTTGTAAAATTCTTCTGCTGCAGGTTTGAATGACTTGCGCAATGTATTGCTGTGGTATTCAGGTAGTTTGGCATGCTCATGCACCCCAAAGGCTTGCAGGGCTTTGCGAAATACGGGGATTTTATTTACAGCGTTTACCGTATTCACTATCACGGGAATACTGGCCAGCTTACCGACGGTATCGGTGCTGCTTAATACCTTATTTCTTAGACCCGCTCCGTGCTTTTTAAACTGTATGGCCTTGGCACGTAACATCAGATGAGGAAAATCGACGTTCCAGTCATGCGGTGGCACGTAGGGGCACTTGGTCAGATAACACAGATCACACAGGTAACAATGATCGACAACTTTCCAGTAATCTTTTTTCGCGACACCATCAACTTCAAACGTATCGGATTCATCAACCAGATCAAACAGGGTTGGAAAGGTATTGCAAAGACTCACACAGCGGCGGCAACCATGACAAATGTCATAAACCCGTTCCAGTTCAGTAAACAGTTCATCTTCATTGTAGAAACTGGCATCTTGCCAGTTGATGGGGTGCCGGGTGGGTGCTTCGAGACTACCTTCTTTTGGGCTCCCTTCGCGTTGACTTCCGTTGTTGCTCATTTTCCTATGGTACTCATAAATCAGGGCTCCTGATTGAGGTTCCCGTTCTCCCTCCCCCCTATATAAAAACCAGGAGGAGGGATAAGGAAGTGTTACTTAACTATCTAAATTATCTAATGCCTTCTGGAAACGGTTAGCATGTGAACGCTCAGCCTTCGCTAATGTTTCAAACCAGTCCGCAATTTCGTCAAAGCCTTCGTCGCGCGCTGATTTAGCCATACCAGGATACATGTCGGTGTATTCATGTGTTTCACCGGCAATCGCCGCTTTCAGGTTATCGCCCGTTGCACCAATCGGCAGACCCGTCGCTGGATCGCCTGTTTGCTCGAGGTATTCCAGGTGTCCGTGGGCATGGCCTGTTTCGCCTTCTGCAGTTGAACGGAACACAACGGCAACATCGTTATAGCCTTCAACGTCTGCTTTTGATGCGAAATACAAATAGCGACGATTTGCTTGAGATTCGCCAGCAAAGGCGTCCTTCAGGTTTTGTTCTGTCTTGCTGCCTTTTAGATCGGCCATTTTTGTTACCTCCAGATTGTGTAGTAAAGAGTCTGCTGTCGCAGGAAAATCCGTTTTTAGACTTAGTCTAAATCGTAGAAAGAAGATAGTCGAGGGACAAGATACTGTCAAGACTTATTCTAAATTGCCATGATATTGATCAGCATTCCTCATATAAGCTGTTGAAGGCCATTCAATAGCTAGCTTACGCCCTGCTTTCAATATGGAAATAATAAGCACAAAGCATTGAAGCTGCCATTGAAGACAAAGGCCGTTTCGGATACCTTACCCCCCTTTCTAAAAGCCTGAATCGATGCTGTAGAATCGAAAATTAGGTACAAATGGAATCACTCACCGCCCAAGAAATGAATACCAGGAAAATTAATATAACGATGGCCACTAAAAAGAAAGCAGTCTCCAAAAAATCAACAACGTCGAAATCTGTCGATAATGAGAGCATAAACTTCGAAAAGGCCATGGATGAGCTGGAGGCCCTGGTCGCCAACATGGAAAAGGGTGAGCACAGTCTTGAGGCGTCATTAAAAGACTTTGAGCGGGGCGTCGAATTGACCCGTTTATGCCAGTCGGCCCTTAAAGAGGCCGAGCAAAAAGTCCAGATTCTCTCCAAAAATATGGGGCAAGAAAGTCTGGAAGACTTTGATGAAGAAGATTTCGACGCATGAGTCTGGCTGAAGATAAAACGGCATGGCAAAAACAGGTCGATGCCAGCCTGGATAGCTGGTTACCTAAAAAATCCATCGAACCAGTACAACTCCACACTGCCATGCGCTACGCCATCTTTAATGGTGGTAAACGGATTCGACCTATTCTGGTCTATGCCGCGGGTCAGGCAGTCAACGCCCCCGTCGAGATGCTGAATCATGTAGCCAGCTCTGTGGAATGTGTCCACGCCTATTCCCTGATTCACGATGATTTGCCTGCGATGGATGATGATGATCTACGTCGCGGCAAGCCTACTTGCCACAAGGCCTTCGATGAAGCGACGGCCATACTCGCCGGCGATGCACTGCAAGCGCTATCGTTCCATATACTAACCCACGGTCTGGATGAGCGTATCCCGGCCACTACTCGCCTGAACATGATTGACCTATTAGCCGTAGCCAGTGGCTCGCGTGGCATGGCCGGTGGTCAGGCCATTGATCTGGCTGCCGTCGGCAAGGCACTTAATGAAGCCGAACTGGAGAACATGCACATCCACAAGACCGGCGCCCTGATTCGTGCCAGCGTCAAGCTGGGCGCCATGTGTGCAGCCGATCTAGACCCGGAAAAACTAAGCAAACTGGACCACTACGCCAAATGCATTGGCCTCGCCTTTCAGATTACCGATGATATTCTCGATGAAACAGCCGACACCGAGGTATTGGGAAAGACCCAGGGTGCAGACCGGGCCCTCAATAAACCTACCTATCCCAGTATTCTTGGTTTAGAGGCCTCCCAGGAACTCGCAAAAGAGCTTTGTGATGATGCGATTGACTCTCTGAGCGGCTTTGAGCAGCATGCGGATGCCCTGCGCGATATTGCGACCTATATATTAGAGCGCTCACATTAGTACTTTTTATCCTCTAATCGGTTTTATCCCTTTGAGAATTACCCCGCAGCGCATACTATATATACTTAACTAACCGCGAATACCCATGAACCAGCTAAATTACCCACTTTTAAACCTCATTGACGACCCGGCACAGTTGCGCGAGTTGCCCGTGGAACAGTTGGATCAGCTGGCTGAAGAACTACGGCAATATCTCATTCAGACGGTTAGTGATACGGGTGGCCATTTAGCGGCCGGGCTGGGCACGGTGGAACTCACCATCGCCCTGCACTACGTTTTCAATACGCCCATCGACAAGCTAGTCTGGGATGTGGGTCACCAGACCTACCCCCATAAAATTTTAACGGGCCGCCGCGATCGGATGCACAGTATGCGCACGAAAGGCGGACTATCGGGTTTTCCGAAGCGGGATGAAAGTCCCTACGATGCCTTTGGCGTCGGCCATTCCAGTACCTCGATTAGTGCCGCACTGGGCATGGCAATTGCGGCTCAACAGCAAAACAAAGATACCCAGGTTGTGGCTGTGATTGGTGATGGCGCGATGACAGCAGGCATGGCCTTTGAGGCCTTGAACCATGCCGGTGACCTGGACGCGAATTTGCTGGTGATCCTGAACGATAACGATATGTCTATTTCGCCTAATGTTGGCGCCCTGTCCAATCATCTGGCCCGTATTCTGTCCGGACAAATGTACTCAAGCATGCGCGAAGGCAGTCGCAAAGTTTTAAGCGTAATGCCCTCGGTCTGGGAGCTGGCAAAGCGTACCGAAGAGCACATGAAAGGCATGGTCGTACCCGGCACCCTGTTTGAAGAACTAGGCTTTAATTACATCGGCCCGGTCGATGGCCATGACATCAATACGTTGGTCAAGACCATGAAAAACTTGTCCAAATTGAAAGGCCCGCGTTTTTTGCACATCGTCACCAAAAAGGGCAAAGGCTTTCAACCTGCGGAAGAAAATCCCTGCGCCTATCACGGCGTCGGCAAATTTCATCCAGAATCCGGCAAACTGGAAAAATCAGCGCCCACTGGACCTACTTATACCCAGGTCTTCAGTGACTGGTTGTGCGATATGGCAGCAAAGGATGAACGCCTGATCGGCATTACCCCGGCCATGCGCGAAGGTTCTGGACTCGTTAAATTTTCTGAACAATATCCGGAACGTTATTTTGATGTCGGTATTGCCGAGCAACATGCAGTAACACTAGCTGCAGGTCTGGCCTGTGAATCAATGAAGCCGGTGGTCGCAATTTATTCCACATTCTTGCAACGCGCCTACGATCAACTTATCCACGATGTGGCGATACAAAATCTACCGGTCCTGTTTGCAATTGACCGTGCTGGCGTAGTTGGCCCCGACGGCTCGACACATGCGGGCAGTTTCGACCTCAGTTTTCTTCGCTGTATTCCAAATATGATGATCATGGCCCCTGCCGATGAAAACGAATGCCGGCAACTGCTTAGCACTGGCTTCCAACACGACGGCCCCGCGGCAGTGCGTTATCCACGCGGACAAGGTCTGGGCGTCGAGGTATCAGCTTCTCTGGATCCCCTGCCAATAGCAAAGGGTGTGCAACTTCGTAAAGGGTCTTCAGTCGCGATTCTTTCTTTCGGAAGTTTACTCGGCCAGGCCACTAAGGCAGCAGATGTACTCAATGCCAGTCTCGCCAATATGCGTTTCATCAAGCCACTGGATGAAGATCTAATCATTCAGCTCGCTAAAGACCATGAGGTTTTAGTGACAATAGAAGACAACACGGCTCAGGGTGGTGCGGGTAGCGCAGTCAATGAATTCCTTTCCAACGCAGGATTAGCCATGCCGGTCCTGAACCTTGGGTTGCCCGATCAATTTCTGTCCCACGGCACACAGGCAGAGATTTTAGCAGAGGCAGAATTGAACACAGATGGTATAATTCGCCGCGTGGAAGCCTTTTTACGCGCTAATTCGCAAGTCAAACAGACCACACAAACACCTCTTTTCCGAGTATAATAGTAGGATATTTTTATGGCTGGCCGTTATCGGATGAAAATTGTTACCGATTTTGCTGCTGCACACTTGTTGCGTGGCTATCCCGGTATTTGTAGCCGATTGCATGGCCATAACTGGAAAGTGGATGTTGAAGTCACGGCCAGTGAACTTGATGAGATCGGGATGGGCATGGACTTTCGGGAAATTAAGGCTGCAACCAATGAGCTGATCGGTGCATTAGATCATAGGAACCTGAACGATATCCCGCCGTTTGATGAGATTAACCCAACCGCAGAGAATATTTCTGCCTATATCTTTAAAGGGTTAGCTAAAGAGATAAACAACGAACGTGTCAGCGTGTATGCCGTGACTATTTGGGAAACCGACCGGGCAAGCGTGACATATTCAGAGGATGACTAACGTGAATAGCAAGGTAAGTGAAGTAGTGATTGAAGACGTACAAAACAGTGCAGACACCCGCAATATTCCCATCAACAAAGTTGGGATTAAGGATGTTCGTCATCCCGTGCGTGTGCGCGACCGTAGCGGTGGCGACCAGCATACGATTGCCAATTTTAATATGTACGTGAATCTGCCGCACAATTTCAAAGGCACGCACATGTCGCGCTTTATTGAGATCCTGCATCAACATGAAAATGAGATTACTGTTGACTCATTTAAAGAGATGTTGTCAGAAATGACTGACCGCCTCGAAGCGGGTTCTGGCCATATTGAAATGAACTTCCCTTACTTCGTTAGCAAGAAGGCGCCAGCATCTGGCGTTGAGAGCTTAATGGATTACGACGTCACCTTCATCGGTGAAATTCATGATGGCACACCCCAAATGAACATCAAGGTCGTCGTGCCCGTTACCAGTCTTTGTCCGTGTTCAAAGAAGATCTCAGACTATGGTGCGCACAACCAACGATCACATGTGACTGTCACTGCACGTATTGGTGAATTTGTCTGGTTAGAGGAATTGATTGATATCGTTGAACAAGAGGCATCATGTGAGTTATTTGGTCTGCTAAAACGCCCTGATGAAAAGATTGTCACCGAACGTGCTTATGATAACCCCAAATTTGTCGAAGATATGGTTCGCGATGTTGCCGCACGTTTAAATAGTGACGATCGTATTAGCTATTATGTGGTTGAATCAGAAAACTTTGAGTCAATCCATAACCATTCAGCTTATGCCCTGATTGAAAAAGATAAGTTCAAAAAAGACAAGCAGTAAGAAACGCAGTATTTAATCCGGTTTGCTTTTCGTTTATTACTACTGCTTGCGCCGTATCTGGTAGCGAGCACCTTTGTCTTCTTTCATATTGATCTTTACCCGCTGCTTACTCCAGCCGTGAACATTGTCATGCGCTTCAATGAAAATAATCTTCTTGTCTTTAGGTACCAGAACATTTGACAGGGTGCGAGTAAATGGCTGTTTATCGTGAGGGTGCCAGAGTTTTCGATAACCTAGCTCATTGCCATCTTTATCCACAATACGCCAGCCATCAGCGTAGTGCTTAAAATCTTTATCTGCATGATTTAATGTGACATGAAACGTCCAGCGATGCGCCGCAGGTTCAATCATCACCTCGACGATCTCAACGTTGTTTGCTAGAGCCGTGCTGGAAAACAAAACACATGCCAGCACGGACAAAGCCGCTAAACTATTTTTCATGGCGAACCCCCTTGCTTAGAATATAAAGTTTGATTCGATTATTCCCGTAAAGCGGGCAATCAGGTGCATACACACCAGTGCGAACCCGCCCGCGAGTACGTCATCGAGCATAACACCCACGCCGCCTTTTATACGTGAATCGATCACAGATATGGGCCAGGGTTTGAGAATATCGAATATCCGAAACAGGACAAATCCAAGCAGGATCGAGATCGGATCCGGGATGATAAACAGCATCGTAATTAAAAAGCCGATAATTTCATCCCAGACAATCCCGGGGTGATCCTGCACACCCAGTACTCGGGTTGTGCGTTCACACAGAAAGAAACCCAGAATTAAACCTGAACTGGTGGCAATGATGTATATAGACTCAGAAGCATACAGAACAAGTAGCAAATACAGGGGGATCGCGACCAGGGTACCGAAGGTCCCTGGCGCTTTGGGGAGTAAGCCACTGCCAAAACCCAAACTAAGCAAATGTAATGGGTCTTTAAGTAATGATGCCGGTATAGGTGCTGTGGATATCGCTTTAGGGCTCATAGTTCACCAAAATGATCAAAACCTGTTTTTGTTATAGCCTTTCGCTGTTCTTTATCGATTACGAATAGCCCTTGTTCCGAAATTATCGATCCAATTTTTGTAATATGGCAAGCTGTCTGTTGACTGATGGCTTCTATTGCCGCCCGTGCAGATTGTGGTGCGGTAAAACAAAGTTCGTAATCATCACCACCATACAAAGCCAGCTCATTTTGTACATCAACCGCCAGACCACTGTGTTGCAGGGATTCAGATAACGGGATGCATTCAATATTTAACTCTGCGCCAATTGTATCGCTAACAATCATACTTTCTTCCAGTATATGACCCAGGTCACCCACAAGTCCATCAGAGATATCAATACACGCCGTAGCCCGTTTTCTTAATGCGAGCCCTACCTCAACACGAGGCGAAGGTCGATGAAGACTATCGATTAACATTTGTTGATGCGTATCGAATTCACTCAGATCTTGTTGAAGTAGTTTTAAACCTGCCGCAGCATTGCCAAGGGTTCCGGTAACATAGATATCATCGCCAGGTTTTGCGCCGCTTCGTTTTATTGCCTGGTTAGTTGGAATCTGGCCGGCAATTTGTATAGTAATACTCAGTGGGCCTCGGGTGGTATCGCCACCAACAAGTTTAATATTATGTTGGGTCGCCATTTCGGACAATCCCTTACTAAAACCTTTTAGCCAATCATGATCAACCGTGGGAAGACTAATGGCCAACGTAAACCATACGGGTTGCCCGCCCATCGCCGCAATATCACTAACATTAACCGCAAGCGCTTTGTAACCAATATCTTCCGGCTTAGTATCATCCAGGAAATGTACGCTGACATTCAGTGTGTCAATAGAGATGAGTAGTTGATCGTGAGGATGGGATTTTATAACGGCAGCATCATCACCAATGCCGGTGGTTAACCACTCTGGCCAGTCTGGTGACGCACCTATATGAGTAAAATAGGTTTTTATAATGTCGAATTCTGATTCTGACATAATGGTTTATTTCTTTTTGCGTTTAACCTCCGCGGGACGAAGATCCAGGGCTACTTTATCCAGTATTCCATTGATAAATTTATGTCCCGCTTCGCCTCCAAAAGTCTTAGCCAGTTCAATTGCCTCATTGATAACGACACGGTAAGGAACATCATCACGATATAAAAATTCATAGCAGGCTAATCGGAGTATCGCCAGCTCAACAGGATCGGTTTCCTTGATGGGGCGCGACAAATTTGACTGGAGGGCCGTGTCCAGCTCCTGCAGTTTTGCCGGGACACTCAGTATTAATTCTTTGAAGTAATCTTTATCAACTTTCTTTAAATCATGTTCTTTCTGATAGATATTATAAACATCAAGCGGATCATTTCCGGCAACCTGCCATTCATACAGGCCCTGCATAGCCATACGTCTTGCCCTGGAGCGCGCTTTACTCATTTACATACCTATCTGTTAAAGAACAAGCTCGACCTACAATCTCAATCGAACAATCTGATCGAATAGTGTGTTACGAAAATTGCTTAAGCAAATTTACCATTTCAATGATAGACAAGGTAGCTTCCACACCCTTATTGCCCGCCTTGGTGCCAGCACGTTCAATCGCCTGATCAATGGTATCTACGGTTAAGACACCAAATGCAACGGGAAGACTTTTTTGCATCATCACTTGTGACATGCCTTTCACACATTCACCTGCAACAAATTCAAAATGCGGCGTACCACCACGAATCACACAGCCAAGTGCAATGATCGCGTCATACCCACCTTTATCGGCCATCACTTGAACGGCAAGAGGCAGTTCGTAGGCACCGGGTACCCAGACAATTTCAATATCGCCGTCATCCGCACCATGTCGCTTTAATGTATCAATAGCACCGCTTAATAGGCTCTCGGTGATGAAACTATTAAATCGCGCCACAACAATACCAAACTTACTGTTGCGACAAACAAGATCACCCTCAATTACTTTTGGCTTGCTCATAGTCACTAACCTTCTTTATTAATTTATATATTCAACCACTTCCAGATCAAAACCAGAAAGTGCGTGTAATTTTTTCGGCGCGCTCAGCACGCGCATCTTACGCACACCAAGATCTGTCAGAATTTGTGCGCCAATACCAAAGGTACGTAAATCTTCCGAACCTTCTGAGGCAGGAAGATCTTCGCCAACATCTTCCGTTGCGTAATTTTTCAACAGTTGCTCTAACTGTTCATTGTCTTCAGGTAAACGGAGAATGACTGCAACACCACTGCCTTCCTTTTCGATACGTTGTAGCACGTCATCCAATGGCCAACCACAACCGCTTCGTTCACTTCCAAAGACATCGCAAAGTGTATTCTCAACATGAACACGTACCATCGCCGGTGTGTTTCGATTAATCTCACCTTTAACCAACGCCATGTGCACAATGCCATCATTAATATTTCGATAGGAATGAAGCTTAAACGTCCCATAACGCGTCGGCATGTCACAGACGCTGATGCGTTCAATAGATTTTTCGTAGTGCATACGATAGTGAATAAGATCAGCAACGGTACCAATCTTAATATCGTGTTTTTTCGCAAAGACTTCCAGATCAGCACGACGCGCCATGCTGCCATCTTCATTAAGAATTTCGACAATTACTGCGGCTGGTTCTAAACCTGCCATGCGCGCCAAGTCTGAACCTGCTTCTGTATGCCCTGCTCGTGTTAATACACCACCGGGTTGTGCCATTAAGGGAAAAACATGGCCAGGTTGTACCAGATCCGAGGGTCTGGCATCTGCAGCAACCGCACTTTGTACGGTCGCCGAACGATCGGCTGCAGAGATACCGGTCGTAACACCTTCAGCGGCTTCGATGGAAACGGTAAAATTGGTGCCATGTCGATCGTTAGTCGTGCTGACCATCAGGGGTAAACGTAAGCGTTCACAACGCTCTTTGGTCATGGTCAGGCAAATCAAACCCCGCCCATACATAGCCATGAAATTAACGGCCTCCGGGGTCACTTTCTCAGCGGCCATAATGAGGTCGCCTTCGTTTTCCCGATCTTCATCATCCATCAGGATTACCATCTTGCCCTGACGAATGTCTTCGATAATTTCTTCAACTGTGTTTAAACGTGTTTCCAAATCGTTATTCTCTTGGTTTGGCCTAATCTGGATGACTATGAGTATGGCGCAAATTCATGAATTTCAAGGAAAAAACCTGATTTACCCACTTGAAATATTGTAGGTTAGGCTAACCTCAAAATACAAGCACTCGGATGGCCAAACAATTTGATAGCGCCGCGCAGTCTACTTGATAAAACCATGTTTCGCGAGAAATTCCTCGGTAATCATATTGGAAATCAGGCCTGAATTGGCCATTTCAGGGGCATTTCCGGTCAACAAGCGCTCCAGATAGCGGGCGATAATATCCACTTCCAGATTGACCGCCTGACCAACCTGATAGTGATCCATGATGGTTTCTTGCAAAGTATGGGGGACAATATTCAGGTCAAAAAGACTGCCCTTGACGTCATTCACAGTCAGGCTGATGCCATCTACACAAATCGAGCCCTTTTTGGCAATGTAGTGCGCCAGTGACTGCGGTGCTTTAATCTGAAAATGTTCGGAGCGCCCTGCCGGCTCTCTGAGAACAACTTCGCCCACACCGTCGACATGGCCACTAACCAAATGGCCACCCAATCGGGTCGTTGGGGTCATCGCCTTTTCCAGATTCGCCGGACTACCTTGTTGGAGCGTCGCCAATGTGGTCATGTTTAAGGTTTCCCCGGAGACATCGGCCCAAAAACCATCACCTGGTAACTCGACGGCGGTCAGACACACCCCATTCACCGCGATGCTATCGCCAAGCTGAACATCAGCAAGATCCAGTTTACCGGTCTTTATATATAAGCGTGTATCTTCACCCTTAGGCTGGATCTGGGCGATTTGCCCGACAGACTCGATAATCCCAGTAAACATACGATGCGTCTCTTATTTATATTGGGGCAAAAAGGTCAAACGAAGATCATTACCAACCGCGCGTGATTCAAGCAGTGAAAGCTCAATTCGATCGCCCATCGATTGTAGGTGTGGCAAACGAAACAAGCCACGCGCTTCGTTCCCCATAACAATGGGTGCCATATAAATGATGAGCTCATCGATGAGCTGTGCCTCAAGCATCGCACCACTCAATGTTGCGCCGGTTTCAAGCAACACTTCGTTCACTTCAAGCCCGTTGAGATAATCCATCATCGCAAACAAATCGACCTGATTATGCGCCATGGGTAACTTAATAACGTTAGCTCCGGCATTGCTAAGTAGCTCAATTGAATCTTCGTCATCACTACAAGTCAGGATATGAGTCTGACCTTCTTGTTTCAGTATGTTTGCATCAGCAGGTGTGCTGAGGTTGGTATCGATAATGACACGCAAAGGTTGCCGTTCTATTCCATCCAGCCTTGCCGTCATGGCAGGGTCGTCGGCTAAGACCGTTCCTGCACCCGTCACAATCGCCGAACTACGTGCACGTAAACGATGCACATCCTGTCGTGCTGCATCACTGGTTATCCACTTGCTTTCACCATTATTCATGGCAGTACGCCCATCAATACTCATGGCGAGCTTGCTACGCACATAAGGGCGCGATGTTTTCATACGCTGAATAAAACCAGGATTAAGTTCATGCGCTGCGGTTTCAAGTAGACCAACTTCTGCAAAAATGCCAGCATTGGTCAGTTGTTGTAAGCCATTGCCAGCAACAGCAGGGTTTGGGTCCTGCATCCCGGCCACTACCCGATCAACATTTGCGTTGATCAATGCATCGGTACAAGGTGGTGTCTTACCCTGATGGCAACAGGGCTCCAGACTAACATACACCGTTGCGCCTTCCGCTTTCTCTCCTGCCTGGGTTAAGGCATTAACTTCGGCATGACCTTCGCCCGCACGTTTGTGCCAACCCTCTCCGACCACAGCGCCATTGTTAACAATGACACAACCCACTCGGGGATTAGGGTCAGTGGTATACAAGCCGCGACTTGCCAACTCAATCGCGCGACTCATATATTGGTGGTCTTCACCAGAGAAACTCATGTCAGCAAAAACTCATACTAAGCAAAACTCATTTAAGGAAAAACTCATGTTCTTAATTTACTCACTTCAGACAAAACTCATGTATGTTATTTTTCATCATCAGGTAACAGCGAATGTTGTCGTTTTTTTACTTCAGGAGATGGTACGTTTTTTAGTTTCTCAATCTCTTCTTCGAAGGCATTTACATCCTGAAAACTTCTATAGACAGAGGCAAAACGAACATAGGCAACTTGATCCATATCACGCAGTTCATCCATCACCAGGCCACCGATAGATTGCGATACAAAATCACGCTCGCCTTTGGCACGTACTCTTTTCATAATACGATTGATCGCATCATCAATCGCTTCAATCCCGACCGGTCTTTTTTCCAATGCTCGCACAATACCTGAGCGTAACTTGTCTTCATTGAAAGGTTCACGACGACCATCTGACTTAATGATATGCGGCATAACAAGTTCTGCTGTTTCAAACGTGGTAAAACGTTCGGTACAGCTCAGGCATTCACGACGGCGGCGTACCATGGAACCTTCGCTCGCAAGGCGAGAATCAATCACCTTGGTATCGTTCGCACCACAGAAAGGACAGTGCATAGCAGGACCTTTAAATTACTCTCGCTCTTTTAAAAAAAGAGTTAAGAGAAAAGTTATCATTCAAAGAATTGCAATTAATCAGCATAAACCGGAAAGCGTTTGCAAACATCCAGTGCCTTTTGTTTTACCGCTGCAATTATTTCCTGGTTATCGACATCATCCAGGATATCGCAAATCCAGTTTGTCAAATCTTTTGCCTCGGCCTCTTTAAAACCACGTGTCGTTATCGCCGGTGTGCCAATCCGAATACCACTTGTTACAAACGGTGACTGAGGATCGTTAGGCACGGCATTCTTGTTAACTGTGATGTTGGCTGCACCCAAGGCCGCATCGGCCTGTTTGCCAGTAATGCCTTTATCAATAAGATCAACCAGAAATAAATGATTATCCGTTCCACCAGAGACAATATTGTAACCACGCTCAATAAACGTCTCGGCCATGGCTCTCGCATTCTTGACGACCTGTCCCTGATATTCTTTAAACTCAGGCAACAACGCTTCTTTAAAGGCCACGGCTTTAGCGGCAATCACATGCATTAACGGACCGCCCTGAATACCTGGGAATACCAGTGAATTAAATTTCTTTTCTAGTTCAGGATTAGACTTGCAAAGAATGATACCACCACGTGGTCCACGCAACGTTTTGTGTGTGGTCGAGGTTGTCACGTCAGCAATCTGCACAGGGCTTGGATAATGTCCGGTTGCAACCAAACCTGCTACGTGTGCCATATCAACAAATAAATAAGCACCAACACTATCCGCAATATCGCGAAAGCGTTGCCAATCCATAATACGAGAATACGCAGAAAAACCGGCGACGATCATTTTAGGTTTGTGTTCTTTGGCCAGTGCTTCGACCTGTTCGTAATCGACCTCACCCGTCTCGTTGTTCAAGCCATATTGAATAGCATTATAAATCTTGCCAGAGAAATTCACTTTAGAGCCGTGAGTTAAATGTCCACCATCCGCAAGACTCATGCCCAGAATGGTATCGCCTGGCTCACACAACGCAAAATAAACAGCGGCATTCGCCTGCGAACCCGAGTGAGGCTGCACATTTGCATAGTCAGCACCAAACAGCTCTTTAAGACGATCAATCGCCAGTTGTTCGGCCACGTCGACGTTTTCACACCCCCCGTAATATCGCTTGCCGGGATACCCTTCTGCATATTTATTGGTCATTGAAGAACCCTGAGCTTCCATCACCCGGGGACTGGCGTAGTTTTCCGATGCAATAAGCTCAATGTGCTCTTCCTGGCGTTTGTTTTCATTAACAATGGCTTGCCAAAGCTCAGGGTCAAAATCGGCGATATTCATACTTTTACTAAACATGTGGGCCTCTAAATCGATAAATAAAATAAGCTAAATACAAAGGGTCAATTTTCAATCATCGCATTATATTCGTATTTGTTGATGATGCGTAGCAGATCCTCACTCGATCCAGACTAAACACGGAGAAATCCAGAAAAACACACTGAATTTGTCACAAAAAAAAGCCGCGGTAGCGGCCTTTTTAAATATCGTTCAAACCTGAGGTTAGAACTTCCAGCCCCAGCTGACCTCCGCTTCATTCTGATCCATCGTAATAGTCACTTCTTGAGATGGATTCAGCGGATTTGCACCTGTCACTGAATTTTCAAAGCCATGCATAAACTGGAAACTTAGCTCACTGTCCTTACTAATGTCATAACTAAAACCAAGTGTCAGATGATCCTCGATTACCGCGGGAGCCAGGATGTTAAACACAACTTCTGAATCCGGTATAGGCTGCGTGCCATGACTAAAGCCAGCGCGTAAAGTCAAATCCTTGCTCGTCGCCCACTGCCAGCCAAGCTTATAAATAGTCATATCGCGCCAGCCAAAACCCGCGCCTTGCGAACCACCCAGACAGCGTGCAGTCACACCAGCAGCACAACCGGTTGTCGAGTTAATCAGGTTATTCATTGGGTTCGCTATCGCGGGCACATCACTGTATTCGATATTTTGGACATCAAACGTCACCACTGATTTAGGCGTTGTTTTAAACGCCAATCCCGCTGTCCATGTTGCGGGAATATCAAAGTCACCCTGCTCTGCAAACAGACCACTGTATTTATCAAATTCATCCATATCTATTTTGGATTGATAGGATGCCGCCAGGGTTAAACCTTTTATGACTTCACCCTGAATACCTAATTTGAAGCCGTAACCGAAAGAATCATCCGTGCCATTGTTGGTAAGATTGCTTGAATCTAACGAGAAACCTCCAAACGTTGCTAAACCTTCTGCCTCAAAACGTTGATAAGCAGCAATCAAGCTAACACCCCATGAGCTATTGGCCGTCATTTTTCGAGCATACGTTGTATTAACAAATAACTGTTCCAGATTTACACCGGTTGTACCCGCACCAAATGTACCTGGCGTAGTAATAAGGGAGCCTTCGGCAGGTGCGGCTGAACCATCGTCGTGCTGAGCATTGCTACCACTATAGTCTGAATTCATACCACCATTACCATACAGACTAACGCCTAATGATGCCTTTGGACTGAGAATCCAGTTCAGAGCAAAATGGGGGATTAGAAATAATTCATTATCACTGTCAACACTAGTCGCAGTTTGATTACCGCCCAAGGTAAATGGGCAGCCATTTCCAGGAATAACATTACAGTTTGTTGTGTCAGGCAGGTTGTTTCCACTTGCAGTAGCAGAATAATCACGAACCGGGCTAAAAAATGCGATACCGAGTTCTACACGTTCACCAACAGACGTTAAACCCGCCGGATTGGTTGCAGTAATCATGGCATCCTGAGGCAAGGCAACACCACCACCACTCAGGCCTTTGTTTTTTGTGCCGTAGCCGTGCGCAAAATAACCATTCGTTGCGTTTACAGTAGAACTAACAATAAAACTAAGTGTAATAAGCAACCCATACCGTAAAGGTTTACTGATCATGATGACTTCTCCTACGCACTTTGAATTGTATTAAACAAATGAGAGGCGTTAATTATTATTCTTCCCTGCTAGCTTGCCATGAAAATTATTATCAAGAAGAATATTATGAATTGATAATACTCATCTATATATTCGCCTCCCAGCGAACTCTATTGCTAATAAGACACCCACTGTAATTTTATGTCAAGTAATAAAAATTGTTGAAATAATCATTGTGCTCAGCCGAAAAATGGGTGAAATTATGTCAGTGCCTAGCGCATAATACGTTAAGGAAATCAGAATAAAATAAGGGGAGTC
>Ga0316206_1000095_pt1 | contig 176260 bp, 162 predicted proteins | sample 6monthpyrite_MG_FD_204942 | JGI IMG/M metagenome (GOLD analysis project Ga0316206, IMG submission 204942) | Microbial mat bacterial communities from mineral coupon in-situ incubated in ocean water Damariscotta River, Maine, United States -... | ecosystem: Environmental > Aquatic > Marine >... | reverse complement strand
CGAACTCGGAAGTGAAACCACTTAGCGCCGATGATAGTGTGGGGTCTCCCCATGTGAAAGTAGGTCACTGCCAGGTTCTCCAATGACGGACCCCTTGTACCCTTGGTACAAGGGGTTTTTTGTTTGTGATATATTTTGGTGATTATTATTTTAACCCACATTTGGTACTTGGGCATGCAATCTGGCGATCCAATGAGGATTTATGCATATCCGATATGAAATGACGGAATTAAATTTCTCATGGAAAAAATGCAAAAAAGGATGGGTTTATTTACAATCAAATGCATCTCAGGTTATTTGTCATGGTGCTTTGTCGCAATGATTTCGTTTAGTTTGGTTTCATGTGCTTTGCTAGGGATCGATAAAACGTATGGGTTATTGGTGAAAATTGTTGATGAAAAAAATTTTCCTATGGCTGGTGTGATTGTGAAATCAACCAATCAGCAAAGCGAGATTTCGGATGCCTCTGGATTAGTCAATCTACGGTATCGGCATAAAGGTTTGCATGTGATCACGGTGATAGCGGTAGATAAAGATACTAAGCAAATAAAAGTGAAAATACCAATAGAAGCACAAGAAGCCATCACTATTCAACTGGAATAGTTGTTGCTGCCTAGTTGAAGCAACTTGCCATTCCTTACGTTGCGCTCAAAGAAAAATGAGACATTTTGATTTATTATCTATTTTAGCGAATGGTAAATTCCATTCTGGAGAAATATTAGGGCAAAGGTTGGGTATAAGCCGGAGTGCTGTATGGAAAGCACTAAAGAAATTAGAGTCTTATGATATAGAAGTCTATTCAGTGAATGGAAAAGGTTACCGTTTAAGAAAACCACTTGAGTTGCTTGATAAACAAATAATTCAATCGTTAATCTGCACTGAATCCATTTCTCATATCGATTCGATCGATGTGTTGCCCACCATTGACTCAACCAACAATTATCTCCAGAAAAAAATATCTGAACATTGTTTATTGCCTAACAATGCTAAAATTTGTTTAGCTGAGCATCAAACGGCGGGGCGAGGACGGCGGGGCCGGCAATGGTTTTCTCCTTATGCAAAGAATATCTATTTTTCATTGTTATGGCAGCTTTCAGAAATTAATCAGTTAGTGGAAGGTTTGAATTTAGTGATTCCCGTTGCTGTGTGCAAGGCGCTTGAACGTTCCGGATTGCACGATATTGCCATAAAGTGGCCTAATGATATTTATTGGCAGCGGAAAAAATTGGCCGGAATTCTAGTTGAACTCTGCGGTGAGTCCAATAGTCCTCGATCAATTATCGTAGGTATTGGGGTGAATTACGATATGCATGATATCTCTGATGTGGCGATTGATCAGCCATGGACAGATGTGAAGAGTATCGCTAAGGACAGGCTAGTTTCCCGAAATGAATTGGTTGCACACTTAATAACTGAAATCGTGGTGGCACTTTCGCATTGGCAAGCTCATGGATTTGAGTGGTTTTTGAGTGAGTGGCAACGTTATGACTGTGTGACTGGCCTGCAGGTTGAGATGAAAACTTATGATGGTGTAGTCCATGGGCGAGGGCTCGGCATAGACTCGACTGGCGCGCTTCTTTTAGAGACACAGCAAGGCATAAAGCGTTTCTACTCAGGTGATGTGAGTCTCCGGCTATCTTAATCTTGCTAGTTGAATGATTGGTAGGCTATGCTTATGTTTAGGCGAAGCAAAACAGATAAAGTCAGAGAAAGATATCAAGCTTGCATAAAGCGCTTTCTTGCAAAAGGCGATGTAGCGTGCTTAATGGTACTTTTGTCAATTTTTTTTGAGTATATTCCTGAACTTTTTTTATTCAGAATGGCTGATGTTGTAGAGTTTTCCTTGTGAAGCGTGTTGTTTTGGTGGTTGCGGTAATCAACCTGTTGATTTTTTTATTTCATTTAGCTAGTAATGATGAAAGCTCTGATGAACTTCAGCAACAAGGAGAAAAAATAAAGGACTTAGTGTTATTGCCGCCTGAACAGCAATTACAGGAAAGTGAGGCGACCGAGCCAGCATTGCCTGCGATTGATTTAGATGTCGCGACGCCTCATCAGGCCGGACAGCTAATTGCCGAGAAGAAGGAGTCATCTTCTCATGAACTTCAATCGAGTGAAAAAGGGCGAGAGCTAGTGGTATCTCCGGAAATGTCTTCGGTAAGCAAAAGCATTTCATTGTGCTATGAAATTGGACCGTTTGATAGGGAACAAGATGTGTTTACGTTTCAGGATGAGTTATTTGTATACCATTTGACATCTACGGCGATTGATCGTAAACGGTCGGAATTTGCAGGATATTGGGTATTTCTGCCAGCTTATGACAGCACTGCGCGAGCACGCTTGGTGGTTGAAGAGCTAAAGGCTAAAGGGGTTAAAGATATCGTGCGGATACCCTATGGTGAAGAAAAAAATACAGTATCGCTTGGCGTTTATATAAATAAAACTTCTGCTGAAAGTGTACAAGAAAAGATCATTCAGTTGGGTTATCAAGCACAACTTAAAGAACGGCAAAGATTGGTCGATACTACTTGGGTTCGGGTAGCGACTACACAGGAAAGTGATTTGGATGAAAATACTTGGCAAGCCATTCTGTCAGGTTATAAAACAGTCAAGTCGAACGCAATTGCTTGTAACTGAATTGCAGTTTTCTAAAATGTTATATACAATACCGTCCTTCTTAGCTGGCGTAGCTCAGTTGGTAGAGCAGCTGACTTGTAATCAGCCGGTCGGGGGTTCGACTCCTCTCGCCAGCTCCATATTTATTAAAGGGGTATCAATTACCCCTTTAATCTTTATGTAGCCATTAACAGCCCACGTTTATTCTCTCGCTTATTTTTCTTTGTTAGACAATACAACCAGTATTAACCTCATCTAGGACAATCTATTTGAGTGTGCATTTAACCGACATTGGGCAGCCTATCATTTGATCTCGCTTGATCATTGATTTCACAAGAATTTTTCTTCAGTCGGCAATACAACACGTATGTACCTTCTTCAGGAAAACCCTTGTGAAATCAATTTTCTTCGCGATTTTCAAACGCTAGGCTACCCAATGTCGGATTTAATATCATTGGTGATATTCTCGATACCATTCGACAAATTTAGCAATCCCATCTTCGATAGATGTCGCTGGTTTAAAACCGACGTCCTGGATAAGGTCGTCAACATCGGCAAAGGTGGCGGGCACATCACCGGCTTGTAGTGGTAGAAAATTCTTTTTGGCTTCTTTTCCCAGGCATTTTTCGAGTACTTCAATGTAGTACATTAATTCCACTGGCGTATTATTGCCAATGTTATAGATTTTATAGGGGGCATAACTGGTTGCGGAGTCCGGTTCATCACTGCTCCAGTTTGCATTAGGTGAAGCAACGTTGTCGAGGGTACGGATAACGCCTTCAACAATGTCATCGACATAGGTAAAATCCCGTTTATGTTTGCCATGATTAAAGACATCAATGGGTTCTCCGGCCAGAATTTTCTTGGTAAAAATAAATAACGCCATATCTGGGCGTCCCCAAGGTCCATAGACGGTAAAAAAACGTAACCCGGTTGTCGGAAGTTGGTAGAGGTGGCTATAGGTATGGGCCATTAATTCATTGGCTTTTTTTGATGCGGCATACAAGCTTACGGGATGATCGACATTGTGATGCACAGAAAAAGGCATTTTGGTATTTGCGCCATAGACAGAACTGCTTGAAGCATAGACCAGGTGTTGGACATCATGGTGGCGACAGCCTTCTAAGATATTCATGAAACCTTGAATATTGGCGTCAATATAGGCATGTGGATTTTCTAATGAATAGCGAACGCCCGCTTGTGCAGCAAGATTGACAACGCGCTCTGGCTGATGAGTCGTAAAAGTTGCTTGGATCGCTTCTCTATCTTCTAGGTTTACTCGAACTTCAGTGAAACTTGGGTGATTTTTAATACGATTTAAGCGCGCTTCTTTTAAATTAACGTCATAATAATCGTTTAGATTATCAATGCCGATCACTTCATCGCCGCGATCAAGTAAACGCAGTGCCAAATGATTGCCAATAAAACCCGCCGTACCGGTGATTAAAATTTTCATGTGATTGAGGTTCCTATTGTTACAGTCTAGCGTCAACGTCATTTCTGGGCAGGGCAGACTTCACGTCAAATAATGTGAGGTGTGATTTGCCTAAGGCACGTAATTTTTTTGCTCCCATTTGCATGAATTCCTGATGGGCCACAGCTAACACAATAGCATCATAGGTGTCATCCACAAGTTCGGATATCACACTGATATTATATTCATGTTGCGCTTCTTCTGGGTTGACCCAAGGATCATAGACGTCGACTTGTGCATTATAGCTTTTGAATTCATTAATAATGTCAGTGACGCGGGTATTGCGAAGATCTGGGCAATTTTCTTTGAAGGTTAATCCTAAGACCAGGATTCTTGAATGCACCACATGGATGCCTTTACGTACTAATGATTTGATGACATTATCGGCAATATAAGACCCCATTGAGTCATTGATACGACGTCCAGCTAAAATAACCTCTGGATGGTAACCAATTTCTTGGGCCTTATGGGTTAAATAATAGGGATCAACACCAATACAATGACCACCTACCAAGCCTGGGCGGAAAGGCAAGAAATTCCACTTGGTACCGGCTGCTTCAAGCACTTCTAAGGTGTCAATACCTAATCGATTAAAAATTAATGCCAGTTCATTGATGAGCGCAATATTGATGTCTCGTTGTGTATTTTCAATGACTTTTGCTGCCTCAGCGACCTTAATTGAGCTGGCTAAATGGGTGCCAGCGGTGATGATGTGGCGATATATTTGATCGATATATTGGGCTGCTGCTGGGGTAGAGCCGGAGGTGACCTTAAGAATCGTAGTGACGCGATGTTCTTTATCACCGGGGTTAATGCGTTCGGGGCTGTAACCGACATAGAAATCTTGATTGAATGTCAGGTTTGATACGCTCTCAATAATAGGCACGCATACCTCTTCGGTGGCACCTGGATAAACCGTTGACTCAAAAATAGCGACATCGTTCTTTTTGATGATTGAACCTATTGCTTTTGATGCGCTGATGAGTGGTGTTAAATCTGGTCGCTTGTATTGGTCGATGGGGGTCGGCACGGTAACAATATAAACATTGCATTGCGCTAAATCTTGCAAGTCTGCACTATAACTCAATTGATGTGCTTGAGATAATTCGTCAGAGGTGACTTCTAGGGTGTTATCTTTACCTGCGATAAGCTCTTTGATACGTGTTTGATTAATATCGAAGCCAGTTGTTGGCAATTTTTTACCGAACTCAACAGCCAATGGCAGTCCAACATAACCTAATCCGATGATGCCTATGCGTGTTTCTTCAAGCTTGAACATATTGTCATCCTTATTTTATCTTTTTTTCTTAAATCAATTTATATTTGCTAGGTTCAACTTAGGCCACGGCCTATCCCATAATAAGCGAAACCTTGCTGGGTAACATATTTGGGGTCGTATATGTTACGTCCATCAATAATAACTGGAGAATTTAAGCTAGCTTTGATTTTCTCAAAATCTGGGCTTCTGAATGTGCTCCATTCGGTGACGATGATGAGCGCATCTGCGTTGTCTAGGGTATCGTAAGGTTCGTCGCATAATTTGAGGTCAGGGCGTTCGCCATAAATGCGTTTAGCTTCTTCCACAGCTTGGGGATCAAATGCTTGAACGTTGGCGCCCTGTTGCCATAACTGTTCCATAAGCACACGGCTCGGGGCCTCCCGCATATCATCGGTATTGGGTTTAAATGCGAGCCCCCAAAGTGCAAAGGTTTTATTACTGAGATCACCGTTAAAATGCTTGTGTAATTTTTCGAATAATCGATTTTTTTGTTGATCATTCACGGCTTCCACAGCACTGAGCAATTTAGCATCGTAGTCTACAGCACGGGCGGTTCGCTCCAAGGCGGTGACATCTTTTGGGAAACAAGACCCACCATAACCACAGCCTGGATAGATAAAATTATAACCGATTCGTGGATCGGAACCGATGCCAATGCGCACATTCTCAATATCGGCACCTAATCGCTCGGCTAAATTGGCCAGTTCATTCATGAAGCTGATTTTAGTCGCGAGCATGGCATTGGCTGCGTATTTTGTGAGCTCAGCGGAACGAATATCCATCGCGATCAGGCGGTCATGATTGCGATTGAACGGTGCATATAAGGCTCTTAATAATTCTGTGGTTCTAGGATTGTCAGTACCAATAATGATACGATCAGGTTTCATAAAGTCTTCCAGGGCTGCCCCTTCTTTGAGAAACTCTGGATTTGAGACTACGTCAAATTCGTGTTGGGCTCCTCTCGCGGCGAGTGTCTCGGTGACTTTCGCTCGCACTTTATCGGCGGTACCTACTGGTACAGTGGATTTGTCAATGATGATGCGATATTCACTCATTTTTTCGCCAATACTTTGGGCGACAGTGAGCACGTATTGCAAATCCGCAGAACCATCTTCGTCCGGTGGTGTACCTACGGCGATGAATTGAAATAAGCCGTGAGCGACCCCTTTTTCTACGCTGGTTGAAAAAGAAAGCCGACCTGCATTGGTATTTTGCTCAATGAGCTTGTCGAGTCCAGGCTCATAAATGGGTACTTTGCCTTGCTTGAGCATGGCGATTTTTTTTTCATCAATATCGATGCATAATACATCATTGCCTACTTCTGCTAAACAGGCCCCTGTGACTAAACCGACATAACCACTCCCGAATATTGTAACTTTCACCGATGAATCCTCTTAAATTGTTTGGTGGCTAAGTTTAGCGAAAAAGCCATCGCCTTTCATATGTTTTGATTTATATATAGTCATTTTCATTGACTGAACAGAGGGGGTTAACCTAGCTATTTTGTATAAGGGCGGGTTGCTAGGTAGCCCGACTGATCGCGGGTGAAAATGTGGCATGATGATACTACGTTTTCCAGGTGCATTTAACTAAATCACCACAGATTAATTCAGATTTTTAAGTATAGATGTTTTACGCCGTTAATGTACTTGTGAGATAAATGGGTCGAGTGATGGATGGTGAAAAATAATATAAAGCGAATTTTGGATCACCCCGATTTTCCAGAAGGCGAGTGTTGGGAGCATCAAGTATTTTGTGCAAATGAAACAATTATTCAGCAAGGTGAATTAAGTCGATGGCTTTATGTCATTGAATTTGGAGCAGTGCGGGTGATTGGAAATGTATCGTTAGATGAACAGCAACAAGTCAAGCCAGGAATGAGTGATTTATTCGAAGAGCAAATATTTGGCGAGCTGGTTTTATTTGACCGGGAACCTCGTTCGGCATCCGTGAAGGCCATTCAAGATTGTCAATTAATTGCCATCAATGGCGATAAACTGTTAGTTTTTTTGAAAGCCAACCCAGATATTGGGTTTGCTTTTTTAATGGCGCTGATGTCTATTGAAGTACAAAGATTGCGCAAGTCAAATCAGAAAGTGTGTTCATTGTTCGCTTGGGGACTGAAAGCTCATAAAATTGATGAGTATCTTGACTAAACTTAACAGCTTCTTCTTTGCGTCATGTCATAGCGTCTCTCATTAGTCACTATACTTAAGGCGTACATTTAGCCTTGAAGTGGTGCATTGGTGGAAGGCTAGTATAAAGCTATCATTAGTGCATTAAATTATAGCTGGTCCCCAATTTCGCATCAGAACTTGGGAAAGTATGAAAATTTGATTATACATGGGTTTTTCTTAGTTAGCGTGATGCTTGTTGTATTGTCGAGGAAGGAAACATCGGTGTGAGATCTAAGATCAAGCCATATCGTATGCAAAGGTGCTAAGTTGTAAGTGTATAAACAAAAATAAGCTCACTCCAGTCATGATGTATGTATTTCAGTGCCACAAACGGTAAATATGCTGTTAATTCGGCCCTGTTTGCTCTTAATGAAAAGTGTATATTTCGGTTGTAGCGATTAATTGGCTTGAAATATCTGTTAAAAAATAACCGGATATATCAATAATTTAAACAAAAATAGGCATTATGCTTGCACTTTGTTGGCAATTGTCTGAAGCTACGGACGGTCTCTGTCAGCTATATAGGCGTTTAGTTCATCTAGCTTCTGTCAGTTAGCCCTAGGGCATTGCGAAAGTTAGCCGTTACGAGTCGAGTATGTTGGTGTTATTCGCTTTGGTTTTTTGCATTGATCTTGCTAGATGATTTAATTTTGTGTTGATCGAACAAATGGCATAACAACACAGTAATTATTTTGAAATTTATCTTATGCTCTATTTAGCCTTTAAATCAATATCTATATAGTACTGGAAGTTAAATGATTCGTATTTTTAAACACTATATTCCTAAATCACTGGTTGTTTTAGGTTTGGTTGAAGCTTGTATTTTTATCATTTCTACCTATATAGGCACTGCGTTGCGCTTTGGGTCCGAGGTATCGAGCGATATACAGCCGTTATTTCCGAAGGCTTTTTTGTTCTTTGTGATGATGGCGAGTTCCATGACGGCGATGGGTTTATATCAACGTCATCTGCAAAATGGATTACGGGGCATGTTTCTTCGGGTCGGATTAAGTTTTCTCGTCGGTTTTGTTTTGATGAGTTTGATCTTTTATTTATTTCCTGCGCTTTTTTTGGGCCGAGGGGTTTTTGCGTCTGCGTTTGCTGTTGCGGTTATCGGGATTTTAATTGCAAGAATCACCTATATACGGCTTGTTGATCAAAACACAATCAAACGACGTATTTTGGTATTGGGTGCGGGGCAGCGAGCGGCTTTGATTGAAAAGTTATTGAACCGAGCGGCTGATCGGCGTGGTTTTGAAATCGTTGGTTATGTTCCGTTTGGTGATGAAGAACTCATGATTGATACAGCAAAAATTGTTCATCATGAATTGCCGATTATTGATATCGCACGAGAACATGATGTGGATGAATTGGTTGTGGCGGTTACTGATCGTCGCAAAGGGTTGCCGGTTGATGAAATACTCGATTGTAAAATGAATGGTATTCACATCGTTGATCAACTGACTTTCTTTGAGCGCCAAAATGGTCGGGTGATCTTGGAAATCCTTCAGCCCAGTTGGCTTATTTTTTCAGATGGGTTTGGTCAGAGCTGGTTTCGCACAATAAGTAAGCGACTGTTTGATGTTACTGCGAGTTTACTGTTGTTAATTGTTGCGTTTCCCTTCATGATAGTGACGATAATTGCTATTTTTCTTGATGACCGGAGCGATATCTTTTATCGCCAAGTGCGGGTTGGGCAAAATTGGAAGCTTTTTCAGGTATTGAAATTTCGCAGTATGAGGCCGGACGCAGAAAAAATCTCAGCGCCTCAATTTGCCGAAGAAGATGATCCGCGAGTCACGCGGGTAGGGCGCATTATTCGTAAACTTCGCATTGATGAGCTACCGCAGTTGATTAACGTGTTAAAAGGGGATATGAGCTTTGTTGGGCCTCGCCCAGAACGACCCGAATTTGTCGAGCAATTCTCAGAGTCGATTCCATATTACGCTGAGCGACATCGTGTTAAGCCAGGCATTACCGGTTGGGCACAAATTAGCTACCCTTACGGCGCGGGCTTGGAGGACACCATTGAAAAACTACAATATGACTTATATTACGTCAAAAACTATAGCCTATTCTTTGACTTCATGATTTTATTTTTAACGGCTGAAGTGATTTTATGGGGAAAAGGTGCGAGATAACGTTTAACATTTAGATTGTGTTTGAATAAAATCTCGGATTGGTTTTGCTTTAAACGAAATGAAATAACCGCATGGCTCATATCGGCGTTATTAGTTACGCCACCGCTGCTCTATTTTTTCTTGTATTAACTCTAGTATTAGTCACAAGTTGGCGTGGTCGCTTACAGGGTGCATTATTAGTTGTTGTGGTTATCTTCAGTGCATTGTGGTCGACAGCCGCAGCATTTGCCGCCGATAGCACATTTCCTGCGACATTATTGACAGTCAGCTTAGAAGTGGCCCGTGATTTTCTGTGGGCTATTTTTCTTATCCGGCTCATAAAAAGTATTGGCTCTTCTCACCCGCCCGGTTTCAGTCTTTTCCGATTACTCACCTTATTAAGCTGGGGGCTGCCTTTAGGGATTTTGTCCATTCTTTCATACGTATTGATTACCGAGAATGCGATTCCTTCTTGGTTGGGTTATGATTTACGAATTTTTGCTCATGTATTAACCGCAATTGTCATTATTGCACTGATTGAACAGCTTTACCGCAACATTCCGCATGAAAATCGTTGGGGAGTTAAATATCTATGTTTTGGTATTGGTTTAATTTTTGTCTTTGATTTTTATTTGTATAGCGATGCCTTGCTCTTTAAGCAGCTCGATCTGGGAACTTGGCATGCCCGCGGTTTTATCAATGCCATGGCTGTTCCTTTGATTGCGGTGGCTGTGGCGCGAAACCCGGAATGGTCATTAGATGTTTTTGTGTCACGTGGTGTTGTCTATTACTCGAGTGCATTGTTTTTCTCTGGCGTCTATTTGATCGCTATGGCAGCAGGTGGTTACTATTTGAGAGAATATGGTGGCGCTTGGGGGTCTATTGGGTCGATAGCGTTGCTGATGGCTGGTTGTGTGTTTCTCATTGTTATTCTTTCCTCTGAGCAAGTGCGGGCACATTTGCGGGTATTTATTAATAAGCATTTTTTCAATTATAAATATGACTATCGGGAAGAATGGTTGGGGTTTATACGGCGCTTATCTGAAGAAACAGAATTGGCTGATATCGAAGGTCGATCGATTCGTTCACTTGCCCATTTTGTTGACAGTCCGGCAGGTATGTTATGGCTTAAGAAAAATGAAAAGTACTATGTGCCTGTCGCTGAACTAAACTATGGGGGTATCCCGGACGTCAAAGAACCGCACAGCGGGCCGTTAGTGAGATTTTTAGAAACTTGGCAGTGGGTGATCAACTTGAATGAATGTCAGGATGACCCAGAGATGTACCAAGGGTTAGAATTGCCCGGCTGGTTATCCGATGATCGAGTGGCCTGGTTGGTTGTTCCATTATTAGTTAAAAGTCACTTGTACGGCTTTGTGGTATTGGCTAAACCTCGTGCACCGCGTGATTTTGACTGGGAAGATATTGATCTTTTACGTACCGCAGGTCGACAAGTTGCGATTCATTTATCCCAAGCACAAGCCACCAAAGAGCTGATTCAAGCCCGGCAATTTGAAGCATTTAATCGGCTATCTGCTTATGTGATGCATGATTTAAAAAACCTCATGTCACAATTATCATTAATCGTCACAAATGCCGAGAAGCACAAACATAATCCTGCGTTTATGGATGATGCCATCATCACTGTGGATAATGCGGTGGGTCGAATGAATCGCTTGCTTGCCCAACTGAGGGCCGGTAGTTTACATACCAATGGCTGTCAATTAGTTGATTTAAAAGATGTGATTGGGTTAGTGATGAAGGATAAAGCAAACGGTAAGCCTAAGCTTGTGGCATTATCGTTAGATGGTGGTTTGTTTATCAATGTGGATGTCGATCGCTTAGTTTCAATTATTGGTCATGTGGTGCAAAACGCCCAGGATGCAACACCGGAAAGTGGTAGGGTAACGGTGAGTTTAACGAAAACAAAAGACAATGCTATTGTTGATGTAAAAGACACTGGATGTGGTATGGATGCGTCTTTCATTGAAAATCGTCTATTTGAGCCATTTGATACCACCAAAGGGCTTACTGGTATGGGGATTGGTGCACATGAAGTTAAGGCCTTCATAGAGCAGCTGGGAGGTGAAGTGCGTGTTGACAGTGCACCTAAAAAAGGGACTTTGTTCCGATTGATTATCCCTTGTACAGCTTCTTAAACCGTGAGTCATTTTAAAATCTATATATTGTACTTGGACATGTGGTCTTGCTTGATTTCTCACTTAGAAAACATAATGTGAAATCAAAATCACTTCGCGATACTATATTCTATATTTTTTGTTAAAAAGGGGTTTGGCTTGGCAAAAAAGGAATCATTACTTGTTGTTGAAGATGATCCAGGCATTCAAAGCCAATTACGTTGGTGCTTTGATGATTATGACGTTGTTATAGCAGGTGATCGCGAAGCTGCAATTGCCCAATTACGACGACATGAGCCTAAGGTGGTGACGCTGGATATGGGGTTACCACCGGACCCAGGTGGTACGAGTGAAGGACTGCTTGCTTTGGAGCAAATACTCGCTTTTTTGCCGGAAACAAAAGTCATTGTGGTAACGGGCAATGATGATAGAGAAAGCGCCGTCAAAGCGATAGCGTTCGGGGCCTATGACTTTTATATGAAGCCGATTGATGCTGATGTATTAAGCCTGGTGGTTAATCGAGGGTATCGTCTTCGGGAGTTAGAACTAGAAAATATTCGTTTATCACAGAAAGTGGATTCGCCACTTGAGGGAATTATGGGCTCAAGCCCTGCCATGTTAAAAGTATGTCGTACGGTGGAGAAAGTCGCGCCTACGGATGCTACGACCATGTTGCTGGGGGAAAGTGGTACGGGTAAAGAAGTTTTGGCACGAGCAATTCATTCGTTGAGTTTGCGGAAAAAAAATGATTTTATAGCGATCAATTGTGCAGCTATTCCGGACAATTTACTTGAAAGTGAATTATTTGGTTATGAAAAGGGTGCATTCACTGGTGCGGCTAAACAAACACAAGGGAAAATTGAATATGCCCATGAAGGTACCTTATTTCTTGACGAAATCGGTGATTTACCCATGGCGCTCCAAGCGAAATTGTTGCGGTTTTTACAAGAGCGAGTGATTGAGCGAGTCGGGGGGCGGAAAGAAATACCCGTTGATGTGAGAGTACTGTGTGCTACCCATCGTGGCTTAACTGACATGATTAAGGATGGTAGTTTTCGCGAAGATTTATATTATCGCTTAAGTGAAATCACTATACAAATTCCTGGGCTGCGTGAGCGTGAAGGCGATGTAGTGCTCTTATCTCGAGTGTTTGTTGACCGATTTGCTGAACAAAATAAACGGAAAATTAATGGCTTTAGTAAAGATGCCTTGATCGCTTTAGAAAGTTATCAATGGCCAGGCAATGTGCGGGAGTTAGAAAATAGAATTAAACGTGCGGTGATTATGGCTGACGGGAATCAAATTACCGCAGAAGATCTTGAGTTAGATGGTGAGATGTCTGAAGCTTTGCCATTTAATTTACGCGAGGTACGAGAAGAAGCAGAGCGGCGAGCGGTGTTAAGAGCACTGCACTATGTGAATAATAATATTGCCCAAGCGGCAGAGTTATTGGGTGTGAGTCGACCGACGTTATATGATTTGATAAAGAAATTGAATGTTGCTGTTTAGTGCGGTCTACGATTCCTTAACGTCATGATAAATTTTTTACACTGATACGAAGGTGTTTATTAATGGTTAATATGTTTCGAGTGGTTTTAACATTATTGTTCGTATATGGAGCAATTTTTTCATCAGGTGTTTATGCGGATAAAAAGCAAGATTTGTTGACCGAAGCTCAGCGATATTTAGAAAAAAGTGAATGGCGTGCTGGCATCATTCAATTAAAGAATGCATTAAAAGAAGATCCTGAGTTTGTGGCGGCTCGGTTGTTGTTAGGTAAAACCTATGTGCAATTGGGTGATGGCGCTGGGGCTGAAAAAGAATTAAGGCGAGCCAGAAAGTATGGTGCGCCGTTGGCCGAATGGGGCGTTTCTTTGGCTGAGGCCTATCTATTACAGCGAAAATCGAGCGATCTTCTTTCGGAGATAAAACCATCGAATGAACTTGATGACACGGCGCAAGCTGATATTGAAGTGATGCGAGCTGCGGCCTATTTACAACTCGATCGGAGTAAAGAAGCAGAAAAAGCCTTTAAGCGATCGCTGGAGCTAGCACCAAGCTCGGTGCGTGTTTTATTAGGCAATGCACGTTATGCAGCAGCGAACAATAATCTTGCTGAAGCCTCTGGTTTCGTAGAAAAAGCGTTAAAGAGTGAACCTAAGAATGTTTTGGCTTGGACCTTAAAAGGCGAACTGGCTAGGCAGAAGCAAGATTATAGCGAAGCGCAGCGCGCTTTCAACAATGCGTTGGCGAATAACCAAAATCATATGCCGGCACAGCTAGGCATTGCTGCAACATTAATTGCATTACGTGATTTTGATGAAGCAAAACAACAATTAGATAAGCTATTAACTAAGGCTCCCCAGCATCCTTTAATTAATTATTTGTCAGCGGTTATTAGTTTTGAAAAGCGCGATTTGGATGCAACAGAAGCTGCGCTCCAAAAAGTGTTTCGTGTGATACCTAAGCATTTGCCAAGTTTGTTGATGATGGGGTCTGTGCAATATGCAAAAAACCAATTTGAGCAAGCAGAAAACTATCTAAGCCAGTTTTATGCATCGAATAAAGCTCATGCTCCGGCAGTAAAATTACTGGCAGCCACTCGATTGAAATTAAAAGAGCCGAAAAAAGCGCTAGAAGTACTGCAAGCTGCAGAGAAAAATGTGGGCGATGATCCTCAATTTCTCAGTTTATTAGGCACCGCCTATTTGCAAACAGGACAACTCGATAAAGGCTCTGAATACTTAGAGAAAGCCGTTGAAATTGCACCGGATGCGGCTTCAATACGTACTCAGTTAGGACTCAGCTATTTGGCCAGTGGTGATACTGAACAGGCGGTTTCAACTTTGGAATCTGCTGTTGAATTGGGGCACGATGTAGTACAAGCCGATATTCTGTTGATACTTGCTCATTTAAGGAGTAAAGAATTTAACAAAGCATTAACAGTCGCCAAAGCATTTGCGGAAAAACACCCAGAGAATCCTCTACCTCATAACTTTATGGGGGCGGCTTATTTAGGGAAAGAAAATATAACAGCGGCACGAACCCAGTTTAATAAAGCCTTGAAGATTAAGCCTTCCTATGTCAGCGCGATTATGAACCTTGCGCAATTGGATGAGCGAGAAAAAAACACAAAAGAAGCAAAGCAAAGATATCAGCAAGTGCTTAAGCTGCAAGCCGGCCATGTTGGTGCCAGTATGGCAATGGCTAAAATCGCCGCGCTAGAAAATAATGAGACGGAAATGGTCGATTTTTTAGAGTCCTCCATTAATGCACATCCAGGCGCCATTCAACCCAGTGTCTCGCTGGCTAATTACCATATTAAGAAAGGTAATCCGCTTCGTGCTGTGGATATTCTGAGTCAGTCGCGGCAACAGTTTCCTAAAAATTTCGTTGTATTGGAAAAGTTAGGTAGAGCACAGATTGCTGCAAAAAACCCATCGAATGCGATTTCGACATTGAATGATCTTGTGGAATATTATCCTCAGGTAGCTAAGGCGCATTTTTTACTAGGTCAAGCCGAAGCGGCTGCCGAGGATAGTCGGAGTGCAAAACGGCACTTTAAAAAGTCCATTCAATTAGACGATAAATTTTTGGAAGGACATATTGGACTTGCGGCACTGGCGTTAAAAGAAAAGCAATATGATGAAGTGAGGAAAATTGGCAAATCATTACAAAAAACATTCCCTAAGCAGGCTGCGGGTTGGATACTGGAAGGCGATGCTTATTTTCAGCAAGACAATTTGGAAAAAGCGGTTAAGGCTTATGGAAAAGCCTACCAGAATGGAAAAAATACCGCACTAACACTCAAACTTGCCTCAGTGCAAAATAAGATAGGCAAAAGTAAGGATGCCACCTCTACGTACCAAGGGTGGCTTAAAACAAATCCCAATGATTTGCCTGTGCGAGTGGCTTATGCTGAACATTTACAAGCACACAATAAGATACAAGAAGCCGTTGATAACTACGAAAAAGCTGTTCAGCAGCAACCCAATCATGTGGCGATATTAAATAATCTAGCCTGGTTATACACCGACATGAAAGATAAACGCGCCTTGCAATATGGAGAGAAAGCGTTTGAGTTAGCCTCCAATAATCCTGCCGTTGCTGATACCTATGGATGGGCATTAACCAATCTAGGAGATGCCAAGCGCGGTTTAGTCTTGCTGCAACAGGCGAGCATGCAAGCACCGCACATGGGAGAGATCAAGTATCATTTGAGTGTGGCGTTAGCTAAGAATGGCAAGAAAGAACAGGCGAGGAAAGAACTGGAAAGATTAATTGATACAGAGAAGGACTCATCTATCCAGGAGAAAGCGAAAGCGTTCTTGGCCACGATTCAGATTAATGGTTAATCATATCTAAATATTACACTTAATCTTAATGGAAATAAAAATGCTGAGTAATATAAAAGGTATTTTTCAGATTTATATATTGATTTGTTTTTTTGCAGTTGGACTGCTTGCATGTGGCGAAGCTGAGCTGACTTCGATACAGCATGTGGAAAGGGCGAAAGATTTTTATGACAAGGATGAGCTTCGTTCAGCCATCATCGAGCTAAAAAATGCATTGAGAAAGGATGGTAATAATCCAGAAGCCAGATATCTGATTGCTAAAGTTTATCTTGATGTGGGTAATGGGGTATTTGCAGAAAAAGAAATTAGGAAAGCTATTGATTTAGGGATCGACCGAGAAGTGTTACTTGCTGATTTAGGTCGATCACTTATCTTGCAAAATAAATATAAGGAAGTAGTAGAGTCGCTTGATGCTATGCCAGGAGCGGCAAAATCGATACCAGATGCCTATTATGGTCTGAAGGGTGAAGCGTACTTAGGATTGAGTAATGTAGATGAGTCTAGTCAACAGTATAAAACTTTATTGCAGCTTCAGCCTGCCTCTAAAACCGCAAAGCTTGGTCTTGCGCGATTAGATATTGTTACTCGAAAATTTGATGATGCTCGGGACAAACTTGATGAACTGGTAAAGGCATATGCTGATGATGAAAAAGTTTGGTTGTATAGCGGAGATTTAGCACGCCAATTGGCTCAGTGGGAAACTGCGGAAAAATCTTACCAGAATGCATTAAAACTGGTGGATAAGTATGATGAAAGGATGAGGTATATTGTTACCGTTGGTTATAGCAAAGTATTGCTTGCAATGGGGAAGTCAAAGCAGGCGTTAGAGTTGCTTGATCAAACACAAATAGATACGCTGGAGTTGTTTGCATTAAAAGGAGCCGTCGCTTATCAGAATAAAGATTATAGTGCTGCGTATGATTTGATCAGTAAAGTGTTGCAAGAGAAAAAAAATGATTTGTTTTCTTTGTTGTTAATGGGGGCAATTACCTTTAATCGAAAAGAATTCTTGCAAGCAGAAGATGTATTAAGTCGTTTTTTGACAATCGTTCCGAATCATCCGCAAGCGGTAAAATTGTTAGCAGCGGTTCAAATGGCAAGTAATAACCCTGAAGCCGCAAAAAATATCTTAGAGTCAACGTTAAAAGCAACGGATGATCAGTCGTTATTTGGTTCATTGGGTCAGTCGGCATTTCTTGCTGGAAATTTTTCTGAAAGTGTTAAGTTTTTTGAAAAAGCGTTAAAGAATGAGCCTGATTCCTCTCAATTAAAAACGGAATTTGCTCGATCGTTAATGATGGAAAATAAGAGCGACAAAGCGTTTGAGCAGCTTAAGCAAGTTGTTGAGAAAGATGAGACCTATGATCAGGCCAAGGTTACCTTGATTCAAGGGTACATGGCAGAAAAAAAATATAACAAAGCGTTGAAAATGGCTAATCGTTTTATCGAAACTAATGCACAGCAACCATTTCCGTATAGCATAAAAGGAAGCGTATTGGCAGAAAGTGGTGATATGATTGGTGCAAAGGAAGCGTTTTCTTCTGCGTTAAAAATTAAACCGGGTTATGCGCCCGCTGCAAGAAGTTTGGCACGTATATCCCTTGAAGCTGGTGATAAAAGTAAAGCTAAATTTTACTATCAAGAGATCCTTAAATATGAAAAATTTCATCTGTCTTCACTGATTAGTCTGGCTAAAATCGCGGAGCTAGAAAAGTCAGAGGAAGAATTTGAGAATTATTTGCGCATTGCTATTGATGGACATCCAAAAGAAATAGCGCCCCGTTTGATGTTGGTGAAACATATGTTATCCAGTGGAAAGTTTGATAAGGCAATTGGGGTGTCGCAAGAAGGATTGCATCATGCTGAAAGTAAACCGCTTTTAGAAGTATTGGGGCTTGCTCAATTAGCAGCAAACGACTATAGAAATGCAGAATTAACGTTTAATAGGTTATTGACCTTGGTGCCTGATTCTGCTGAGATCGCCTATTATTTATCATTGACATATAAACATATGGGGGATACCCAGTTTCAGCGAACTACATTAGAGAAAGCCTTAGCGATTGATAAGAATAATATAAATGCGTTAGTCGATATCATAGATTTAGACGTTGTGACTAATAATCTTGCATCAGCAAAAAATTATCTTGGGCGTTTAAAGAAGAGCAAACATCGCAAGCAATATGTTACTTTAATGGAGGCAAAAATTGCGATGGGAGAAAAAGACTATAAGCAAGCTGTCGAGCTTTATGGTGAATCATTAAACAAAATGCCAAAATCCAGTGTTGCAGCACATGGCTTGATAAAAGCAAATTGGTTGGCGGGAAATAAAAACAAAACACTTTCTCTATTGAGTGATTGGTTGGATGATCATGCTGCGGATATTAAAATGCAGAATTTCTTAGGCGTTGTATATGAAGGTTTAGAAAGACCCCAGGATGCTATTAAAGCTTATGAGCATGCATTAACGGTTGAGCCAAAAAATGTGATGGCGCTAAATAATGTGAGCAATTTATTGCGGGAGCGCGATATTGATAAAGCCTTATTATATAGTAAAAGAGCACATAGTTTTGCTCCTAAATCTTATGCGATTAAAGATACCTATGGTTGGATTTTGCTACACGCTGGTAATAAAGAAAAGTCACTTGAAATATTGAAGCAAGCTCACCAGTTAAATGGTAAAAATCCGGAAATTAAGTACCATGTAGCAAAGGCCTTGATTGCCAATAACAAGTTGACTGAGGCGAAACCTGTATTGCAAGAAATAATAAAAATGGGTGGCGGTTATCAGCAAGAAGCTAAAATTATGTTAGCAAATATCAACTGATTTGGAATGTATCTAAAGGAGGAGCTTATGGGAAACACTTCCCCTGGTTACTTTCTTCCAACACGATTTCAGTTCTCGGGTAAGTTTTTAGAAATATATGCAAGATGCTTGGTCATCTTGCTTTGGCTTATTTACGAATACGTTTTCGTCAAAAAATAATTGATATCATTCGGCGATGTTTGGCCCTTCTTGATTTAAGTTTTTGAATGTTGATCTATTGGGATTAAGTTCTAGCTATCGTTGAAAATTAGATATTGGCTATTTTTTTTAAATAAACCTAGGTTTAGCATTTTATTTCATTGTGTATCGCAGCAATTGTTGCTGTATCCTCCAAATTAATAGCAGCTTTGTATCTTGTAGCTCGGATGCAGTCTAACGCAATCGGGGAAGAGTAAAGCCCCATCCTCCAGATTCCATTATTGTTCCGGCAGCTATTATCCATACATCGGTTTGGTATTGATGGGTTTCGTTACTTGATTGGGTATTAACGCCTAGATCTATATATTTCATCTAATACTTAGGATTCGATCAGATGCCGAAAAATTAGACCTCTAATTGAAAAAGGGTAGCACTAGATGCTGTGGTGTTAACATGTGGGTACTTTCTTAGGAAAATGAAAACTTAAAAACATGATGGGTAAAGATAAAGTCTTAGTTTTGGCTGGGTCGGGTGGGAAAGTGCGTGTGATAAGGCTTTATTTGTAGCGTGAGATAGGTTGAGTACTTGGGGTGGGTATTTTAATTTCTGATACCATAAAAAAAAATCACCCTTACGGGTGATTTTTTTATTTCAGCAGTAAATCTCTGATTAAGCAGATTTTTTGCGTCTACGTAGGGTAGTAGCACCCAAAGAAAGTAAACCTAAACCTAGCAGCGCAATTGAACCTGGCTCAGGTACGGCTTGGTTTCTGATATCAAAGCTTCCGCTAGCAGGAAAATCACCTGTAGCACTGCGGGTATTAAAACTACTTCCGAGTGAAGCATCTTGTCCTAATGGGCCACCACTATTTGTGTCAAAGCTAGCATTAGCGCTACCAGCACCGGCCATGTTAACATCTAAGAAACCATTGCCTGAACCAGAAGCAATATCAAGCAGGTCGCCTGCTAAGATGAAGGACTGTAATGTTATATCGGTACCCACACCACTGGCACAGCCATCTGCAGCAACACAAGTAACACCGGTGCTTGCGCCTACATAATTGAGCCATTGGTTACCGTCGTTGGCTGAAGCTGTTGCAGCGGCAATATCATCTGGAGCGAAGTCAGGGCTAAAGTTCTGGGCAGCATCAGAATAAAAGTTAACCCAGCCACCACTAAAATTGATTCCAATAGGGCCAGCACCATTAATTGTTTCTGCAATGTAACCACCAAATTGTAAAGTCAATTCGCGGCCATTATCGCCATTAGACCAAATCGTTGCACCAGCTGAGTTTTTGATGGCATCAACAATACCAACGCCACCGAGTTGTTGGCCTGGTGCGGTAATTAATGCACCTGACTCAACTAACCCGCCTGCGCCAACTCGGCCTTCATATATAGTACCGATGACTAACGTAGCACCAGCTTCAAATTCAATGCCATCAATGTTAACAGCAGATGCAATAGTAGGGGCACTAACTGCTGCCACGATACCTGCTGCGAGTAATGTCTTTTTAATACTCATGAGAGTCTCCGATAATTAGGTTGTTATGTGTATGCTCGTTTAGTTAGAAGCAACTAGTATGCCACTGGAGGATTTTTTTTATTTTTCCAATTAATATGTTGATTTTTATGAATAAAAAATCTTATCTTTGCTACCTCTGATGAGATCAGAGATTTTAGAGGGCAGCTTATCCTTTGATTTGTAAAGTTGCTCGACAAAACATGCTTCTCTTTGGTGTGTTATATTCCTCCATTTCGGTTTCCATGAGAAATTATTGTATTGTCTCTATATTAGGCAGGGTTAACCATATGATATACTTTGAGAATGTATCTGTTAGTGTTTGTAAGATATTCTGACAGCAGTTATCTTCTAGGTGTTACTACATTACCTTTAATAGCTTTTTCTTCATAATATTTCGTTGTAAACGTTGCCATAACCCAGTAATTCCTGTTCTTGGATTATAACAGCAATATTTATTTAACAGTGCATCGTACTGAATAATATGTGGTGCGGATATTTGCTTTTGTTTTTTTAGAATAATTTTTACAATCGCAGCGGATATGACGCCAGCGATCATGAATGGCGCTGCGCCCACTGAGGGAAGTCTGTGTTGTCCTATTTGCATCACTTCTTTGTTAAGATAGGAAAACATGTAAGGTTTAGGGGATATTCCTAAAATCAATGCGATGGCTAGGTCTTTATCTGACATTTGCGGGTTGAATTGGAAGTACTCTTCAAAGGACATTCCTAATGGGTCAAAAGCCAAGAAGGTAAATCCAAAGCCTAATGGTGGGGCGGTGAGTACCCAGAGTTTGCGTTTTCTAGCGGCCTCATATAATAAGAATCTTTCTTGAAAGCAATAAAAATCTAGGGAATCAACGATAATATCAACATCATCTAAGAAATCATCAATGTGTTGTGGAGATATACCTTCATTAAATAATTTGATGTCAGCTTCTGGGTTGATGCTTAATACAATATTTTTAATGACTTCCGCTTTGGGTTGATTGAGGGTGTCCATGGTTGCGCCGATTTGGCGATTAAAATTGGCCAGTTCAAAAATATCTGGATCTGCTAAGTGAAATGCACCGATGCCGGTTCGGGCGATAGCGTGAGCTTGCGCTCCACCTGTACCGCCAAGACCTGCTATGGCAACTTTGGTGCGCCTCAAAATGGTTTGTTCTTCATTGTTCAGAAAACCAAGATTTCTTTGAAATGCTTCTTGGTAATCAAATTCAGTCATAATGATTCCTGCTGAGTGTGTAGACGTAATAGAGTTAAAATCTTTAAACTTGGCTTGTAGGAGCTGGTTAATGCTTGTCGTGTTTTTTTTCTAAAGCTCATGCTAGTATTCATTTAACCTGGCTACGTAAAAGTAGAGAGAGGGGGATATCCCTCGCTCTGGTTTTATTTCGATTTAAATCTAGATGACGGATACGGCAAGGTCCGAGTTTTGTATTTTTAGTTTGCTCAAGGCTATTTTGTGCCAATGAAGTAACCATGGTTGAGTGACTCAAGATTACCGCGTTTCACTGCTTTAAATCCGGCTTCAGCAAGCCATTTCTCATAATCAGACCAGGAATAAAGCATACCCTCGCCTGTGGCGATTGCTAAAAAGTATGGGGAGCCTAATGCCGTACTTATGGGGCCGTCATCATTGTCGTTGCCCATCATATTAAAAATGATAACAATACCATTTGTCGGTAAGGCTTGATATGTTTTTCTTAGTATTTCGATATTTTTTTCAGGAGAGTAAATAGTGAACATGTGGGAGTATAAAATAGCATCAATTCCTGTTGGGAATTCGGTATCAAATAAATTCCCAACGTGAGTGTTTATGCGATGGCTAAGTCCGGCCTTTTCGATGTTTTTTTCAGCAATAATACAGACAGATTCAGAATCAAATACGGTGAGTTTGAGTTGGTCGAATTTTTGTGCGAATGCAATGGTGTTTGTTGCATCTCCGCCTCCTACGTCAACAATATGTTTGACTCCCTCTAAAGATATTGCATCTAACAGTAGTTTATTGGAGTGCGTTGATAGTGAACTCATTGCGTCTTGAAATACTTTTTCTATTGCAGGGGTATGGGCGAGTCGTTCATAGAGGGTGTTTTCTGTCCCAGGGAAACGTTCTAGACCCGCGTTTTTATGGGTTTTTAGTGATTCAACAAAATCTATGAGTCCAGGGTAGACAATGTGGTGTTGCCAGCCCAATACGGCTAATAAATTTCCTGGTGCTTCTTTTCTTAGTAAGTTATCTGCAATTTCCGAATTGTAGTAACGATCATTTTTTTTTTCTAATAGGCCTAATGCTGTCAGTCCAACCACCAAGATCCGAGTTGGCTGGAATTGTGTTCCAATGGCTTCTTGGATCTCGTTTATTGTCATGCCATCTTTTTCATGAAGCTTACTAAAAAGATTAAATTGTGTGCCGGCCCAAAGCAGCTGAAATGCTGCGTGTCCTTGGGCGATCAAATAAAACTGGTCAAGTTGTAGTGTTTGAGACATACAAAATCCTTCCATTTGCCGAGGCGAAAAATTTATACATTTTGACAGACATTGGATATCGGTCAATCATGTGTGACATAGTAAATTAAAATTTGTTGTTAGATAATGTATAAATTATATTACAAATTTAATGTGCGGATGGCGAATATCAATTCGTAGAGAATAATGGCGTATGCGTTTGGGGGGAAGGCTTTATGGATGTTATTCTAATCTCAGTATTGATTATGCGTGTGATGAACACAGCTATCATTGTATAAATATCAATCAAAAACGAAGGAATGTTATGTTACCCGATATTGTTTCTTATCTTGTAAAAGCTGGAATTAGTAGCCCTTCTGCTGATAATGCTCAGCCAGTGGGCTATCAGTGGACAGGCAGTACCTTAATTATTCAGTTTGATGCTTCCCGTTGTAGCGGCGGAATATTTGATGCGTCCCATCACGCTGTCTTATTGACCTTGGGGGCTGCGCTGGAAAATATATTAATCGCTGCTGACGCTTTAGGCATTTCTATTCATTGTCAATATCATTCACTTGAGAGTGGAAATCCATCCGTTGAACTATCGATAGATCAAACTGCCAGCTTTGAACAGCCTAGCGAACCGCACGCATTGTTTGAACGTTATACTAACCGCTTTCCATTCCAGCGAAAGAGTATTCCTAATGATGTCATTGAGGATATTCAAGCAGTGCAGGAAGGCGAGGCTGTTTGTTTGGTGAGTCATCAAAAGAGGGAGCTAAAAACCATTGCGAGCCATGTGAAAGTGGCGTCTGAGATACGATTCCAAACACAAGAAATTCATGAGTGGTTTGCGGGGACGTTGCGCTTTACTCAGCAAGAAGTTGCGATGGGTAACGGGTTGGATGTGGCTACCTTTGATTTACCCCCTGGGGGGAAAGCGTTAATTAAATTGATTTCAGACTGGAATAGGCTCAAGCTCTTAAATAAACTTGGGATGTACAAGTTATTATCAAACATTGAAGCAATGCCAATTAAACAAGCTCCAGCTATTTGTATGATTTTTGGTGACAAGGGGGTGAGGGGGGGCATTGATGCCGGGCGTTTAATGGAGCGAGTATGGATCAAACTAAATATGTGTGGTATTGCGGTGCAGCCATATTATGTTGTTCCTGATCAAATTCAACGTTTGCAAAGAGGCAAGGTTGGGGATTGTTTTACCGATAAGGTAAGAATAATGAAGCAGTACTTTGACAAATTTGCAGCGGATAAGGCGTTGCATATGGTGCTTCGAATTGGATATCCAATGAAAATGCCCGTTACATCTCAACGAATGCCGTTAGAGAGTGTAGTAAGTGGCTGATGGAGAGGTATAAGGCGGGTGATTGAAAGAGATAAAGATGAAGCTCTATTCGTTTGGAGTTTTGGTGTCGTTAATAACAGCGCATTGCTCTATTGCGCAAAGTTTATTTTATGGTTGCAAAAATAAAAGTCGCATCTACAGTTCAGGAGTTGGATGATATTTATCAGCTTCGACACTGGGTCTATGTGATTGAAGATGGCAAGTTTGGTGGCGTTGCTTTACCAGGTCGACGGATTGTTGATCGCTTTGATGCGCTGGGAAATGTAGCAAATATCATTGCTTACGATGATGGTACACCGGTTGGTTCGTTGCGTCTAAATAAGGATGGTAGCGCGGGATTGCCCTCTGAGGAGTATTATGATTTTTCCAGGTATAGAGTGCAGTTGATTGAAGAAAGCAAAAAAACAGGCAAAGCTTTGCCTGTTTTTGCAAGCGGTGGATTTCTCGCTGTGAAAGAAGCTTGGCGTGGTCGACGCAAGGTTATTTTTTCCTTATTGAAGACTGCCGCAGGCGTTTATCAAAGTTGGGGGGTAACTCATCTTATCGCGACGGTGAACCATGAGACGGTATCTGTCTATCGTCATTTGGGTTTTGAGCCAATTGATGATCCGATTTGGGTAGAGTCTATTGGCAATCAAATTGTACCCATGGTGACACCCTTTCAGCGAATGTATGAGTGGGCGTTTGGTAATATTGATACTAAAGAGCATGGGTTTTGGGTGAAGCACTTCTCGGCTCAATTTCAACGGGTGTTATTATCGCCAAAAGAAATTTTATTTAAGCAGGGAGAGCTTGCTGATGATGCTTTTATTATTGACGAAGGCTGGATATCTATTAGTCGCAAGGATGAGGATGGTCAAGAGTTAGTTTTGGCGAACTTATCGCCTGGGGCATTATTCGGGGAGCTGGCGCTGATTGATAATCAACCACGCTCTGGAACCGCTATTGCTTCGACAAATGTGGAGCTTATCTGTTTGAATCGTGATGAGTTCCAAACGGCGGTAACACAAAATAAAGAACGTTTAAACGAGTTATTAACGGTTTTTGCGACGCGTATGCGAAGTTCTCAGGAATTGGCAATGATCTTAGCTTTTGCGCCACAAACGGGGCGAGTTCATTTTGCGTTAAATACCTTACGTCATGAAGCGGTTGAGGATAAAAAACGCCCAAATAGTTGGGTGGCTAAAATAGATATTGCTACTTTAGCAAAGTCTGCTGGTGTGCGTGAACATGAGGTACGTAGGGTATTAGAAGTCGAGGCGCATGCAGGTAAGCTGGAGTACTCTGAGCGTTCAATACGTTTCTTGTCCTAATAACCGACATTAGGCAGTCTATCATTTGATCTCACATTATCCTTGATTCTGCAGGGATTTTTCTTCCGTTGGCAATATATCCGTTATGACCTCCTTCTGACTGCCACGATGAAATCCATTTTGGTTTTCATCCAATTCCAGCCTTCTACGTCCTGCGAAATCTGAGCACGAAGAATTCCTGCAGGGGTTGCTATTGAGACTAGGCAACACATCTTGCCCGTAAGTAATTTTTTCTGCGTAGATGATAAGTTGATCGTGCTGATGCAATCTACCTGACCATTTCTGTAGGTTAATTAATTTAAAGTAACTATTTGTAATATATTGGGAATATATTTAGGTCGTTGGATTTTGTTCTGTCTGAATTTGACCGCCTACTTACTTTTGTCGTGAATAAGATACAGTATCTAGGAGCGGGTTAAGTCTTGGAAGATTTACTTTTTTCTGAATGCTATGTAGTAAAAAGCAGACGGTATAGTAAAAGCTAATGACTTAATTTAATCATTTTTCGCTGAGGATTGTTTGCAGTATATTGATAATTAAAAAGAAAAATAATGTGGCATGTATTGTGCTGATCATCCCATAAGCTTTAACCGATGCAGATTCTACTTGGGTTAATTAATATCAAATTATTGGGGAGAGACGTGTGTTTGATCGTGATTTCGAAGTTATTATAGCGGATACCGCCGAAAGTAAAAAAACGCATTATCATCTCCGTTACCAAGTGTATTGTCTTGATGTTGCTTTTGAAGATGCCTCAATGTATCCAGACCGTATGGAATGGGACGAATATGATCAAAGCTCAGTTCACTTTCTTGTTCGCTCTCGTGTCACTGGACATTGGGTGGGGGCAATGCGAATGATATTGGGGGATTATCACTTTTTGCCTACGGTTGAAAATGCAGAGATTGATTCAGCCAAAGTGGGTAAGATTCCGGGCTCCGTGGCTGAAATATCTCGTCTTTGTGTGGTAAGCGAGTACCGCCGTAATCAGTATTTACGGAAGTCGAAGTTATATGAGCAAGGGCATAAAGAAACAACTACTGATCAATCAGAAATATTGGTTAACATTGATGATCGTCGAAAAGAACCTGAAATTATGTTGGGATTGCTAAGAGCTGCTTATGCATATAGTCTCGATAACGAGATTGATTCTTGGTATTTTATGGTGGCACCGTCACTTGCTCGGATATTACATCGGCTTTCTCTCAATGTGCGTGAAATCGGTCCATTACAAAGCTTCCACGGGGAGCGAGCGCCTCATGCTTGTGATATGACGACATTTGCGGCTGATTTACATGAGCGATCCAGTGCATTGCACAAAATGTTTAATCGAACGGACTATGCCTATCACTCTTTTTCTGAAACCGAAACCTATAAGCCACTAGAAAGACTAGAGGTTGCGCATGCCTGAATGGTTAAGTGAAGATATGCAGAAGGGTTATGTGTTTCTTTAATTGTGTTTGTTTATTTTTATAAAAACATATAACTTGTTTGTGTGATCAATGTATTGGTGGCTGACCGAAGCGATGTCTGGAATGCTTCGGCTCTTCAAGTTTTTTCTTTTGTAAATACGCCTATGTCGTTGCGTCTTTTCCCTTCGTGATTTTATCTCTTTTGTGGTATTCGCTTTTTTTGTGATTGGATAAGCAATACCTGCCTTGCTGTTATCTTTTTTCTGTCTTAGTTCGGTTTGTCTCATGTGGTCGAGTGAGGCGAGCGCTTCCTTATATTTGATGTTTATTTAACGCTACTATAACCGCTTCTTGCTGATCTTGTGCTCATTTTCCGTATTTTGAAACCACTTCTTAGATGGTTTCGGTTAAAATGGTATTTGTTGGTGTAATGAAGGTGGTGTTATTTATGGTGATGTTGAAATATATCGTTTTTGTCGTTGCGTTTGTATTTATCTCGCAGGCGACTGCTAATGAATCGGGTTTGAAGTTAGCGCATCAGGTATATAATCGGCCGGATGGTAGTGATATGAGTTTACGTATCACGATGAGTTTGGTGGAAAAAGGCAAACAGGCTAGGGTGCGTCAATTGTACTTTTATCGCTCGAAAGAGCGTGATGTGGTGCGTTCTTTAATTCGTTTTACAATGCCAGCAGATGTGAATGGAATCGGCATGTTAACTACCGATGAAATAGGTGTTAAAACAAAGCAATGGCTTTACCTGCCTGAGCTGGATAAGGTGCGGCGCGTTTCTACTTCACGCAAGGGCGGGCGGTTTGTTGGATCGGACTTATTTTATGAGGATTTGCGTGATAGGCCTGTTGAAAAAGATCACCACAAGTTGATTGGTAAGGGAGATGTTAATGGGATTCGTTGTCAGGTGATCGAAAGCATACCTGTTGAACAGAAAAATTCGGTTTACACAAAAAGGGTCAGTTGGGTCGATGCGGATACGTTGCTGCCTTTAAGGGTTGATTATTATAAAAAAGCAGTAGAGCCGATTAAACGTTTAGTCGTACATAAATTTGAAAAGATACAAGGTTACTGGACGGTATTGGACAGCACTATGACTGATTTGAAGTCACATCATCAAACCCGATTGGTTGTTGAGCTTGTAAAATATAATCGTTTGTTGCCGGACAAATTGCTCTCTAAGAGAGCGTTGCCGGATATTGTATTGGAAGAAAGTTATCGTTTGCGATGAGTAGTGATGTGTTATTTGAGGATGTGAGCTGTGTTTTTTGGAATGAATACGCAAAATTATCGTGAAAGACTGCGGGCGAGGTTAGCATCTCCATTGACCTCTTATCTGGCCTTGCTGATTTTGTTGGCGTTGTTTTTTTTGCCATTACTTTTTTTACCAAAGCTGAATCTCAATAATACGCTCGATGTTTATCTGCCAAAAGAAGAGCCGTCAGTTATTTTTCATCAGTCATTGAGAGAAACTTTTCCTCAAGATGAAGTGCTTATTGGAGTGTTTCATGTGGAAACTGGTTTATCAATGGAGTTTTTTGCTCATCTTTATCAGTTGACTGAGCAGTTGGAGATGATAGAGGATGTTGAGCGAGTCTTATCCGTTTTTCATCTTGATCATGTCAAAAGTGGGGCTGATGGTTTTGACGTGGTTAAGTTAGTTGATAGTGATGAGCTTGAAATATTGAGTGTAGAAGATGTGCGGCAGCGAATTTTGAATGATAGATTTGCTCCAGGCTTATTGGTTTCTGAGTCAGGTCACTATGTTGCAGTGGTTGTTCGACCCGAAAAATTGCGTGATAGTCGCCAGCGCCTTATGTTAGAGGAGCACTTTAGAGCGTTAGTCAGTGATCATCAATTAGATCGCTATTTGGCGGCGGTGAGTGGTCATGTTGCACTTGATGTGGCTGAGTTAAAAGCAATGATGCATGACACCAGTTTTTTTACACCGATTGTGATATTTATTGGCTTAGTCATTATTTGGTTCATGTTTCGTGACTTATTTGCAACCTTGCTTGCTGGAGTAGCGATTGGTGCTGTTATGAATCCGAGTATGGCGTTGCTGATATTTTTTGATGAACCTTATACGTTGGTGACAACGATGTTAGGCCCATTGTTGTCTGCATTAACGATTGCGTTGTTAGTGCATTATTACTCGGCAATCATTCGTTCGGAAAAGTCTTTTGATAAAAAGCAAAATAGTCGCTATAAAGCAGCGAGCTATGTGATAAGGCGGCCAGCGTTTTATACGGTTTTAACGACCTCCTGTGGATTGTTTTCGCTCTATTTTAGTTCGATTCCGCCAGTGGAGACGTTTGGTTTGATTGCTGCACTTGGTATGATGTTGAGCTACTTTATTGTGATTGTGCTATTACCCCCGATTTTTTTTCAGTGGCAAAAAAAATCTCATTGGGGAAAAAGAAAAATTGGTTTGTATCGAGTGAAGAAAATAGCACTTGGTTTTGCCAAAATAGGGATTCGGCGTGCCCGGTTTTGCTTGGTGGTGAGCTGTTGCTTACCGATTGTGCTTATTCCATTCATATTTTTGGTGGACGTGGAAAGTGACTTGTTCCAATTTTTTTCTGAAGATCATCCGTTAAATAAGTCAACCAAGCTCATCGAGAAAGAATTCAGTGGTGTGACCAACCTTGAGCTGATCTTTCAAGCCGATGTAAGGGACGGTTTAATTAGTCTGGAGCGGCTTGAGGCAATTCGCCAAGCGCAGGTATGGGCGGAGAATTTGTCTGCTGTTGATCGAGCGATGTCATTTATTGATGTGATAGAAGAAATGAACTGGGCGTTTCATGGGGAAAATAGTAATTTTCGGAGGATGCCTGATTCAGAAACGCTAATTAAGCAATACCTGTTTATTTATGATGGTATTGATTTGTACGAGTTGGTGGATCGAGATTTTCAAACGGCGCGAGTCACGTTGTCCGTTGCCTTACATGGTGCTAATGAAATAAGCAATCTCATTGCAGTATTGGAACAAAAATTACAGCATACTGATTTATATGGATTAACGTGGTCCATTTCTGGTTATGGTAAGCAATTTGCTGTACAAGAAGATCTTTTGGTCGGTGGACAGAAAAAAGTATTAATCGGAGCGCTTGTTTTAATTTTTGTTTGTTTAATTGTTTTTTTTCGGTCGGTTAAGGTAGCGTTGATATGCATGATTCCAAATACGATGCCGATCATTCTAATTTTTGCCATGATGGGTGCCTTTGGAATATGGCTTGATATCGCAACAGCCATGATCGCCAGCGTCACTATAGGGGTGGCTGTGGACGATACCATACATCTGTATCATTGTTATAACGCTCGCAAGCAGCGAGGCGCCAGTACCGTTTGGGCGTTAGTTCGTGCTTATCATGAAGCCGGTGTGGCAATTATAATAACGACGTTTATTCTTTGTTTGCAGTTTTTGGTTGTTATTTTGTCTGATTTTCAGCCGACTACCGAATTTGGTCTATTAACTTTTATTGGCTTGGTGGCAGCTTTATTCTGTGACCTTTTGATTTTACCGGCGCTATTGGTTGTGCTAAATGCGCGCAGTGATAAAATGCATAAAGAGGTCAATGTCAATGCCTAGTCGGGTATGTTAGGTAATATATCCTGAGATTATGTTTAACGGTAACTGCATGTTGATTGAGCATGTTGGTGACGCTCATCTTCTGCTTAAATCTCAAACATGGGGATGATCAGCTTATTTCAGGCGGTGAGGAGGTGTGTTCTATCACACACCTTGAATGATTTATTCGGGTATAATGGCCGGCGCACTTAGCGGTTATCACTTTATAATGTAGTGGATAGTTGTGCTTGTGCCTATACTTGTAACGTCCAGTATTGCTGGGTAAGTGGTTTCGCTTGGTGATACTGAGAAATAGCGGGTGCTGAAGGCTGAAAATCAAGCCAAAATGCTTGTTGTGGCGGTAGCTTTGCCTTAAGTATTGATAATTAAACAAGATTTCAGCCACTTCCCATGAGGCAACGTTTTTTTGTGATCGCACAATGATTAACTTTGTACTCGTCAGGTAGAAGCGCTACTGGTTAAATATTGACTGTATTTCGGCTTAACAATCGTTTTGTAGAAGGGATTATGGATAAAAAATTGATCATTTATTCGGTAGTAGCTAGCTTTTTGCTATTGCTTAACGGTGCCGCAGCCCAAGAATTTCTAAGTGAAGAAGAGTCACTCATACCGCCTGTTGCGAAAAAAACTGAGCCTCGCCCGCCTGATGTGAATGACACGCCTTTTTATCTCATTGGACCTGGTGATAATTTAAGTATTTTCGTTTGGCGAAACCCTGATCTATCGCAGTCGGTTACGGTGCGCCCCGATGGGCGTGTATCGATTCCTTTAGTCGAAGATTTGGAGGTGACGGGCAAGACCCCCACGCAGCTAGCGAGAATCATTGAAAAAGAACTGGGCATTTATGTACGTGATCCGTTAGTGACGGTTATTATTGGTGGTTTTTTAGGTCCTTATAGCCAGCAAATACGAATTTTAGGTGAGGCAACCCAACCGCAAGCGATACCTTTTCGGCAAGATATGAGCGTGTTAGATGTGATGATTGCGGTGGGTGGGATTACTGATTTTGCTGCAGGCAATAAAACTAAAATAATACGCATGGTGGATGGGGTGCAGAAGGAGTTTCGAATTCGTCTTGATGATTTGATTCGTGATGGCGATATTAGCGCTAATGTCGATATGTTGCCTGGTGATATATTGATTATTCCTGAGTCGTGGTTTTAATTTGACTGTTTTTTAATGTTGAGATTGCTGTGCTATGGCATATGGTGGGGCGATGTTGTTTTGGCGGTCGATTTTTATCCAGTTTTTAGGTTGCTGTGATGCCCTATAATTAATGTTTGGGCACGATTCTTTACTCAAGTAAAGGTTGTTGTGAGATTTTTTTAGATATCAATTAAAGTCAATAAATTAAGACCGATAACGGAGTCATAGGTTTTGGTTAGTTTAATTAGGATATACTTATGCATGAAATAATAGACCAGATAATCAGCTATTTGAGAGGTATGTGGCGGTTTCGCTGGTTTATTTATCTGGTGGCGTGGCCAGTTTGCATCGCCGGATGGGTTCTTGTGTATAACATGCCGGATGAATATCAAGCAACTGCACGAGTTCATGTGGATACGCAATCAATGTTGAGGCCGCTATTGAGGGGGCTTGCAGCGACGACCAACCTAGAGTCTCAGATTACTTTCATATCAAAAACCCTATTTAGTCGTCCGAATCTTGAGAAAATTATTCGGATGACAGACATGGACTTGGATGCCAAAACTGATGACGATATGAATGAAATTGTGGCGCGCTTAAAAAGTAAAATACAACTTGTTAGCGGTCGTCAAGATGACAATTTGTTTGGGATTACCTATATGGACTCAGATCCGCAGTTAGCAAAACAGGTTGTACAGTCATTCATTACCTTGTTTATTGAAAATACATTGGGTGATAAAAGAAAAGATACTGATATCACTCAAAGGTTTATTGGTTCACAGATTAAAACATACGAAGATCGTCTCATCGAAGCTGAAAATCGTTTAAAAGATTTCACACGTAAAAATTTAGGTTTAATGCCTGGCAGTGGGGTAGGTTATTTTACTCAACTGAAATCAGCAAAAAATCAGTTATCTAATGCGGAACTTGAGTTGCGTGAAGCTGAGAACTTAAGAGATGAATTAAAACGCCAACTGGCTGGCGAAGAACCAACATTTGGTTTTGGTGCTGCGATAGATACTTTTAGTGCTCGATTGCCTCATCCTTTTGACGGGCGAATTCAACAGTTGGAGGAGCGATTAGATGATCTTTTATTAAGGTATACCGATCGCCATCCTGATGTGATCGCTGTGCAAGAAACCATGAAAAATTTGAAAGACAAGCGTGAGACAGACCTTAAAGAAGCTCAGGCGAATACGCCGAATTTGCAACGACGTACCAGTAATATTGATCAAAATCCCGTGTACCAGCAACTAAAAATTAGTTATGGGCAAGCAGAAGCGCGTGTTGCCTCAATGATGCCGCGGGTAGATGAATATCGGAAAGAAGTGAAGCGCTTGGTGAGCTTGGTGGATACCATTCCTCAAATCGAGGCGGACCTAAAAAGCTTGAATCGTGATTATGAAATAAACAAAGATAATTACGAAAAACTATTGGCCCGCCGAGAGTCAGCAAAATTAGCGGAAGAAGTTGAACAAACATCGGACAATGTGAAGTTCAAGGTGATTGACCCGCCTTTTGTTGGTTCGGATCCGGTAGCACCCAATCGACCGCTAATGATGTCGGTGGTTTTTGTGGCAGGCTGTCTTGCGGGACTTGCCTTTGTGTTCTTTTTATCACAGCTCCGACCAACCATTGACGGGGTTAATCGATTGCGTGAGTTTACCGGGTTATCCGTCTTGGGTAGCGTGTCGATGATACGGACGGATGCTCAAAAAATGCGTCGACGGATAGAGTTTATTTCTTTTGCTGTCGTGGGCAGTATTTTATTCGCAGCTTATGCGGGCGTGTTAGTTTTTATATCTAAAGCGCATATTACTAATGTTATCGGAGGTGTTTGAGGTGTTTGTTATATGAGTACCATTGAAAAAGCGCTCGATAAAATCGGCGACCGTCAGCAACAGTCAGCCTCCGTACATTCGCCTTCTAAGATGCACTCAGCCAGTAAGCAAGGCAGTAAGTCTACTAAAGTGACCATTGATCTCGAGCGGTTAAGTCAGCTTGGTATGTTGTCAGCAGCGAATGGTCGTAGCCAGATCGCCGAAGAATATCGTAATATTAAACGACCAATTTTGCGAAATGTCCTCAGTGATGATGACAATGTGGCACTCAATATCAATTTGATTATGGTAACAAGTGCGGTACCAGGGGAAGGTAAAACATTTAACTCTGTCAATTTGGCAATGAGTATTGCCATGGAATTAGACCATACCTGTTTATTGGTTGATGCGGATGTTGCCAGGCCTTCAGTGATGAAAACTTTGGGTTTGTCACGGAGCAAAAAGGGGCTAGTGGATTATTTGTTAAGCCATGATAGAGATCTTTCTGAATATTTACTCAGTACGAATATTCCCAAGTTGACAATTTTACCATCCGGTAAAGCGTATACTCATGCGACTGAGTTGCTAGCCAGTGAGGACATGCGAGATTTAATGCGAGATTTGTCTGAGCGCTATCACGATCGAATTGTCATTTTTGATACTCCCCCATTATTAGCCACCACAGAGTCTCGTGTTTTAGCTACCTTGATGGGGCAAGTCATTATGGTGGTCGAAGCAGAAAGAACACAAAAAGCAACAGTAAAGCAAGCCTTATCTTTATTGGATGATAAGCAAAACGTTAGCCTCATTTTAAACAAAAATCGAAAAGAGGGTGGGCATGATTATTATTACTATGGGTATGCAGCGAAAGATCAAAATGATTAAACTGTAGTTGGGTTGTTCAATGTTATTTGCATGAATGATGGTTTGATCGTTGCTGGCTATTCGGCTCTCTGTTTTTGACGGAAGAGTGGTAATGTAGTGATATTAAATCATTTGATTGTGAATAAGACAAAATTAAGTCAACCCTTATTTTGTCCTTATTGTGCAATATATCCGATATGCTCAATATCGTTATTGAGTATATTAAAAGACTTTAATAAATAATATTGCGGGTAATGGTTATACGGAATTTACGCCTGTTCGTGGTTTGTAGTTTATTGGCGCTTGTATTGAATGGGAATCATGGAAAGGTTTATGCCACAAGCTGGCAGTTAGAGCCTCGTGTGACGGCGTCAGAGTTATACACCGATAATGTTAATGCGAAAATTGACCAGGAAAAACAGAGTGATTTGGTTACTGAGCTTAACCCTGGTTTTTCATTGAGCCGACAGGGGGCTCGCATCGGCGTTTTGCTGGATTATGATTATCGAGCGCGTTTTTATGCGGGAGATAGTGATCGGAATAATACCAATCATGCCTATAGTGCGCGCGGCGATGCTGAATTGGTTAAGCAACGATTGTTTGTTATGGCAACGTCTTCGTTATCGCAGAGAATAGCTGATCCCATCGAAAGTTTGAGTCTTGACAATGCAAATTTGACTGGAAACCGGGCGAATGCTTGGTCTACATCAGGCAGTGCTCGTTGGCAATCAAAACTGGGGCGTTTTGCTCAAACACAAATACAATATATGATTAATAAGACAAATGTTGAGAGCGATAATTTGGGAGATACTAATGCGGCCCTGCTGAATGCACTCTTACATAGTAGCGTATCGTTAGCGCGATTTTCGTGGTTGTTACGGTATAAGCAAGCTGATTCCAATATTCAAAACAGTGAAGATTTATCGAGCAAAACGGCCTATGGGCAAGCAGGTTATGCGTTTACGCGCAAAATTATTTTATCCTTGCGCCTTGGGTACGAAGAAAATCCTAATCTACAGCGCGGGAATAGCCTCCAAGAAGGAACCACCAAAGAAGCAATCTTAACGTTAAGACCGACGCAACGTTTATCAATGATAAGTTCTTATGGGCGGCGTTCCTTTGGGGAGACTTATAATGTATCAGTGAGTTATCAAGCCCCTAGGACGATTTTTCAAGGATCTTTTGGCCGAGGACCTTTCGGTGACACCTATAATGCATCGGTAAATCGACAAGGCCGACGCAGTGAGGTGCGTTTGGTTTACGTAGAGTCGCAAACCAATCGAAGCTTTTTAGAGTTGGGGCAAGCTCAAATTGAAATACCTGGTGGCCAACAAAATACTTTTCCTGATATTGATAGCAGTCAAATACAAATTAATAATCAAGATGGCTCGTCATCCAGAACGGTCAATATTTTTTTCCCTGTAGTTAAAGATGAAACCTTTGTTCGCAAGCTTGGCCAACTATCAGGTACGTTGAAAGGTCGGCGGAACGAATTGTCAAGCAGTATATTCTATGAGCGGCGCGAGTTTTCTGAGTCTTCTGCCGACTCCAGCTATGGTGGCGATGTAAGTTGGCGTTTAGTGCTTAACACACGTTCAGACTTTGAGGTGACCACTAGCCGTCAACGTATTAATTTGTCACAAGAGAATCGACATGACAATGTATCGCAAATTTCTGCTCAATATAACCATCTGCTTGCTAGAGATATAAAAATATCATTTGACTATCGACATTTGCGCCGAAATGCCTCTGATGACAGTGCGGATCAGAAGGAAAATAGAGCCAGAGCAACCATTCGAGTGGATCTATAAGTAGGGTGGGTTTGCAAAGTTAAATATGGAGTTCACTTCGCCAAATAAAATTATTTGTATTGTAGGAGCCTATCAAAATTGCAGCGAGTTACCACAGCTTTTAATCGTGAAGTTGTGAGTTTGTCGGCCTACTAGTGGGTTGATACTGGGCGGCGTTATGATTAAATTATACGCGATTAATTGTTTGTGTAGCTAGTGATGCTATGACGCACTGGAAGCCAGTTCAGCGAGCCATGGAGTACAAGCAGTCGTTGAACGAATTGTCGATGTTTTAGACGCTACTTATGGAGTCAGCGGATGACTTTCAGGGTGTAAAATTAACTATCCTATCCGATAGAATCATTGAAGTAATTTATGTTTGGGATAAATAACGGTCTTATTTTATGAAGAACCAGCAGCCAATTAAAAATGCGATGACGGTGGATGTTGAAGATTATTTTCAAGTGTCCGCGTTTGAGCCTTATATCAACCGAGATCAATGGGACCGTTTGCCTCATCGTGTGCAAAACAATACCAATAAAATATTGGATATTTTTGCACAGCATAACGTACAGGCGACTTTTTTTGTGCTGGGTTGGGTTGCCGAGCGTTTTCCCGAGTTGCTAAAACGTATTGTTAACGAAGGACATGAATTGGCCAGTCATGGATTTTCGCATATTCGGGTCACACAGCAAACCCCAATCGAGTTTAAAGATGATGTTGTACGTACTAAGCAATTACTTGAGGATATTGCCGGTGTGCCAGTGAGAGGATATCGGGCTGCGAGTTATTCGATTACCAAAGACAATTTATGGGCATTAGAAGTACTCGATAAAGCAGGTTATGATTACAGTTCGAGTATTTATCCCATTAAGCATGATCTCTATGGCATTCCAGGTGCGCCACGCTTTCCTTATCATCCGGTAGCCGGTGTTCAATTACTTGAATTACCGATCACGACCTTGGAAATGTTTGGTCGTCGTATGCCATGTGGTGGCGGTGGTTTTTTTCGTTTGTACCCTTATATTTTTTCTCGCTGGGCATTAAAACAAGTTAACGATAAAGATAAGCAATCGGGAATGTTTTATTTTCACCCATGGGAAATTGATCCTGACCAACCTCGGCCGAGTGGTTTAAGTGCCAAAGCACGATTTCGGCACTATTTAAATTTACGTCGTATGGAACGTCGGCTAACGCGTTTGCTTGACGATTTTTCTTGGGGGCGTATGGATCATATATTTATGCCTACGGCAGACAGTATGTCTTCGGAGTGTTAGTGTTTCCTTTGTTATCTTTAGGTTAGCGCTGAATTCTTCTTCCACTTTATCATGATATATTCAAATGCAACTAAAACGACTGTCAGAAATTGATACTTCACGGTGGGATGCTTATGTTAAATCACATGAGCGCGGGACTTTTTTTCATTTGTCGGGTTGGCAGCGAATTATCGAACAGGTTTTTGGTCATCCAACCTATTATTATTTAGTCGAAGAGGCGGGTCATATACGTGGTCTATTGCCACTGGCTCATGTTAAGAGTTTTCTGTTTGGTAATGCATTGTCATCATTACCTTTTTGTGTCTATGGAGGGGTGTTGGCAGATTCCCGTGAAGCGGCGGATTTACTGGAAAAAGCGGCCATCGAGCAAGCAACGACATTAAATGTGGATCATCTTGAGCTGAAACATATTGTTGCGCAGCATGATGATTGGCCAGTAAAAGAGCTATACGTAACGTTTAGAAAAGAAATTGACCCAGATGTAGAGCAGAATTTAAAAAATATTCCACGCAAGCAACGTGCGATGGTTAGAAAAGGGATAAACGCTGGGCTTACTGCGGAGATTGATGACATCGTTGATCGTTTTTATGAGGCTTACGCGCAAAGTGTTCATGCATTGGGTACCCCTGTTTTTCCCAAGCGTTATTTCCAAGTGATCAAAGAGGTATTTGCCGAGCAATGTGACATTCTTACTATTACTAAGGATGGGCAGTTGGTGGCCAGCGTGATGAATTTTTATTTTAAGGATGAAGTGTTGCCATATTATGGGGGTGGAACACCTGCGGCGAGAGCCGTGAAAGGCAATGATTTTATGTATTGGGAATTAATGCGCCGTGCTTGTGAAAAAGGTATTAAGGTGTTTGATTATGGGAGAAGTAAGAAAGGAACAGGCGCGTATAGCTTTAAAAAAAATTGGGGTTTTGAGCCGACCCCTCTGCACTATGAATATTATTTGATTAATGCGCAGCAAATGCCTGATATTAATCCGATGAATCCGAAATACCAGTTTTTTATCAAGGCATGGAAAAAAATGCCTTTGTGGTCGACAAAAATGGTGGGTCCTCATCTTGTAAAGTATTTAGGTTAAATTTATCATTAAGTAAAGTGAATCACTGTGCCTTCTCTTCTTTATCTTTGCCACCGTATACCTTATCCACCCAATAAAGGCGATAAAATTCGTTCTTTTCATTGGCTCAAAGGTTTATCCGAATCCTTTGATATTTATCTTGCCGCTTTTGTGGATGATGAAGAAGATTGGCAATATGTGGAGAAACTCAAAGGCTATTGTGCAGATTGCCATATTGTTCAGCTTGATCCCGCGATGGCAAAAGTGAAAAGCCTTACCGGATTGATAAAAGGTCAGCCGCTGACATTGCCTTATTACTTTGATGTTAAATTGCAACAATGGGTTGAGCACGTTGTTAATGAACACGATATTAAAAATATCTTGGTATTTTCTTCTTCCATGGCACAGTACGTGGAAACTGTTAAATATTCCATGTGCAATCGTGTGATCGATTTTGTGGATATGGATTCCGATAAATGGTTGCAGTATGCCAATAGTAAGTCGTGGCCAATGAGTTGGGTATATCAGCGTGAAGCGAATCAATTATTGAAGTATGAGCAAATGATAGCGGGTGCGTTTGATCGTAGTCTGTTTGTGTCTGATGCGGAAATGAATCTATTTCAGAAAAAATGTGCGGGTATAGAGCGGCAGTTGGCGTATGTCAATAATGGGGTGGACACCGATTATTTTTCACCGCAACGACATTATGATAACCCATACGATAGCGGATTGTTTAATGTGGTTTTTACCGGAGCGATGGATTACTGGGCAAATGTTGATGCTGTTCGATGGTTTGTTGAAGAAGTTTTTCAACAACTGAAAGTGAGCATACCAAGTTTGCAATTTTATATTGTGGGTTCAAAACCGACCAAACAAGTGATGGAATTGCAAAAAATCAAAGATGTTTTCGTGACCGGTGCGGTGGATGATATTAGACCTTATATTTATCATGCGGCGTTAGCGGTAGCACCCATGAGAATTGCGCGTGGCATTCAAAATAAAGTGTTAGAAGCCATGGCAATGGCAAAATTGGTGATTACCTCACCACAAGGTTATGAAGGATTGGCTGCTGAAATAGAAAAGGAAATTATCGTTGCAAACCATGGCCATGAATGGATCGATATCATTAAACGATATGACCTATCATCGCTATCGAATAGTGTGGTGGGTGATCACGCCAGGATATGTGTTGTGAATAAATATAGTTGGCAAAATAGTGTCGAGAAATTAAAAAATTATTTTTAAGGAGATGGCTTGAGCTGTTATTGGTTCTGCCATTGTTGTTAAGCTGAATGGATGATAGGCAATTGTGTTGTGATTGAAAAGACTAGTACTCATAATATTCAAAATATGTACAGTGTATTGAATAGTTCACTGATTGCGTTGGCTGTGAGTTTAGTATGTCTTATTGCTGCATACTATTCTACGTTTTTCTCTATGGTTAGCATATGGGCTCGATCAGACACATTTGCTCATGGCTTTTTAATTTTCCCTATCAGTCTTTGGTTAATTTGGCGAAATCGAGCCTATATCTTTGAGGCGGAAGTCCGTCCGTCTTATTGGGGATTGCCAGCGTTATTGGTTTTAGGGTTTGTTTGGTTGTTGGCAAGTTATATTGGTGTTTTGGTTGTTCAGCAACTCTGTGTTGTTGCCATGATTCCGGTGTTGGTGTTTAGTATATTAGGATGGCCAATAACTAAACGAATGATGTTCCCATTATTTTTTTTAGTGTTTGCGGTACCGATGGGGGAAGAATTAGTCCCTTATCTCATTGCCTTCACCGCTGATTTTACGGTCGCGATGATAGAGACTGTGGGTATTCCAGTGTATCGCGAAGGTACTTTTTTTCAGTTACCGACGGGAAACTGGTCAGTCGTTACCGCTTGTAGTGGTGTGCGGTATCTCATTGCGTCACTGACCTTAGGGTGTCTTTATGCCTATTTGAATTATTCGTCACCGTCGAAAAGAGTTATATTTATTATCGTATCAGCGCTTGTGCCGATTGTTGCTAATGGGCTTCGCGCTTTCATGATTGTGATGATTGGGCATTACAGTGATATGAAATTGGCGACGGGTGTTGATCATTTGATATACGGTTGGTTGTTTTTTGGGGTAGTGATTGCCATTATGTTTTTCATTGGTTCGTTTTGGAGAGATCCGCCACAAGAGCATCATGTGATAGCGTCAGCTAAAGCGGCAGATGATAGTGATGTGCGTAAGCTATATTGGGTGGGCTTAGCGGTACTTGGGTTATTGATTATTTGGCCATTGAAAATTGTTAGCGATCAGGTGACAACACACATACCGAGCGTGCCAGAAATAAATAATCCCACGATCACTGATTGGCAATTGACTGACGAACTGTTGACGGACTGGAAGCCATCTTATGCGGGACTGGATCAAGAGTCTTTGCATACCTTTATGCGGGGTGATCGCCGTGTCCAATTATTTATCGGCTACTATACTGAGCAGCGGCAGGATGCTGAGTTGGTTAATTTTCATAATGTGATGGTGCACGAAGATGACCCGACATGGCGTATTGTGGCATCGCATGATATCACGGTGAATGTTGATGGTGTGGCGCACAGTTTTCCTAGTCAGATTATTACTTCAGCCAATCAGCAGTTACAAATAGTTTATTTTTATTATACGAATCAAAGTTTTGTTGCTGGCAAATTAGAAACGAAGTGGTTAGAAGCAAAATCCCGCTTATCGGGTAAATCAACCAGTGGCAGTATTATCGCGATAGCGACGGTGCTGCATAATGATCAAAAAATGAATGATGCAAGCTTGATTTCATTTGCGGAACAGTCTGCAAAACCAATTGCTAGTGTAATCAATGAACTGAATTGAACATAAATCGTGTGACAACAATGCATAGACGCCCATTAATTGCTCATATTGTGCATCGGTTTGATATTGGTGGTTTAGAAAATGGTGTGGTCAATCTGATCAATCACATGCCTGAACATAAATATCGGCATGTCATCATTTGTATGACAGATTATTCCGATTTCCATAAGCGAATTGAGAAAAATGGTATTGAAATTTATGCACTGCATAAAAAAGAGGGCAAAGATCCGCTTAATTATTTGCGTCTATGGCGCTTGCTTAGACGCTTAAAGCCAGACATCAGTCATACTCGAAACATTGCAACAATTGATGGTGCCGTCATTGCGATGTTAGCGGGCGTGAAGCATCGAGTGCATGGTGAGCATGGTAGAGATATCTATGACGTGGATGGCAGTAATGCGAGATATCAACGTTTAAGGCGCTTGTGCCAGCCTTTTATACATCGCTTTATTGCGTTATCAAAAGACCTTGAAGCTTGGCTGATTGAGCAGGTTGGTATCAAGCGCGACAAAGTGGTGCAGCTTTATAACGGAGTGGATACTGATAAATTTAGGCCGCATAAAACGGACATCAATGGGTTTCTCAATGAAACGTTTGTAAGTAATGATGAAGTGATTTTTGGTACAGTTGGACGTTTTGAGCCGATTAAAGATCAGCTCACTTTGTTGCGAGCATTTGCGGACTTGTTGGAAAAGTCACCGTTAGCGAAAGATCAAGCTCGGCTAGTGTTGGTGGGGGATGGTCAATTAAAACCGCAAATTGAGCAATTTATCAATAATCAGGGATTACAATCATTTGTTCGTTTAACAGGCAAAAGTAATGATGTTGCCCACTTACTACAAGCATTTGATGTCTTTGTATTGCCATCATTGGCAGAAGGCATTTCAAATACCATTCTAGAGGCGATGGCGTCGGGTCTGCCGGTGTTGGCCACCCATGTTGGTGGTAACGTCGAGTTAGTTGAGCCAGAAGTCACAGGGCAATTGGTGCCTCCGGCTAGGCCGGATATGATGGCTAAAAAAATGCTTGAATATCTTGAATTGCCTGAGTGTATTCACAAACAAGGGCTACTTGCCGTTAAAAAGGTGGAACAACGGTTTAGTATCCAGCAAATGGTTGAAAGATATATGTCTGTTTATGATGTATTATTAACTGGTAAGTCATAGTTTATGGGCTAAATCCTATTTCTCCTTGCAGAAAAACATTGAATTAAACCATCGGCGATTGACAGGTAAGAGGATAATAAAAAAATGTGTGGAATTGTAGGTATTGTCGATCTTAACGGTCCGAGTGAAATAGATCGAGACCTGCTGCATCGAATGAATGAAACACAATATCATCGTGGGCCTGATGCTGGTGGTCTTCATGTGGAACCGGGTGTGGGTTTCGGTCATCGACGTTTGTCGATCATTGATCTTGCCAGCGGCAAACAGCCGATGATGAATGAAAATGGCACGGTAGTGGTTACCTTTAATGGTGAGATATATAATTTTCCTGAACTGAGTGTTGAATTAAAAAAATGCGGTCACCAGTTCAAAACCCATAGCGATACAGAAGTTATTGTGCATGCTTGGGAAGAGTGGGGCGCATCCTGCGTTGATCGATTTCGAGGAATGTTTGCGTTTGCTGTTTGGGATAGAAATCAGAAAACATTATTTATTGCTAGGGATCGCTTAGGTAAAAAGCCACTGTATTACGCGCTATTAAACGATGGGAAATTTATTTTTTCGTCAGAGCTAAAAGCCTTGATGATCCATCCTCGATTTCAGCGAAAATTAGATGTTAGTGCCGTCGAAGATTATTTTGCGTTTGGTTATGTGCCAGAACCTAAAACGATTTTTCAATCCGTTTATAAGTTGCCTCCTGCACATACGCTGACTTTACGGCCAGGTGAGGGTTTAAAGGCGCCGCAGGAATATTGGGATCTGACATTTCAGCCATCGATGGTGCAAGATGAGGCGCAGGTCAAAGATGAGCTGATTTCACGTCTTAAAGAAGCGGTCAATATACGTTTGATGTCTGAAGTGCCTTTAGGAGCATTTCTTTCGGGTGGGGTCGACTCAAGTGCAATTGTGGCACTTATGGCGCAAATTAATCCGAATACCCCTGTGAATACCTGCTCCATTGGTTTTGGTGATCCGAAGTATAACGAAACTGAATTTGCCGGGATGATTGCTGATCGGTATCAAACAAATCATTTTTTAGAGCAAATTGATCCCAATGATTTTGATTTGATCGGCAAGTTAGCGGGTTTATACGATGAGCCTTATGCGGATAGCTCTGCCATGCCGACCTATCGTGTGTGTGAATTGGCGAAAAAACGTGTCACTGTGGCTTTATCTGGCGATGGTGGTGATGAGAACTTTGCGGGATATCGTCGATATCGATGGCATATGAACGAACAACAAGTACGAGGTTTGTTGCCATCCGGGTTACGGCGTGTATTATTTGGTTTTCTTGGGCATGCCTACCCCAAGCTGGATTGGGCGCCTCGAGTATTTCGTGCAAAAAGTACCTTTCAAGCACTGGCTCGCAACAATTATGAAGCGTATATGCACAGCGTGGCTTTTGTTAATAATGAGCAACGGAAAAAACTTTTTACGGCATCATTCAGGAAAGACTTGCAAGATTATCATGCCATCGAAGTGTTCAAGAAACACATTAATAAAGCGCCGACGGATGATGATTTATCCATGATTCAATATCTTGATTTTAAGACGTACTTACCCGGAGATATTCTAACCAAGGTCGATCGGGCGAGTATGGCACATGGGTTAGAAGTGCGAGTTCCTCTGCTGGATCACCAATTTGTTGAATGGGTGTCAGGCTTGTCTGCGTCTTTGAAATTAAAAGGCCAGGAAGGTAAATATATTTTGAAAAAGGCGCTGGAACCGTTGGTGCCTAATGATGTGTTATACCGTCCAAAGATGGGTTTTGGTGTACCGCTTCCCGCTTGGTTTCGTGGGCCGTTAAAAGATCGAGTTCGTGAATCTTTAATAAATGGTACATTAACCCAAACAGATATTTTTAATGCGCGTTATGTAAAGCGTTTGGTTGATGAGCATCAATCTGGAGTGGGTGAACATAGCACCGCGATTTGGTCATTATTGATGTTTGAGGCCTTTTTACAGAATAATGAAATTTAGTTCGTAGCAGCCGACGTTGGATGGACCGCCTATCAGTTGATCTCGTTTGATTCCATAGGGATTTTTCTTCAATCGGGGATACAGCCGATATTGATGTTTTTCAGGAGAAATCCTATGAAATTAATAAGTTTTCGCGACTCTTAAACGCCGGGTTGTCTCATGTTGGCAACAAAAAAGAAAAATAAAGTGAAATTATTAACCTTTACTACACTGTATCCAAATTCAGTGATGCCTCGACATGCTGTCTTTGTCGAAAATAGACTTCAGCATTTATTAGCCTCGCAAGATGTGGAAAGCACTGTTATCGCGCCAGTTCCTTGGTTCCCATTTAAAAACCGTTGTTTTGGAAAATATGCGAACTATGCGGCAGTGCCCAGAGAAGAGATCAGAAATGGCGTGAGAGTACTTCACCCACGTTATTTTTTAATTCCCAAGATGAGTATGTTTGCTGCGCCCTTTTTAATGGCATGGGCGGCTCGCTCGGCAGTGAAGCAGTTGCAAAAAGAAGGTTATCAGTTTGATCTTGTCGATGCGCATTATTTTTATCCCGATGGCGTCGCAGCAGTGATGCTTGGGCGACGACTGGGTAAACCGGTGGTGGTTACCTCAAGAGGTTCGGATATCAATATATTGCCGAATTATTTAATGCCGCGTTTGCTGATCAAGTGGGCTTTTTCTAAAGCGCAAGCTGTTATTACCGTGAGTCAGGCATTAAAAGATCGTTTGTTGGCGCTGGGAGCGGCCCCTGAACGTGTGATGGTTTTGCGAAATGGAGTCGATTTACAGTTATTTAAGCCTGCAGAAGACCGAGTTAAGTTGCGTGATGAATTAAATATTAAAGAATTCACTCTAATTGTCGTTGGAAGGTTAGAAGCATTGAAAGGCTTTGATTTGGTGATCCAAGTCTTGCCTCGTATTCCCCAGTTACAATTGATTATTGCGGGGGATGGTAGCGAGCAGGCTTCTCTTCGGAAATTAGCGCAGGATCTGGAGGTTGTGGAACGAGTCAGATTTTTGGGCTCGGTGCCTGCGGAACAATTGAAACGCTATTATGCGGTGAGTGATGCGCTTGTGTTAGCTTCGAGTCACGAAGGTTGGCCAAATGTGCTATTGGAAGCAATGGCATGTGGCACACCGGTTGTCTCGACCGAGGTGGGGGGGACGCCTGAGATTGTGACGGCACCGGAAGCGGGTATATTGGTGAAAGAACGGACTACCGAGTGTCTTTTTAATGGAATCACTCAGCTGATGAATGATTATCCGGATCGGCAAGCGACACGTCGTTTTGCTGAAAAGTTTAGTTGGGATGAAACTTCGGTTGGTCAATTTGATTTGTTCAAACGATTAATAGAAAAACGCAAAAAATGAAAATTTTGTATCATCATCGAATTGCTTCAAAAGATGGTCAGTACGTTCATGTTGAAGAAATGATCAAGGCCTTTAATAAGCTTGGTCATGAGATTGTTATTGTTGCACCAGCATTGACGGGGCAGCAAGAATTTGGTTCGGATGGCGGACTGGTGGCCACCTTAAAGCGAGTGATGCCGGGTGCTATTTATGAGCTTATGGAGTTTTCTTATTCTTTTGTTGCCTATGCGAAATTGGCCAAGGCAATCCGAAAGCATAAACCTGATGTGATATATGAGCGCTACAATTTGTTTTTGCTGGCTGGCATTTGGGCTAAGAAGACATTTAAATTACCGATGTTGTTGGAAGTGAATGCGCCATTGTATGAAGAACGAAGTAAATATAATGGTATTTCGCTAAAAACATTCGCTCATTGGGCAGAAGCGTATGCTTGGCGAAATGCCAGTGGTGTGTTACCTGTGACCCAGGTTTTAGCGAATAAAGTTATAGCTGAAAATGTTTTGCCAGAGCATATCACTGTGGTGCCTAATGGCATTGATTTGGATAAATTCGGTGATGTGCCTGATTTGGAAATGGCCAAGCAGAAGCTGGGATTTTCCGATCGTTTAGTGTTGGGTTTTACTGGGTTTGTTCGTGACTGGCATGGCTTAGATAAAGTCGTCGATATTGTTGCACACACTAATGATCGAAAACGTCAATTACTTATTGTGGGTGATGGGCCAGCGCGTGCCAGCATTGAGCAGCGGGCAAAAGAGCTAGGTGTTGAGGACCAGGTAACGATAACGGGCATTGTCGGGCGAGATAAAGTGGCGGAATATGTGTCGGCTTTTGATGTGGCGCTGCAACCTGATGTGGTCGATTATGCTTCACCTTTGAAAATGTTTGAATACCTAGCATTGGGACGCGCTATTGTGGCACCTGATAAAGCCAATATCCGTGAAATTCTGGTTCACGAACAGAATGCGTTGTTGTTTGATGTGAGTAAACCCGCCGCTTTTTTTACTGAGTTGGAGCGGCTTTGTAATGATGGGGCGCTCAGGCAAAAAATTTCAGATAATGCTAAATTGGCGATTGCTCAGCAAGCCCTGACATGGGATCATAACGCCCAAAAAGTCTCGGCTAAATTTCGGGAATTACTGGGGAATCAATGATGGGGGTGTTTTTTGTGTCACATATTTTTTTGAAGAAATATTGTCTGTTGTTGAGGTTAAATGCATTGTTCTTTATTAGAAAGTATCAATCATCAATGGCAAATGCCTTATTCTCACGGCAAATGATGTGATTAGACAAAGTTTATTACTTTCGTTTCTTGGGCAATATATCGTCTTAATTATTAATTTCATCTCAACAATCATCTTAGCAAGAATACTCACGCCCTCTGATATTGGTATTTTTTCTGTTGCTATTTTCTTTGTTGCACTGGCCCATATATTAAGGGATTTCGGCGTTGGGCAATATTTAATCCAAGAAAAAGATCTAACGAGAGATAGAATACGCTCTGCTTTTACGGTAACGCTTTCTTTTGCCTGGTTTATGGCAATATTACTCTATTTTGCCTCAGCATTAATCGGCGACTTTTATAAAGAGCCAGGGATTACTGAAGTGCTTGAGGTCTTGTCACTTAATTTCCTGTTCATACCCTTTGGTTCAATCACTAAATCTTATCTCACGCGTGAGATGAATTTTTCTGCTCTGTTACGAATCGATGTTTCGTCATCGTTAGTTCAAGCGGTGGTTGGTGTGTCAGCGGCGTTGTTAGGCGAAGGTTATATGTCGTTGGCATGGTCATCGTTAGCGGGAATCTTATGGATTGTGTTTATTACTCAATTTTATCGACCTAAAGAGCTGTCATTGTTACCTGGGACAAAAGAATTAAAACGTGTTTTATCCTTTGGTTCTATGGCAGGGGCTACAGGTATATTGAGCACCATCACTAATGGCGCTCCTGCATTAATTACTGGCCGATTGCTTGATATGAATGCGGTAGGATTGTTTAGCCGAGGGCAGTCAATGGTCAGTTTATTTCATATGCTTGTTATGCAAGGCTTGCATCCAGTGATAATGCCTTATTTTTCAAAAGAACATCGGGCGGGTGAAAATTTAAAAAGTTCTTACCTGCATGTGCTGGCTTGTTTGACTGTGGTTGCATGGCCGTTTTTTGTCTTTGTTGCATTGATGGCTTTCCCTATTGTTACTTTGCTATATGGCGACCAATGGCATGATTCCGTGCCGGTTGTGCAGGCGCTATGTATTTATATGTTTTTCCAAATATCAACGGCGATAACGGATCAGGTTTTTACTGCCATTGGGCAAGTAAAAAGCGCATTACGTTTGCAGTTAGTCCAGCTTCCACTCTCTGTTATCATTATTCTAGTCGCCTCCCAGTTTGGGATTGTTGCGATTGCACAAGGTTTGATCGTTGTTCCTATTGTTCGGTTTCTATTAGCACAGAGAGATATTGCAAAATATTTAAATATTTCATTGGCTGATTATTATGAATTAGCTATAAAGGGAATAGTGATAGCCGGTGCCTGCTCAGTGATTCCTTTGCTGATTAATAATGTCGAGAGTCTGGGCAATTTGCCTCCGTTGCTTGAAGTTATTATTGCGTTAGTTTTAACTGTTTTAATATGGATAGTTTTTGTATTTGTCATCAAACATCCGATAAAAAAGGAAATTGAGGGTATCGGTGAAAAACTGGGATTACAATTATTGAATCATCCATTCTTGAAGAAAGATTGATTGAAATAGTTTGCTATCTGTCAGCCATATCAGGACAATAATGACTTATAGCGCACCTGGTAAGTCATTTTTAAATCCATATTATTATACAGCTCTGCTAATCGGATACCATTGATAGGGTAGACCGTCAATTCAGTGTAAAAAATTAAGAATACAAATATGCGTGATTTACTTATTACTCTAATCGTTTTTGGTTTAATACCAATGATATTCATGAGACCGTACGTCGGGATATTGGCATGGTCATGGATGTCATATATGAGTCCGCATCGTCTCGCGTGGGGGTTTGCGTATAATATGCCATTTGCTGCCATTATTGGTGGAGTGACGATACTTTCGATTTTATTTTCCAAAGAAGAAAAGAAGTTTCCGGTGACGCCGGTGACAGTCGTATTATTGATCTTTATTGGCTGGATGTGCATAACAACGGTGTTTGCTTATGATCACAATTTAGCAATGCTTGATTTTAAGCGAACTATGAAAATTCAATTAATGACCATTTTTTTGCTATTGGTGATTACGGAAAAAGAACGCATCAATATGCTTGTTTGGACGATTGTTTTGTCACTGGGTTTTTTTGGACTTAAAGGAGGGGTATTTGCCATTGCAACAGGCGGGTCTTATCGTATATGGGGGCCAACGGGTAGTTTTATTGAGGATAATAATGCGTTAGCGCTGGCATTGATTATGACCGTACCTCTAATGCGTTATCTTTATTTGCATGCAGAGAAGAAATGGCAGAAATATGGGTTAGTTGTACTGATGTTATTAACAATTATTGCTGCGATTTCAACCTATTCTCGGGGGGCATTGGTGGCGATAGTCGCCATGGGTGTGGCATTGTGGTGGAAGGGACGGAAAAAATTATTATTTGGTATTGTCGGGTTGTTGGTAGCAGGCGCTGTTTTATTATTTATGCCAGCACAGTGGTTTGAGCGCATTCAAACAATACAAACCTATGACGAAGATGCTTCAGCTATGGGGCGAATCAATGCTTGGCGGTTTGCTATTAATCTGGCGATGGACGAGCCGTTAGGTGGGGGCTATGGTGCATACAACCGTATTTTATTTCAACAATATGCTCCGTTTCCTGATGATTTTCATGATGCACATAGTATTTATTTTGAGGTGCTTGGAGAGCACGGTTTTGTTGGGTTAGGCTTATTTTTATTGCTTGCTTTTTTGTCATTCCGTACAGCGGCTTGGATTATAAAAAATGCAGGTGGCCATACTGAATTAATTTGGGCTAGGGACTTGGCAGCGATGATCCAGGTGAGTTTGATTGGGTATGGGGTGGGAGGTGCGTTTTTAGGGCTGGCTTACTGGGACTTGCCATATACGCTAATGGCTATCTTAGTGCTCGTTAAAGTGATGATTGAAAATCATTTATCTAACCCAAAGAGTGAAGAAAATTTGAAAACAATCGATAAATCATCGAGGTTTGCTAAATGATGAAGTTTGCGATAGCTTGATAAAAGTGTATCGTCTTAATAGAAAAAGGTTTTGGTTGTTGTTTTGATGGAAAATTTTTCAGTGTTTCATAATGCGTGCGTTCATGTGATGAAGTCACCGTTGAGTTTAGCCACATCAGAGAATCGATTGGCTATTCTAACGTTTCATCGGGTATTGATAGAGCAAGACAAGATTATATCGGATCATATTGATGAAGCAGTATTCAGTTGGCAAATGAGCCTTATCGCAAAGCATTTTAATGTTATGCGGTTGACAGAGGCGGTTGAAAGACTAAAGACAAACAGTTTGCCAACGAGGGCGTTGTGTATCACGTTTGATGATGGTTATGCAGACAACTATAGCGTTGCATTGCCTATTTTGAAAAAAATGAATCTTTGCGCGACCTTTTTTATAGCGACAGGTTTTCTTAATGGCGGTCGCATGTGGAATGACACGTTGATTGAGGCGGTGCGTCGAGTCAAAGGTGATAGTTTAGATATGCGCCAGCTTGGCTTGGATGTGTATGATACCACTACGGATCAGGCAAGAAGATGTACTATTTATCAGCTCATCAAAAAACTAAAATATTTTCAAATTGATCAACGTAATGACAAAATTGACGAAATTAAGGAATTTATTGGGGAAGCCCTACCGAACAACTTAATGATGAATGATGCGCAAGTTAAAGATTTGTATGATCAAGGCATGGATATTGGTGGACATACGGTGTGTCATCCAATTTTAAGTAGAATAAGCGATAAACAGGCTGAAGAAGAAATAATCACCAATAAACAGGTGTTGGAAGAAATTATCGGAGCGCCTCTGGCTTCTTTTGCCTACCCTAATGGGCAACCCGATGTGGACTTTAAATCGAGGGATATGGAGATTGTAAAGCAGGCGGGGTACAAACACGCAGTATCTACGGCGTCTGGCGTTGCCGGTAAGGCGGCAGATTTATATCAATTGCCACGGCTTGATATATGGGATCGACAACCGCTGAAGTATGCGCTTCGCTTATTAATGTCATATTCAAAGAAAACATATGAACAGATTAAATAGTTTGCCAGAGTCTTTGGTATGGCGTAATACGTTATTGCTCTTATTGGGAGAAATCAATGTCTGAAGTGGATGTGCAGCAAAAAGAGAAATATGATCATTCATCCAATAAGGAGTTCTATGATTATTATGCGGATCAGAGTGTCACGCAGGCAACTATTGAGCGCATGACCGCGATTCGCGATGCCGTGTTACGAACTCGGCAGCGTGAGGGGAGTGATCAAAATAATTTGAAAGTGGTCGATATTGGTTGCGGTGCAGGTACGCTCAGTATGCTGTGGGCAGAGGCGGGTCATGATGTGCAGGGACTGGACGTTAATGAACCGTTAATTCAGCTTGCACAAGAAAGAGCGACAGCTAGGAACTTGAAGGTGAGTTTTAGTGTTGGCTCAGCCACTCATCTGCCATGGGATGATGCATCCGTTGATGTATGTACCGTGCCTGAACTGTTAGAACATGTCGTAGACTGGGAGCAGTGCCTAAATGAGTTTTGCCGTATTTTAAAGCCGGGAGGCATTTTATATTTAAGTACTAGCAATAAATTATGTCCTAAACAGCAAGAGTTTACCTTACCTTTATACAGTTGGTATCCTGGGCCTATCAAAAGATACTGCGAAAAATTGGCTATCACATCACATCCGCAAATTGCCAATTATGCAAAATATCCTGCAGTGCACTGGTTTACCTTTTTTCAATTGAAAAAAGTCTTGAGGACGAAGGGGTTACATGCTTTGGACCGTTTCGACATAATGGATATGACGGATAAACCTTTTGTAGTAAAAGTTGTGCGTGGGATTGTTGTTAAGGTATTGCCAGTGAGGTGGTTGGCGCATGTGGCGACACCTTATACTGTTGTCGTCGCAGTAAAGGATGCGTAGTTTTTGATCTCCCTGCTGTTTAGCTCTTATCAAATAACAGGGAGATAGTATGAGCTTATATATTCAATTTCCTTGATTGCAGCCATTGTTCCAGGGTTGCAAGTACCCAGACCATGGTGCCGTAGTAAGAGGCGTGATCGTTTTTATGGCTTTTAATTAAGTCATCTAGGAATGTTTGTTTAATAAAATGACGGGTTTTAAGGGACTCAAGACTGCTATAGATTAAGTCTTGTAGTTGAGGGGACTGCTTAAGCCATTCGCCAAAGGGTAGGCCAAAACCATGCTTGGTTTTCTGAATGATTTCTGTTGGCAGAAAATCATTTAAAGCGGCTTTGTAAAAATGGCGTAGGTCTTGTCCTTTTAATTTCGTGGCAGAGGGCACTTTTGTTGAAAATTCCACTAACGCGTCATGCATCATGGGGTAACGTACTTCGACGCCGCCGAGTTCACACATTTTATTGACTTTGCGTAAATCGTTATCAGCCAGAGTAAACTTCCAATCTAAGAAAAGCATTCTGTTAACCAGAGAATCATGTGGTATTTGCTCATAAGTGTGGCTGAGCAGTTTGACTGGATAGTTAATGTCAATTGCCGCAAGAAAGTCTTTTTCAAAAACAAGATTTAAATCGATCCGGTTTAAAAAATTGTATGATTGCATGCGATTTGGCATGGGCATGCGAGCTTGCTCAATATAACTTCTTATTTTGCGTGTCGGTGGTGTCATCTTACTAAAAGGTAAGCCGATGAACATAGGCTCAACGATAAGGTGACGCAATAGCGCGGGTAATTTATCGTAAATGGAGAAAATTTTTTGCTTGGCATAACGTTCATTGCCGGCGAAAAATTCATCGCCACCATCGCCAGCAAACATCACTTTCGTGCCATGTTGAGCAGCCAATCTGGCGCAAAATAAGGTAGGTATGGCCGATGAATTACCGAAGGGTTCATCGTAAGATTGGGCAATTAATGGCATGGCCTCCAGTACATCATTCGGTGTGACGTAGTATTCGCGTTGTTGTGTGCCAAAGTGATTGGCTGCTATATGTGCAAACGAAACTTCGTCATAACCTGCTTCATCAAAGCCAATGGTATAGGTGGGCACCGGTTCATCGCTAACTTTTGCTAAAAAACCAGCCACTGTCGAGCTATCGAGTCCACCACTTAAAAAGGCGCCAGTGGTATTGTCGGGTTTACAATGTTTTATTGCATTTTCTAGTTGAGATTTGAGTTCAGTCTTGAGTTCGTTGATCGGTGTGCTGCTATGCTCTTCGAAGGTAGGCAGCCAGTAATAACCAAGTTGGGTTTTGCCATTTTGTAACCGTAAATATTGGGCAGGTTCTAATTTTTGAATTTTCTGATAGATGGTGTCAGGACTGGGTATTACATGAAAATAGAGATAGTTAAACAGTGATTGCTGATTAATCTCGCTGCTGATGCTGGGATGGCGTAGTAGGCTATCGTTATCGCTCGCAAATACAATGCTTTGCTGACTTTTGAAAAAATTGAGTGGTTGAACACCAAAGCGATCTATCGCGATAAGTGCACTTTGCTTTTCGATATCCAAGATGGCAAGAGAAAAAGTGCCAAACAGCTTTTCAAATAATTTGATGTCATGAGCATGATACGCTTGTGTTAATGCGGCTGCATGGCCTTGTTCACTGGCTAGTTTAGCTAAGCGGCTATCTGTCCAATAAGGTTCACCAATAATGGCAACGTGAAAGTTTTTTGATTTTAAATAGGAGCCTGGGGTTGGGTGATGACATTTGGTATACAGTGCTGATTTTATGTCACTAGCACCGGTTTGGGTGCCGTGGAAGGCGTAATTGCTTAACATTTCGTCGGTGATGTTTGTTGAAGTTTCGGATGGCATTTCCACCCCTATCCAACCGCATAGTTTTTTCATTGTATATTTTAATCAATCGTTGCAGAAATTTATAGTTGAAAGATAATACGCCATTCGTTAGTACATAAATAGTTTCATGGCCAAATTAATTAGGTCAGCTTTTTGTTACACTGAATATTGAAACACATTTGATTAAAAATTTTTATATTTGATTTTTCTAGACGCAATAAAATTTGGGGTGCGGGTAATGTCCTGATGGTTACGTATGGCTATCTATTTGCAGGCAAAAAACATTCCGCACTGTTATCGCTTTGGAGTGTGGTGTATTTTACTTCCAAGGACATTTGGTTAGTTGAATCACTATGCTATTTTGAGGATATTGTGCGGCAAGGGTCATGCAATGGTGTATGAAAATTATAAGCGATGGAGAGGTTGGTATATAATCTATTATTATGTTGTAGAGTACAGCTGTTATGGGTTTTTGGTTAAAAATAATACTTTTTAACTGGATAATAATGTATGAAAACTAATTTTTCAATTGTTAAACTGGATTGTGTTAGGGGTGCGTGTAATAAGCAATACACTAAATGAGTGCGAGACCAGACATATACTGCGTGTAAAAGCTGGCTTTACATCGAGTCAATGGCGTATGTTTTAGCACTGTATTATATATTAAAGCAGTGCCTAGGTGCGACGGTAGTATATCCTAATACTAAGTATCACCGCATAGTTTAGCTTGTGAAGCATAGTTAGCAGTTTGAATTTAGATCGATTTTTGAAAAGTGTATGATTTTAATGATGAAAATAGATAAGCTCCTTTGGTTGGTATTATTTTTTGGCTCGGTAAGCCAGGCAGTGTTTGCTAGCCTTCCAGATTATTGCGGTAAGTTAGAAAATGCTTACGGACCCTATGATTATACGAATCCGGACCATCGTGCCAATATGCTTCCTAGAGTGGACGGTGCGCATTTTACACCACCCGTTGAACAACTACGCTATGGTAAATCAGGACCGGTGTGGGCTGATATTGATTATACGCTTAGAGCATTTCCAAACCATCATCGAGCGCTATTTGCCATGATGCGCTACCAGGTAAAGCTTGAGACCCCTGTGGAGCCTTACCGTGCAGGCCGGAACGTGTTACTCCCTATCGAATGTTACTTCTTACGAGCAATAGAATTTAAGCCATTTGATAGTACGGTACATATGTTGTTTGGAACCTATTTTTATAAAATAAATAAACCTAAAGAAGCAATAGAGCGGTATAAATTGGCGTTGAAATTGAAGCCTGACTATGCTGAAGCGCACTACAATTTAGGGCTTCTATTTTTTAATCTCAAGGATTATAGTGCGGCACGTGAGCAAGCTGACAAAGCTTATGGTTTGGGGTATCCATTAACCGGGCTCAAAAATAAATTGGCATCAATAGATAAGGCAACTAAACCTTAGGGCAGAAATGTGTTTATTAAGTGAGAAGTTGATCTTAAAAAACGTTAGATGGCCGTAAGACCAGGAAAAATGAGTGAATTAGATAAAAGTATTGATTTTATACGGCTTGCAAGCAAGTAAATTTATTGTTATTCAGCGGGAATACTTGACTTAAAATGTATATGCCTGCTTTTTTTAAACGTCAAATAATTTCCTAATCTGATAACACCAAAAGGAGCAAACGAGATTGAATAATAAATCAATCAATGTCGGGCAAGCGGTGTTTTATTATAACAACGATGTTATTTGGGAGTTAAATCATTGTCAGTAGACAACCACGATTTGATTGCACGATATTCAACCTATCCTAAACCTGCTATACCAGTGAGCCCAGTTTTATCATGGCGAAGTTTGGGTTCAGGTAAGACTAGCGTATCGTCTATTTTAAATGTTAAGAATATACGGCTAGCTACCAGTGGACGTTGTGCTATTGCGCTTGCACTAAAAGCTTTGGGTGTAAAAGATGGGGATAAAGTATTGTTGCCGGCCTATCATTGTACCAGCATGGTGGATCCGGTGGATTGGCTGGGGGCTAAATCTACTTTTTACCGGATTAAACCGGACACTAGTGTTGATTTCGATAGTATTGAGCAGTTAATTGATGAAAAAACTCGCGTCTTACTCATTACCCATTATTTTGGATTTCCACAGTCTAGCGCGAAAATACGTGCTTTTTGCGATGCGAATGGTTTGGCGTTAATCGAGGATTGTGCGCACGCATTCTTTGGGTCTAAAGATGAACGGCCTATCGGGGGATATGGGGATTTTGCGATTGCCAGTTCGATGAAATTTTTTCCAATTTATGATGGTGGAATATTGGCGTCGATGAATCATAGTCTTACTGATATTCCGACGACTTCGGCGGGTTTTTTATTTGAAGCAAAAACAGCCTTGAATGTCATTGAAAATGCCTTGGCCTATAATCGTTTGAAAGTGCTCAGACCGTTGATTACTTGGCCTCTTTGGTTAAAAGATAAAATTTGGAGTTTAATTAAATCACCTGGCGTTGATAAAAAAGCTTCGACTATTGGTCCAGCAGCCTCGGATGGGGGTTATGGTTTTGATCCGGACTGGGTAAGTAAAAGCATGTCTTTAGCGTCTGATTATGTGTTAAAGCATACCAATACTGCACGGTTAGTGGAGCAACGACGCGCCAATTACCTCGCGATGTATGAGGCATTGGCAGATGAGCCTGGAATTACGCCATTATATAATTGTTTACCTGAGACGGTCGTTCCGTATGTTTTACCGATGTTAGTTGATGAGCCTGAGGTGGTGTTTCATGAACTCAAGAGTTTAGGTGTCCCGGTTTTGCGATTTGGTGAATTTCTATGTGATGGCGTTGATGAAACAATCTGTCCAGTTAGCATGGATTTATCTCGGCGAGTATTTCAGTTTCCATGCCATCAAGAGTTAAATAGAGAGGAATTGGATTGGATGGTGAATACCATAAGAAACATTTTGAGAAATAAAAAAATAAAGGATTGATTGATTGATGCTTGAACTGAGCGGAACCAAGTGGCGTTTTTTCCCTGCGACGGCCTTTGAGGATATCTCACCAGCCTGGGACGAATTGAATAAAGAGCTGTATAACTCCCCACTACTTAATTCGCAATTTGTCTCTGCGTTGTTACGTCATTTTTCAACAGATAAAGAAGTGATTGGCATATTTTCAGAGGAAGGTGTGCCTTCTGCTATGGGTGTGTTTGTAAAAAAAAATCGGTTAATGTGGGAGACGTTTCAACCATCACAAGCGCCGATTGGCTTGTGGATGATGTCATCAAAAGTGGATTGTGGCGAGATACTGCGCAGTCTGTTATCTGGGCTAAGTGGTTTTTCATTGGGGGTGGGCTTGACCCAATTAGATCCACTGTACATAACACGACCAGATTCTCTGAATGGGTCTATGCAAGTGCTTGATTATATCGAAACCTCTAAAGTTACCGTGAATGCTAGTTTTGAAGACTACTGGCAGCAGCGAGGTAAAAATCTTAGACAAAATCTTAGGCGTCAAAGAAATCGTTTAGCGAGAGAAAATGTTGAGGTTAAACTCGATATTGTGACTCATGCCGATCAGATGAGGCAAGCTATCGCTGACTATGGAATGTTGGAGTGTGCTGGTTGGAAATCCGAGGGTGGGACAGCTATCCACCCTGATAATGTACAAGGGAAATTTTATCAGAGCGTATTGGAACATTTAGCTCCTCTAGGGCAGGCCTGTGTTTATAAATATTATTATGATGACCAGGTAGTGGCCGTTGACTTTTGTGTTTCCCAAGCTGGTACGATTGTGATATTAAAAACTACGTTTGATGAATCAATTAAAACGAGTTCGCCTGCGATGCTTATGCGAGAAGATGCATTTAAGCAAATTTTCGATCAGCAGCAATTTAAAAATATTGAGTTTTATGGTCGAGTCATGGACTGGCATACCAAGTGGACGAATGAGATGCGTAAGATGTACCATATAAGTTATTATCGTTGGCCTTTTATCGCTCGCATTAAGTCCTTTTAGCAATATAGCTTGCGATTGAAATTGGGCCTGCCAGCCAAGGAACAGACTTGCTTGCCAATCTTGGTAAATCTAGGATGGGTAGCGTAATAACGATATTCATCCTAACGTTGCAATGCACCTGCTTTCTTAAGTAGCCGCAAGGAATTTTCTATCGCGCCTTTATGGTTGACCAATAAGTCATGATTAAAATCTACTGTTTTCTGGTAAATGTGCTGATCACCGATCAGGCTTAGCCAATAATCGCAGAGTTCTTGTGCAGACGATATTTCTTTAACGACATTTTCATCTTTTAATAGGCGATAGACTGGGTATGAGGGGTAATCTTGATGCCAGCCTTGCGCGACAGCCACTGGTTTGTCATAAAATAAGGGCTCGAGAATGTTATGATCAACGCCAACAAAAGCCATATCACAGATCGAATAGAAGCCTTTTAATTCTCCAATTGTATCGATAACTAATACTTCAATATTGGTCATCGTTGGAGTGGCCATTTTGGTTTTAAAGCCATGAGATAAGCTCCTTTTCTGGATGAACTTTTGTAGTATGTTCATGCGCTCGGCAAATTCTGGGTGGCGAGGAACAATGATTAACAGAGCTTCAGGGATTTGTTTAGTTAGTTGCGCAAATGCGTCTAACACTAATTCTTGTTCTTTCAAATCGGATAAACAACCAGCGACTATGCAAGGGCGTTGGCTGTGCATGATTGATTTGAGCCAGTTTGGGCTTTTCTCATTTTCAATATGGGTTTTAGGGTTGGTCAGTGCGTCAAATTTCACATTACCGGTAATGTGAATGTTGGCTGGGTCGGCGCCTGCAGAAACCAATGCGTTTTTAACGTATTCATTTTGCACCATATACAGATCAATGAGTTGAATATAATGGAGGTCAAAGAAAGTTTTTTCAATGGAATCCATTCGGCAACGCGGTTTCAGTTGATAAAGCCAGCCGTTAACAGTAAATATCCAAGCGCCTTTTCGTTTTGCTTCATAGATTGCAGCAAACGGGAATCGGCAGGGTGCCTCTGAGAGACGGCAAGGTATTTCGGTGATTTGCAACCAGGTGGGTGGTAATTCGTTTGCCAGTTGATGCAATTGTGTGCTTGAGCCATCCAGCACCGCAATATGTGCATGAGGATAACGCTCATGATAAGGTTCGCGGTAGTGCATGTGGTCGGTAAGTAGAACAAGCTGTGGGTTGCCAAGGTTTGCTAATAATTGGTCGAGAAACGGTTTAATTAAATTGAGTTCACCAATGGTTGAAACAAATACCCATAGCTTTTCATGTTTGTCATTGGTGGGGGTGGCTTGTGCAGAAAATAGCCAATCTTTTTTTGGCAAAGTTTTTCGTTGAAAGATATGTTGGCGAAACTCCGCTAGGCCTTCTAAAAGACGAAAAAATCCCCATTTTATATGAATATTTAATCCTAATTTTTTATTAGTCTGCTTTTTGATGTGACGCGCAACCATGATTAACCTCTGGTTTATTGTTTTGTCCAAGTATTTGGGTTATTAAGAAAGCTAGAAAAGGTTCTATAAAGGCTTACTATACTTGCATTATTGTTATCTAAAGGTTTGACTAAACTTACCATAACTTGATATTGACAATTTATCACAGAGTTTAAGATTTTCGGTAATTTTAGATAGTTTTTTCAGTATCATTGGATATTAGGTAAGCATGATTGATGATGCCGCTGCCATAAATGGTTTTCTGGCTGAAGGCCGAGAAATTAACATTAGTATGGTTAGTGCTCGGCAGAATTTCATTTATTGGGTAAAATGCCGAGAAAATTAAAAACTGTGAGCAATGGAGTCAAATTTATACCTATGTCTATTTTGAAAGAAGTTAAAACAATTATAGCGGATGCTTTACAACTGGGTGAGCGAGCTGCTGATTTTGATGAAGATACCGCCTTATTGGGTAATATTCCTGAATTAGATTCGATGGCCGTGGTAACCGTTATTACTGGCTTAGAGGATTATTATGGATTTGTGGTGGAAGATGATGAGATTACTGGAGAAACATTTATGACGCTCGGTAGTCTTGTGCAATTTGTGGAAGAAAAGGTGAATGAGTGAGTGCGGTTAAAAAACCTTTTTTTTTAACCGGGTCATTTGGTGATATATTTTGCTCATTTATTATGCCAAGCGATAATAAGGCGGTTACCAGAGCGGTTGTTTTTTTTCCTCCTTTTGCTGAAGAGATGAACAAGTCGAGGCGAATGGTTACATTGCAGGCGGAGCGGTTGGCCAATTTGGGCTTAGCGTGCTTAATCGTTGATCTTTATGGCACTGGGGATAGTCAAGGGGATTTTGGGGAGGCGAGCTGGGAAATCTGGTTGGACAATATGCAAACCGCATTGCATTGGTTAGTTGCGCAAGGCATCACTCGGGTGACTTACTGGGGCTTGCGATTAGGTGCGTTATTGGCATTGCAGTCGGTAAATTCAACGACCCTGGCGGTAGAGAAAATTGTTTTATGGCAGCCGGTGTCACGGGGTGACACTGTCATGACTCAATTTCTTCGATTGCGTTTAGCCGCAGACTTGATGACGAATGGTCAGAAAATAACACCGAAGGATTTACGTGACACATTGACGGCGGGTCATGCTGTTGAAGTGGCTGGCTATACGCTGGCACCTGCATTAGTAACAGCCATTGACGGTTTAGATATAACGCCGTTAGCGCAACCTGGGATGCCTGATATTGAATGGATTGAGCTGTTGCCCAGTGAGCAGCGGCCCATGGGGGCAGTTAGCCGCAAAGTGATTGATTCATGGCAGCAATCGGGTATGAACGTACGGACCCATTGTGTCATCGGTGAGTCTTTTTGGGTGACACCTGAAATTACTACCGTGCCAAATTTATTAACCATAACTTCAGATCTTATCGCGTGACAAAGTGCATGAATAATCAAGAACGCGCACTCTCTTTTTTTTGTGGTAGCGAACAACTTATTGGCATATTGCATTCGCCTGAACAAGTTTGTGGTACCGGCCTATTAATCGTGGTGGGTGGTCCACAGTATCGGGTTGGTAGTCATCGGCAATTTGTTTTGCTAGCCCGTTTTTTGGCAGAGCACGGTATCCCGGTGTTTCGTTTTGATTACCGGGCCATGGGGGACAGTGATGGTGAGGCTGTTGACTTTGAAAATGTCAATCAAGATATTGCTGCGGCGATGGATTGTTTTTTAAAGGAAATGCCTGGACTTGAAAAACTTGTTATTTGGGGGTTGTGTGATGCGGCTTCGGCGGCGTTATTTTACGGCTACCAAGATGCCAGAGTGAGTGGTTTGATTCTGCTAAACCCTTGGGTGCGTACCGACGTCAGTATAGCGAAAACCTATTTGAAAAGTTATTATAGACAACGGTTGTTCAGTGCCGAGTTTTGGAAAAAAATTTTTGTCGGAAAACTCAATGTACGCCAATCGATTGATTCCTTAGTGCAACTGATAAAAAAGAGTCGAAGTACAGAAAAATCAACAGCCAATAAAACAACGGCTGGCATCGATAAAAATATGTCACTGCCAGATAGAATGGCTTGTGGACTCCGCTTGTTCGAAAAACCAGTATTCATTATTTTAAGTGGCAACAATGATTATGTGGCTGATGAATTTAGACATCTTATTGGTGAATCTGAGCAGTGGCAAGCGCTAATGTCACGACATGATATTGAGAAAAAAGAATTTCCTGAGGCGAACCATACGTTTTCAAAACGTGAATGGCGTAATCAGGTGGAACAATGGACCCTGCAGTGGGTTAAATCGCTTTAACAGTATCAAAGACTGGGAGACATCATGAAATTATGTGGATTTGAGGTCGGTTTGAATCAGCCCTTTTTTTTAATTGCGGGAACTTGTGTTATCGAGAGCGAGCAAATGGCGATAGATACCGCTGGCGCGTTAAAGGAAATGACCGGGCAGCTTGGTATTCCATTTATTTACAAATCCTCATTTGATAAAGCAAACCGATCATCTGCGTCGAGTTTTCGTGGGCCAGGATTAGCCGAAGGTTTACGTATCTTGGATAAAGTGAAACACCAAATCGGTGTGCCGATTTTGACCGATGTGCATGAGGATACCCCGCTTGATGAAGTGAGTGAGGTTGTTGATGTACTGCAGACACCGGCTTTTCTTTGTCGCCAAACCAACTTTATTCAGCGGGTTGCGGCGACAGGTAAGCCAGTGAACCTGAAAAAAGGGCAGTTTTTAGCACCTTGGGATATGAAGCACGTGGTTGATAAAGCGCGTGTGACAGGTAATGAAAATATTATGGTATGTGAGCGAGGGGTATCGTTCGGTTATAACAATTTAGTTTCTGATATGCGCTCATTGGTGGTCATGAGGGAGACTCAGGCACCTGTGGTATTTGATGCGACCCATTCGGTACAATTGCCCGGTGGTCAGGGCAGTCAGTCGGGAGGACAGCGGGAAATGGTGCCGGCATTAGCGAGAGCCGCGATGGCGGTCGGCGTCGCGGGTTTATTTATGGAAACACATCCAGACCCAGATAATGCCATGAGTGATGGTCCCAACTCCTGGCCATTGCATAAGATGGAAGCTTTGCTCAAGGTATTGGTGAAAATTGACCAAGCTTGTAAAGAGGCCGGTTATATTGAAAATACCTTGACATGATGAATCACTCTAAAGAAAGTATTCAAGAAAAAGCATTAAAAATAAAATTGGTGATTTTTGATGTTGATGGGGTATTAACCGATGGTACCTTAAGTTATAGTGCAGAAGGTGAGTCGATTAAACATTTTAATGTGAAAGACGGGTTGGGTATTAAGCTGCTGATGAGTCACGGTATTGATGTGGCGGTCATTAGCGCTCGGCAATCTTTGCCTTTACAGCGCCGTATGGACGATCTTGGCATTCAATATTTTTTCTCTGGAGTACATAATAAATTACATGCCTTTGATCAATTAATCCAGCAGCTGAATATTAAAGCAGAAGAAGTGGCTTATGTCGGTGATGATGTGATTGATGTCCCGGTCATGAAACGGGTTGGTTTGAGTTGTACGGTGCAAGATGGATATGCCTTAGTAAAGGAAGCGGCAGATTGGGTAACCGAATCTGCCGGCGGGGCTGGGGCCGCTAGGGAAGTGGCCGATCTTATCTTATCAAGTAAAATGGCATTGCGTGATGCCTATCATTTTTTGCTAAACCCCGATCAAGATAAACGCGACAATCCTTCGGAAGCCTCTGGTTAGAAGAGCGCTTTTAACGTGTCTATGAAGGTGTCATTTTAGGCGGTCCATAATTCACCATGCGCATGGAGCAGAGGGTGATGAGTTCTGAGGGTATTTATATGGATAAGAAAAATAATAAGTTTGCACTCGATATTATTCGTGATGTCTTACAGAAAGAAGCCAATGCGGTTTTACATATTGTCGGAACGATTGATCAGGCGTACCTTGATGCATTAGCACTTATTATGGATAGTGATGGCAAGGTGGTGTTAACCGGGATGGGCAAGTCGGGTTTAGTGGCGCGTAAAATTGCGGCAACTATGAGCAGTACCGGCACCTTAGCGGTTTTTATGCATCCAGCGGAAGCGGCACATGGTGATCTTGGCATTGTGCAAAAAGATGACGTGGTCATTGCCTTAGGTAAAAGTGGCGAGAGCAACGAATTAAATGAAGTATTGCCTGTCATTAAAAAGCTTGGTGCCAAAATCATTGCCATTACTGCAAATTCTCAGTCAACACTGGCTAAGTATGCGGATGCAGTGCTCGATGGTGGTGTAGCGGAAGAGGCCTGTCCTTATGATTTAGCACCGACAACCTCAACCACGGTGAGCATGGCCATTGGTGATGCGTTAGCTATTGCGCTCATGAAACTCAATGATTTTCAGCCCAATGATTTTGCGCTTTATCATCCTGGAGGGCGTTTGGGGCGCCGTTTGTTATTGCAAGTTCGAGATGTCATGGTAGCGATAGATCAATGCCCAGTGCTAAAACCAAGTGAATCTACGGTCAAAGATTTAATTGTGGCATTGAGTCAATATGGCTTAGGCATTGTCTTATTTAGTGAAGGTGGTGGTGGCCTGGATGGCATTTTGACGGATGGTGATGTGCGGCGTTTATTGGATGCTCACGGACCGGATATTTTCTCTCTCTCTATTAGTGATGTATTGATTCGAGCGCCGACTGTGGTTAGCCAGGAGGCAATGGCGGTGCAAGCCTTAAAAGTTATGGAGGAAAGGGATTCACCGCTTAACGTTTTACCTGTTGTGGATGATGGACGTTGTCATGGTATTATTCGTCTTCATGAATTATTACAAGTCGTTTAGGGGAGCTGTATCATATGAGGATCGAAGGGATTCGGGGGTGGTTAATATTATTGGCGATGATTGCCAATTTTTTATTTATCACGTCATGTAGTTTAAGTGAACCACATATAATAATAGAGAAAGTACGCGTTAGTGAATCGGAGTTACAGGCGAATATCGTTGTGTCGCTGTCACGTGCTGCGAAACAACAAGCCACCGTGCATTATGAAACGGTAGAGATTTCTGCCGATCAACAGCAGGATTTTGTCACACAATCGGGAGACATTGTTTTTCTTCCCGGTGAAACAACAAAAAATATCACTATTTCCATCATAAAAGATAGTGTGGTTGAAGGGGAAGAACAGTTTGCGATTAAGTTCAGTCAACCATTAAATATTACCTTCCGCACTAAGCAAGGTGTCATTGAGAATTTGATTATGGTCTCAGTGATCGATGATACGCCATTGCCTGAGATTAATTTTAACACCAGCGAGTTAGTCATTGACGAAGCGAATAAAATCGTCAATGTGATGGCGTCTCTAAACGCACCGAGTCCTGTCCCAGTTATTGTTGCCGTAAAATTTCGTGGCAGTGCGTTGCCTGATGAAGATTTTTCCTTGGTATCGAGCGGGCGTTTGGTTTTTTCTCCGGGAGAGAAAACGGCAAGCATTAATGTCGCGATTCGTGATGATCTTGACGCGGAATGTGATGAATTTTTAGATTTTCAAATGCATACGGCTTCAAATGTGACATTGGGAGAAAGCACAATACTGAGGATGCAGATCATTGATAATGATGTGGCAGGTAAAGATATCCGAGTGGGTAATAGCGAGTCATTAAAGCGGCCTAGTGATGCAGCGCAACGAGCGAATGACGGCGATCGGGTGGTGATTGCAGCGGGTGATTATTCGGGAGATGTGGCGGTTTGGAAACAGAAGCATTTGCTAATTTGCGGTGCACCAGAAGGCGTGGTGTTGCACGCCAACGGGCAATCTGCACAAGATAAAGCCATTTGGGTGATTCAAGGCAAACACGTTGAAGTACAGAACATCACGTTTAAAGATGCGAAGGTGCTGCATAAAAATGGCGCAGGGATTCGTGCAGACGGCGAGTTATTAAAAGTGAGTAATTGTACTTTCGAAAACAACGAAAGCGGTATTTTGTCCAGAAATGCAGAAAAGGCGACGATCAGCGTGGCGTTTTCCCAATTTAATAACAACGGGGTGAGTAATGGTCGAGTGCATAATATTTATATAGGGCAAATCGCACATTTTTATTTGTTGTATAGTGTATTGCATGGCGCGGTGGTAGGCCATAATGTGAAAACTCGTGCTCGTATTAATCAACTTTTTTATAATAGAATATTTGATGGTCAAGCAGGGCGTGCTAGTTATCAAGTGGACATATCAGGTGGCGGCGAAGCGACGCTCATTGGCAACATTATACAGCAGTCCGCTGACGCAGAAAATTCATCAATGATTGCTTTTGGTATGGAAGGCTTAAGCGCTGACAAAAACCGTTTGTATTTGGCCAATAATACAGTTGTCAATGATCGCAGTAGCGGAGTATTTATTCGAGCTAAGCCAGGCATACAGTTAGTTGGCGAAAATAATTTATTTGTAGGGAATGGTGAGTTTGCGGCGACATGGTCTGCTCAAAAAGCCAATATTAGTGTGACTAACAAAGCTGAATTTGTTGACTATGGCAATTTACATTTTGGTCTGCAGGCGGATTCTCAAGCCATTGATACCGGTCGCTCTGTATCAAAAGAGGAAGTGGTAAATGCCGGGCCTAAATATGAAATTACTGATGATGGCTTTTTAATAAAGCGATTTGTCAAAAATCAAATGGATGCAGGGGCTCATGAATATTTTTAGGAGGTTTGGGTAAGGCGACCTAGCAGGCTCGCCAATGCTTCGGTTCGGTACTGGCGTGACAACTGTGTTATCGGTGCGAGGTCAGTCTGATGGAACGTCTGGCTTTGTATATCACCAATGAGTTGAGTGAGTTGTTCCTCGATTTCATTACCACTCGTTAAATCTGCGATATAACAATGATCAAATGGGCGTAGTAAATTCGCAGTATCTCCTTGATGGTCTGTCAGTGCCAGAATTGGTTTATTGGCGCGAAGGTATTCATAGGCTTTGGCCGGAATTTGATGGTTGCAGTTGTTGGCTTGTAAGATAATCAAGCCATGGGCATTGAGTATTTCATGAATAGCATCTTCATGAGATATTGAGGGCTTTAATTCAACGATATCGCCTAAGTTCAGTTTTTTAATATATTCGTTTAAATAATGCTGTGGATCGATACCACGGAATATAATTTTTATTTGATTTTTGTTGATGCGATGGGATGCTTTTAGTTGAGCAAGCGTTTGCAAAAAAACATTTGGATTTCTTTCGATGGGATAAACATGACCACTATGCAATAAGACAATAGGTGGCTCAGATGGAATTGATTTTTCAAACCAGGTGTCCGTTTGTGCTGGGAAGTGAGATTCTTCATAACCATTTTCGATGACTTGCCAATTTTTTTGGCAGATGTGGGGATAACGTTGCTGGTAGAGCTTGAAGGTACCTTCGGTGGTGAAAACGCAAGCTTGGCTAGTCTTAAATGTTTTATGTTCTATCCAGCGAAAACTGCATCGGGTGAGCGGGTCGTAAGGGTGAGTATCATCGGTCATCGGGTCTCGAAAATCCGCAATCCATGGGATTCCAGTGAGCTTATGTAGGGTGAGGGCGATGAGGTGGCTGGTGGCAATGGGGTAGCTTGACCAGATCACCTGGGGTTTTATTTTTTTAATGAGATAGAGTCCCTGGGGTATCGCACTGAACCACCATGAAGCCCATCGATCAGGCAATGCAAATAGTTTTAGATATTTACCTCGCCAGGCTAAATGCTTGGCGGTGTCCAGCGCCAGGGTGTAGTGCACATGAGGGGCTGGTTTGGTTAATGGTTTTACATAGTTTTTGTGAACTCGCGGATGCGCGGTGAGAATGTGCGGTGTCCAGCCATGGTTTGGCAGATGCTTTTCAAAGCCTGTAGTTCGATAGATACCACTGCCTTCTTGTAGCGGTGGATAATGAAAAGCAATCATTAAAATGTTGCGGGTTGGCAATGACATAACGTGTTAAATACCGGCTCTTATACTAATACTTCAATCACGGGGGGGTGGCTTAGAAATTTTTCTGGGCTGGCGGTGTAGCCATAGGCGCCAGATTGGAAGACTACTACTAAATCGCCAACCTCGGCCTGAGTTAAAGTCATTTTATTAGCCAAAATATCAAGCGGAGTGCATAATGGGCCAACTACGTTTACCTGCGCCTGTTCTCCAGTGACTTTATTGCCAATGCATGTTGGATAATTCTTTCTGATCACTTGGCCAAAATTTCCGGAGGCAGCGAGGTGATGATGTAAGCCACCGTCACTAATTAAAAAAGTTTCACCACGGGAGATTTTTTTGTCGATGACTTTGCAGACGTAGACTCCCGCTTCACCCACTAAGTAGCGGCCAAGTTCGATAACGATTTCTGCCTCGGGCAGCTTATTTTTTACTGCGGGTAATAAGCGTGTCAGGTTATCCGCAATCGGCTGAATGGTCAAACGGGTATCACCGGGAAAATAAGGGATGCCAAAGCCGCCACCGATGTTAAGTAATCGGGGAGCGCGAGGGGCGAACTCGGTTAAGCGATAAGCCAACTCAAAGGTTTTGTTGTGAGCATCGATAATGCTGTCTGCATTTAAGTTTTGAGAGCCACTGAAAATATGAAAACCATAAAAATCGAGCTTCAGTTCAGTTAAACGTTTTAAGGTGCTTGGCACTTGTTCCGCATCGATACCAAATTGTTTAGGGCCGCCACTCATTTTCATGCCCGAGGCTTTCAATTCAAAATCAGGATTGACTCGAATGGCGACTTTGGGCGTTAAATTCATCTCAGAGGCAAATTTGGCAATACGTTCCATTTCATGGTCAGATTCTATATTGATGACAATAGCGGCTGCAATGGCTTGCCGCAATTCCTTGTCCGTTTTGCCCGGGCCGGCGAAACTGATATGTTGACGGGCCATCTCGGTATCCAATGCTGTTTTCATCTCACCAGCTGAGGCGAGGTCGAAGCCATCGACAAGGTTTGTCATGAGTTGCACCAGGGCTGGCATAGGGTTCGCTTTGATCGCGTAATGTAAATGAATATCTGTTGGTAGTGTATCGCGCAGGGATTGCACTCGGTTTTTGATCAGTTGTCGGTCATAGGCGTAAAAAGGGGTTTGGCCGATCTGCTCAGCGAGCTGGGGGATCTCTATGCCACCGATGAGTAAGCTATTATTTTGTACTTCAAATTGATCCATGGGAATGTGTTGCGGTATGCTTTTCATGGTGTGTTTTCCTGGAATAATGAGGCATATTTTTGAGATAGCTGCTTGCGATCAATTTTACCATTGGGGTTTTTTGGCAGGGTTTCAACAAATTCAATATGGTTCGGCAACATGAAGTTAGGCAGATGCTTTTTGCATTCGGTTAATAAATTCTCGATATTGCCGTGATTGGCGCTGGTGGCAATAACCACAATCGCTTGTCCGAGAACCGGGTGTGCAATACCCAGTACTGCCGTTTCTGATACCAGGCCGGTGGCATAAATAACTTCTTCCACCTCAGTCGGGCTGACTCGATAACCCGAGGTTTTGATCATGTCATCTTTGCGAGCGACAAAATACAAGAAGCCCTCGTCGTCCATTTTTACCGTATCACCTGACCAAACCGCAATTTCCGGTAAGGTTAAGCCACCCTCTTGGATGGGAACCGGTTTGAAGTGTTGAGTGGTTTTTTGCGGATCATTCCAATAGCCCAACGAGACGAGCGCGCCGCGGTGTACTAGTTCACCTGGCTCGCCGGGACCACATAAGCTGCCATCTTCTCGTACCACCATGACCTCTGCATTGGGAATGGCTTTGCCCATGGAGTCTGGGCGTTTATCAATATGTTCGGGGGGTAAGTAGGTGGAACGAAAGGCTTCGGTCAAGCCATACATCAAAAAGGGTTTGGCATTCGGTAAGGCGGTTCGCAGTGCGTTGAGTGTGGCTTTGGGCATGGCGCCACCTGAGTTGGTGAAATAACGCAGGGTGTCATTGGCTTGCGGTTGCCAGGCTAATTGAGCTAATTGGTTCCAAAGCGGGGGGACACCGGCGAGGCCAGTGATTTGGTGTTTTGTTACCGCTTTAATGACATCTCTTGGCAATAAATAATCGAGCAAAGTAACTTTTGCGCCGACATAAAATGCGGTGGTGAGCTGACTTAATCCATAGTCAAAGCTAAAGGGGAGTACCGCAAGCAGGTTATCGTTGGCAGCGTTTCCCAGGTATTCGGCCACGCTTTTCGCTCCGGTGATCATGTTCCGGTGGGATAATACGACGCCTTTCGGGTTGCCAGTGCTGCCTGAAGTGTACAAAATAGCAGCGACGTCACTGTCAATGGCTCGGTGGACAGCATGGGTTTGTTGTTGCGGTAACTGTTCCCAATATTGTATTTGATAGTGTGCGGTGCTTGCTGGTGGCGGTGATTTATTGCTGGTATCAATTACACTGAACAGATCATGACAGTTATCTAACACGGGTTTTAATTGGTTTAACCGGTCATGGCTCGTGACAAGGATACGAACGTTGCAATCTTTTAAAATATAGGCCACTTGCTCTGGTTTTAATAGCGGATTGATGGGTACAAAAACACCGCCGGCATAAGAGGTCGCAAAAAAAGCGATGACAGTTTCCAGTTGTTTGGGTAAATAAATAGCGACCCGCTCGCCGCGTGATAATCCTTGAGCGAGTAAACCTTGTCCTGTTGTTGTGACGTGTTGCGCTAAGCTCTGGTAATTGACAGTGGCCTGTTTGTGGGTGATGGCGGGAGCATCCGGTGTTTTATCAGCGGACAGGGTAATAAATTCGTGCAGTTGTTTAGGCATAATACGTCGATTCGAATAAAAATGATTATAACAAGCGTGCTATTTTATGAGCCTATTATTTGTTTTACCATATAAATTCATAGTGATGATGTGAATTTGGTTTGTTTGGTTTATTTGCTTCATTACTTTTAAGCTTATTTTAGATTTTATACCATGAGTTATACTTTGCAGGTTTGGGCTGGTTGTTAGGTAAGCATATGGTGCAATTTAGTTGAATAGTTAGGAATGGGTATGTAATAACTTCCCTGTTTGGCACTCAGATTTGGTTTGTATTTGTTCGTTCTGAATAAACAAAAGTGCAGGAATAGTGGTTCTATTTCGAGCTTTTGTGATTGAAGAACGGGCAAAGAGAGGCGGCAGATGAGATGTCAAACAGGGAAGTTATTGCGTGGCCATTCCTTAACCTGTTCAGTTACCAAATTGGCTATTAATTTAGTGAAAAATGTTGAAAAGGAAAATTCGTGAATTATAAAGGTATTATTCTCGCCGGTGGTTCAGGTACGCGGCTGCATCCTTTAACCTTGTCGGTGAGTAAGCAGCTGATGCCAGTGTATGATAAGCCAATGATTTACTATCCACTGTCGGTTTTGATGTTGGCGGGTATTCGGGATATTTTGATTATTACTACCCCGCAAGATCAAGTGTTATTTGAAAACCTTTTGGGAAATGGCCAGCAATGGGGCATTGATATTGTTTATGCGGTGCAATCTGCGCCTGAAGGGTTGGCGCAGGCGTTTTTGATCGGGGAGCATTTCATTGGTGATTCATCGATCACCTTGGTGCTGGGTGACAATATTTTTTATGGTCACGGTTTAGAGCAAACCTTATTGAATGCGGCGTCTCGGCATAATGGTGCTACTGTTTTTGGGTATTATGTCAAAGATCCTCAACGTTATGGCGTGGTAAGCTTTGATAAACAGGGAATTGCCATGGATATTGAAGAAAAACCCGCACAGCCCCGATCGAATTATGCGGTTACCGGGCTTTATTTTTACGATAACGATGTGGTCAGTATTGCCAAACAGATCAAACCGTCTGCACGTGGCGAGCTGGAAATCACCGATGTGAACAACGTGTATTTACAGCGAGAGGCATTGCATGTAGAAAAACTAGGCCGTGGCTCTGCCTGGCTGGATACCGGCACCCATGCCTCGTTATTGGCAGCCGCGAATTTTATTCAGGTGATGGAAGAACGGCAAGGGTTAAAAATTGCCTGCCCTGAGGAAATTGCATTTTACAAAGGGTTTATTGAGGCTGACCAGCTTGAACGATTGGCAAAACCTCTGTTAAAAAGTGGTTATGGTCAGTATTTAATGGGGTTATTGACGTCGCACGGCCATATTGTTTGATAATAAAGGATGACCAAAACATTGAAGATAATAGAAACAAAACTGCCGGGTGTATTGATTATCGAGCCTCAAGTGTTTGGGGATGCGCGTGGTTTTTTCCAGGAAACATTTTCTGCTAAACGTTATGCCGAGGCGGGTATCAATGAGGCCTTCGTACAGGATAATCATTCGCGCTCAGGCCGGGGTGTATTGCGTGGATTGCATTACCAGCGTTCACAACCGCAAGGTAAACTGGTCTACGTCACACGCGGGGAGGTGTTTGATGTCGTGGTTGATATTCGGCGGGGTTCGCCAACCTATGGGCAACATGCCTCCATTGTGTTAAATGATGCTAATCATCAACAGTTTTATGCGCCCCCAGGGTATGCGCATGGGTTTTGTGTGTTATCTGATGTCGCCGATTTTGTTTATAAATGTACAGATTATTACCATCCCACGTCAGAGCACGGTGTTTTGTGGAATGATCCGCAGTTGGCCATTGAATGGCCGCTCAAAGATGTATTATTGTCTGAAAAAGATAAAAAAAATTCACCGCTGCGGGATATTAAACCAGAAGACTTACCGGAGTATGCTAGTTAATGAAAGTACTGTTAACCGGTGCCGAAGGTCAAGTGGGCAGTGAAATTCAACGTTTAATGGCGTCGTCTGAGGGGTCGTTACATGCCTGTGGTCGTGCTCAGTTGGATATAGTGGATGCAACGCAAGTGGCACGTCAATTGACTGAGTATCAACCTGATTTGGTGATCAATGCTGCAGCTTATACCGCTGTCGATCTGGCGGAATCTGAACAAGACATTGCTTTTTCTGTTAATCGTGATGGGCCAAGAAATCTGGCGACTGAATGTGCCCGATACCATATACCTCTGATTCATTTGTCTACGGATTATGTATTTGATGGCACAATGACGCGTCCGTATACCGAACAAGATCCGGTATCACCGCTGGGTGTTTATGGACAAAGCAAATGGCAGGGCGAGCAACAAGTCCGCCTGCTGTGCGAAAAACATATTATACTAAGGGTGAGTTGGGTCTATGGCTGTGTTGGTAAAAATTTCGTCAAGACCATGCTACAGTTGGCAAAGGAGCGGGATGAACTAAGGGTCGTCGCTGATCAGTCTGGCTGTCCAACCTCGGCATGCGATATTGCCCGCGTCATTGGGTGCATTGTGCAAAAAATCACAGATCCTCAATCAATGACACATTGGGGGACGTATCACTATTGCGGCGCGCCGGTGACTGATTGGCATCAATTTGCCAGCGCGATTATTACCGAGGGGCGAAAATATCATTCGTTACAGACCAAAAATATTATTGCGATTAACACCGAGGATTATCCCACTGCCGCTCGGAGGCCTGAATATTCAGCGTTGTGTTGCGATAAAATCCTTGAACACTTCGGTATTCAGCAAGTGGATTGGCAGTCCGAGTTGCAATATGTATTGAAAGGCTTGCAGTTATAATTACTCGTAAAAACTATGCAATTATTTTGGTACACCATTTAAGGCCAGCCTGATCAGCAGGTAGAACGTTAATAAGAATGATGTTGCTCTTTTACTCTGTAAGATAATGACTGAATTGTAGTTATTTATGCGGATGGCTGGTGTAAATCACTTTATCTCGATAAAATACCAAAACATACAAACGACTTGCTGTTATGGGTGTTGTCGGATTTTTTTACGGTTGACTGGATTTAATTGAAATCTCGATATTGTTAGGTAACTTAATGTATTGTAAATGTTTTTCAAGTATGTGAAATATTTACAATGGAAAAAATGATATACCTAAACTTCTTGAAATTTGATTGATTTTATTTAACCTATTGATTTTGATGAATAAAAATATATTGTTAGGCTAGGCGTAATGCCTATGTAATAAGAACCCTTAAAATAGGCGTCGTTGATTTTTACAGTGGTGTCCAATTGATACCGATTTTTTATAGATTACTCAGTTGAATCTATTAAGATAATTCTGATTTCTTCCAATTGGACTGTAAATTGCATCATCTCTAATTATTAACTATTTCAATGAATAAAACTTTTTAGTTGACAGCGATCAACTAAACGCCGGGAGCGTTAAGTATGAATGATGGTCAAATGCCAGAAGATGAAACTGCCTTCGCTAACGAAAAAGAGAAACAAGTGAATAAGCAAAAAATAAATCAATCGCGTCGTAAATTCGCTCGAGCGGGTTTGATCGGCGTTCCAGCTTTTCTTACCTTGACAAGCAAGCCGGTACTAGCTGTCAATGAATGCACTTTTTCAGGAAATTTGTCCGGAAATATGTCTGATGCGAGAGTGAATGATCCCTGTGATAATTTAACAGGCTTTAGTCCCCTTCATTGGTTGACTGAAATCACATCGGCAAGATGGACAAATGCTTTGCCGATCTTTGTTGGTCTAATCGGTGGAGGCTCAAAACAAGTCACTCCTGATACCAAATTTGCAGATATCGATCTTTTTGCTAATCCCAATACTGCAAACATTGATGCAAACACATCACTTGCTTTGGTTTTAAGTTTATCTCAATCCGCTGATGACGCTGAGCGTTTGGCTGCCCAAGCTACTGCGGCCTTGTTGAATGCGGCAACAGATCCCAACTATGTTTATTCAACAGCTGAAATATTGACACTATACAATGATAATTATGCAAATCCTTATAATGCAGGGATCTTGCTTGAATCATTTGAAAACCTCAATACAGTCAACTAGTATCATAAATGCGATGTTGCTAAGCTTGGCTTAGGTGGCTGTGGTCATCAGAATAAAAAGCTTGTTGTTCTGATGATCGTGGGGCTAATTCTTATTTTTCTGTTGCTTTTTTTATGATCTGGTCAATCCGTAGCAATGTTCGTCTGAATTCTAGGCAATACGGCGATGAATTCGTTGTGTATTGCATCCCCTCTGGAGATACTCATCATTTCGATCCACTTAGCATGGCTATTTTAGATGCTTTGCTTGATTCACAAAAAAATACCCAAGAGATTATACAATTTGTTGCAGATCGACTAAATTATTATGTGGATGATGAGCTGCAGGAACATTCTGTTCAGGTACTTAATGAATTACAGAGGAAGAAAATCGTAAAAAGGAACATATGACGATTTCGTCGCTTTCCAATGAAGAGCTTGTCTATCAGCTGAAATCGCAAGGATTATGCTTCCAAACCGGTCCATTTGTTATTAAGCTTCTTTCTAGTTTTTCTGATGTGGCAGAAGGCATTGCCAGCTTGTACGCTGATTATCCGCTTGCTTCTGCGTCTGATTTCATCGATTTTCATATTGCTATAACCTCGCCGAAAAACTGGCGCCGTTGGTATCGGCCGCAAGTTGAATTTTACTTTGATCAATATAAACCTTTTAGGCCGTTACCGGCAGACCAGGCTTTCGCCATGTTCGAATGGTCTTCCAATTGGTGCGTGGCAAATCATATGCATCAATATTTGATTCTCCATGCGGCGGTATTGGAGCGAGACGGCAATGTGGTGATTATGCCAGGTTCGCCAGGGGCAGGTAAGAGCACTTTATGTGCCGCATTGTCAACCCGAGGATGGCGTTTATTATCTGACGAGTTGACCTTGGTGAACCGAAAAGATATAACGGTGACGCCATTACCTCGACCGGTCAGTTTAAAAAATGCGTCAATCGATATTATTAAAAATTATGCGTCTGACTGTGTGATTGGCCCCATTGCAACAGATACCACTAAAGGGACGGTGGCGCATATGAAGCCATCGGCAGAAAGCGTTCAGAGGGCACAGGAAATTGCGAAACCAAAATGGGTTGTTTTTCCAAAATATATGCCAAATAGTGAAGCGTTGCTCACGCCATTAGATAAAGCGTCTTCTTTTATGCGAGTCGCAGAAAACTCATTCAACTACAGTGTACTGCACCAGCACGGTTTTGAAACGCTGGCGGGTTTGATGGATTGTTGTGATTGTTACGATTTTACTTATAGTCGGTTGGATGATGCCGTGGCTATTTTTAATAATTTGAAGCCACCTGTTGAATGATTGACCAACCCCGTCTGTTAGTGGCTCATGCTATTTCTTATCCCCATAAACTGCTTGGGCTTCAGCTTGATGAGTGGGACTTGCTGGTTCGTCAGGCGCGTGTGTCGAACTTGTTGGCGCGTATTGGTTATTTATTGGCACAATCTGATTTATTAGAGCAAGTTCCGGAAGCACCTCAGCGCCATTTACAAGCAGCGATGCTGGTAGCAGAAAAGCAAAAACTGGCGATTGAGTGGGAAATTCAGTGCATTCAAGAGGCGATTGCGCACACTGGGTTGCCTGTGGTGCTGCTCAAGGGAGCAGCCTATGTTGCGAATGATTTACCGCCATCCATGGGGCGATTGTTTTCTGATGTGGATATACTTGTTCCTAAAGCAGACATTAATCGAGCGGAACAAGCATTAAAGTTACATGGTTGGGTGTCATCAAAGCTTGATGCTTATGATCAACGTTATTACCGAAAATGGATGCATGAACTGCCCCCGTTACGACATATGGAACGGCAAACCGTCATTGACGTGCATCATACCATTTTGCCTGAGTCCGGGCGTTTGCGTCCCGACCCTCAAAAGATGTTATCTAATATACAGGCAGTGGCCAATCAGCCCAATGTTTTCACCTTAGATGCTTATGATATGATTTTGCACAATGCCGCGCATTTGTTTCATGAGGGGGAGTTTCATCACGGCTTGAGAGATTTGGTGGATTTTGACAGCTTGATTCGGCATTTTTGTCATTTGCAGGATTTTTGGTTGTTATTGCTTCGCCGTGCGCAGCAACAACAATTGATTGGCCCCTTGTTTTACGCAGCACGTTATGCCCATAAATTACTGCGAACTCCGATGCCCGATTCATTTATTGAATCTTTAACCGGGCAGCAAAATTCAATTCATACCGCTGTGATGGATTTTCTATTTATGCGGGCGCTGCTGCCTGATCATCGATCCTGTGATATCTGGGGGGTAGGGTTTGCGCGTTGGGCATTATATGTGCGCTCCCATTATTTGCGTATGCCGCTATACTTATTGATTCCCCATCTCCTTAGAAAATCGATTCGGGGGCGATTGGAGTTGGACGATAGAGTCACGCCTTAATATATGTAGAGGGGAGATATTTGATCATTAGCTTATGATTAGCATCACTGCTTTGACGAAGGGCTGTTTACACTTTTGTCTGGTGGTGCTTGAATAGACTAGGCTGGTATTAAGGATGGTGATGAGTTCACCAATACTTTACTTTCTTAATCAGCCGTATAAAATGATCTGTTTTACAAATTATAATAGTGTGGTACAGGTGTTTTAGTTGGGCGGTATTTTATTGTAGTAAGTTATTGTAAAGGATTGAGTATGATAAGAAAAATCTTCTCTTATGCAACTGCATTGGTTATCTTTTCAGCAGTTGGGGGTGTGTTTGCTGCTGGGGATCCTGATGAAGGTTTTGCTAAGTCAGGCCTCTGTCATGGGTGCCATGGTGAAAAAGGGCAGGCGATTGCGCCAAATTTTCCCAATTTAGCGAACCAGAAACCTGGCTATATTTTTAAGCAGGTGACTGATTTCCAAAAAGAACATCGCTATAACGACACCATGAGTCCGATGGCGGCGACGGTTGCCTCAAAGCAAGACTTAGAGGATATTGCGGCTTATTTTTCCAGCCAAGGCCCTATGACAGCCATGATTCCTGGCTCTGATAGTGCTAAGGTTTCGAAAGGTAAAGAAATTTTCCTCAAAGGTAATCCGAAAACAGGTTTATATGGTTGTGTGAATTGTCACGGTAACAACGGGCGTGGTAAATCTAAAACCAATCAAATTTTTCCTGTGATTGGTGGCCAAAACAAGGACTATTTGACAGCACAGTTGATTACCTTTCGTAGTGGCGAACGTGCTAACGATCCGGCAGGTATGATGCAAGACATTGCAAAAAGGTTGTCAGATGATGATATCGATGCGGTGGCTGAGTATTTGTCTTCTTTAGCCCAGTGATGCTGTGACTGGTTAGCGATCTAAAAAACACCCTGGTATAAAGGGTGTTTTTTAGATGTTTGTCGAACGTAGAGTGCTATCGCGGGAAGCCGATGAGATGTTGGATATCGATTGTGATGCCGACTTTGGCGCCAATGGGATGGTCATGATGGCTCGGAAATGTTGACAGCACAGTACCACCGGTTGCCAGTTTTAATGTATAGAGAGTTTCTGGACCTTTAAATGCTTTATTGGTGATTTCTGCTTTTAATTCGCTGTTGGGGGCTGGCAGTATGTCATCAGGGCGCACTAACACATCCAATATAGTCCCTTTCGGTAGGTCATAGGTACGATCCCCGTGAATGGTGCCTAGTTCGGTGGTTACTGTGCGAGCATCTTCCAAGAATCCTTTTAAAAAAACACCTTGTCCAACAAAGTTAGCAACAAAGCGGTTGGCTGGGTCATGATATAAATTATAAGCGTTATTCCATTGTTGCATTTTTCCTTCATGCAGTATGGCGATGGTATCCGAGACTTCGAAGGCTTCAGCTTGGTCGTGAGTTACTAGCACGCCGGTTATTTTTTGACTTTTAAGAATGTCTCTGACTTCAAGTCTTAGTCTTTCCCGCAGTTCTACGTCTAAGTTGGAAAACGGTTCATCCATCAAAATGAGTTTAGGTTTGATTGCCAGGGCGCGTGCTAAAGCGACTCGCTGTTGTTGTCCGCCCGATAGTTCGTGAGGATAACGGTCACCATACCCCTCTAAACCAACAATATGTAATAATTCGTGTGCGATATGTAGTTTTTCTTTGTGGTTGGACTTGTGTAGCCCAAAGCAAATATTGCTTTTTACGTTTAAGTGGGGAAACAGAGCGTAGTCTTGGAAGACCATACCTATCTGTCTTTTTTCGGCAGCGAGTGTGTATTGTGGCGAAGAGACGATGCGCTCGGATAAGATAATTTTCCCTTGATAAATGGGTTCTAATCCTGCAATTGCCCTTAATACGGTACTTTTACCACAGCCACTGGGACCTAATAAGCAAGTTAAACTGCCTTCGGGCACACACAATGAAAAGTCTTGCAGCGCAATCGTTTTGCCGTAGCGACATTCTATGGTTTGCAATTCTAATAATGTGCGCATGGAAAAATATAACCGTATGGGTTTTATTAAGAAGTTACCAGCAAAAATTCTAACAAGGCTTTTTGAGAGTGGAGCCGGTTTTCTGCTTCATCCCATACGACGCTTTGTGGTCCATCAATTACCGCGGCGGTAACTTCTTCACCACGATGAGCGGGTAGGCAATGCATAAATAGCGCATTGGGCTTAGCTAGTGCCATTAATTTTTGATTGACTTGGTAGCGTTGAAAGACTTCGCTGCGTGATTCTTGTTCCGATTCCTGTCCCATGCTCGCCCACACATCGGTGACAACCAGATCGGCATTGTGAATGGCTTGTTCCGGGCTGGAGAATAACTCGGCGTGGCCATTGCTATTTGCCAGGATGCTTGGTAGGGGTTGAAATGCCTCAGGCGTGGCAATTTTCAACTGAAAATCAAATTGTTTGGCCGCATTAATATAGGAGTGACACATATTGTTGCCATCCCCCATCCAGACAACCGTACGTCCCTTGATGCTGCCGCGGTGTTCAGTATAGGTTTGTATATCCGCTAGCAATTGGCAGGGATGATACATATCAGTAAGGGCATTAATCACAGGTACCTGTGAATGCTCAGCGAAGCGTTTTAACTTGCTATGTTCAAAGGTACGAATGGTTATTGCATCAACCATGCGGGATAATACGCGGGCGGAGTCTTCGATGGGTTCACCGCGTCCGAGTTGGGTGTCGCGTGGCGATAAAAAAATGGCTTGGCCACCAAAATGAATCATGGCTGTTTCAAAGGAAACGCGGGTTCTGGTGGAAGACTTCTCAAAGATCATGCCCAGCACTTGATTTTTTAAGGGTTCATAGCGCTGTTTCTCGCGCTGCATTTTTTTAAGCACTTGCGCACGTTTAATGATTTCAGTCAGCGCTTCAGAGGATAGATCTGTTAAGGTTAAAAAATGTTGGATATTCACCGCGAATTCCTCACTGCGCAATAAATGCTTTAATTGTTTTTGTTAAACGCTGAACAATTTGGTCCGCTTCATCTTTAGTTAGGATGAGCGGTGGCAATAATCGGATCACTTTGTCGGCCGTGACATTGATTAGTAAGCCATTGTTGGCGCACATTTTTACGAGCTCGGTGCAGGGGCGGTCAAGCTCGATGCCGATCATCAGGCCTTTGCCTCGGATATCAGTGATGCCGCTGATTGGCGCCAACTGTTGCCTGAATTCGTGACGTATGTATTTTCCCAATTGGGCGGCATGTTCTTGCAGATTTTCTTTTTCTAAAATGTGGATGACGGTGGAAGCCACACGGCAAGCGAATGGATTGCCGCCATAGGTTGACCCATGATTACCTGGTTGGAAAATTTCAGCGGCTGGACCGCTGGCTAAACAGGCGCTGATGGGTACCCCATTACCGAGCGCTTTCGCGAGGGTCATGACATCGGGGTGGGCTTGCGGACTATGCTGATAGGCAAACCATTGGCCGGTGCGGCACAGGCCTGTTTGTATTTCGTCAAGCATCATCAGCCATTGCTTTGCATCACAAATGGCTCTGACTTTGGCTAAATAGTCATCGTCAGGAACTTGAATGCCGCCTTCACCCTGGATAGGTTCTAACAATACTGCAACGACCTGTGGGGAATGGTCTGCCACTTGTTGTAATGCAGTAAGATCGTTATAAGGGATGCGAACAAATCCTTGCACTAAGGGTTCGAATCCCGCTTGAATTTTTCGGTTGCCCGAGGCCGTGAGGGTAGCTAAGGTGCGGCCATGAAAACTGCCATCCATGACCACGATGGTGGGGGTATCAATCCCTTTTTGATGACCATATAAGCGAGCGATTTTGATGGCGGCTTCGTTGGCTTCTGCTCCCGAGTTACCAAAGAATATGGTATCCATCTGGCTCAGTCTGGTCAGTTTCTGAGCAAGCTGTTCTTGATGGGGGATGTGGTACATGTTCGAAGTATGAAGCAATGTGGCGGCTTGTTCGGCGATGACTTGACTCACTGTGGGATGGGCATGCCCTAAACCACAGACGGCAATGCCTGCCAACGCATCAAGATATGAGTTATCTTGCTCGTCCCATAGCCAAACACCACTGCCACGTGTAAAGCTCAGCGGTAATCGATTATAAGTATTCATCAGTGCATTTGTAATCATGGGGCTATACCGGGTCATGTAACAAAATTTAATGCTTCGTTGCTAACCGCGTTGGGTTGGCTGGAAGCATATACAAATCCAGTCTGGGTGTTCTGTGAGGCGTTGCAGGATTAGCAAATAAAAAAGGTAGCCAAAAGTGGCTACCTTTTAATCTGTTTGTTCATTGTTAACTCAAACAGATACAGAGCTTGGTCGCTGATTTGAGGATCGATAGTCAATAGTAAATAGACTGCATTCATTCGATTTAAACGCAAAAATCGAAGTTTTACTATCGCTCGGGTTAACAAGTACGCCCATTAGCCAGAATACGCAGAACGGATTAATATAGTACACTTTCTTTGTGATGTACAATTGCGATGTGCGCTGCGGCTTTTTGCTCGATATTTTTTAACCAACGCAGCCTCTAGCCTGCAAAGTTTTTAGAGACGAAATCCCAGTTAACTAAATTCCAAAACGCTTCAACATACTTGGGGCGGGCGTTTCGGTAATCAATGTAGTAAGCATGTTCCCAAACATCGCAAGTCAAGAGCGCTGTTTTTCCTTCGGTCATCGGAGTGGCAGCGTTGCCTGTGCTCATTAATGCTACCGAGCCATCGCTATTTTTCACCAACCAACCCCAGCCGGAACCAAAAGTGGTGATTGATGTTTTAGAAAACTCTTCTTTGAATTGGACAAACGATCCAAATGCTTTATTGATGGCTTCGGCCAATGCGCCTGTGGGTTCACCGCCACCATTAGGGCTGAGGCAATGCCAATAAAAAGTATGGTTCCAAGTTTGTGCTGCATTATTGAACAATCCGCCTGAGGATTTCATGATAATGTCTACTAATGACATATCTTCAAATTCAGTACCTTTGATGAGATTGTTTAAATTGGCCACATAGGTATTATGATGTTTGCTATGGTGAAACTCTAAGGTTTCTTTTGAAATGTGTGGTTCTAACGCATTCAATGCATAAGGTAATTCGGGTAACTTATGTTCCATTCTTGTCTCCTAAGGTGTTTCATCATTGGGGGTTGTGTATCCCTTTCGTAGCGGGCTACTAAGTGATTATCTAGAAGGAGTCTAAGTAAGTGCGTTGTGCAATGCAAGCCTTAGTCTTGTTGGGCATCCATTGCCTGAGGAATAACTGGGTAACTTTGTGTGGTAAAATCCTAAAATGAATGCAATTGATCTGAGTGTTTTTGCGAGTCGGATGGCGGCGATTTGTGAGGAGATGGGCGCCGTGCTTAAATTAGCTGCATTTTCTCCCAATATCAAAGATCGCCTGGATTTCTCTTGTGCTATTTTTGACCGAGAGGGGATGTTGTGTGCTCAAGCGGCTCATATTCCCGTTCATTTAGGCAGTATGGCTTATGCCATGCGAGACTTGGTGGGCCAAGTTAATTGGTTGCCAGATGATATGGTGATCGTCAATGATCCTTATTTAGGCGGTACCCATTTACCGGATATTACCCTGATTGCGCCGGTTTTTTTTCAAGGCGAGTTGGTAGGTTTTGTGGTCAATCGTGCGCACCATGCGGATATTGGAGCCAACGCGCCCGGTTCCATGCCGCTCTCTAGTCATCTTTCGGAAGAAGGCATCGTGATTCCCCCTACGCACCTAATTAATGCGGGCGTATTGAATGAAGATTTACTAACCGACATTGTCGATAAAACAAGTCACCCTCGTGAGGGGCGAGGGGATTTTGCTGCCCAGATGAGTGCTAATTTATGTGGGGTGCGACGTCTTGTAGCGTTAATTGAAGATTTTTCAGCGGGGCAAGTGGCTAATTATTTTGAGAGTTTACACGCGCTCAATGAATATGCTGAACGATTATCGCGCCAGGCATTAGCGATGATTCCTGATGGTGAATATTGTTTTACCGATTACTTGGATGATGATGGACAGGGCCATCAAGATATTGTGATTCAAGTGGCGTTACAGGTGATGGGAAGTGATATTCATGTTGATTTTTCGGGTACCTCTGCTCAAGTTGTTGGCAATTTAAATTGTCCGTTGTCGGTGGCTGCCGCCAGCGTTTATTATGTGTTTCGATGTTTAATGCCGGCTCATACGCCGGCCTGTGCGGGTAGTTTTAACGCCATTAGCTTGCAGGCACCGGTAGGTTGTTTATTAAATGCACGGCGCCCGGCCGCCGTGGCAGCAGGCAATGTGGAAACCAGTTCCCGAGTGGTGGATGTGGTGATGGGGGCATTGGCGCAGGCTATTCCAGAATGTATCCCCGCCGCTAGCCAAGGGAGCATGAATAATGTAGCGATGGGATCTCGGCAAGGCACTCAGCCCTGGAGTTATTATGAAACCATCGGCGGTGGTATGGGAGCCGGTAGTCAAAGTCCTGGTTTGAGCGCGGTGCAGACGCACATGACCAATACCTTGAATACTCCGATCGAGTCCTTAGAGATGCATTATCCTTTACGTGTGCAACGTTATGAAATCAATCGTGGGTCGGGAGGCCAAGGTCAGCAGGCGGGGGGGGATGGTTTAATACGTAAATTTGAATTCTTGGCGGAGACTCAAGTCACCGTGCTCAGTGAGCGACGTCGTCATGCGCCTTGGGGATTGAATGGTGGCGAAAGTGGTATGGTTGGGGAAAATCGATTGGCCGGTCGGGAGTTGCCTGGCAAAATTAGCTTGACTGCGAAAGCGGGAGAACGTTTGGTGATTCAGACGCCGGGTGGTGGTGGCTGGGGACGGTTGGGGCAAACAAAATAAAGTGAGTCATTAATTATGTGTGGTATTTGTGGTGAATTAAGATTTGATGGTACGGGTGCGTCTCTGGCGGTGATCAACCGTATGAATCAAAAACTAAGGCAGCGCGGTCCCGATAATGAAGGGACGTACCAGGATGGCCCATTGGCGTTTGGGCATCGACGATTAGCGATTATCGATCTGACTGAACGTTCCAATCAACCTATGGTGGATGAGCGTTTAGGTTTGGTATTGGTCTTTAATGGAGCGATATATAATTATAAGGAATTGAGAGCAGAACTTCAGCAACAAGGTTATCAGTTTTTTTCTGATGGGGATAGCGAAGTTATCATAAAAGCTTTCCATGCTTGGGGGGCGCAGTGTCTTGCCCGATTGCATGGCATGTTTGCGTTTGCTATTTGGAATGTGCAGTCTAAGGAACTCTTTTTGGCGCGGGACCGGTTGGGCATTAAACCGCTCTATTATAATTTAACGACTACCGGGATTCATTTTGCCTCATCAATGCAAGCCTTATTAGCCGCCGGGGACGTGGATACCAGTATTGACCCGCTCGCTTTGCATCATCAGCTCACATTGCATGCAGTGGTTCCGGCGCCGCGTACGATTTTGAATGGGATTCGTAAATTACCACCGGCCAAGAGTCTGTCTGTCAACCTGGCGGGGCACGTGTCTGAACAGCGTTATTGGACCTTGCAAGCCACCCGCAACACGATACACAGTGAACAAGAATGGATTGATGCAGTGCATACCAGTTTACGCCGGGCGGTGAAACGACGCCGAGATATTGCCGATGTGCCCGTGGGGGTGTTGTTATCCGGGGGGTTAGACTCCAGTTTATTGGTGGCATTGTTAATTGAAGCAGGGGTGAATGACCTAAAAACCTATTCTATTGGTTTTGAAGATGTACCTGAAGAAAAGGGTAGCGAGTTTGAGTATTCTGATTTGGTGGTTGATCGTTACCAGACAGAACATCATAAATTTATCATTCCTAATGATGATGTGTTAAAGCGCTTGCCTGAAGCCATTCAGTTTATGTCGGAGCCCATGGTGGGTCAGGATGCGGTGGCCTTTTATTTATTATCCGAGCAAGTGGCGAAATCGGTGAAAGTGGTGCAAAGTGGTCAAGGCGCGGATGAGGTATTTGGTGGTTATTTTTGGTATAACAAAATGCAGGAGGCATCGGGTTCGGATCTTGAGCGTTTTCGTTCGCATTATTTTGATCGCCCTCATCAAGAATTTCTGGAAGGGGTAACCGCGCCTTATCGCGGAGAAGATCACACCAGCTCATTGATCGAAGCCTTATTGGCAGAGCCGGGGGCTGATGAGTTTTTGGATAAAGTGCTGCGTATGGATGTGACGACCTTGATTGTCGATGATCCGGTCAAGCGGGTGGACAATATGACCATGGCGTGGGGTTTGGAGGCAAGAGTGCCTTTTCTGGATCATGAAGTGGTCGAATTGGCAGCGCAAATGCCACCGTCACTGAAGCTGAAAGAACAGGGTAAATATCCGCTCAAAGCCATTGCCCGAGGATTGCTGCCGGCGGCGGTGATTGACCGGCCCAAAGGTTATTTTCCTATGCCAGCATTGAAGTTTGTGCGAGGACCTTTTTTAGATTTCATGCGTGATATCTTATTATCTACCGCTTGTCGCCAGCGAGGCGTGTTTGAGCCACGTTATGTGGAGAAATTATTGAACGATCCCGAGTCGTATATGACCAAATTAAATGGCAGTAAGCTTTGGCATTTTACATTGCTAGAGCTGTGGTTTCAGCAGCATATTGATTAATCCCTGATAAAGTAAGTATTTTTTAAATACTTAAGAGCACTTACAATCGTCAAGTAGGAATGATTGCTAACATTTTATTTTTGAGAGGTGGTTTATGGATGTATTAGATCGAATTCGACAACAAGTAGAAAGTACCCCGGTTTTAATATACATGAAGGGATCTCCACAGTTTCCCATGTGTGGTTTTTCCAGCCGAACCGCTCAAGCGATGCAAGCTTGTGAGGTCGAGTTTGGTTACATTAATGTTTTGGAAGATCCGGAAATTTTTGAGAATTTACACCGTTTTGCCGATTGGCCGACGTTTCCGCAAGTATATGTCGCTGGTGAATTGATTGGTGGCTGTGATATCACTCTAGAGCTTTATGAGCGGGGTGAATTGCTACCCATGCTAAAAGAGGCGGCTAAAAATGCTGGGCAAACAGCGGCTGGCGAATAAGTATCGATTGTTAGTTATGATAAAAAAAGCCTGTATAACAGGCTTTTTTTATGTTTGCAGTAGAATTAATTGATGTTCGCGAACACCGGTTAATTGGAATTAGCGAATAAATCCCAAGTTTTCGAGTTTTAATAATACGCGTTGGGCGGCTTCATCCGGTGTGCATTCGGCGGTATCAATGGTGATTTCCGGGTTTTCCGGGGTTTCGTAAGGATCGCTAATACCGGTGAATTCTTTAATCACACCCGCTCGCGCCTTCGCATATAAGCCTTTTCGATCTCGTTGCTCACAGACGGCTAACGATGTCGCGATATGGACTTCGATAAAACCGCCGGTTTGACTAATCATCTCTCGTACTTTTTTGCGTGTTTGGCTGTAGGGGGCAATAGGTGCGCAGATGGCGATCCCGCGATGCTTGGTGATCTCACTGGCCACAAATCCAATGCGTTGAATGTTTAAATCCCGATGTTCGCGTGAAAAGCCTAACTCACTGGATAAGTGTTGCCGCACAATATCACCATCGAGCAGAGTGACCGGGCGATTGCCTTGTTCCAGCAGTTTGACCAACAGCGCATTGGCAATTGTCGATTTGCCCGCGCCGGAAAGTCCGGTGAAAAATACAGTGAAGCCTTGTTGATAACGTGGTGGATGGGTTTTGCGCAGTTCTTCGACCACATCCTTATAAGAAAACCAGTCGGGTATTTCAAGTCCTTCTCTGAGTCGGCGTCGAAATTCCGTACCTGAAATATTTAATACTGTTTCATCGGCGGATACTTCGGTAATCGGACGGTATTCAGCTTTGTCTTCGACATACACCATGGCCTGGAATGGCACCATTTGGATTTCAAGTTCCGCTTGATACTCTCTGACCATTTCTTGTGCATCATAAGGACCGTAAAAATCTTCGCCTTGGCTATTTTTACCGGGGCCGGCGTGATCTCTTCCCACAATAAAATGAGTACAGCCGTGGTTCCGACGAATAATGGCGTGCCATACGGCTTCCCGTGGGCCGGCCATGCGCATAGCCAAGGGTAGCAGGCTTAGGGTCGTGGTTTGGGTGGGATATTGTTGCAGTACGTGTTGATAACAGCGTACTCGGGAATAATGGTCAATGTCACCCGGTTTGGTCATGCCTACCACGGGTTGAATTAATAAATTCGCTTCTGCCTGTTGGGCTGCACGGAAAGTGAGTTCTTGGTGGGCACGATGCATGGGGTTACGGGTTTGAAAGGCAACAATTTTTTTCCAGCCCCACTTAGTAAAACGTTCGCGTAACTCTTTGGGCGTGTCTCGCAAATTACGATAATCGTAATGGGTGGGTGGATGAATGCCTTTTAACTTGCCGCCAATGTAGATTTCGCCGGCGGTATTGTGTAAAAAATCGACGGCGGGATGTGCCAAGTCGTTCGCGCCGAATACCTGCTTGGCTTCATGCGCTTTATCGGGTTGCCAGATGTCTGATATTTCGAGAGTGGCAATATGTACGCCTTCAGGATCTCGTAACGCGATGGCACTGGTGGTTTGCAATTGATCAGCAAAAGACTTTGGCACGTCCAGGGTAATCGGGATGGGCCATAAAATACCATTGGCTAAGCGTACGTCGTTGACAACGCTGGTATAGTCTTTTTCCGTGAGGAACCCTTCCAATGGCGAAAAACCACCAGACAATAATAACTCCACATCGCATAATTGGCGGTGAGTTAACGTCCAGGAGGTTAGTGTTTGGCCTTCTTGAATGGCGTCGGTTAATTTGTCATCAGAAAGATATAAATCTTTCAGTTCGCCACCATAGGGGGTTATTAGAGCAGTCATTTGGTTTCCCTTTAAAGTCTATCAAAGATACATTGCACACCAGAACTAGGCATTCTCACCCATGAAAACCTGTCTGTACACGATACATCTCAAGGTGAATAACTGAATTCGATGGGCTTGCTGACATTGTCAGGCAATGACATCTAAGTTATCTGGATTGAAAGTACCGTCTGGTATGAAATATTTATTTATGTACATAGGCGTAGTATACCGATTTTGTACAGAAATGTGGCGAGTATATGCTGATTAGTATATAGCGATAAATTATTTGTGGGGGCTTGACGTTGACTGTTTTGGGTGAAAATCAATCTATCTATCGCTGGACTAAATGGATTGGCAGACAAAGATAGCGCGAGTCGAGTTTCATAGAAAAATGTTTTTCGACATGATGCGAAATGTAGTTTTTAAGAATCCTTCACTATGGAGGTGACTAACAGGCGTTCTTGCCAATAGGTATTGTTATCATAAGACGATTCGCGAATTTTTCCTGAAAGCTTTCTGACACTTTGTAAGCCATGCGCTATGCTGCCTTCGCTGCCTTGAATGATAAATTGCTTACGTTTGTCATCCCACTGATAGGCTGGTAAATAGCTTTCCAGCTTGACGTTGGAGGCGATGAGTTGCAATATTTCGACACCAAGCGGTGGAGTGACTTTGAAGCTGCCCAAGGTAATTAATCGATTAATTTGCTCGCTGGTGGTGAGTTGCACAAAGGGGATTTTCCCCTCACGTAAGGGCAGTAAATAAGAATACTCTCCATCTTCTCTTATGGTATGCACAGCAATAAAATAAAATCCTGGTTTATTCAGTTTCACTTTTAAACGGATACTTTGCCCTACGGTCAATAACGCATTGGATGATTGCCCGGCAATGCTGATCATTGATGGAAATCCAAAGCAGCCACGCAATGTTTCTGCTGGAAGAAGGGAGGTATTATGCAAAAGTGGCATTTTACGTTTGTTTGGCAATATATTTTTTGTTAACAATACACTGTGAATATCGACCACACGATTATCATTATCAAATAACCAAAGGTCCAGAGCAATATCACCGCTAGTTGTGAATTGATATTCACCACGCAAGGTTTGCTCAGCGGAAAATTGGGAAGGTGCTTGAAAATGACGGGTTAAGTATTGCTGAATCGATAACGCAAAGGGAGTAATTTCAAAGCTATTTTTATTGATGAAGGGGAGGATGTGTATATTCCTTTGGGTAAGTTTATTTTGTAAGAAGTGCTCAAGTTCATTGATATTGTTGATTGGGGTGGTTTGCTCTCGCAAGTGTTGCAGTGCTTGTGATAATTTGCTGTGAATCTGAGCGGTGGTGCTCAAACCCATTAAGGGTGCAATGAGATGGTAGAGTGAATAGTTTGCCAGCGCAATGAGTTGTTGCTGAGTGGTGAAGTGGTTGGCAAGCCCTTGCTGGAGTTGCGCTTGTAAAGCATTTAATTCGGCTCGATAATTTTGTTTAGCTTGTACGGAAAAGCGGATACGATCCTCGGGTAATTGAGCCTGTGTGGTAGATAACATAGTATACTGCAATGGTAGAGGCCATTGTTTGACATAAGCTTGATAAGCGAATAGGCAGTCGGGGTGATTTAAGTTTTGTGCTGTTGCATGGCACTGTGACAATATCTGGTTATAGATCTTGTTCATTAAATCTTGTTTTGCATACCAAATGTTTTCGGTTTGTTGTTGACTGTGATGAATACCGACGAACTCAAATAGCTTTGGCTCGGTTTGGAGTATTGTTTGGTGGGTCGTCAGCGTTGGCATTGGACTGACTTGTTGTGGTTTTGAGCGGGCGCTTATTTTTTCTTTTAACGCTAATAAGTTTTCATTGGCTGCATCAACTTTCAAGCCTCTATCAATAAAAATTAATGCTTTTTGGTCATTTTTTCTTGTAATATATTTTTCCGCTAATTGTACATATTTGTCCGCAATAACTAATTTGCCAGCTAAGGCGTCGGCATTATTTGCATCCAATGATAAGACTTGATTATATAAATTCAAGGCGTTGTCATGGACAGGAGTGGTATATTGCCTTTTATCGAGTGCAATTTTTGCCTGTTCGAGCAGCGGTGCAATTTTTTCAGCAGTGCTTGGTGGTGCGGGTAATCCGAGCCACTCATTAATACTCATGCTTTCTTCTTTGGGTTGGGGAGCTGGGTCGGGTTCAGCTTGTTGTTTGATAAGGCTGGGAGCGGTCTGCATTGGTATGGCTGGCGCAATTGCTGATACTGTATCAGGGGTGGATGAATGCTGCTGAAAAAACCAGATTCCTGTCACAGTAAAAATAACAATCAATAATGCAGCAAATAACAGGCGGCGTTTGCCAGTTTTTTGTTTGTTGCCTTCCGTTTGATTTTTTAACTCTCTGGTAATGGTCGATGTTTTGCGTTGTTGGTCCAGCTGCTGATCGAGATCGTCAATGGCGGTGGGTATTTTTTTTGTGAGACTGACGTTTTCCCTCTCTGCCGATAGGGTTTCGCTTTTGGGGATGGCTAGTTTTTCTATGTGAATTTTATCAAGTGCATCAATGAGATGATTGCCATCAGCAAACCGATCTTCTGGCTTTTTGGCGAGTAATTTGTCGATAATGGGTTGTAAACAGTTCAATGATTCGGGTAGCTGAGGGATAGGTTCGCTAATATGTTTTAGGCTCATGGCGTAACTATCGGTTGCTTCATAGGGCAAGCTGCCAGTGAGCGCTTTAAAAAAAACAATACCCAAGCTGTATAAATCAGAACGGCCATCGAGCGCTTGTCCTTGGGCTTGTTCGGGGCTCATATAACTCGGACTGCCAATGGTGCTGCCGACTCGGGTTAGCTGGGTGCCGGAGGTTATGGTTTTGGCAATGCCGAAATCGACTAACAGCGCTGAGCCATTTTCTCGAATTAAGATATTGCCTGGTTTGACATCTCGGTGGATAATGCTTTGCTGAGCCGCATAAGCTAGCGCGCTGGCGATTTGTTTAGTGATGGTTATGGTTTGCTGGATGGTCATGCCTTGTTCAATACGAGCTTCTAAACTACCTCCGCTGACATACTCCATCACAATGTAATTTTGGTGGTTAATTTCACCAGCATCGTAAACAATAATGATGTTTGGGTGAACCAGATTGGCCATGCGTGCTTCTTTAATAAAGCGCTGGCTGAAACTGGGGTCAGCAGCTAATGCGGGCGACATGACTTTAATGGCGACTTGGCGTCCTATGGATTGTTGCACGGCAAGGTAAACGGTTGCCATACCGCCTTTGCCGATGGATTTGATGATTTTATATCCAGGTATGGAGATCATGAAATGATGTATTGGTTTAATAGTTAAGCAGTCAACGAGCTTAACATAAATGGCGGAATGATTTCGACACGTTTTAACCCGTGTTAGGAATGAAAATTAAGACGATGACTCACCCAAGGTGAAATAAAAAACAGCACCTTCATTTTCTTTCCCTTCCGCCCATATTTGTCCGCTATGACGATGGATAATGCGAGCTACCGTTGCTAAACCGATGCCATGGCCTTCAAACTCATCTTTGTTATGTAGCCTTTGAAAAGCACCAAATAGTTTGTCCGCATAATCCATATTGAAGCCAGCACCGTTATCACGAATATAATATACGATGACATCATCGGCATTTTTTTGACCAAGCTCAATTTTTGCGTTGGGTGTTTTGCTGGTATATTTCCAAGCGTTACCTAATAAGTTATCAAAGACGATGGGTAATAGACGTTTATCACCTAGCCCTTTGAGTTGTTCAGGCATGGTGATGGATACGTTTCGGCTTGGATTGATTTGTTGCAGTCGATGAACTGCTTGTAGAGCCAGTTCACGTAAATCAAGTTCTTCCAATAGCAATTCGCCTTGCGTTGCCCGAGAGAGTATTAACAAACCTTCAATCAACTCATTCATGCCCGATACACTATTGCGTAAGCGGTTGATGTATTCATGCCCCGCTTCGTCCAATATCTCGGCATAATCTTCTTGCAGTGCTAAACTGAATCCACTGATATGGCGCAGCGGTGCCCGCAAATCGTGTGAAATCGAGTAGGAAAATGATTGCAGTTCGCCGTTGAGTGTCTCCAGTTCTTGGGTACGTTTGGCCACCATGCTTTCTAAGTGTTTTCGGTACTCAGCCAGCTCTGCCTCTGTTTGTTTTCGATGGCCAATATCTTGTAGTACAAACACAAAGTATTTAGGCTCTCCTGTTTCATTGCGCAGTAAAGAAATCGTCAGATTGACCCAGATAACTTGCTGATCTTTGCGAATATAGCGTTTTTCTGTGGCATAACTCTCAATGTCGCCGTTTTTCAAGCGTGTGAATTGCTGCTCATCATTGTGTGCGTCGTTGGGGTACGTCAAGTCTTGAAAACGTAGCTGAATTAATTCATTCTTGGAATATCCGGTAATATCGCATGTCTTGGGATTGACTCGAATAAAATATCCATGGGTATCCACATGGGCAATACCGACAGCCGCTTGGTTAAATGTCACCCGAAATTGTGCTTCGCTTTCTTTGAGTGCCGCGATGGAGGCTTTTAAATTGCTTTGCATTCGATTGATTGCTAGGGTGGCAATGCCTATTTCGTCATTGTCTGAATAACCTTGGTCTTTTCGATTTAGCGTGAGTAAGGTATCCAGTTTATTGATATCTTGGGCTTGAGCAAAATCCGCAATTTTTACCAAATGACGAGTGACTAAATATTGGAACATCAATAAAATAAAAGCGGCGACCAGAAATGTTGAAATAGCATTGCTGATCAGGATGACAATGGTCTTTTCGATTAATCGTTGATAAACGCCACGTAAATTAGCGGCGGCGGTGAGTGTGCCAATGGTTAGATCTTCTCCCTGGTATTGATAATGTAAAGGGAAAGAATGTTCAATAACCTGGTTGGCGATGGGTATGCCAACACTGACTAATATTTGCTTTTGCTCTTTAATCTCCAGGTATTGCATGTCGGGCAATTGCAGTATTCCTTCGAGCTGAACTTTCATTTCTGTTTTATCGAATACCCATAAACTATTCGACAGTGTTCTAAGATTAACATCCTGTATTTGTTGCATGCGTGCATCGATCAAGATTAATTCATGTTGGTAGTCACGATATAACTGGAGGGCAGTAATTAACAGTGTAACCACGGAGCTGAAGATGATGATCCATAGAGTGAGTCGGCGGGCAATCCTTCGTTTCATGGGGATGTATGCTTTAATTGAAAAAAATGGAGTCAGTTGCTTGTCAGCGGAGCTAATTTAAGCTGATATAGAGATTGATAAGTACCATCGGCTTTTATTTCTTTAAGTGCCAAGGCAATCTTGAGCACTAAATGCTGATGTTTTTTATGTAGGTAGAGGTATTTTTCTTTGGTTACAATGACAGGCGTCAGTAATTTGATGTTGTTAAGTCTATTTTGTTTAATATAAGCCAAGCCTTGCCATTGGTCGTAAAGTGCTACGTCTGCTCTATTTTTCATCAAAAGGGTAAATAATTGTTGCACGTTTTTGACGGGTGTGATGACCGCTGCGTTGACAACATTATGTTCGAAAATCTTCCATCCCCGTATGAAGCTGACGGAATAGGGTTGGAGGCTATCCCAGTCATTGGTTTGAAAGCTTATCTCTTTGCTGAACGCAACAAAATTCCAATCCATGATTTTTTCGGGTACCCGTAATAAGTTGGGGTAGATTTTTTCGAGTCCGGCAATTCTATCTGAATCGCCATCTGCAATGCCTGCATTTGCATTAATCAGCGATCTTTCTGCAGGGACTTCAAGGATAGTGACATGGATATCAAGACGTTGAAAGGCTGCTTTTAATACCCTATCAATGAATCCCGTTTGTTGTACCGTATGCAGTGGTGGTGCATCCCCGGTATTGATGGTCAAGGTTTGTTGCGCCGCTGCGATGCCCGTCAGCAATCCCAAGAGCACAACGGTTACCCATTTGAGATAATGCATTATTTATCTCCATATAAATACTGCTTGATAAGATGGCTAAATAGCCACCTGAAGGACGAGAAAAAAGAGATAAGCTTCAATGAATTCTACGCTATTCTCTTACCATAGTGCTTTGAAATGAATAATACAAATGATGTTTGTTGCTTAAGCAAAGTATTGAGAATAAGTCTCTGTGCTTCTTTTTAAAGCAGCATCTAAAGTTAGCAGAAACTGGGGAGTGAAAATCATAAAATAATAGCAGTGCTTATGGGATCTTTTTTGTTAAAAGCGGTGGCGAATGACCAGATTATCTAACGATAGTTGAGTGGCAGGCAGCTTGGCCAATGGCGACAAGCATGGCCATCTCATGATCTTGTGACGGGCTGATGAAAATCATCAAAAATCCTTCGATCGACACATGCATTCAAATGGTCGTGCTTTTGATCTTACGTGTTTGTGAAGGTGAACGTTCGCAAAGAGGAGATCTCTCAACGCCAAGCGTTCGCCTAAAAGCGAGGGTTTCAATTTGACGAAAGACCAACAAACATCAGATCGACGATGGGTCTGCCAATCAGTAAAGTGGACCTCATAGTCAAGACAGCGCTGTCCATCAACTTATCAACACACCACCGTTTTAGCCTAACCACACTGGCCACCTCAAGTCGCACATCGCCATGGTGGACTTCTGCTGGCGTATGACTCTCTAATGACTGGTGAGGGGGGCTGTGATATAAAAGTGAAAATACTTTTTCAGTGATTGCTTTAAATGCGCGACATTAGGGTATTCATTGATATATTTCTTCTCTAGACTTAATCGAAAGGCCAAGTCAACTTGACCTTCTTTGGTGCATTTTAATTTTTCAGGCTCAAAAAATACCATAACCATGTGCGCCCTCCGCGTGCAAGTTCAATCCCGCTAGATACGTTTAAGCTGCTAGTTTCATACCTCAGAGGGGTAAAGAAACCATCTTTGAATTGAGCATTATATTGTCTGTGAATTTCTGCATGCACAACTGTCCCTTCTAGCATAAAAACCATAGTTGCTTTATCTTGATCTTGTGTTCGCCAAGGATAGAACGGAATTAACGTATCACATTCTAGACGTAGAACATTAATTGTTTCGCATAATTCGTCTCGTGAAAAATTTTCTTCAAACAAAAACATAGTATCCCACTCAAAAGGTAATAATTCACTCAGGTCAATTTATTTTTTACCTTCTTCGCGGACTTTTACGCGCATTGCTTCACTCACTGGGCCAACCGATTCAGCAGGTACTAGAAGCAAAACAGAATTGCCAGACCGGGTAATAATATTTGTGTCTTCTACAACAAACTCTGCTTTATCAGGTGTAATGGGCATTATAAAGTCGGCAAAGTTACCACCTAAATTTTGATAAGGTTCAGCATGGGCTATTTTTCCTTCTTTCATGAATATCATACTGGAAAAATTATCTTCATCTACAATATGGGGAAATTTATTGGTACAGTCTTCGTTCGATAGCTCTATAAATTCACATAAATTACTTTTACATTTTCTATTGGTTGATTTAAAAAAATCACACATTAAACTGTTTGGTGTATATTTGCCAAAAATATACATTTCGTCTAGATTAATTGTTTGTTGGTTTTTTTCTCTGACTTCAGCAACGATTGCTCGGCTCACCAAACCAGGGATATCATTACTTTTCTGTTCACTAGCGCAAGAAGATAATGTACTCATTAGTAGTATTAAAATAAATAAGATATATTTTTCCGTTTCTTCTTTTTTCATCGCGACTATTGTATTGTTATATGCTTTTTTTCTTAGAGAAATACTGCACGCCATCAAGTGACTTAAAATCTGCATCTTGAGTCCAAATTACAGCATTAAATTTCTGTGCAGTTGCATAAATAATACTGTCCGCTAGTGGTAATTTTAGATCAACACCATATTGAGCCGCATCTATTGCTAAAAAACTGTCTAATGGTATTACTTTTCCCTGCTCCATGTGCGCAATAGCTTCAAGTGCTAGATCTTCACCACGTTGGCGTAAAATACATTTAAACACCTCAGTAATTGTAATGCTAGGAACTAGCAATTTATCAACTTTCTCAATTGGGCGGGAAAAAACTGATGAGTTTGCATCACCTGCAAAATAGGAAAGCCATGCAGATGAATCAACGACGTTCATAAGCGATCTTTATCACGTTTCACTTCCGTATCAAGTCCCTTTAAAAAGCCTTTCATTTTTTTCATTGGCTTGATAGGAATAAGCTCTATACGGTTACGATAGGTTAATATCTGAACCTTTTGACCTGAAACCAACCCCATGGATTCTCTTACATCCTTGGGGATAACTATTTGAAATTTAGTGGAAACTGTTACGGTTGTCATGATGTGCCTCATCGATCAGTATTCCGTAAGACTATATTCCTATCGATGGCTTCTGTCAAACAGATAGCTCTAAGGTTCCAGTAGTTCTAAATATTACTCCGGCAGCTATCATCCAGACATCGACTTTTTGCATCGTTAGCTGAAGGCTCAGAGTTTGGGCTTGGTTTCAGAACATGCTGTGAATATATGGCTCTGTTTGCGTTAAGTGTTGGTAAGCATGAATTTAATATAAAACAGCTTATTTTGTAGTATTTTGTTGTTCTTTAAAGTTCTATTTTATATCGAAATAATCAGTTTCAACACTTAACGCAAACAGAGCCGAATATATCCCTATACGCTCTGCCTTTTCATGGTGCTTCCGCCTTGCTTGGCTTCGCACAATGTCCGGTCATAAAATCCTTTGTATGGCGTTCCACGCTTCACGCGTGTCACCCCTGAAAAGGAAGGTGTTTGAAACCAAGCCCTGAGCTGTGTCCTAAAGTCGACTGGATATCAATTGCCAGATTTATACTATGACTGGGGCAGTGGAGCCAGAGAATTCTGGCCCCGAAATTTACCAGCTAATCCTTTTCTGATTAATTTATCATTTACCTTTTCGACGTGTTGCTTTTATTGTTATTTGTGTACTATCTGTCAGGGCCTGACTGTCAGTGACGAGTAATGTTGTTACATAGCTGCCAGATACTGTATAAGTATGGGTTGGATTTAATTCGGAACTACTGCTGCCATCACCAAAATCCCATTGGTAACCAACGAGGCTACCGTTTGTGTCATAAGAGTCAGAGCCACTAAAATTAACCGTAAGTGGAGCTTTTCCTTTGGTAACATCAGCAATTGCAATAGCCACCGGTGGTACAGCGACAGGTACTGGTGAGGATTGATTAGTCGTGAGTAGGAAGCCATGCACTTGCCCACCTAATAGTCCGGTTCCAACAATGTCACCCTTGTCATTGATCGCGCTGGCTGCTGTCAAAATCCAACCTGAGTCAATTGGAATCAATGAGTTCAGGTCGGTCATCAAACCATTTTTCCAAATAAAGGCATGATATTTTTCTGGCTCGTAAAGACTGCTAAGTACGGGCGATAACCATGAAGTGCCGACGACCTGATTTAATTCATTAATATCCACGGCACTACTTGTCAAGCCGCCATTCAGTGTTCCCAGGTCTTTCAGATGGCCTGTAGAGTAATCGTAGAGATAGGCATGGGAAAATTCCCAGGTAGCTGAATTAGATCCTGTTGAACCAACCACCATATTCTGATTATTAATAGCAGTGGCAGCACCTCCGTACGGGATGGGTAGGACGGTCACGGCATTAAATTCAGGTGTCATCAAGAAAGAAAAATTCGAATTGGAGATACCTAATTTTCGTCTGGTACCCACTACGAAACCACTGTCATTAATATCGGCAAGTGGATATAGATCGGCGTGAACACCCTGGACTGTTCCTCGAGGATAAACCTTGGCGACATCATAAACACGCCATTGTCCAGTAGTCGAGTCATAAATGGCTGGATTAATTGGTCGAGGGCTTGCCCTGTATGGGTTTGTACCTGCCTTGCCCCCGGATAGTTGGCCGTACTCATTGATCCCCTGGCCGGTATAATCGTCACCGATATAAATCAATTTTCCATCGTAGAGGAAAGCGCCTGTTGCGGTATTGCCGATTATTTGATCGTTATTATTGATTGCGTTAGCGATTGTGCCTTCAGGTAGATTTTTTATTCCAGCGGATGAGGTATAGCGAAATGCGGTGGTTGTATACGTGCCAGTATTCCGAGAGCCAACAATAGTCCCCAAGTTGTTGATGTCTTTGGGTGAGACATCCAGACCCAGATCAATAAGCTGATATTGCTGTGCAAATGTTGATGCTGGTAGCAGTAACAGTGCCAATGTCAGATGTTTAAATAGTTTAATTGGTCGTTGAAACGGAATTATTTTGTTATTCATGAGTTATGTGTCCTTACTGAAAATAAATAATCGTCATATAGATATTAGTATCCTGAACGTAGGTATTGCTCGGTTGTTCAGGATAGACGATTAAAAAAACAAGTGACTAGATTACTTTAAAATATTGCTCATTGTCCAGAGCAAATTTTGTTAAGATTAATCCTTATAAAATATGAAATAAACCTGAAAAAATAGAGTTTTTTTAACATGAGATGAGTCTGGGGAAGATCGGAAGCATAAAGCAGATTTCAGAAAAAATCCAAAAGTATTTTTTTAGTTTAGATGTGCAGAATCACTACTATTTGTTTGTGATGCAGACTTCACGAGCGGAAAAATAAGAAAAAAATTTTTTTAATCAGGCCCAGCGATTTTGTTTTCAGCAATGATTTTTATCTTGCCTTCGCAATGTGAAATTAAAAAAGGGGAAAGAATCATATTGGCTGTCTATAAGTTATCAAGCTGGTTTTACCGACTTTGCTATGTATGAGAGGAATAAATTTTTCCTATAGTTATAGGGGCAGGTTTTTAAATGCTAGTTGATCAGACAGATTTAAAGTGCAATCTCTCCCTTTTTTGACTATCAGTTAAAAACCTGACCTCTTTATTAGGATTCATAACGAGAGAGAATTTGAAGGCTCCGGAATTGACCTATCCATTGTGCAACGTGCGGTTCACCGCCACAGTGGAAGTGTATGGGCTACATAGCTAGCTTGGGCAAGGATATATCCTATTCAAAATGACAATTGTTGGTAAACACTATGTGCCGTATTTAACAGTCTTGGTTTGCTAATCGTTCCAGATAAAACATAACCTAAATCGCCATCGATCCAATAAAATGATTTGGTCTTATCGTCCTCAAAAAAACGAAATGCGCTATTTTTTTCTACGGTTTCTATGGATTGAACATATAAGGTTAAGCGCTCTCCCATTTCATCTTCGTACATGAACTGCGCCGCCGCTCCTCGCTTAGCCGGTAACAACCGCCCACCTACCAAGTGATAACCGTAGTCCGTTAAACTGGGGGCCTTAATCGTGTTACCAAGACGCTTGGATAACCACTTAACCAAATGCTGCTCTTGATCGGCGGCAACTTCGACGGGATGTTTCACCTCTGGTACATAAACAACATGGGCGGCGGCGGCTGGTTGGACAAGCTTAACAATTACGCTATGTTTTTCAATTGTATTGTCTCTTAGAGACCAACCTAAAATGACACCTGTTGATATTAATAAAATACTTGCAGCCATATTTAATAGGAATTTTTGCGATTGACGGGAGGGTGGCTTTGCTGATATTGAAGCGGGTACCTCTTCATCTAGGACAGGGTCATATAATTCATGTAGCAATGATTTTTGCAATTGATAAGCAGCCACTTTATTGGCGAGTTCAGTATCTTCCTCCATCAGTTGTTTAAATGCGTTCGCCTCTTCCGGACTCAAACATTCATCTACGTACTTATGGATATTGTCTTCAGAGATATGTGTTGCGTCCAAACTCATTTCACTCTCACCAATTTAGGTTCACCCGTTGCAGCCATCAATCGGCGTAACTCTTCTCTGCCGCGAGATAAACGTGACATCACCGTGCCAATTGGCGTGCTGGTTACTTTCGCAATTTCCTTATAACTCATATTTTCCAAGCCCGCCAATAACACAACCTCACGATATTCTGGTTTTAAGCGGGATAAGCACTTAGCCAAGTCATGAACAATATGGCTAGAATCACCAGAGGATTGATTTCCATTGGAATTCAGTGCTAATTGATTCTCAAAATTGTTTGCCAACTTTTTTCGGCGTACCATATTAATAAAAAGATTATGCATAATACTGAATAACCAAGCGCGTAAATTTGTCCCCTCTTTCCAATAAGAACGTTTTTTCCAAGCCCGCTCTAAACAATCCTGTACTAAATCATCGGCACTCTGGATGTCTTGCGCTAACGCCCGAGCATAGCGCCTCAGTCCTGGTATTTGTTTGTTTAACTGGATTTCCCAGTCTTTGTTATCCATTATTGAATATTATCTTTTTTAATTTAAATAGAGGAAAAAGCAACTCAGCCGTCCGAGTTTACCATTAACCTACGTTCGAATACACTGCACGATCAAATATATCCGAAACACTCAATACCTAAATCTTGAGAGCCTCGAGTATACTAACGCTTATTGACCAAGTTTTATTCCCTGCCTGAAAATAAAATTTAACTTGTTGATTACAAAAATACATTGGGCCTTTATACTCGCTACTAAAAAAAAATTATCGGTTTGGAATAATCTGGTAGGCCATATTGTTAACTATATTGTGTCACACGTTATAGATTTGGCAGTTGATATCCAATCGAGTTTAGGGTGCGCCTCAGCTAGCGGTGCAAAAATAACTGGATGTTTGGATATTAATTTACGGGGCTATATCAATACCGAAGTTAACAAAGAGACGGAGATAGAGTATGCATCAATCAAATGTTAAATGGCTTGTCCTATTATTGATAAGTTTTTTTTTCAGTTCTACCTTTATTGTTCATGCCAGCGAACAGCAATATGCATGGCCAAATGAAAATATACCAAGAAACTTTAAATTAGTTTACAAAGATTTAATAAAAATTATCAACCACAGGGGGGCACAAGGTCGCTTAGCACCGCAAGTACGGTTTACATCGCCGTTAAATGGCGCCATCGCAGCTCCAGGAGAAGGAGCGCCAGGCGCAGGCAGTAACAATGGCACTGGTTTTGTTATTAACCTCGAAGTGTTAACCCGCGATCGCATCGGGGTACAGGTCAATGAAGCAACCCAAACCCCTAATAACCCAGGTATACGTAATGTAGAACAACTTGGACAAGCAAACCCAGAGTTTCCTGGATTGTTTGTATTCATAAATAAAGATTTGATTACCCCAGATGGGGGAATAATTCCTAGAAACACTAACCTGGGCGCACTATTTAATATTGCAGGAACAGATGATACACCTGGTCGCGGAGTCACCACTTGGGCCGGCTGGCATGTATTGGAATCGTTTCCAAACGGTACAAAAAAATTCACGATTACTGCCGCCGTAGTGGATACTAAAGGGCGAATTGGCTTCGATAAAATTCATGTTAAGATTGACGAAAGACTCACATCGGCGAATGCATTAACACCCGACCCGGCAAGCTATCCAGCGGTATCGACAATTGACCCAAGTGGACCACTGGTTGAGATTATTGCACCTCGGGTACCCAGTGCCATCGCGCTCGGCAGTCAAGACCAACGGCCTAACGGACAAACCGGGTCGCTGAATTTCATCCAAGTCAATGCACTCGATATTTCAGCGGCGGGTATTGCTGTCGATGAAATTGGAGATACGGTAACCCAACCCGAACTAGGAGCCGGTAGTATTTTAGATCCGACTCAATTAGGTAAAGGCGATAACCGAAATTTCCCCGGATTATTATTTACTTTCGATGTTCCATTGTTAGCTCCAACGGGATTGTTGGTTGCAGCGGGTCAAAACCTGGCGCCGGTATTTAATATTGTGGGCAGTGAATTAGATCCACGAACCGGTGCCACGCGTGTTGTCGCAGATTGGGTGGTGGGAGGATCGTTAATTGTTCCCCTAGGAAAGGAGTTTGTGACATTTACCGCAGTAGTAACGGACAATCACGGTAAGGCTGGTCAAGCCAAACGTACTTTTCGCATTAGTGAGACACTGGGTGGCCAGTTGCTAACCCCAGCTCCCTAATTAACCCGTTCTCATTGCCTACCAGAAGGTAGGCAAGAGACGTTGATCAAAACACGGATGCTTTACAAATACTAGAAATACTACAAGCGCAAAAAAGTAACAGCAAACGATTTGTATATTTATTCTTTTTTATTGTGGCTTGTCATTGTTTGCCGGATTTTTGTGGTATCAGTCTATACTCCGTTGTGTGATAAATGATAATTTTTACATCGCTTCGTTAAAAGCATAAACCATAATAGGATGAGCGTAGCATAGTTTCTTCGGCCCAGTTGTGGTGGGTGGCGGGTTCGCACATTTGCCCCTGGAATTTAAATACGGCGCTTATTTCTGGATTAAGAATTTTTTTAGCGATTTCGTAATCTGAGCGTGTCACTTTATAGGCCGTTTGGATGTGCTCGACTTGGCAAGGGTGGATGGCGGTTTTGGCAAGCAGGCCGTGGGCAATGTCCATTTCTAATTCTTTTTTTAGGATCGCTTCACTGGCATTGTCGATATATTCATAAACCGGGGCCGATAATTGATAATGATGTGGCTTGAAGACGGTAATGCAATTATCAATGGCTTGACGTATGGGTGTTTCGTAAATGGATAAGTTTCTGGGGCGCTTTATTTTCAAGATATTGAGTAAATCATTGCCACCAATGCGCAGGCAAAGTATCTGGCAAGGAAATTGGTTGAGTTCACTACAAAGTTTGCGTAATGCTTGTTGATCAAAGGCGATTTCGGTTTCCAGGGTTGGCATGACAGTAAAGATAGCGTGGTCACTAAACAATTGCCGGTAATGACTGATATTGCTTAAGTCCACCTTGGGTAGTACAAAACCATCGATTTTATCAATGCCGGGCATGGTTAATAAGGTACGCAAAATTTGTACATTGCGGGGCCGAATAAATCGCAGTGTTGCGCTGGGTTGTAATTGATACAGGGTTTTTTGAATATTGTTCAGCGCAAATTCGACTTCATGTTCATGGATTGCATCTTCTGTGCAAACCACTAATGAATGGTATGTGTTTGCATTGAGATGCTGAGTTAGTTTATCGAGCGTAGCAGGGCTATATAATGTCGCTCCCAGGCGATAATAATTAAGATAATGATGGCTGTTTTTTTGATTAGCTAAGCGACATTTGTTCATTTATCCCTCTCCCTCCAGCTCCTTGATGAGTGCGGTTGCATTAAACGGCATATTTGGATCAACATGTATGGGTATGTTTTTTTCTTGAGCCAAAATTTTTAAATGCTGTATGTCCTCTAAATGTAGATTTTTTAATAATAAGAGGCGTGGTATACGTCGTAGCATAACCCGTGTTGCTTCGGCGATACCAGGTTTTATTTTATTAATATCTAGAATTTCATAGTGTTTTTGCAGATATTGCACATAAGCTTGCGCCTGTTGATGTTGTAAGGTTTTATCATAGTGCGGCAAGTTATTGGGTTGAGTCGTATTGATTAACTCATAAATTTGATCGATAAATAGATTGGAATAATCGACCGATGCCAGGTGATGGTAAATCATACAGCCGTGGAATTGATCCGCTGTTGCATGACGGGTTCGAACGGTGCGTGAAACGAGTCCGGAGACGGTACTGTTCATTATGCCGGAAGGAATCACATAATCATCGCTGGTCGCGACGATATCTGCCGTTCCGCCAATATCAGAAATGACGCATAGGGTATCATTGAGTTGTTCCGGGTTGGCTTTGTTCCAGTCGGCAACGGATTGTTTGAGTTCTCGTGTGATGACACCTTTTGCTGTCCAGCCATCGACAAATAAAATGCTGCTTGGCGAGCGATTCTGTTGCAGTACGTGGCGAATTGCCGCCGTGTCAAGGCCCTTGTCTCGAATAATGGAAATTGAATAATGTTGCGAGTCACGTAAAAATTTATATTTAAGCGTGCGGTGTAACAGGATGCCGATGGGGGTGCCCGCACGAGCCAATGACAATAAGGTAATTTGTTGTTGGGCATAGTGTTGATGAATGTGCGCCGCGAGGGCGGCAATTTCTTGGGCGAGTCGTTGTTTGTATTTATCCAGCATTTTTAGGAACAGGCGAGTATATTCGGCGCTCGGTGGATTTTCTATGGAGACCATTTCCGAGTAGTGCACACCTGCTTGCAAGCGTTTTTCTTTTTCGTCAACCGATAATAGCTCAAGATCCAGTTCTTTTAATAAAAAGATACAGTCATCACGGGAATAGCTACCGCTAATACCTATTTGTGTCGCTTTAGAAGTCATGATTGAGTTGATTGGCTTGGCTAATTTGGCTGCTATTAGGGATCATCATGAAATGGCATAATTGCATAAATGGTACATCGGTATGACTATCACCGGAGCCGATAAACAATGGGTGGTCATATTGTTTTTTATAGTGGGCCATTAAATATTGCACGGCATTAGCTTTGCTCGCGTAGCAAGGTAGTAGTGCCATATTACGGCCATTAATATGGATTTTGGCCGCTGATCGATGTGCTTTGTGTTCAGCTAATAATTCTTGTAAATGCTCGAACTGATGATGATCGCCTTTAATACTGATGTAGCAAGGCACGCCATAATCTTCGACAACTCGGCTGCGCATGGTCAGTCCATGTTGTTTAATGAGGGTCTGTGTTTTACCGTCTAAATAAATCAGAAACTCATGCCAAGCATCAATGTCGCTAGCGATTTGCTGTAACCAGTTTGGATCGACTTGGTTATCTTGTCCCAATATCAAGGCGCCATGGTTAATCACTTTTTCATGCTTGAATGAAAAAGTCAGTCGATTGAGTGCAGCGCTATTACGGCCAGTGACGGGAATGGTGCGCGCCGTATTAAACCAGTTTAATAATGTTTTTTGTTGCTCAGAATAAAAGGAAATCATTTCTCCTTGTGAGTTAGCGCCGCCATCATGCAGCGGGGTTTCTGGAGGGCATTTTGGTTTTGTTTGAATTAACGTGTCGTCAATATCGGTGAAAATGATTTGTTTGTATGGCATGACATTTAACATAAAATAACCGCCTGCCCTGGATGTTTTTTTCTTAAGCCGCAAAGTGCTGCGTGTTCTGCGGTTTCGTAGCTATAAATAATTTGTCGGTCGTTGGGCAAGTTATAACAAAACTGTGTGGTTGATGGTGTATTGCTATTGCTAAACTCAATTTTACGTTCGATGGCGTCTCCTGACATAATTGGGGAGCGCGTTGTTGACTGGAATAACACATCCATGCCTTGTTTTTCTAACGCTTCAGCCCATAAATAAGGCTGTAAGACGAATTCTCCGTGACCGACGATGACCACTGGCTCGGATTTTTCTGGCGGTGGCATCATGCGATATGACAGTTCATTGATTCGTAGACCCATGCGCCCAGTATCCTTTCTGGCTTGGGTTTTTGCAATACCTCCATCAATATTGTCGGGTAGTTTGGGGTTAAACTCGGAGTGTTGCTGAAAGGAAAAATGGCCTGCTAGCAAGCTAATAAACTCGATCTCTAGGCCAGCCAGCATCGCACGGTGAGACTGTTGTTGTGCATCAGTTAGCCAGTTTGCGATGGAGACCCAGGTGATTTTTTCTATTTGTGGGTAGTGTTCTTGAAATTTTTTAGACAATACTTGTAAGGTTCGCCCGGTGCTGATTTCGTCGTCCACAATGACGACATGTCGGGTTTGCTTGGCGATATCGTTCAGCGGAGCAGGCATTTGGTAGACGATGTGATCGGGGGCATGGCTATGGTTTTCATCAATGGTAAAGGCAATGGGTTGAGTTAATGTGTGGCGAGTGGTTTGGGTATAAATGACATCGACATCCGGGTTTTGTTGAGACAAACTATGTGCCACACCACCTGCTAATGCAATAGCGGTTTCGGCCATGCCAACCACCAGGACTTGCGGGTCGTTTAAGGTAACTTGCTTTGCTAAAGCGTTTTGCACGGCTCGCATGCGGGAGGGTGGACAGGGGATATGTTTTCCCAGGACCTTGGAAACGAACAGGTATCCGCGTTTGGGGTTTTCTCGCGAAGCAAACGTTAATAACGTTTCTAATGGCATGGTTTCTTGAGTCAGATTGACTTGCAAGCAGCCAGCAATAATGTTGACGGTTAATTTTTTCATTGAGTTATATTGGGAACGAGGTGGGCGAAGATTAGGTAAACTTACTTTATGATTGATCTATTTAGGCAGGTAGTGTTTGGTCCTCCCAGAGCATAAATAAACTATGCTCTGGGATGAAACTTGGATCATTAACCTACATTAATACCAAAGCTTTGGCATAGAGGACCCAGTCCGCCTTCGTAGCCTTGCCCTAATGCGCGAAATTTCCACTCGCCGCTATTACGGTATAATTCGCCAAACATCATGGCTGTTTCAATGGAAGCGTCTTCACTCAAGTCGTAACGCGCCACTTCTTCGTTGTTGTCTTGGTTGACAACACGAATGAATGCATTGCTAACTTGTCCAAAGTTTTGGTTGCGTGATTCGGCATCGTGAATGGTAACGGCAAACACGATTTTCTGTACGTCGGCAGGGACGGCTGATAAATCAATATTTAAGGCTTCATCATCACCATCGCCCTCTCCGGAGCGATTATCACCGGTGTGCTCCACAGATCCGCAGCCTGATTTGAGGTTGTTGTAATAGATGAAGTCGCTGTCACTGCGCACTTTGCCACTTTCTGCAAGCATAAATGCGGATGCATCCAAGTCGAAGTCAGTTCCATCTGTGGCTCTTTCATCCCAGCCTAAGCCAACGATGATTTTGGTCATCCCTGGTGCGGCTTTGTCTAAAGAAACGTTTCCACCTTTTTGTAAAGATACGCCCATTGCTTTCTCCTTTAAATGTATCTAATAAATATCATCGTTATTAAACAGCCATGCGATGCATGGCTGTAAGCTGTTGCTCAGTTACTGATTGTGCGTGCTGTATTTTGTGCACACTCAGTAGTTAATATCAAGCTTTATTCGCTATCTCAAGGTCGTTTTTTTGCCGCTTTTTATATCTCACTGAAGAAATAACAGACAAGCTTATGAATGCGACGCCAATTAAGCCGGTGATCAATTCATTAATGTGGTAAACCATGCTTACTAACATGATAAAAGCGAGTGCGCCAATGGCATAGTGGGCACCATGTTCAAGAAACACGTATTCGTCCAGCGTGCCTTTGCGCACTAAAAAAACAGTAATCGACCGGACGAACATCGCACCAACGGCCAAACCAATCATAATGATAACAATATCTTTGGTAATAGCAAAAGCGCCGATAACTCCGTCGAATGAAAATGAGGCATCCAAGATTTCTAGATAAATAAATCCCATGACGCCAGATCGCTTGGCAACCTTGGTGGCATTTTCTCCTTCTTCTTCATTTTCAAAAAAAGCGGAAATACTGTCGACAACAACAAATAACATGACGCCGCTAATACCGGCAAGCAGTGCGCTCAGACGCGCTTCTTCAGCCAGAAAACCTTGCGCGAGCAGTAGCACAGTTAATGCAATGATGACTTCGATGGACTCTAGTTTGCCAAGTTCGCTCAACTTTTTTTCTATAAGACCAAGCCAGTAGAGCTGTTTGTGTTTTTTAAATTCGTAGTCTAGCCAGTGCAGTTCTCTTTCTTCGTTAAACAGAAAGGATAAAAATACCAATAATAAAAACATACCGCCAAAGGCTGCAATATTGACATGAGCATCTGTGAGGTGCTGAGAATATTGATCAGGCTCGTTCAAGGCCATTTGCATGACCGCAAATGCATTAAGATCAGCGGCGACAGCAACAATGACGATGGGAAAGACTAGTCGCATGCCAAAGACGGCGATGATAATACCGACAGTGAGAAATAAGTCTTGCCATTTTTTATCCATGTCTTTTAACACGGAGGCGTTAACAACGGCGTTATCGAAGGAAAGACTGATTTCCAGTAGACAGAGGATGGCAACTAGAATCAGTGCCGTCATGCCACCCCAAAGATAACCGCAGATTAAACCAATGATGGTAACTGCAATGGAGTATCTGAAAAAATATAAGTGTTGCGTCATCGTTTATAACTCAAACTCTGCGGCATTGAGTTGTAATTCATGGCAAATTTTACGCACTACTTGCTTTTCGTGCTCATCGAAATCACCATCTGAGGCACCAATGGCAATACAAATACGTACTAGCAATCGAGCTTGTTGCTCTTTTCCTCGGAACTTGCCAACGGCTTCCATGGCTTTGGCTTCACCGATGGCATCGCTGAATTGATATTGCTCAACAAAATCATTAAACGCTCGGATGACATCGATGGTTTTAAACACTTTGAGGGCGTCATAGGCTTCAATGAATTTAGCCATTTCTTGTTTTTCTTTATCGTCGATGGAGCCATCAGCTCGGGCGACCATGGCGCAAGAAGCGGCCACCGCATTCATGAAGTCTTTGTTTTTAAATTTCATGGCTTCGGTTTTCATTTCTTGGCTTTTGTCTTTTATTTTTTGCAAAAAATCTTTAAACATTGTTTAGGTTTCCTTGTTATCGTGTATGTTGTTAGGTATTGGATTTAATCTTTTGTTCCTAGCGGCTGAACTAAATCAACCTGGCGGTTTTATCCAAATATTTGGTTGTTTGCGCATCTGCAGTATTTGTCATCACGGATATAGGCGTTAGCTATTTAAAGTGATCGGATGATTAGGTGAGGGTGGCGTGCTAGATTTAGCATAGCAAGCGTGCTGTTAAACAGGCTCATTATGAAAGGCACGCTTGTTAGTACATCTGAAGTCAAGATGCGATTGAATATGACCCACTGGATTGAGCGCAATAAGTTTTGACTTAGGCTCAAGCTTAGGGCTGTTAGCAACATGATGTCAATTCCTTAACACCATGTTGGGTTGTCTGTCGGGGATGCATGGTATTTGCTTAGAGGTAGCTTTGTTGCACGCTTTTAACGGTATCCTCGAGTTTGCTGTCAGGGGTTGTTTCACCAATGGCCGCAAATTTCCATGTGTCGTTGTGACGATATAGGCGGGCCATGGCAAGCGAGGTGGCGCCTGCGAACTTAGGGTCGCTGGCAATGTTAAATGTGGCAAATACGGTGTCGACTTTAGTCGGGGTTCCCTCGTAAACGCGAATGGTCGCGAATGGCACGGTTTGAAAGTCATGACCACGAAAGCTGTTGAGTACCACGGCGATTTTAGTCACTTCTTGTGGTACACGGCCAAGATCTAGCGTAATGATTTCGTTATCTAATCCATCATCACCGTCCATATCACCGGTCAGATCATCACCGCTATGGCTTATCGATTTATTATCATTTTGTAACTTACCGTAATAGATAATATCTAGTAATTGATTGTTGCTATCAAAAAGTGCGCAACTTGCGTCAAGATCGACCGCTTCTTTTTTGGTGCCACCGAATAATCCTTTTTTCTCGATAGCACCCCAATTAACGCCAACACAAACTTTTTCAAGTTTTCCGCCGCCTTCTTTTTCCAAGCTGATACGTTGGCCTTTTTGTAGACTAATCGTCATTGATTATCTCCTGTCGGTCATGACTTTGAAAGAAACTGGGTACATCATTACTTAATGAGGCTATTTTCGGACAGCCTCTTCGCCGTGTGCAAGAAATCACTGCGCTGCTTTGACTCATGAGTCATTTCAGATGTGTTTGCTGAGGCAAGCTGCTCATTGTTTCACTGAATTATCAATGAATCGATCGTGCAATGCAACGAGATTTGGTGATGTGGATGTTCAGTAAAGCAGCAAGTCGTTATATGGCTCAGGCTCGACTTTTGTAGAATGGGAGTTCACTGACTGAATCGCTTGATAAAGCGCTTTTCTAAGCTGCGTAAAATGATGAAAAAAAGTTCTTTAATGGGACGTTTGGCAAGCGCTATGTAAGGTTGTCGAATATAGGTGACTTGAGTCCCTGCTAAACAAGCGGCCAGTCCGCCGGTTAATAAGCGATCATCGACGAGCATGACTTCATGGGCAGCGACCTGTTTTATTTTAATAATTTGCGCGAGACCGTCTGGATAGGGTTTTTTTTGTACGCCTGAAATGAAACGAATACCAGGGAAAGTGCGGTTGAAATATTGTATGCGTGCAGGCGAAGGGCGGTTGCTCAGGATGAAAATTTGCTCTGGGGGAAAGTGGGTCAGACAGTTTTTTAACCAGTTGTGCATCGCCGGTAAGGGGGTTGTTTCACCATGTGGTGCAAGTACCCCATCAAAATCTAATGCCAAGACTGAGATACCGAGTGCTTTCCAGTCGTTAGGTATTAAGTCTTGCGGTTTTTGGGTTGGGTTGGCGGATGCCAAAATGCTAGCCAATGCCTTGCGGTATTGATAGGTTTTGGCAAATGCGTAAATAATATGTTTAATGAATGGGTACCTTGGTGGTTAAACATTAAAACGAAAATGAATCACATCGCCGTCGTGAACGACATACTCTTTTCCTTCCAGGCGCCATTTTCCGGCTTCTTTGGCACCTTGTTCACCTTGGTATTGTACAAAATCTGGGTATGAGATAATTTCTGCGCGAATAAACCCTTTTTCAAAATCGGTATGAATGACGCCAGCGGCTTGCGGTGCGGTGGCGCCGATGGGGATCGTCCATGCGCGCACTTCTTTAACCCCGGCGGTAAGATAGGTGTGTAAACCTAATAATTGGTAACCTGCCCGGATGACTCGGTCTAGGCCCGGCTCTTCCAAGCCAAGATCGGTGAGAAATTCTTCTTTCTCATCATCAGGTAACTCGGCGATTTCGGCTTCGATGGCTGCGCAGATTGGCACCACCGGGGCATTTTCATTGGCAGCCATGGCATTGACCGCATCCAGGTGTGGATTGTTTTCAAATCCATCGTCATTCACATTGGCAATATACATGACCGGTTTGGCGGTGAGCAATTGCAGTGTGTTGATGAAGTTTTTTTCATCATCGTTAACCGTTAGGGTGCGAACGGCATGGCCTTGGTCTAGGTGTTGGGCGGCGCGTTCCATTATTGTTTTTTGTGCAATGGCTTCTTTGTTACCGCTTTTTGCTGTTTTGCCTAAACGGTAGATGACTTTTTCTACGGTATCAAGATCACAAAGCGCGAGCTCGGTGTCAATGATTTCAATATCGCGTAACGGGTCAACGTTACCAGCCACATGGGTGATATCATCGTCTTCGAAACAGCGCACCACATGGGCAATGGCATGGGTTTCACGAATGTTCGCTAAGAATTGATTGCCTAATCCTTCACCTTTCGATGCGCCTGCCACTAAGCCAGCGATATCAACAAATTCCATGGTGGTAGGCAAAACCCGTTGCGGATTAACAATGTCGGTGAGTACCTGTAAACGAGGATCAGGCACTGGCACGATGCCGACATTGGGTTCGATGGTGCAAAAAGGATAATTCGCCGCGTCGATGCCGGCTTTGGTGAGTGCATTAAATAATGTTGATTTGCCCACATTGGGAAGACCCACAATACCGCATTTAAAACCCATGTTATATTCCTTAAATGATCTGTGTTGGCTTGCGAAGCTATTTGATTAAAAAATGCATGCCTTAGCTTTTGGGGGTATTGTGCAAGCGATGCATGGCTTTTTGAAGATCACCCTGGGCAAGCAGTGGAGTGATATCTAGTGCGTGTATGATGCTTTGCTCAATCTGGGTGAGCTCATCGGGCGCGGGCTTGCTTAATACATGACCTGTGACTTGTTCCCGATGGCCTGGATGATCGATGCCGATGCGCAGGCGGTAAAAATCTTTATTGCCCGTTAATCCAATGATATCCCGCAAACCATTATGACCGCCATGACCGCCACCTTGTTTTAAGCGTATTTTCCCTGCCGGAAAGTCCAATTCATCATGCGCGACCAATACCTTGTCCATGGGGATTTTATAAAAATGGGTAAACGTGCTGGCGGCTTGGCCGCTGCGATTCATGAAGGTATTGGGTTTGAGTAGGGTAATAGGGTGCGCATTAATGGTTAATTTGCAAACTTCAGCATGGAATTTATTGTCTGGCTTGAAGTGGCCACCGTGCTGTTGGGCGAGTGCATCGACAAACCAGAACCCGGCATTGTGCCGGGTTGCTTGGTATTGGTGACCGGGATTACCCAAGCCAATGATGACTTCGATGTTGCTTGGCACGTGCTGATCCGGTTAGGCTGCTTTATTCGGTGGCTTCTTCTTCGCTGGTCGCTGCGCCACGTAATTTTTGTAGGGTGGCGACCGGCAAATCGTGTCCGTGAGACAACTCGATAGATTTCACGCCAGCGGGCAAGAGCAGGTCAGAGATGTGCAATGTATCACCAGTATTGAGCTGAGAAACGTCAACTTCAATGTATTCAGGTAAGTCTTTGGGTTTACATGTGATTTCTAACTCGGCCAAACTATGTGACAGTAGGCCCCCCAATTTGACGCCAGGTGCCACATCTGCACCAAGGAAATGCAAAGGCACAGCCATGTGGATTTTGGTATCCTCGTCGACGCGCTGTAAATCGAGGTGTAAAATTTTGGGCTTGTAGGCATGGCGTTGCAGATCTTTTAACACCGCTTTGCATTCTTGATCGCCGATTTTTACCGTCAGCACATGGGAATAAAAGGCTTCATTTTGCAGTGACTTGACCAGTAAGTCATGGGATACGGTAATTGCTTCCGGGTCCTGGTTTGAGCCATATAGAATGCCCGGTGTTTTATCTTGGTGACGCAGGCGGCGGCTCGCACCTTTCCCCAAGTCGTCACGTTTTTCCGCAACAATAACAAAATCAGTACTCATTAGAGTTTCTCCTAAAAATTGATAAGTTGGAAGCCTGGTTAAAATTTATGCTTCCTAGATGGCCAACCAAGCTCGCGACCAAGTCTGGTTGATGCCGGCGGTGAGTATACCCTAACCGCTCATTTTTTTGAAACGTTAGGGATCTACTTTAATTTTTAATCCATAAAAAGCGAACTGACAGATTCGTCTAAATGAATTCTGCGCATGGTCTCGGCGAGAATTTCAGCGACACTGAGTTGCCGGATTCTGCTGCACTGTTGCGCGGCGAGTTGTAATGGGACGGTGTCAGAAACAACCAGTTCATCGAGCTGAGAGTTTTCGATGTTTTCTATGGCTTTGCCTGATAATACGGGATGGGTGCAATAGGCAACAACCCGTGCCGCTCCGTCATCTTTGAGTGCATTGGCGGCATTGCACAGGGTGCCGGCGGTATCGACTAGATCGTCAACCAGTACGCAGGTTCTATTTTCCACATCACCGATGATATGCATGACTTTCGCAATATTGGGTTGTGGTCGGCGTTTATCAATGATGGCCAAGTCGGCATCACCGAGTCGTTTGGCGAGGGCTCTGGCTCTTACCACGCCGCCCACATCGGGTGATACCACAATCAAGTTTTGGTATTTTTGTCGCCAAATGTCACCGAGCAAGATAGGGGACGCGTATACGTTATCGACGGGTAAATCAAAAAAACCTTGAATTTGATCGGCATGTAAATCAATAGTAAGTACCCGGTCGGTGCCGACACTGGCGATCATATTGGCGACGACTTTGGCGGTGATTGGTACGCGAGCCGAGCGGGTGCGTCGATCTTGGCGAGAATAACCAAGGTAGGGGATGACGGTGGTAACGCGTTTGGCCGAGGCGCGTCGCAGGGCATCGACCATAACCAATAATTCCATTAAATTGTCATTGGTTGGATAGCAGGTCGGTTGCAGGATAAAGGTGTCTTGACCACGCACGTTCTCCAAAATCTCTACCATAATTTCGCCATCGCTAAAGCGACCCACGGTGATTTTTCCCAGGGGGAGGTTTAAAAAGCGCGCAATTTTTTGCGCTAGTTTTGGATTGGCAGTCCCTGAGAAGACCATCATTCGAGGTTCTAACACGTTGTGACTCCCTACGGGTGGTAGTTTAGTTGGGAATAATTTATCTGGATTTGGTCATGGAGAATGCGCAGAGGATTATCGTTTGATAGTAGTTGGGTGATTTTACAACGGCTTTCAAACAAGCGAGTGTTTTTGGAGCCAAATATCTGCCTGTTCATTAGGTCTATTCAAACGTATTATGAAATCGGATTAACTCGTGAGGTATGGCTGGGGTGGCAGGATTCGAACCTACGAATGCTGGGATCAAAACCCAGTGCCTTACCGCTTGGCGACACCCCAATAATAAAACTGAACGATACTCTAAGATGCGTATTACTTCATAACTCACTTAATGGGCTTTTGTTACGGCCTTTTGTCACAATCAGTCGCCACTTGGCAGGTGCCTGGTTAGCAACCTCATGGGCTGCAGATTGTGTGTCAAAAGCGGCAAAGATGCAAGCCCCTGTGCCTGTCATGCGAGCCTTTCCGAATTGTGATAGCCATTTTAACGCTTCACCCACCTCGGGGTAAAGGGCTGTGACTACCGGCTCACAAACGTTTGTTACGTGCTCTCCATCCCAGAGATCGCGTATTCTGATAGGATGTTGGTCTCGTGTCAATTGGGAAGACGAAAAAATTTTACCGGTATCGACATGAACGGGGGGAGAAATGATGAGATACCAGGGTTCATCTACGGTAATTGGGGTTAGTTTTTCGCCGATTCCTTCTGCCCAGGCGCTTTGCCCAAAAATGAAGATGGGCACATCGGCACCCAGTTGCAGACCAAGCTGAGCCAGTTCTTGTTGGTTTAATTGGGTTTGCCAGAGCTTGTTTAGCGCCACTAAGGTGGTTGCTGCATCGGAACTGCCGCCGCCTAAACCGCCGCCCATGGGTAACCGCTTGTCGAGTTGGATGTTGCAGCCTAACTCGCTGCGAGTATATTTTTGTAGGAGTTTAGCTGCTTTGACGACCAGGTCATCGTCACAGGCAACGCCGTTGAGTTCAGAAATGCGGGTGATGCTGGCGTCATTGGTTACTTCAAATTGAAGTTGATCACCATAGTCAACGAACTGAAACGCGGTTTGCAATAAATGGTAGCCGTCGTCTCGACGTCCCGTAATGTGCAAAAAAAGATTGAGTTTAGCGGGTGCTGGCCATGAAAAATTCAGTGGCTCGTTAGCAGGGGTTTGAGTTGTCATGCTTAATATTGGGTATTAACTGGTAAGTTTCCACTGATCGATCACTAAACGAACGTCATAACGCTTATTTTCTAAAAATAATTTGTTGGGTAACTCTATGATCCGATCGGTATTGTTCACCTGGCTATAACGTTTAAATTCAATTAACCAGTCTTGTTGTTGCAGGGAGGTTAGCCGGCCTTGTGGATCAATTTGGTATTGAGTGGTTTGCTTTTCGGTGGTTGGTAAGCCAACAATCCAATAACGTAATTCATTGAAAGGCAATGAAATACCTGCGTGGGTTGCTAATAGTTGTTCGGGGTCGGCGTCTGAGTAATTTTCTTTTGCTGAAATTTGTAGCTCACTGGCTTGATGATCACCGGTGAGTTTAATGCTGCCTTGCCCAAAGGGGCCTTGCAGCACAATGTCATAAGCGGTTCCCGATTGGGACCAGGCGATTTTGCCATGCCAAGCATCTTGTTCATTTTTGGCAGAAAAACGACCAATGAATTGCCAGTGGTCCAGTTGGCTGAGTGTTTGTTGGCGTTGCTGCCAAAATAGATTGTCTTTTGCTTGCTCGTTAGTTTGTGTGGTGGTAGGGCCTGGGGTTGCACAGGCGCTTAGGGTCAGCAATAGATAAATGACCAGCAAGCTTGTTATCCCGCTTGGGAAATTTACCATATTGCTTGTTTTGTTCATTATTAATCTGTTAGTTAGGCAAAGTGAGGGCTTCGATATTAAATGCCTGGACCGCTAGCGCGTTTTGGAAGTTGCCCAAAACGCGCCATGGTGTCACGTAAAATGTCGTTGTCACTGAAGGCATCGTAGGCTTTATTCCAGACCTTGATGGCTTCTTGTTTCTGGCCGTTGCTCCATAAAGCTTCACCTAAGTGAGCAGCGATTTCTCCGTCTTTGGCCAATTCTAACGCTCTTCGTAAATGTTTGATAGCTTCCTTATAGTTGCCAATGCGAAATTGCACCCAGCCTAAACTGTCGATAATTGCGGCGTCATTGGGTTCAATGGCCAAGGCCTTATTGATCAACTCAAGCGCTTCCTCATAGCGATTGGTACGATCGGCCAAGGTATAACCTAATGCATTCAGGGCAGCGGCATTGTTGGGTTCTTTTTTGATGATTGAGCGTAAATCACGTAGGGTGATATCCATGTTGTCGAGTCGTTCGGCAACTAATGAACGCGAAAATAAAATCTCGGTGTCATCGGGCAAGTTATCAGCCAGGGCGTTGCTGTATAAGTCAAAAGCATCTTGATAGCGCTTGTGATTTCTGAGCATTGAACCTTCAAATAAGATCAGTTCGCGTTGCTTATCTAAGGTGGCAGGTTGCAAGGCATGCAAATGTTCCAGTGCATCATTTAGGCTTTTGGCTCGCTCAAGCACTGCCGCAATGCGTAATTGCGCCTCAAAGTAGAAGTCACCTCTACGTACTTGGGCATACCAGTCGAGGGCGTTTTCATCTTCTTTCTTTTGTTCGGCAATTTGTCCCAGATAGTACAAAACGCGGGGGTTGCGCCCTCCTGCGTTGTATAGTTTTTTTAAGTAGCCATGAGATTCATCGAATTCATTGAATTGTAAAGATAGCATGGCCAGTGTGAACAAAACATCTTCATTGTCCGGTGTTTTCACCGCCAACAATTCGAATTGATCTCGTGCTTTTTTCAATTGTTTGGCATCAATTAGGAGGCGGGCATAACGAAATCTGATCGCGTCATCATCGGGTTGTTTTTTTAGGTAGGCTTCCAGATAGCCGAGGGATTGCTCAATATTGCCGGTTTGTTGCAGGATGCGGGATTTAAGCACGATGGCATCAACCCATTCGGGCCGTAAGGCAATCGTTTTGTCTATGCGTTGTAACGCAATGTCATGTTTTTTCGAGGTTAATGCGATTTTAGCCGCGACGTAATGGGCTTCTGGATTGGCGGGATAAGCATTGGCTAAATATTCAGTAATTTCGGTGGCATCATGTTCACTGGCTTCGCGTTGTAATAGCGTACCGATATTGATGAAGGTTTGAGCGCTTGATTCTGGATTGTTGGCAAGCAGGATTTCTAATTCCTTTTTCGCTTTCTCGTAGTCTCCATTGCGTAAGTGAAGCACGGCAAGCACGCGAATGGCTTCCTGATTATTTGGATCGGCAGATGACCATATTTTCGCCGCTTCCAGGGTTTCTTGTTCAGCATTGGCGAAGCTGGTGATTTGTACGGCGCGTGCGGCGACTTGGGGGTTCTGACTTTGTTTAGCCGCTTTTAAGTATTGCTTAATCGCAATATCGGTATAACCTCTTTGGTTGGCTATTTCACCAAGCAAAATACCATACATTAGGTTGGCTTTTGGATTATCGAATGACACCTCATCCGCTGTTAGCGTACTTGGTGTGGCCGTAGTCGGTGTGACCGTTGGTTCGATTTGTGTGGTTTCGCTTTCTGTGCTTGATGCGTCACCCTGGGGAGAGGTGGCGCATGCAACCATAAAGATTGTGGTTAATAAAAGCGCAATCTTATTAAAGTGACGTCTCATTGAGCCTCCGCATCCACTTATATTTTGAGCCTTAATAATTAAGGCAATTCCTTGGCTACTATACCATTTTTTGATAGTGATTCACCCTGTTTGACCGTATTTAGAGGAACTTGTTACTTGTATTCCTAGTCAGCTTTTACGAGAATTACTGTTTTGCCTAAAATTTGACGTTGTTTATGCAATTATTAGCATTTGGAATAAATCATAAGACCGCTCCTGTAGATATTCGGGAGCGTGTTGCTTTTGCGCCCGAGCAAATATGCCAAGCTCTACGGGAGTTGACCGCACACCAAGATGTTAGCGAGGCGGCCATCTTATCTACGTGTAATCGCACAGAGCTATACTGTTGTGTTGATAAAACGCAGGGTCACTCGGTAGCCGACTGGTTTTCAAACTATCACAAACTCGGCTTAGAAGAGATAAGGCCATATATCTATCAACATCCCAATCAAGATGCCGTTCGGCATTTGTTACGTGTCGCCAGCGGCCTCGATTCTTTGGTGCTTGGTGAACCGCAAATTCTAGGCCAGGTTAAAACGGCTTACAAAGACGCCTTAGATGCTGGGGCCATCGGCTCAGTACTTAACCGGTTATGCCAGCATACCTTCAATGTAGCGAAACAAGTTCGCACCGATACCGCCATTGGGGCCAGTGCGGTTTCTGTCGCTTTTGCGGCAGTTAGCCTTGCAAAACAAATCTTTAGTAACTTTCCAAAACATACCGCTTTATTGATCGGGGCTGGGGAGACGATTGAGCTTACCGCCCGTCACCTCCACGAAAACCAAATTGGCGAAATCATTATTGCCAATCGGACCGTTGAACGTGCCCAGCAATTAGCCGGCGAGTTCGGCGCCAAGGCCATTTCTTTGGCGGATATTCCTGCTAATCTTCATAAGGCCGACATTGTTATTTCTTCCACAGCGAGCCAATTACCAATTCTAGGTAAGGGTAGTGTAGAACGCGCCATTAAACAACGAAAACGCCGCCCTATGTTAATGGTGGATATTGCAGTACCACGCGATATTGAACCTGAAGTTGCTAATATGGCTGATGTTTATTTATACACAGTGGACGACCTTAAAGAAATTATCGAAGAAGGCTTGAAAACGCGCCAACAAGCCGCACTTCAAGCAGAAGAAATTATTGATTTACAGGTCCATAATTTCATGGGCTGGGTACGCTCACAGGATGCGGTGGCTGTGATTCGAGAATATCGCAAGCAATTAGAGTTGGTCAAGGCTGAAGAGCTTGCCAAAGCAAAACGTTTATTGGAGAGTGGCAGCAATCCGGAAGATGTATTACAGCGATTGGCGCATAATCTGGTCAATAAACTTTCCCATGGTCCTACCCAAAAAATTCGCCAAGCCGGTGTTGAAGGAAGAAATAAAAGCGTTGAAGTGGCCAGAGAATTATTTGGCTTGCGTTTACTGGATGATGAATAACGCATCATAACGTGTTTGTGTGAGTAAGAAGCTGTTTTAAAAATGCGTCATAGGAATGCAATATCAGCCAAAATGTCAGCTGAGGTATTTTTAAAACAACTTCTAAGGCCGGGGCGGCATTTTTGGTGTCACGCGGAATACATTTAATGAATGATTGGTAAAGGTACTGAATGAATAAATCCATTCTGCTCAAATTAGAAAAAATCACCGAACGTGTTGAAGAAATTAGTGCTTTGCTAGCGGATCCGGGAGTGATTGGTGATCAAAATCGGTTTCGAGGATTATCCCAAGAGTATGCCCAGCTTTCTCCAGTTGCTGATTGTTTTGCCAATTATCAGCTGGCATTGCAGGCCGCTGGTCAAGCAAAAGACATGCTTAAAGACGAAGATAGCGAGATGCGAATGCTTGCTGCGGAAGAGTTAGATGATGCGCAAGCCAGGCAACAAGCCCTTGTCTTAGAATTGCAAAAAATGTTGCTGCCGAAAGATCCACATGATGACAGCAATATTTTCTTGGAAATACGCGCAGGTGCCGGTGGTGATGAAGCCGCTATTTTTGCTGGTGATTTATTGCGCATGTATTTGAGGTATGCTGAACAACGGCGCTGGCAAGTCGAGTTGTTAAATGAAAGTTTTGGTGAGCATGGTGGATACAAGGAAGTGATTGCCAGAGTGATTGGGGCAGGTGCTTATTCGCGGTTGAAGTTTGAATCGGGTGGGCATCGGGTGCAGCGGGTGCCGGAAACCGAATCACAAGGTCGCATTCATACCTCGGCATGTACGTTAGCGGTGATGCCGGAAGTGGCTGAAGTCGAACAAATGGATATTAACTCCAATGATTTAAAAGTGGATACATTTCGTGCATCGGGTGCGGGTGGACAGCACGTTAATAAAACCGACTCGGCCATTCGCCTTACCCATTTGCCGTCAGGCATTGTCGTGGAGTGCCAGGATGAACGTTCGCAACACAAAAATCGGGCACGTGCCATGTCAGTGTTGCAAGCCAAGTTATTATCCGCAGAGCAAGAAAAACAACAGGCAGAACAAGCGGAAACACGGCGTTTGTTAGTTGGCAGTGGTGATCGTTCTGAGCGAATCCGTACTTACAATTATCCGCAAGGTCGAATCACCGATCATCGCATTAATTTGACCCTTTATAAACTTGAAGACTTTATGGAAGGTAATATTGACTTAGTTGTGGATCCATTGATTAATGAATACCAGGCGGATCAATTAGCAGCGCTAAGTAAAGAATAACGCGTGCTGAATGAGCTATGACAATTAGGCAGGCACTAAAAAAAGCTAAATTGATGCTGGCGCCGGTCAGCGAGACAGCAGCCTTAGAGGCTGATTTGCTATTGTGTTTTGTATTAAACAAACCGCGTACTCATTTAATTGCTTGGCCAGAGGCGGCATTAAGTCACGATCAACTCGCCCAGTTTTTACGTTTTGTCGAGCAGCGAGCGAGCGGAGTGCCGTTAGCCTATTTGCTTGGGGAAAAAGAATTTTGGGGAGAACGATTTTCGGTCACGGCCGATACCTTAATTCCACGGCCGGAAACCGAATTATTAGTGGCCGCTGCCTTGGAGGTGTTACCCAGCCAGGCCGCATTTAATGTGCTGGATTTAGGCACTGGCTCCGGTGCGATTGCGGTATCGATTGCCAAGCAGCGGCCCCATTGTTATGTGGTTGCGGTGGACTTTTCTGACAAGGCATTAAGTATTGCGAAAAAAAATGGCCAACGTCAAAAGTTAACGAATATTGAGTTTGTGCATAGCGATTGGTTTTCGGAGTTAACACAAACCCACTATCAGGTGATCGTTGCCAATCCACCCTATGTGAGTGCAGATGATCCCCATTTAGTCAGTGGCGATATTCGCTTTGAACCGCAAGCGGCTTTGGTCGCTGAGGATCATGGTTTGGCTGCGCTGAGACATATTATAAAACAGGCGGGACAGTATCTGGATTCAGGAGGATGGTTGATGTTAGAGCATGGTTGGGATCAAGGGCAAAACGTGCAAACCCTGTTAACAGCAAATCATTATCAAAATGTTACACTTAGCGAGGATCTGGCGGGTTTAGACCGTATGTCCATGGGGCAGTGGGTTCTAAAATGATGCAAAAAATTGAGTTTCCTAGCAGCTTAGCCGCTGAAATACTCAATCATGCGCAACAAGACCCCAGGGTTGAAGTTTGCGGTTTAATTGGTGGCGGTGATAGCCAAGCGCTGAGCTGTTATCCCATCGATAATATCGCAGAAGATCCCGTCAGTGTGTTTTTTATGGACCCGCAACAACAAATTCAAGCCATGCGAATGATGCGGGAAAATGATGAAACTTTATTCGGTATTTATCATTCCCATCCACACAGTCCTGCGATACCGTCCCCTAAAGATATTGAAGAGGCGAGTTATCCGGATGCATTTTATTTTGTGGTATCGCTCAACACCAAAGACGTACCTGAGATGAATGTTTTTACAATCCATGATAAACAAGTGACACCGGTGGAATTAATTATTGTCGAAGCGTAAATTATTGTTGGTTTTGAATCCATGCGGCTAGTTTATTATCTATTGGGTTTTATTTTTTTGAGTTTGGGTATCATTGGTATTTTTTTGCCAATTTTACCGACCACTCCGTTTGTGCTGTTAGCGGCCTATTGTTTTTCTCGCTCATCTGAGCGGATGCATCGTTGGTTGTTGGATAATCGTTTATTCGGTCCGGCCATTCGGCAATGGCAGCAGCATCGATCCATGACACCCAAGACCAAAAAGCGTGCTTTACTGCTGATTATTATTTCTTTTTCCATCACCATCGTTTTTTTTGTCGAACCATTGTATGTTCGTTTTTTGTTATTCTTGATCGCGATGGTATTGATCACCTTTCTTATGCGCATTCCCGTGCAAATCCCCGCAAAACGTTTTGTGGAAACGGATTCTAAAAAAATGTCCTGAAATACTGGGGCATTCATTGAATGTTTTAAAAAAATCATGGGTCTATGCTAGACTTATCCATAGGAAGCTCATCAATCTCTAGGAGATAACGATGTCTGCACTGGAGCAAGCAAACCCCGCCACCCCCATCGGTAAAATCATCGAAGTGCATGGTCCGGTTGTGATTATCACTTGTGAACGACTCCCTCCGCTGCGTCAAGCCTTATATGCTTCAGTCAATGATGAATGTATTCAATTTGAAGTACACCAGCATCTGGATGTGAAGCGGGTGCGGGCGATTACTTTACGTCGAGCCTCGGGTTTAAAGCGGGGTTTGCCCGTTTATGATAGTGGTGCGCCATTGCACGTGCCTGTCCATTTGGATTGCTTGGGCCGCTTGTTAAATATTTTTGGTGAACCCTTGGACGAAGGTCCACCCCTGGTAAATCATGACTACCGAAATATTCACGGCAAACCCGTTGCCCTGCGCGAATTGCAGCCGGTGAGCGAGGTGTTGGTCTCGGGTATTAAAGTGATTGATTTATTGTGTCCATTTGTGCGTGGCGGTAAGACCGGTTTGTTTGGTGGCGCCGGCGTGGGTAAGACGGTACTGATCATGGAGTTTATGCATGCCATTATTGCTTTGCATCAAGGGGTGTCGGTATTTGCCGGTGTGGGTGAGCGGATTCGTGAAGGTCATGAACTATGGCATGAGTTACAAGACGCGGGAGTATTGGCCAAGTCGTTAATGGTGTTTGGACAAATGGATGAATCCCCAGGGGTTCGCTTTCGGGTGGGTTTGACGGCGCTGACCTACGCAGAATTTTTACGCGATACATTGCATAAAGAAGTGTTGTTTTTGATGGACAACATGTATCGCTTTGTACAAGCGGGCAGTGAAATTTCCAGTCTGTTAGGGCGGATGCCTGCTACTGTTGGTTATCAACCGACACTGGGCACCGAAGTGGCGGAAATTCAGGATCGTATCACATCGACCCGTCAAGGTGCAATTACGGCAGTGCAGGCGGTATATGTGCCCGCCGATGATATGACCGACCCGGCGGTGAGCACCATACTTGGGCATTTGGATACCACCGTGATATTGTCAAGAGATCAGGCGGGTAAGGGCATTTATCCCGCCGTCGATCCGTTGCGCTCTAGCAGTAAAATGATGGATCGACATATTGTCGGCGATAGGCATTATCATGTGGCAGAAGCGGTGCGTGAACATTTGGCCCGGTATCGTGAATTAGAAGATATTATTTCCATGCTGGGTATGGAAGAGTTGTCACCCGCAGATCAGCGTATTGTGCAACGGGCTCGTAAATTACAGCGTTATTTAAGCCAACCATTTCATGTCACAGCGCAACATATTGGTATGGCCGGTGTGACGGTGCCTTTAGCGGTGACCTTGCAAGATTGCGAGGATTTTATCCAGGGTAAATATGATGATATTAGTGAAGATCAGTGTTACATGCGTGGTGCTATGTCGCAGATCACGACATAGCCGTCCATGAATGGCTTTATTTTACATTTACAAGATGCGACCCAATACCAACGCTTTGTTAATGTGGTCTCGTTTGTTGGGGTTGATGCTAGCGGCAGCTTTGGTTTGCAAGCAAAACATGAGCGCTTTATTACAGCGTTAATATTTGGTTTGGCACGTTTCCGATTGCATGAGTCCGCTTGGCAGTATATTGCATTGCCCGGTGGGGTATTGCATTTTGTTGATAACCAACTTTATGTCAGTACTCGGCGTTATTTACTGGATGACAACTATCGTCGAATTAACCGCGCTTTGCAAGACAGACTGCGAACGGAAGAAGACAAGCTGCATAATCTTCGACAAAGTTTGCGTAATATGGAAGAAGAAATGTTTAAACGCCTGTGGCAAGTCAGGCGATCGGAGCCTTTGTAATGGTGAGCGAACAGCACGATAAGCTTCAGCAATCAGTTAAAAAACAAGTGAATCGCTATCAGCAGGCTGAGCAACAGAAGAATACCGTGCTCATCTATACCTCATATATTGGTGTGTTGGGTTTGGTTTTGGTCTTGCCGATTGTCGGAGGTGCGTATTTAGGGCGTTGGTTAGATAGCTTCAATAGTGGTTTTACCATTAGTTGGACCATTAGTTTTATTATTTTAGGTATTATTATCGGTGCCATGAATGTGTATTTTTTAATTGAAACCCGGCTGTAAGCGATGCAAGAAGATATTTTTTCCAAGATTATCTGGCAAATCGGTCCATTACAAATTACCGATACCAGCCTGACCATATGGGCAATGATATTGGTGATTTTTTTGCTGATTTATTTCTTGTCTCGACATTTATCGTTACGACCGAATACCTGGCAAACCATTGCCGAGGGCGTGGTGAGTGCGGTTGAGTTTTCGGTGCGTGAAGTCTTGCCGCAGCATTATAAGCATGTGGTGCCTTTTATTATGAGTTTATGGATTTTTCTGGGTGTTGCCAATTTAATGGGTTTAATTCCCGGTTTGCATTCACCCACTCGTGATTTATCGGTGACAACAGCCTTGGCCATTATTGTGTTTCTATCGGTGCATTGGTTTGGAATTCGCACACAAGGTCTAAAGTCTTATTTGCGGCACTATCTTACTCCGAGCCCATTGTTATTGCCTTTTCATATCATTAGTGAAATTTCGCGTACCATTGCTTTAGCGGTACGCTTGTTTGGTAATATGTTGAGTTTGGAAATGGTGGCCTTAATTTTGTTGTTAGTGGCTGGATTTCTGGTGCCGGTACCTATTCTAATGCTGCATATTATCGAAGCACTGGTACAGGCTTATATTTTTGGTATGCTAGCATTGATTTATATTGCCAGTGCTATTCAAACACAAGAACTAAGAAAACAGGAGTAACTGAATGAGTGACATAAACTGGATAGTGTTTGGCTCGACCATTGTGGCGGCTATTGCTATTGCTATTGGGGTGATTTTTCCAGCCAAAGCCATGGGCAGTGCCATTAGTCAGGCGCTGGATGCCTTAGCGCGCCAACCCGAGGCGGAGCGATCGATTATGCGCACTTTATTTATTGGTTTGGCGATGATTGAGTCGTTGGCCATTTATGTATTAGTTATTGTACTCATTATTTTGTTTGCCAATCCATTATTAGAATACGTACTTAAATAACTAATGCGTCATTGATCCGAGGTTCATTTTGGAAATTAACTGGTCAACTTTTTTCCTGGAAATTATCAATTTTTTGGTGCTGGTATGGCTGTTGAAACGGTTCTTCTATCAACCGGTTAGCAAACTTGTTGAACAGCGACGTTTAGCCGTGGATCAGCAAATCGCCGATGCGCAACAGCAACATGCAGAAGCGGAAAAAATGAAACAGCAATATGAAAATCGCTTGACCGTTTGGGAGCAAGAAAAACAACAAGCTCGTGATGCACTGAACAATGAAATGCATACCGAAAAAACCCGTCAGTTAGCGGTATTAGAAAAAAAATTGACCCAGCAAAACGAGAAAAATCGTATCGCCCAAGAAAAACAATTCAATGAAATAAAACTTCAATATGAAATTCAGGCCCTATCACAAGGAGCGCAATTTAGTGCTCGATTATTAAATGATCTATCGACCGTTGAGCTGGAAAAAAAATTAATCGACCTATTTATTGACAATTTAAGTCATTTACCCAGCGATCAGCAGATCGTTTTATCGAAGATTGATCTCGCATCACAGCCGTTGATTACCATTAACAGTGCATTTGCCCTGGATGCTGATCATAAGCAGCGTTTGTGTAATGCATTACAAGGTTTTTTTGCACAACCCATCGATTGTGAATATAAAATAAACAAAGAGCTTATTGCTGGTTTACGCATCAGCATGGACTCTCATGTCATGCGTGCCAATTTGCAAGATGAGTTACAATATTTTGTCGAGTCTGCCCATGCCAAGCGATGATGCCGTTACATTAGTTTCCCCATTACAGCGTCAGGCGCAATGGCTAACTACCTATCAATTTAAAATTAATGTGCTAGAGCAAGGCAATGTGGTATTTGTCGGTGATGGCATTACTTGGATTTCAGGGTTGCCCTCGGCGGCCATGGATGATGTGTTAGATTTTGAAGATGGCAGTCGAGCGGTGGTGTTTTCGCTGTCCGAAAAAACCTTGGGGGCCATATTATTACAACAGACAGAACAATTAACGGCGGGTACCAATGTTTATTTAAGTGGCAAACAATTAAGTATTCCGGTGGGTGAATCGCTATTGGGCCGAGTGATTGATCCGATGGGTATGCCCATTGATGGTGGTGGGGCCATTGAACATCAAGCCTGGCAGCAACTCGATGTGTTATCGCCCCCTATTTCGCACCGCGATTTTATTCGCGAGCCACTGCTCACCGGTAATAAAATTATCGATACTTTGATTCCCATCGGCAAAGGGCAGCGACAGCTCATTGTTGGCGACAAAGGTCTGGGGCGCAGTTCCATTGCCATTGATGCAATAATCAATCAGCGTGGTAAAAATGTGTATTGTGTTTATGTTTTAATTGGTCAAAAGCGTTCCTCGATCGTCAATGTGTGGCGCTTATTAAAAGACTATGGTGCCCTGGAGTATACGACCCTGGTGGTGGGGGAGGGCAGTGCCCTGGCTGGATTGACCTATTTGGCGCCTTTTGCCGGTTGTGCCGTGGCCGAATGGTGGATGAAGCAGGGGTGCGATACGCTAATTGTGTACGATGATCTGAGCACCCATGCCAATACCTATCGAGAATTATCTTTATTATTGAGGCGTCCACCTGGGCGTGAAGCCTTTCCGGGGGATATGTTTTATTTGCATGCCAGATTGTTAGAACGGAGTACTTGTTTATCGGCAAGTCATGGGGGCGGCAGTATGACGGCTTTACCTATCATAGAAACCAAACAAGGGGAAATCTCTGCCTATATTCCAACGAATTTAATTTCCATCACCGATGGTCAAATTTATCTCGACGCGAATTTATTTGCCAGCGGTTTTCATCCGGCCATTGATATTGGAAAATCGGTGTCGCGCATCGGCGGCAAAGCACAACATCCACGCATTAAAGAAGAAGCCGGAAAAATGAAGTTGGAATATTTACAATTTTTGGAATTGGAGGTATTCACTCGATTTGGAGCACGGTTGGAATCATCCATGCAAATGAAAATTAATCGTGGGCGGATGTTGCGCGAAATTTTAAAACAAGATCGGCTGGAACCCTTACCGATTACTTTTCAAATGGCCTGGATGCTTGCTTTCAATGAAGGTTTGCTGGATAACATAAATTTGCAAGATATCACCGGCTTGCTGGACCGCATGCTGATTCATCTAAAAGATAGTACGTTAACACTCGATGATGAGCGGCAGCACTGGTTGTCTGCCATGCACTCCTTCATTCAGGCAGACGAAGCATTGCCATGAGTCACCAACATAAACTGGAACAACATTTACATTCATTAAACGACATTAATGAAATCATGAGCGCCATGAAAAATCTATCGCTCATGGAGGCTAATAAACTCGCCCGATTTATTGAAAATCAAAAACGTGTTGTTAATAGTATTTTATCGGCTGCCGAAGATTTTTTATCCTTCCATCCAGAGTTTATGCAATGGCCAATGTCTATGCAGCCAGTGTTGGTGGTGATTGGCACTGAACGCGGTTTTTGTGGTAATTACAATGAAAAACTGCAGCAACATGTGGATAGCTATTTAACAGAAAACCCAAATACTAATCCGAAAATCATCGCCGTAGGTTATAAGCTGCATGACAAGCTCGCACATCATGCTGAGGTGACAGAATGTCTTTACGGTCCGAATGTTACCGAAGAAGTCAATCATGTGATTGAGCAGTTAATTAGCACAGTAAAAAATTATGAGCAAAAAGGTATTTCGATACAACTTTTGGTCATGCATAATGAAAACGGCAAGGATAACCCGGTGACGACACATATATTGCCAGCTTTTCAGCAAACAACCCAACAAAATATCCACCACAACACACCAGCTCAACAAAACTTGTCCAATAGCCACTTGTTCAGTGATCTAGTGGATGAGTATGTTTTTGCCGCTTTGAATGATATTTTTTATGATGCATTAATGACGGAAAACCAACGCCGCGTACAACATTTAGAAAGTGCCGTCCATCAATTATCGGAAAAAATTAATGCACTTTCACTCAAGCGCAATGAAATTCGCCAAGAAGAAATTACTGAAGAAATCGAAGTGATCATGTTGAGTGCCAATATTCTGGAATAACGGTGTCTCAATGCAATCATTGCCTCATTTAAAACCCGACATAGGAGAATTAAAATTGATCAAGGGTGAGGATTGCTTCGGCGTCAGGAGTGTGCTAGTTTTCGCCATGGTGAATTGAATCTATTTAAAAAAAACTCAAACATCAATGATTCAATATTGTAGAATTATTCTGGTTACCTTATGATATTGCCTTAACAAATAAGTTGGTATTAATTTAACCAGTACATCTTGGAGATATGTTGTGATGCGCACAAGGATTGTGGATTTATTGACGGGTTATCGTGCTCGTTACGAAAATGATCTAGAGCCTTATTTATGGCGCCTTCGCCGGTATCGGGTAGGTGATGCACTTGTCTCTCGGTTTCCTCGGTGGGGCATGGATGCGTTAACTGATGCGGTTAGCCATCTTCAGTCTCAGTCTGAAATAATACGTACGCTTGAGCAAAGTGTTGCCGACCTTCACGTTGCCCAGATTGGAGGTGTCACTCGAACCTTTTTTGATGATTCTAAAAAACTGGTGCGATTCAATACCCACGACTGGCGCAGTGGAAGCGGTTCCGAGGATAGCTCAGAATATGTGCGAATCGAAAAAGGCACAGTGCTTCCTTGGAGTGATGACTATTTTGACGTTGCAGCTTCTAGGCATGTATTGGAGCACATATCTAATCCAATCGCAGCGATCATTGAATGGACGCGTGTGCTCAAGCCCGGTGGTTGCTTATTCATCAGTGTTCCCGATCGTCGCAAGACTAAGGAGCATCGCCGGAAATTGACTGCTTTTGAACATTTTATCGAGGACTTTAAAAACAATGTCCCTGAGTTCGATCCCAGTCATGAACCGGAAATCAGGCAGGCGGGTTGTGGTATTATCCAGCACGATCGTTACGAAAATCCGCATATTCATTATCATACTTATGAGATCGAGACACTCAGTCGTCTTTTGAGCTATTGCGGACTTGAGTTAGTCAGCCTTTCCGTGGCTGATTTGGGTCAGCTTCGTTTCCAGCCCTGGGACTTGATCTTAATGGCGAGAAAACCTCTAAGCTAGGTGAGGTTTTTTTCCAAGCCTACCTACTGTTATTTTTTTACGCAGTGGCATTACGGAAAAGCTACGAGACTTGGAATAGAAGGTTATTGCGTAGCCCATTCCTTATTTTCTCCTGGAAATTTTTATAATGAAATTTCTATACCAGAGACAAATCGGTCGCGTTCAGTAAATTGACCAAACAAGCCGTCGTCATCCCCATAGAAAACGTCTACTCCTAACCAGAGTTGTATTTCATCATTCAAATCGTAGCTAACTTTCGGTCGAAGCAAACCATCACCCATGTCAATATTATGTAACCACAAAATTTCCGAACTTAGCGTATCGTTTAAAAAAACACGTTTTAATAATAACGTCAACGTGCTATCAAGACCATCACGAATCATTTGTTTTTTGTTTTGCGAGAGCCGCGTTTGAAAAAATTGCAGACTGACCAGGGAATCACTGAATCCATACCAATCGAGTCCCATGACATAAGCGAGTTCATTATTTTTAACAATACCATCCGAGTCAGTGGCATCATTGGTGCTGATATAGCGATCGGTTGAATAGCCAAGCTCACCACGCAAGGTGAGATCCCCAAAGGCATTACTGAACGTGCCGCCGATTAAATGACTGCGTTCATAACGCGGTGTCATGGTCGCTTTGACTCCTGTCGGTGTGGTGCTGAGTTCTCGAAAAAGTACCGGCGTATCACTATAGTGATAAAGATAATTGGCACTTAGATCCCAGCCTTTCCAGAAACTGGAAAGGCGAAAACCCCAATCAGCATCACCAAAACGATGATCAGGTTCTGTTGGGTTCTGCAAATCGACTACCACATCGGCGGGCACTGTTGGCACTAGCGTGGATGAACGAAAAGCATAAAGACCCTTGGTTGATGCAAATTTATGATACGTTTGATCTGGTATCCATAGTAACTGTAACGTCACATCCTCAATGGGGATTTCAGCATTCACCATCCATAAAGGGATACGTGCATTATCGAAATCATCCAGAATAAATTCCCGAAAATCTCGCGGATTAACCACATCCAGCACCTTCAGTCCGTCGGCTTTTCCCCACACCACTTGTTGCTTTCCTAATGTCCATAAGCTACGCCCAATGTCTGTTTGCAGATAGAGTTCTCGTAATTCCACATCGGTTTGATCATCCGGGTCGATACTTTTATCTGCATCCGCTCTAATGCGTGCAATACCAGTGAGTTTACTCTGCATGGGTAAGTCAATCTCGATTTCAGGAATAACAAGTATTTCTGATTTTTGTACTTCATCTTTGTCAACTGCGACTTCAGAACTAACTACCAAGCTGGTTTCCATAGCATCAGTAAAACTTTGTTCCTTGGCTAAGGTGAGCATCGGCAGAGATAATCCCAAAACAAGCAATAAATAACTACAGACCACGACGCAACGAACGTTCTGTAAACGAATCATCACTCACCTCGGTCTCGTAGTTCACATTGCTGAATGTGAAATTGGTTTTATGGCTGGTTTTATGATTGACCACCTCCATACGATGCACGGTCCATATACCCTGGATCTGTCGAATATCTTTTATATTCGTTGTTTTAAGCAAGTTTCCTTGAATATCCCAAAATTTCGATTTTCGGACAATCCAGATATCGGCATCCACCCATTGTAATACTTTGCTATAACCTAACTCTTTGGCTGTTTTGTCATTGACCGGAATTGACTCCACCACATAGCTACGAAACCCATCAAGCATTTCCTCACGCAATGTTTCTCGTCGATAATCATCAATGCTCACTTTGTTTTCTTTTTTAATATCTTCATAGGTAAAGTCCGTCCCTAAAAAATAATCTCCTCGATCTGAGGCAGAAATTCGTCTCACTTTTCGTAAAGCCGGTAAATATAACCATTGATCATCATCACGATTCGCCTCCGGGTAATCATAGGTAAGAAACGCGGTCCCTTTGACATTGCGTGGTTTCAGGTAATGGATGACGGTTCGTTTCTCATTCCCAAAATATTTTCGGAAACCTTGGGTCTCTCTGACGCGTGTTTTCCCTCGACGATCAATCAACTCCATGGTTAAGGTACGTGAAACCTGTACGCCGTCATTCCTGGCATTAATGTGCTGACTGATTTCATCTCCCGATGGCAAACTACTTGCCATAACCACAGATAACGAACTAGACATAACAGTGAATAATATTGTCTGAAAAATAATAGGCTTTATTGAATGATTCATGATGGTGATTCCTTATGAATGAGCCGAATGAGGGCTATCAAGCTTTAAATTTTTATCAGTGCTCTCTTTCGCTTTGTTATCCAAGCGAATAAATTTAGGCTTAAATACTTTGATTAAGGCGGGTAGCACGGTCATGCTTGCAATAAAGCTCACACTCACCGCGACGGCGACTAGCGAACCAAACCGAATCAATGGCACCACTTCACTGGTCACCAAGACCCCAAAACCCAAGGAAAGCGCTGCGAAATTAAATAATAAGGCACGTCCCGTGGTGGGATACAGCGCGGCGATGGCTTCATCAATGGAAAGTTTCTGCTCTCGAATCAGGGTCGATAGTCTTTCAACCGTATGCACCGCGAAATCAACCCCCAAGCCGATGGCAATGGCGGCAAACATCGAGGTACCTACCGCCAACCAAATATTGAACACCCCCATCACCGCATAAATAAGCAATATTGAAAATGCCACAGGAATCACGGTCACCATGCCAGCCACCACCGATCGAAAACTGAGGCTGGCCATGAGCCAGACCAATAACATGGAAACCGCGACACTGCCGAAATGACTCTCACTCAGACGTTTAATCCAGTGATAATCAATATTGACACGGCCGCTCACATTGGCGCTGATCTCTGTGGTATTGAAATTCTCACCCAGGTACTGCTCAATGGCTTCAACCACCACTTTTTCATTGGTGTATAAACTGGAATCCATGCGAACGCGAACATTTGCCAAGCGGTAATCATAATCAACGACTTGATCAAAATCCGTGGGATCGCCACTGGCGCTATACAATAAAAAATATTGAGCAATGAGATCGGCCTCTTCAGGCAATCGATATTCATCAAATTGGTCCTCATGCAACGCCCGATTCATTTGCTTAAGATAATCAACCATTGACGTTGAACCATTGACATGATCCAGTGTGGTCACAAAATTTTGTAAGGCTTCGATACGATGCAGATTCTCCGGTTTAAACAAGTCCTCTTTTTCAGGGGTATCGATGACAATATCCACATAGTTAGCCCCATCAAACTGCCGATTAATGACCGTATCTGCCGTCACGATAGGTTCGTCTTTTTGAAAGATGGTGATACGTGATTCATTCAATTCCAATGTTGAAGCGGCAAACAAGCCTGACACGGCAACAAACAAGGCAACTAACAAAACCGTCCTCGGTGCTTTAATAACACCTCGGCCCATGGCTGATACCAAGTTGGCAAAAAAATCGTTTTTTGGGGCGCCTGTATGTGTACTCGTTCGATAACTTTTGCTAGGTTTGATTTTCAATATAGTCAGAAAGGCAGGAACAACCGTTAGCGAATAAAGCCATGCCACCGCCACACCTAACATGGCAAACCATCCAAAATAACTCATGGGCGGCATCACCGACGCCAAACTTAATCCCAAAAACCCAGCCATGGTTGTTAGCGTAGTTAAGGTAATCGGACGCCACATATGCAACATGGTCCTTAGCACAATATCTCGCGAAGCATCATTAGGGGTACGTGATATTTCTTCGTAATATTGACTGAAAATATGAATCGAATCCGCCACGGCAATGCCAATTAGCACCACCGGCAAGGCGTTGGTGATGACAAAGAACGGTACATTAAAGGCGGCCATCACACCTAATGCACTGGCCACCGTGGCGAGTACCACCAGGTTGGGTAACAAGGTGCCTCGTAATGTGCGAAAAGCAATGAATAATACCAGAGTAATAATCAGACCGGCGATGGGATTTAAACGTTGTGCATCCGCATCAATATAACTCCCCATATAGCCACTCACCGCACCTTCTCCGGCAATATAAATACTTTCGCCATTTTGCACGGAGGCGGTAGCTGTCAGCTTTAATAATGAATCATAAACAGCTTGCGCTTGGCTTTGATCGATTAATTCCGCGACAATCAATGTGGCGTTCCCGTCTTTTGCCACCAGGCTACCCAGATAAAGCGGAAAATCCATCACAGCGGCCCGAACCTTATCGGCATCAGCCTGGCTCTGAGGCATAGGTTGAAGAAAAGGATTCACTAACATCCCATCTTCCGTTCCAATAATGTCATTCTCCGTGGCCAGACTGGTCACCCGTTCCGGGTCAATATTTTCTAGCTTGGTAACGGCATCGGTTAACCAATTCACTAACGTCAGTGTCTGTGGATTGAAGACGCCTTCCGCTTTATCATTCACCACGGCGATCACCATGGGATCTTTTAATCCAAAAATGTCTTTCACCTGATCCCGATAAATTAACGCCGGATGATCAGGCGGCATAAATGCATCAGACCGAGTATCTTTTTGCATGGACGGGACAAAACTACCCGCCATCACAATCAACAGCAATCCTAATAAAATGATGGTTTTCGGCCATCGAGTAATGAATCGAAAAAAAACTTCAGGCCGATGGTGTGTATTGCCTGTTCTGATTAAATAATCCACTTTAGTCTCCATAAGGTGTATATGCACCTATTTATATTTAAAAATAACGGCAATACTTGCCGTCGCCGCATGCTGATATTCTATTGACTAACTTTCAACAGCAATATTACGTGTAGTTACACATAAAGTAAAATGAAAATATGACAACAGGGATGTTATTGCGTAGTCCATTGCTAACTGCGATCAATCGTAGCTGCCTCATTTAGATCATCTAGCAATCCATTGGCACGTTTTTCACCTAAATGCTGTAGCATGCCCGCTTGAGCTTCTTTCCAATAAGGCATGGCCTTCTTCAAAATGCTACGCCCCTGGGCTGTTAGTTTGACGACTTTGATACGCCGATCTTCACCGGGGCTTATCGAAATAAATGTTTCTAATTCAAGGGGTTTTAGATTTCGCGTTAAGGTTGTTCGATCCATGACCATCCTCTCAGCAAGATCAGTAATACTTACCTGACCTAAGATGGAGATGGCAGAAAGTATGGAAAACTGTGTTCCTCGCAGTCCTGTCGGCTGTAAAATCTTGTCATAGTGCTGACTGACAGCCCGCATGGCTTTACGCAAATTGAAGTGAATACAATTTGGCTGATGTAATAAGTTTCTATCTTTTTTTTCGCTCATACAGTGTATATACACCTACATTATGGAAAAATCAAGCATAATATTTCCCAGGCCAATAACGAATGGGCTAAGCAATAACTTACCCATTCCTAATCATTGGTATATTTATTGTCCAATATTAATGCCGCGATTATTAGGTGGTATCGGCTGGAGCAAAACGAGAAATATAACTCCCTCGTTCTTTTAAAAACTGTAAAAGTAACTCGGGATACTCCGCTGCAACAGCATGCTGCACGGATACTCGCTGTTGCAAAGTCTCGCGCCAGGCACTAATTTTTGATCCACCTTCAAAGATAGCCAGATCAGTGATACGATCAAAGACTTGGAAATATCGGAAAATCGGACCATATACAGCGTCGATCAGCTGAAATTTATCGCCTGAAAAAAAGGGTGCGCCACTCATTTCCTTCTCAACCAACTGAAATTTATTTTGAATCTCGATCCGCTTGCTCTCAAAGCTGGCTTCATCTTTTGCACTGTATAAGCCACCAATGCTATCCAGTATGCCAGAACCAAACTCAATCCAGGCACGATGATGGGCTTTTTCCAGTGGATCTTGTGGGTGTAACGAGCCAGGTGTTATTTCGTTGAGGTATTCACAAATTACCGCTGACTCAAACAGTGCTTTGCTTTCATTAACTAATAATAGCGGGACTTTGTTCATGGGCGATAACCGCTTGAACCAAGCGGGCGTGTTAGACAGATCAATATCAGTTCTTGTATAGGGGATATCTTTTTCCTGCAACACGATAATCGAACGCTGTACATAAGGGCATAACACATGAGTGACAAGATGGAATTTTTGCTGATTCATTAGTGTTCCTCTACTGTACGAAACATTAAACGGTCTATGGTTAGCGCATACTTTCCGTCACCCAAGCTGACTTGTACCTGCGCCACTCCTAAAATTAATACTCCAAATTCAGGTTTCAACAAATAGTTCATGATCTTTTTTCCTTTAAATGCTGCCGGATCAGTTACCAACTATTATCGGACTTGCATTTATGAAAGGAAATTGGCAATATCGGCAAACGGTGTTTGCAATAATGCAATAAGCTTGGAGATGCATGAACTGGAATTCCTTAAAAATTTTCTTAGCCATTGCAACCAATGGGTCACTTTCTGCGGCGGCGAGAACGCTTGGCATCAACCATTCCACCGCTTTTCGACAATTAAATTCTTTTGAAAAAGAAATCGGCGGGCGACTCTTTGAGCGTTTAAATCATGGTTACCAGCTGACCCCCATGGGGGAAGATTTACTCGCTTTTGCAGAAAATATCGCCAGCTCATTCGATGACCTAGAACGTCATCTCGCTGGCAAAGATATTCAACCGAAAGGCCTTGTTAAAATTACCGCACCCAACAATATTACCTATCGGTATTTGCCGCGCTATCTTGCCGAGTTTTATTGTCTTTATCCTGAAATACATATCGAGTTACTCGCTAGCAATCTGCAATTCAATATGACCAATCGCCAAGCCGATATTGCGATTCGTGCCACACCTTCACCACCCGAATATTTGGTGGGTCGACAACTGCGAACGATTCAATGGAATGTCTATGGAAGTCAGGCTTATCAACACCCATCAGGATTGCCACATAATCTTGAGCAATTGCAGAACCATCGCTTAATTGGTGGGGCGGGGTATATGCGGGACTTGCCAGGGTTTATCTGGTTAGAAAATAACTTTCCACAGCAAATTGAAATTCGCTGTGATGACTTGGTAACCATGTCATATCTAGCTGAAGCGGGACGAGGACTCGCTTTTTTGCCCGACGATCAACAGCGTCCGGAAATTAAAAAACTGTTTCTATACGAACCTGGAGAAACCAGTAATTTGTGGATATTGACGCATCCTGATTTGCGAAATGTTGAAAGAATTAAATTGCTAATGCAGCATTTAACGCAAGCCTTCACTGAAGAAAATAATATTTGATAATCTAAATATTCTGCGTTAAATAGCGACTTAGGAATGGCGCAGTGGATCGAATAAATGCTCCAGACCATTGACTTTGATTTCGAGGACGATACCGAGCATTTTTCCTAGCTCACCCTTGGGAAAGCCTTGATTAGCGAACCAGACAACGTAAGGTTCAGGCAAATCGATAAGCAGCCGATTGGCGTATTTGCCAAAGGGCATGCGATAGTTAACGAGTTTTTGCATGGTTGCTAAATCGCTGTAGAGATTAAAGTCACTTTGTTGTTCCATAACACTTATTATATATAACGTAGAGCGTCGATGAAAGAATTTTCACGCGAAAGTAAAGGGTCAATATGGATTCCGGGGTCTTATTCGACCATTTGCAATAAAAGAGCTAATGTGGATAGTAATTCACGAGTTTAGTACGCAATATAATCATATTCTGTGTGTAATTCAACCGTTGCAATCTGTAATTTATCCACGACCCTGGAATCTATATTGAGCCTAAAATTATACCAAAGAAATATAGCCAATAATTCTATTCACTGATTGACGAAAAATTCTTGTGAGATTGAGGACCAAGCGAGATCAAATGATAGGCTGCTCAATGTCGGTATTACATTCTATTCTGCCATGATTCAAGGAAGGGATAAAATGACCGATTAAACGAACAAGCAGATAGAATGGATCAATGTTTGATTATGCTCGTTATTTACTTTCTGGCGCTTGTTATCATCATTAGTGGCGGTGTTGCAGTGTATCTTAAATGTCGGTCTTGGGGGGGTGCCCGAGCTGCTTCTCTTGGGCTATTTATTTCAGCTTTGCTCACGGTAATTTGGCCTCTTCCAATCCATGGTGGTTTTACCTTTTTTGGTGAAATAGTGTACTTTCAAATAAAAAATTGGCAACGCAAAAAAGAACATATTGCAGAGGTTCAGCAACAAAATGCGTTTGTGGAACGTTTTAAAGAACGTTTTAGCGCACCGCTTGTTATGGTATCGCAAGAACCTTTGAGCGGCACTTGGTGGCGTGCTAGCATTGATTCAGGAATTGTCTACTACGAAGCGCAGTCCCATCTGATTTGGAGCAAACCTCAGCCGTTCGAAACTGCATCACCACTATCCAGTCTTCCAGCAGCCAAGGCGATTTGTCGGAATCTTTCACCGCAAGGTGCTTGGTCATTGCCGACGGAAGGTGAGCAGTATTATTTCTGGCGTGCCAGTGGCGCAGTAGTTCTTCCAGATGGTGGTGCAAGTGCAATCGCTATTTTGGTGGACGAAACTTTTCAATTAGAAATGCCGACGGTGAATCTTGGCCAGCAATCAAATAATAATACAGAATCTGATACTGCTATTATAACATTTCCCATTCGCTGTGTAGCCCGTAGTGAACAGGCGCCGAGGCATGGTTATTTGGACAAAGACATTCCCCGTGACGAATGGAATCATTATCAGCTGTCGAAGACCACATCTCAATAAGCTGATTGCTAAAATTGAATATTTTCCGATCACCGTGTAGGGTGAGTAGAGCGAAGCGAAACTCATCAATAGCAAGTCGATGTCTGGATAATAGCTGCCCATTCCTAACGTACACATCTTGTATTTTTGCTCAGGAGAATAGCAGATCCAATCTGGGTGCGATTGGTATACCTAAAACACTTGAGACTTAGGTATTGAATGTGAGGCCTATTGTTTGCTATGACAAGGTGGGGCTATAGTGAGGTGTTTGCAATGCAGTTAGGGCAGAAAAGGCTTAACTGCAATGATAGGATTGCTGTCCATAACACTATAGTCTTGGGTTTCCAAAAATGAAGAAACCCCTACCTGTTTGAGTAAAACAAAAATCAATAATACCCACAGATTTACCGCCCAGCTCTACTGTGATTTTTCCACCTTCAGTAGTTAAGATATCGCCTGTATTATTCACTACTAGTGACAGAAATTCTGTCGGAGTTATTCAAAATATTATGTTTTTTCACTGAAGATAATCGTGTGTTTGGAGATACTAATAATATTGATCAATCTCTGAAAGCTGATGTCGATTGAAAACAAACCGGGTGATTTTTTTTGATTAAATAATATCTTAATTCGCGTTACATTTATTCGCCTCAAAAGGTAAGTGTTGATCGTTTTTCGATCAATTTGACATTTTTCTGAAAAGCCGATATTTTTGGTTTTAGCAAAAGGTGGTTAATACTGCCTATTCACTCAGCTATGTTTCCTCAAACTTAAAGGGAAGTATCAATGTCTGACGTTAGCTTATTGATCGTAAAGAAAAAAAGACCTATTTGGTCGCCAAGCCTAGAATCGTTTGAACCCCTAGCCGACACACTTACTGAAATTCCATTACTCGGCTTTGTACAGGCTGGAGAGCCTATCGAGCTATGCGAACGCCAGGAAACTGTGCGCGTCCCTGCCAACATGGTGCGTAAAAACACGTATGCCCTGCGTGTTCGAGGGCATTCGATGATCGGTGACAATATCCAAGAAGGCGATGTCATTGTGATTGAGAAACGGGAATATGCCGAAAATGGCCAAACAGTCGTTGCTATGATCAATGGCGAGCATGTTACTTTGAAAAAATTCTATGTCGAGCGTGATGGCATTCGACTACAGCCGGCTAATCCCGATATGCCGCCGATCACCCTCAAAAATAGAGATGTACAAATTCTTGGTATCGTCACCGGGGTGATTCGCCAACCGGAGCTATAATTTTTTTAAAGCTTTTTATGTGAATCTACGAGTATAGTTTTCGCTGTTTTTTTATCCGGCGAAAGATTTTTCTTACCAATCTGGTGACAATTTTTTTCCCTTTTCATTCTTGCTTAGAAAGTTATTAGATCATTATTAGGGGTCAATATTAGGGGTCAAATATCATATTAATTTATATAATTTTCCTTCTTCGACACCAGCGATGTAGGATGCGTTTTGTAGACTTACTGGTTCATGCGTAACGTTCTCCTTTAGATACTGCATTAATAGCACTTTTAAGAAAGACTCTCCCGCCCATGCGATTGCATGAAATCAATCTCCGGCCCTTTTGGCACGATACCGGTCGGATTGATTGAGCGATGGCTGCCGAAGTAGTGATACTTGATATGGTCCATATTTACTGTTTCTGCGACGCTTGGAATTTGATAAAGCTCACGTGTGTAGGCCCATAAATTCGGATAATCCATTACTTGGGCCAGCACTGCCATCTTTCGTTACCCAGTTTCTAAAACTCGATTCTGATCGAATAAATTCACCTTTGAATGTTTTTAATTCTGTACTCATGATTTTTATCCTCGGGGATATGGTTAAATGTTTTTAAAAAAAACACAGGGCCAAACGACCCTGCGTATTGTGTTTATGAATGACTGATTGCTAAGTTTGCTGTACTGCGACGATTGTCGAGACTGTAGGCTCCTGCGCCATGTACTGTGAGTAGCAGAAATCCACCGGCAATCGCTATGTTTTTCATGAACATAATCATCTGGGTTTGATCGGAAAAATTATTGTGAAAAATAGCGGCGGCGACTATGGTGAATGCTGCGAGTGCGATTGAAGTCCACTTTGTCTGCCACTCGGCAATGATTGCCAGGCCGCCACCTATTTCAAGTAAGATGACCAGTGGCAATATAGCACCGGGTACTCCCATCGCTTCCATATAACTTTGCGTACCTTCATAGGCGCCAATCTTGCTTAAACCGGCAAGCAAAAAGATATGACCAAGAAATACCCGTGCGACTAATTGACTAATTTTTTCCATTTTTAAATTTCCTCTGTTTAACCCTCTCGACTTAAGAGGTCGCTTAAAATAACTTCATTTGTTGACTTCAAATGCATTCAATGCGTTGTCGTTGAAGATATTATCGGTGTTGTTAATTGAAGAATAAACAGTCATAATTAGAAATATTTGTTCTCTATATCGCAACAGTTGGAGATGAAATGAACAAATTTGAGAATATGGATACTTTTGTTCGGGTGGTGGAGATCGGCAGTATCAGTGGTGCGGCAGATCGACTTGGTGTAGCAAAATCTGCGGTTAGCCGGCGATTGAAAGAGCTGGAAGCACACTTGGGTGTTGAGCTTTTTCATCGCACTACGCGCAAAATGAACTTGACTGATTCGGGGCGAACGTTCTATCAGCAATCGGTGCGTATATTGGAAGATGTGCTTGAAGCAGAGCTTGCAACATCTCAAGCACATGGCGAATTGCAAGGTAGTTTGAAGGTTGCTTTGCCGTTGAGTTTTGGGCTTATGCATTTAGGCCCCGCCATCAATGATTTTTTACAAGAGCACCCACGAATAGAAATTGAGTTGGATTTTAATGACCGAGAAGTGGATTTAATGCAGGAAGGGTTTGACCTGGCTATTCGTATTGCTAATCTGCCAGATTCCAGTTTAATCGCACGTCGCCTTGCTCCTATACAAGCTGTTATGTGCGCCAGTCCAAGCTATCTCGACCGGATGGGTACACCAACGTCGCCGACTGATCTGGTAGAACATCAATGCCTTGTTTATAGTTTGATAAAAAATTTTGAAACATGGCATTTTCATGATGCTAAAGGTAAATTGCTGTCGGCGAAGATACACCCTTATTTAAAAGCAAGCAACGGTGAGTTTTTGAAAAACGCTGCTGTAAATGGTCTGGGTATTGTTCTTATTCCATCATTTATTACTTATAAAGAAATTGAACGCGGCACTTTGATTCCGCTTTTGACGCAATATCGGAGACCTCAAATAGAAGCTCACGCTATTTACCCGCAAACACGTCATCTTTCACAGCGTGTCAGAGCATTTGTAGATTTTCTGGTTAAGCGATTTGAAGGAACACCTTATTGGGATGTCTGCTTGCAGAACTCAACGAAGGCAATATGATGATGACCCGAGACCAAGTGGTTTAGTGAGGTCACTTATTCATCAAGAAATCATTAAATTTAGCATCGACCAATGCTTTGTTTGAGAGACAGCTGTGGCAAAACATATACTCAACACAGCATTCAGCCGCTAAATTATAATCACATGTTGTGTTAGTGCATGTAGATGCGGCGGCTTCAGATATATTGCAAAGATGGGGTTGCCATTTTTTTGCAGTGACTATTTCTAATTGTTCTTTAAAAAGTGTAGAACATCCATCACATAAACTCATCATAAAAAAACACTCCTACAGTAGATTAAAATCGATATTAGTCAGCCTATTATTTGGTTTCGTTTAAGCCCTGATTCTTCAACTGACTTATCTAGGAATGGGCACGCAACGTAGATAAACCAATGGTTGCTGCCGCAGGCCCACCAACACTAGCGCGTACATTCAGTATTCGTTTTTTCCGAACTATTAGGTCAATTAATAGATTCAAATCAGAGCCCAAACGAAACGCTTTTTACTCACAGATAGATTTATATCAGCTATGCGTAATTTATTCCAGTGGTCGTTGCTTTGTTGTCGTCATAAATCGTCAAGCTTATCAATTGTATTGAGTGTGGTTCGATAGGGCAAGTTGTTTTAATTGCTTTAATGACGAGATCAATGTGTTTAACATTGTTATTTTGATAAATAAGATCCTGCTCAAATTGCTGATAACAATGTTACCTATTTGATAATTATGCATGGATTCGTATATTTTAAAACCACTTTTTCAACTCGTTTTTCAACAGTTAAATACAAACTTGAATTGGCATATTTAAGCTTCTTATGAAAACTCACATTGCCTGATACTTTTTGAGAGGTAAATAAAAAATGCTACTTTACGCAACTAAATATGGTATAGAATAAGTCATTTCATGATGTTAAATCTGGTCTGGAATGAGCTTGAGTTTCAAGCAGAAGTGCGAAATACAATAGGATAGAAAATGATGTAAAATACGTAAAGAAATATTCGTTCCCCAAAAATCTGCACTAGGATAATTTGATCATTATGGATATCGTGCCGAAGCCGAATGACCAACCAAATAGTTTGGGTTTTATCAAGCCTATTTACACGCTTGATACGCTTCTTGAAACGAAACTGCATATCCCAACATCGGCTCACCCTCTGGTTGAACGGCCACAATTGCTTCACCGCTTGGATGCAGCTGTCACTGGAAAACTCACGTTAGTGTGTGCACCCGCTGGATTTGGAAAATCGAGTCTTGTCAGTCAGTGGCTACAACAACGTAGCAATTTGCAGCCTGTCTGGTTATCGCTCGATCGGGCAGATAATGACTTCAGATCATTCATGACATATCTGGTCGCCGCTTTTCAGCAAATTGATGAGCGAATTGGTCGGGTTACTCAGTCTATGTTGCGATCACCCCAGTTGCCTGCCATCGCTGCTTTAGTCACACCGCTTGTTAACGATATTGCTCAAATATCCGAACCATTGATTTTGGTACTGGATGATTATCACGTCATCAATTTACAGGGCATTCATGATACTATCGAGTTTCTACTCTCGCATTTACCAGCACAATTACATCTGGTTATATTGTCCCGCCATGATCCTCCGCTTGAGCTAGGGCGTTTACGCGCTCAAGGAAAAATGAAGGAGTTTCGTAGTGCAGACCTGCGATTTAATCGAGAAGAAAGCCATATTTTTTTCCAAATCGTAATGGATACCCCCTTGAGTCAAGACCAAGTTGTAGCTTTGGAAGCCCGCACCGAAGGCTGGGTTGCAGGACTTCAACTGGCCGGACTCGCGCTGCAAGGACATCAAGAACCCAATGAATTCATCAGGAAGTTTACTGGCAATCATACTTATATCGTAGATTACCTAGAAGAAGAGGTACTGAATAAACAATCGACTGAAGTTCGTACATTTCTCCTGCAGACAGCCATCCTTGAGCGGTTAAATGCTCCTTTATGTGATGCGGTGATTGAGAACACCAATAGCCAGAAAATGCTGGAGTATTTACATCAAGAAAATCTATTCCTGGTGTCATTAAATGGCAATCGGCAATGGTATCGCTATCATCATTTGTTTGCTGATTTATTGAAGTATCAATTAGAGCAAACTTATTCGGAGCAAATTTCGGATTTACATCAACGAGCCAGTCGCTGGTATCACGACAACGGCTTTGTTAATGAAGCCATTCACCATGCACTGACAGGCGAAGCTTATGACTTTGCGGCTGACCTAATTGAGCAAGTTGGGTTGAAGATGGTTGGGCAAGCTCGCCTGAGTTCTTTAAAAAATTGGATTGATGCTCTACCACAACAGCTTGTACGAGAGCGCACCTATTTAGCGATATTTCTTGCCTGGGGTAGCGTTTTGATAGGGAAATCAAGCGATGCTATTGAGCAACTCAAAATGGCGCAAGCCAGTATGCAGCAGGTAGCGAAGGCATCGGTCAGTTGGCTTGAAATGATTTGCCAGCTCAACCTTCTGCAAGGTTATATTTCACGCAATCATGGCGATCTTGTCACCGCTATCAAGCAAACCAAAAAAGCACAAGAATATCTTCCTGAAGACAATGTTTTCCTACAATGTACGGTCAACCTAAATCTCGGGGGTAATTACCGCCTCATGGGAGATATTGTGGCAGCAGAAGATGCATTTTACCGCGCCGCCGCCTTCGTTGACCATGCGGGGACAGCATACCCGGCTTTGGCAGCGGCCGGTTTCCTTGCCAGTATTTATCGACAAACGGGAAGACTTCGGCAAGCAAAAAGATATTGCCAACAAACCATTGAGACGGAGATTGCTCAACATAGCCATCCAATTCCTGCCATTGCTTATATTTATGTTGAACAAGGCGGTTTATTTTATGAGAAAAATGATCTTGATGCGGCTGAAGAAGTCCTCGAAAGCGCGATCAAACTGGGAAAAGATGTTGATCGAGTGGTAAACATTGTGCAAGCCATGCAATGGATAGCGCTGCTAAAACAGGCTAAGGGCGAAGTAGCAGAAGCGAAAAAACTTATCGAATCCGCGAATACATTATTTGAATCAGGAACGCGTTATCAAACCATGCGCCAGATTGAATTTGACTATTATCGCGTGCAATTATGGTTACTGAGAGGCGAGATTGCAGCGGCTTCCCGATGGGCGCGTGATTATAATCGAGGGGCGATCAATTCATCATGGAATATTTTGAATGAGTTAAGTTTTGCACGTGTTCTGCTGATTAATCATCAACCAGAAAAGGCACTTGGCGTTTTACAAGATTGTAGCGAGTTTGCTCAATCATTGTCGATAATGGGCTGGATGATTCAAAGTCTGGTACTCAAAGCACGTTGCTATCAGAAATTAAATAACCCTAACCAAGCACTCCAATCGCTGGCTTACGCGCTCTCGCTCGCAGAACCAGAGGGCTACATCCGCACATTTGTCGATGAAGGCATAGCTCTGGGAGATTTATTAACCCAATTGCTAACACGCTATGATGATTTTAATAGCAATGACAGTCTCTTTTCAGCAGAATATGCCAGTCAATTACTCGCTATCATTAAGCTGGAAAATAGTGCTTCAAAATCACTCTTTGAACCACTATCAAACCGTGAACAGGATGTATTGCGTCTACTCGTTGCCGGGTTAAGCAATCAAAAAATTGCAAACCAACTTGCCATTTCAATAGGTACTGTCAAACAATACAATCATGTTATCTACCGCAAGCTTGATGCACATACCCGCGACCAAGCCGTACAACGGGCTAAAGAACATCATTTACTCGATACCTAATCTCCAATGTCGGTCTCAGGTATAAATTCCCCAAAAATCTAACTCAAGAACCTAACTTGGTTAGTAGTCAGGCCATTCCCCAAGCTCCTAGAATGAACTCATCATTGGAATAATAAGTGGTAGCGAGATCAAATCTTATTGCTACTTTGACTTCGTCGACCGAGTAAACAATATGAGCGATCCCACAAATAATCACCACTCTCCTGAGCGTTACGAAATTTGGCTTGAAGGGCATATTCCAGAAAGCCGTTCGAATTGGTTTGCGGGCATGAGTATTGAGCATGATGCTGAAGGGAAAACGATCTTACGGGGTGAAATTGTGGATCAGAGCGCCTTACATGGCTTACTGAACAAAATCCGCGATCTAAATATCCCCTTACTGTTAGTTAAAAAACGGGATAAAGAATAGGTGCGTGATAAGTTGCCTATTCCTAAAAAATACAATTCGCTCTAATTTTTCCAAAACCTAACTCAAAACCCTAACTTGGTTAGTAGTCAGCACATTCCGCTATTTCCTAGAATGAACCCACTGCGTAATTTTCATGAAAGGAGAAACATAATGAAACCTAAAAAAATAGCAAAAGCGACAACAACTATAGTAACCGCCGGCTTACTGTGTTGTTTTTCTTTACAGGCCAGTGCCGACATATCCATTAGCCAAATCTACATTCCTAATACCAATATTCACTCTGACGATGCGCCGGTAGGTCAGTCAGCAAGCATTGGTATGGAAATACTAGATTTCAATATAAAAGTTCCATTGTATAAAAAAATGGATGCTGAGCTTGGCAGACCCACGCTGTTTATTAATAGTCTCAACTTTCGTCAACATAAATTCAATTGGGATTTGCCGTTAGACACTACGGATGAAGTGCCAGAAAAAGTCTATGGCATTAGCTATGGTTTTGAATTTATCAAACCTATTTATAAGAAAGTGACTTTAGTGAGTTTTGGTGAATTCGGTGCGTACTCTGACTTTGAAGAAAAAACCGACGAAAAAGATTTTTTAATGGAGGGTGGTTTACTCGCAGTTTACAATTTTGAGAATGGTTTAGACCTGGGTTTGGGTCCGATTTACACGCGTGCTTTTGGTAATCCTGAATTTCTTATTGCACCTTTTGTGCGTTATAAATACAACAATAAAATCCTGATCGATGTCAGGGTACCAAAACATATTACTGTATCTTATCTCCACAAAGACTCATTCATGATAGGCATAGCAGCGCGCTCAGTTTATAGCACCTATCACATAAACCCAGATAATCAACCCGAAGAAGGAAACATTGTATTTTCCGATGTCACTCTAGGTGTGGAAGGCACCGTGGCGATCTTTGATGGAATAGTGCTTGATCTTTCGGCTGCTCAAGCGGTTAAGAGAATACTAGAAATTCAGGATGATAACAACAACCGTATTGCAGAAAGAGATTTGGATAACGGCATCGTTTATAAAGCGGGGTTGCGTTTAATGCTTTAAATGCGTTGAGGTGAAAAACTCCAGTTTAGAATGAGCTTCATCTCAAATGCGGATTAACTGATTGCTTCAATTCAGGAGAAATATTATGAGCAAGCTATTACCTACAATCACAGCATTTTTGTTATTTAACGTAGTAACATTTTCGAATGCCAATACCACTGTTTTTACCAATGTCAACGTGGTTCCAATGACAACGGATACGGTTTTGAAAAATCAAACTGTCATCGTTGAGGGAGATCGTATTAGCGCGATTTACCCGACAGATAAAATTGAAGTCCCAGCTGGGGCCGAAGTGATTGATGGCAAGGGCAACTACCTGATGCCAGGCCTGGCTGACATGCATATTCATCTTTTTGGCTGGGACCCTGATCCTAGGCATCTCAACCTCTATTTGGCACAAGGCACTACTACGATTCGTTCAGTGGGAGAAGCCAACCACATGCTCTCCTGGCGCGAACAGGTTCGCAATGGTGAGCTGGAGGGACCCACCATCTACTCCTCTGGTCGAGTGATTGTCGGCAATGATGACAACTTCTTGGGATTTGACATGCATATTTTGATCTTTCGTATGCTGATATTTATGACACCTTTTCTGTTAGGGCTCGTCGTTTATTGGGTTTGTCGACCCCTGCGATCCAGGAGAAATATATTGATTGCGACTCCAATGCTGCTGATTGTTAGCCTTGCACTTACGCTCACCAAGACGCCAAACTTCGCGGGTCTGGTTCCCCTATTAGATCCGGAATTAGCGCATGGTTATCTCGCGGAAACTCCTGCACGGGCGGTTGACGAAGTGCGTAATCAGCACAAATTAAAGGTAGATGGCGTCAAGCTCTATGATGGCTTGACTGAAGAGATGTTTATGGGTGCCTTGGCGGAGGCTAAGAAGTTAGGGCTCTACGCACATACTCATTTACCGGATCAAATGGAACTGCAATCCATACTTGATGCTGGCGTTAATGAAGTTTTACATCTAGATGAATTCAACTCATTCCACTGGAGTAAACCGAATGACCAGGTAATGGCAGATTTTATGGCCGGTATCGAACCCAAACTTGATGTCAGCCGAATATCGCATTCGGTTGAGTTGATGGTACGTAACAAGGTCGCTTTGGTTTCTAATCTTTCTGCCGATGAAGTGGCCTACCAAATGATACTAAATACCCCTAAGGTGTTAGCACGACCCAAGTACCGTGTGGTGCGACCAAAAGTGATTGAAATGTGGAAAACTCAAGGGCGTCCTATCACTAAATGGAAGCAACAGGGACACTACCGAGGTAAAGAGCTATCCTTTTTTAAAACGTTACTTAAATCCATGCAGGATGCCGGGGTAGTGATCACCCTTGGCACTGATAGCGCGAGATTAATGGAAGGTTCACTGCCTGGCAATATCCATCGCGAGTTGGAGCTGTTAGTTGAGTCTGGGTTTAGTCATTATGAGGCATTGATAGCCGGCACAAAAAACGCGGGGATAGTGGTTAAGCGCATGGGGCGTGATGGCAACTTCGGTACTGTGAAAGCTGGCCAGCGGGCTGACTTGCTATTACTTGAGGGAAATCCTTTAGAGGACGTTAGCCAAACACGCAATAGAATCGGCGTCATGGCACGTGGTAAATGGTACACTCAGGAACAACTTAATCAGAAAGTAGATAGCTATGTGAGTGATTTCTAAACATCAGTTTTAGAAAAAATAAGAATCAAATTAAAACCGCGATTTAAAAAAATAAGAATAAATCAAGCGATATAAGCGAGGCAAAGTCAAGATCTAGATATCAAAAGGGGTGAGTCATTGATGATATGGTGCATCTGATGTGTGATGATTTATCCCTATTGATTTTTGCCTTTAGGTAATATCGTTTTCAGGTAGTCTTCAGTTGCTTCAAAGACAGGCTCAGCCTGGTTATACGTTTCATTAAGGGAACAACTTTGGTTCGAATACCCATTCCTCTACGTTATTCCGCTGAATACCTGAGATTTTCCCATCATCTTCCACGCCCAAAATTACCCTGCCACCCTGAAAGTTGGCCATGGCAACAATTTCCTTTGCTAACTGTTCCGAGCGAATATTATCTCGCTTGAATTCAACACCGGAATTTTCACCATTGGCAATAATTTCTAACAATTCAGCTTTCAACATAATTCACCTTAAAGCTCATATTTTAGTCTTACACTGATTGAAAAGCGTTTTTTCGCTCTCAAGTAGATTTGCCGCTTATCTTTCACTTGTGGCACATCAACGCTTCTGTGTCAGTTTGTTCGTTATCTACAGATTTCATATCGCGAGTCCTTTTTCCAATAACTCATCGATTAACTCACGTTCAATGATGCCCTTGCTATCACCTCTTTGAAACATCAATAAACCAGAGCGATAGCTCGTCCCGTAGGTGGTGACTAGGTTGACGACTTGACCTAAACCTTCCAGAAATTGCCTGTCTGATAATTCATTGAGTGGATGGATGTAGGCGCTCCATAAAGTGTTCTTTGCAAAGGCATAACGTGCATCAAGGGCTGAATCAAAGTTGGCCTGCATCATTCTCAACATTTCTTCATTCGATAATTGATCGACTTTGTCTTGCTTGACCGGTGACATGATGCGCATGCGATTGGCTTGTTCATCGGTAATAACTAAGACAGGGTATTCCTTGATTTTAAAACGCCAAAACCCCAACGAACCACTCACCTCTTTTCCAACACGTTTGATTAAAATATCTAAACGTTTGTTATCCATGACCGTACTTTGTGGAATATTTTGATCAGCTTTGTTGTCAGTCGCATAACTATGAGTGGAAAGAAAACAGCATGAAATTAATAAAATGATACGAAGCAGAGTCGTTGTCATATTGTCCATTCCTTATGATAGAATCGAAAGATAATTTTGTCCAATGCCTTGCCCGATTTGTCAAGTCATAAACTAAATTGAAGACCAAGCAATACTCCTGGCCATACTTTATCACTTTCCTTTCCAAAAAAACGCTCATTGCTCGATTTATCACGCGAGCTTTTTTGTAAAATATTAATCGATGCACCCATTATCAGTTTTAGTTCGTGAATAATGTTATAAGATGCGGTACTTCCCAGGGTTAATACTGGAGAATGGTGACTACAGGTTTCGCAATTTGCGATAGAGTCACCTTGTTGAAATCGAGTGCTTAGTAACACCTCATAATCCAAGGCAATTTTTTCACTGTACTTTTTATTGATGCCAATTCCCCAGCGAATACGCCGATAGCGAGTTCCTTTTTCGTATTTCTCGCCAAAAGATAATTGATTATAAATTCCTTGTGCGCCAGATTTTATTAACAAATTACTATATTTCGATTCATCATAACTCACAGCAATATCAAATCGGCCATTACCAATGGCATTAACTAAACCTAAAGCCATACCATCATTTCGCCTTGCAATATTAATCAGTCCGAGTTGAAGTTTTTTGGCGTGTTTAGAGGTATTTAATACACCAATTTGCACACTTTCATTAACACCATTAGAGATGTTGATTAGCCCGGATACTTGCGGCCCTGCGAGGTTACCCCCAGCAAAATTAGCAATGCCCGCCACTTGAAATTTGGTGATGTCTCCCAAGGCGATATTCAAAATACCCGCCCCTTGACCACCAATAACATTGCCACCACTTATCGCAACAACGCCAGCCCCTTGTCCACCATCAATATCGCCAGAGGCAATACTAACCACTCCTGCCCCTTGTCCTCCATCAATGTCTCCAGCGACAATGCTGACCACACCGGCTCCTTGTCCACCATCGAGGTCACCACCAATAACACTAACGACGCCGGCACCTTGACCACCTTTTACATTTCCGCTGGTCAATGATACGACGCCGGAACCCATGCCTCCGATAAGGTCACCGGTATTTACTCCGATTACACCAGCGCCTTGCCCTCCATAAATATTACCCTTTGCAACACTGACAATACCACTTGCCTGACCACCATATACATCGCCCCCGACAGTACTCACCATACCCGCAAATTGACCAGCGATGATATCTTCGTTGATGGTTGAAGAAAACAATCCAAATGAATAATTTGCATTGTCTGAATCACTGCCTAATAATTGCATATCCATAGCAACCATTTCTTTTTGATTATTTAGTGGTTTCGAAGGCACAGAAATCCCAGGAACCAAGGATAATTTTAAAGGGACTTGTTGGTAATTTATTTTTAGTTCTTTTCGTCGTTTCTTTTTTTTATATTGAATGATTTCACGAACACTCATGTCATCTTCGTTGACGGACGAAGCAACGCCTCCTCTTGCCACAGACACTTCAGGATCCACTCGCTGAAATTGCTCGAAGCTTAATGTGTTACTACGATTTTTTTGGATAGTAAACGCTGTTTCATACAGCAGGCCTTGCTTATCGAGTGTAATCAAATAGTTTTGCGGTGGTAAACTCACTTGCATATGTAATCCTGCCACTTTACTAATTTCAATCACCAATCGTCCTGATGGGTCTCTGACATATAATCTACCATTAAGGTCTTTTTCGAATTGAATACTTGCCGCTGCGTTATTGAGTTCGGTTAAAACTAAGTCGCCAGCCCCTGTCAATTTGAAATCATAGGCGGCATGTTGGGCTCCACTTATGGATTGTTCGGTACGGGCTAAGGTTTCATGAAACGCATATTGATAGGCTTCATTCAGGGTGACTTTTTTATCCAGTGTGGTATCACCCGCACCTCGTAATGCTGAGACAAAATAATGGGTAAAATATGAACCACCGATCGCATCCGACTCTTGGGCATTCTCACTGGCGGAACTCGATGTCAAAATAGCGTAACCTTTAACATGGGATGATTCATCTTGCATAAAAGGTGGGTTATGCTTGCCACCTTTTATGCGGGTAAATGCGCCAGAGGCACAAGAATCCAAAACCGCAATTTGAACATCTGAGGTTACCTCGGTTAAAGCTTTTTTTAGTCGCAGATACTTGAGTCGTGTTTCGCCAAGCAATAATCCTTTCTCATCCGAGTGTCCTGAATAATAAAAAAATAACTCGGTGCGCTTAAAGTTTGACTTGTCCTCATCAATGCGTTTTTGAATGCGTGATATCGCTGCGATGATTTCATCCGGTGATGGCTCTAGCAACAGCAATTGATTTGCGCGCTCAAGTCCACCTAATTCCTGTAAAACTTTAACCAGGGAGCGGGCATCTGTTTCTGCATAGCGTAAGGCAACTCTTCCTTTCCCTCCATCATTAGCCGCAACGATAATGGCATATCGTTTGACGATCTCGGTTGCCATGAGTGAGCTTGATATGAACAATGCAAATACAGTCACTAATGTGCATACTAGCCCTTGTGCATTCATTATTCAGCCTTTTTAATCGTTAAAACATATTGATTCAAATATGCCGGTAAGCCAGTGATAGACTTTGTGTTCTCATTGATGAGTGCCGAATTGTTTTTGGCTATTCTGATGACTTCTTGTAAACTGAAATGTTCTTTCGATGTAATAAAAAAGAAATGTTCAAATTTTGGTGCATCATCTAATTGATAAGAACGTTCCACCATAAACTCGCCGCTGACGTTTAATCTTAGGGCTGATTGATTGTCAAGCGGGTAGTGTTGGGTTAGCACACCTCGTCCATCAATGGAAAAAATTATGCCAAATAATTGTCCCGCTGCGACATAAGAAAGTTGCAATGAATCCCCTTGGGAAGCGATTGCACCCTCTTCAAGTTGTTGCACACCATCCTCGACTTGTTGATAGATATTGATATGTGGCTGCAAGCCTTTCAATCGGATACCATCTTCGCTTACTTCTAAGTTAGATGTGGGCGATATTTGATTACTTTCTTGCACTATCAAAAAGGATACGGCGACGATTGCTACGATTGGCATCACATATCCTAAACGTTGCCAGGACGAAGTTATTTTAGGTGCTTTCGTTTGTTGCCGTTCATTTTGAATTTTTCTAGTGTGAATACGAAGATTAATTTCACGTACCATTTCATTCTCATCATAGGATGATTCAATTTCAGTATTTGAATGTCGAATGGCGTCGATGCGTTTGCGCAAGGTTTCATTATTGGCGAGATCATTTTGCAGTTTGAGTTTATCATCTGTCGACAATTCATTAAGCACATATTGCTCAAGCATAATATTTGAATAGTGATCAGTCATACATTAACTCCTTGCAACTTCTGCAGTGATGATCGTAATTGGCGCAATCTTTTCCTAACACCAGAGACTGACATACCCACGTGATTCGCGACTTCTTCTAGTGTCATGCCATCATAGTAATGCAATACCGCAATGGTGCGCGTTGATTCAGGATGCCGTTTAAATAATGTATTGAGAATATTTTCTGCAATGACTTGCTCTGGTCCATCATTACAATTAGCAATCTCGAGCAATAGGTTTTCTTTCTCGTTTTCCTCTTTATCAAAATCATACTGAACGTATTTCTTATTATCACGAATAATGTTCAAGCAATGATTCGTGGCAATGCGATAGAGTAATGATGACGGTGCCGCGTCGATTAAGTGGCTTTTTTTCTCCACTAATTTTACAAAAACATCTTGCATCGCATCCAATGCCTTTGCTTCATTTTTAAGCAATTGGCGACAGCGCCGCAGTACCATCCCATGATACTTTTTAAATAAATGCTCAACATCCAGATCCAAACTCACGTCCCCACCACTTGTTGTTTAAACACAGGCAAAACAAAAAAATGTCACTTTATGTTTCCCTGTTCGTAACTTATTGAAATAAAAGTTCATTTTCTCGTTTTATCGCAACGAAATATTTTCCTTAACTCAAAGTAACAGATTTCAAAAGCTGATGTGTTTGAGCTAATAGAATCCGTAATAATTATTTTTTCACATAAAAAGTAACATAGGAAATCATTATGAAAATGAACACATATATAGTAGCACTAATCGGATTGTTAGCCGTATCGGTAAATGTAAGCGCTGTCGAACGTGATACGTTAATCAAAGGTGACCCGCTCATTCATGGAGGATTCGGTGGATTTAGCGCCAAAATCGGCGATATCAACGGGAGAACAGAAACTATGGTTGGTGGAAAGGGGGCCTGGTTAGTCAATCACCGTGCTTACCTGGGTATGGCGGGTTATGGCACAAAGAATACTGTCAATCATACTGATCAGCATATGGGTTATGGTGGTTTGATCGCAGGGTACATTTTTAATTCACACAGAATGTTGCATTACAATATAGAAATGTTAGTTGGTGGCGGAGCCCTGGCTAAAAGGCGCCATAAAGAGCATGACTCATACGACCATGATAACGACGATGCATTCGCTGTTATGGAACCGGCGGTCAATGTAAGTCTTGCTATCACAAAATTTTCTGATATTTCACTTGGAATGTCTTATCGTTATATACAAGAAACTAATCAAACCAACTTGTCAGACTCGGACCTTAGTGGTTGGTCAGTGAATACAAGTATTGTTTTTGGAAAGTTCTAAAACGATTAGCGAAATAATTAAAAACCCATTTCTCAGACCTCATCATTTCTAGCGTTGCATTAAAAATAAATTATTTTTGATGCAATCTATCAAGATATATTTCTCCTGTAGCTATTATAGCCCCGGAAGTTGATATCCAAGCATTCACTTATTTTGCATCGCTAGCTGAAGGCTCAGAGTTTGGGCTTGGTTTCAAAACACGCTGTGAATATATCCCTATACGCTCTGCATTTTCATCCCTGAAAATGAAGGTGTTTGAAACCAAGCCCAAACTCTGAGCTGGCTTACACCTAAAGCGCGACTGGATATCAACTGCCAGATCTATATCTATACATCGGTTTGGTATTGATGGGTTTCGCTTTGCTCTACCCATCCTACAATAGATAGTTGTTAAATTTTTTGAAATTAAAGTAACAGATTTATAAATCCTATGTGTTTGAGAAAATAGTATTCAAGGTATTTGCTATTTTTCATCAACATACCATAGGAAATCATCATATGAAAATATATATTTCAAAACTCACCCTCTTTATTCACCCGTTCGAGTGATTCGATTCCCAGGTTATTTAAGCAAAATACTACCCATAGATAACCAACCGGTTGTTAACGAATCATATTTCATATTTAAGAGAGCATCAGGATGAACAATAAAACGATAAAGCGTATCACTGGATGTTTGAGTCTTTTGCTACTGCAGCCAATGATGCTGTATGCGGTAGAATTCAGTGTGATAATTAAAGAGAAAGGGACAGGAGCACCGGTAGAAGGGGCCACGGTTGTGCTCATGGAGACTGAACAATATGATTCCAGTTCCTCTGCTGGACGGGTGACATTTACTGATGCAGAAATTCCGAAACGGATTAAGGTCATTGCAACGGGTTACCAAGCAGGAGAATTTGTTACTGACAAGGATAAAAGTCAATTTGTTTTTTATGTCGAGCCGGTCAGTGTTGAAGGTGATGGCATGGAAGTGATTGCCGATCGTATTGTCGAAAAAGTCGCTAAAGTGAAATTATCCAATACCGAATTGATTGGGGCGGCAGGCTCCGGGGGTGACCCGCTTAGAGCCATCGCGGCATTACCCGGTGTGATTAGCGCTGGCGAAGATTCAGCCGAAGTTTACATGCGCGGTAGTGATAGCCGCGAAAATATTACCTGGGTCAATGGTGTTCCCGTGGGTTATTTGTATCACTTCGGTGGCATGTTTTCTACCTTCAATCCGTCCCTGATTGAAGATATTAACGTGTTTTTAGGCGGCTTTCCGGTTGAATATGGTGATGCGCTCGGTGGGGTGATTGATGCAAAACTACGTGCGCCGCGTAATGATAGAATGCATTACAAATTTGATCTGTCGACGATCTCTGGGGCATTTTTAGTGGAAGGCCCGGTGTCAAAAAATAGCAAAGACAGCTTTTTTGTCGCAGGGCGCCGAAGTTATTTTGATTTAATTCTATCACCGGAAAAAGCCACCGATTTATTCGCTGATGACGACGAAGATGACCCGGATAAAGTGGTGCAAGTCCCCCGGTTTTACGATTTACAAGCCTCCTATCGGCATCAAATCAATAATGGTTATGTGGATGCGTTTTATTATGGCGCCGGTGATCAAATAAAACTGGAATTAATTGAATCGGCAGAATCTGACCCCCAATTAGCGGGTGCCTTAAGTGTTGATCAAAGTTTTCACTCTGCAGGTGTCTCCTGGAATAAGCGCTTAAATGCTAAATTGAGTACCACCGGTTCGCTTGCTTATGTGACAGCGAGTGATTCCACGCAAGTAGGTCGTGACGATAATGGGGAACCCTTTTTCATTTCTGTGGATGAGAATTCTCTTTATTTCCGACCCGAAGTGCATTGGACTGCCCATCGTGATTCAACAATAACCGCTGGCACAACCGCGCAATACATTGAGGTGCCTGTCAAAGCGTATATTTCACGTCCCAATACTGAAAATGATCCGAATTTTGATTTAACCAGTTCGAAAAAATATCGACTTGACTCTAATTTTAATGGCGCAGAATTCTCTCCGTATATTAAACACCGTCAGCAGTGGAATGATAACGTGACCACGACCCTGGGGCTAGGTTTTACCAATATTCGACTCAAAGGGGGATTTGAAACCCATGATTTGTCACCGCGTGCCAGTGTCGAATATTCGCTTTTCAGCAACACGTTATTAACCGCCAGTTGGGGGCGATATTTACAGTTGCCCGATGGATCTGAACTCATTGAAAAATTTGGCAATCCCAAGTTAGTGATGACGGAAGCGGAGCACCGAATCTTGGGTGTTGAACACCAATTTAATTCACTCTATCACCTCAAAGCCGAGGTTTATCACAAGCCCATGAAGAACCTGGTGATTGCCATTGATGACAATGCGCCGCCCGATCTTTATCAAAACAAAGGCACCGGTGAAGCCTACGGCTTTGATATCTTCTTAAAGCGCGCAGCAAGGAATAAAAAATTTGGCTGGTTGGCCTTATCTTGGGCAAAATCCAGGCGCACTAATGAGCTAACTGGCGTCACTCGGGACTTTTCTGGTGATCAGCCATTAACAGTCACCGCCCTGTGGGGACAAGCGTTTCCCGGCAGCTGGAGCCGATGGGACTGGAGCATTAAAGCGCAGGCACATAGCGGTACACCATATACACAAGTTGTCGGACGTCACCAGGAGGATGGCAATGACCCGGAGAGTCGCTGGATCGCTGAATATGGCAAACATAATGCGGCACGGTTACCGAATTATTACAAGCTTGACGTACGGATCAGTCGCAATATTTTGTTTAACGAATCAAAAATGAAAGTGTACCTAGATATTCAGAATGCCACCTTTAACAACAATGTGGTTGAGTATGATTATGGAACAAACTATGAGGATATTGATAATCCTAGCGAAGTCACGGGTCTATCATTTTTTCCTTTCATCGGGGTGGAAATGGAATTCTATTGATCTGGCAATTAATATCCAGACATCCGCTAGTTATTTGTGCCACTAGCGAAAGACTCAGAGTGTGGGCTTGGTTTCAAAACACGCTGTGAATATATCCCTATACGCTCTACATTTTCATCCCTGAAAATGAAGGTGTTTGAAACCAAGCCCACACCCTGAGCTGGAGTGCGCTCTAAACTTGACTGGATATCAATTGCCAGCTCTATAGTTTATGCCATTTCACCTATAATAATCACCCCTTGGGGTGAGTTCGAACAAGTTAGATTCAATTAATCTTTTTACTACTGAATAGTCAAACTGATCAATAAGGAGAAACTCATGGAATTACTCACACAATTGAAAATAAGCTTTTTAGAAATCATGCAAAGCGGTGGCCCGATCATGTGGGTTATTTTAGCGGTCGCCATATTAGCCATGATGTTACTCAGCTGGCAAAGCCTATATGTACTGAGTTTAAGCAGAAGCGCTAAACGGGATTATCTGAAACTGATAGCGGATAAGTTGTTTGTCCCATCCGCAGAAAAGAATCATTCAAACAGTCCCATTGCTCAATTGTTTGACAAGGTGAACTGGCAGGAAGTTGATAATAAAGAAGACATAGCCAAAGAAATGAATATTCACATGAGCGATATTATGCCTAAAATGAATAATGGCCTGTCAACCATCGGTGTGTTGGGTTCGCTGTTACCCATGCTCGGTCTGTTGGGCACCGTCACCGGGATGATCAATGTGTTTGAGGTCATTGCCCTACAAGGCAGCGGTGATGCCGATGCCATGGCCGGAGGTATTTCTCAAGCACTACTCACCACCGCCAGTGGCCTAATCATCGCCATTCCGGTAATCTTTTTTCATCACCTGCTGGCTAACCGGGTGAACGCTTTAATGGATGTGACCGGTCAAGCCATGCAAGTGGTGTTACATCGGGATATCTCATTTTACCGAGGAGCCTACGCCAATGCTTGAGTTAAAACTGCCGACCATAAAAGCTAAAGGACCGGAAATCAATATGTCGCCCTTGGTTGATGTGGTGTTTTTACTGCTGATCTTTTTTATGGTGACCACCGTGTTTCCGGAAAAGGATGGGATTATCATCGAAAAGCCGGAATCAGAACATGCGGTTAGCTTAACTGATAAAAATATTATCATAAAAATAGATTTAAACGGTAAGGCCTATTATCAAGAAAAACCAGTAAGCATCAATGATCTCAAACGACTATTAAAAGTCCAACTACAAATGAATAGTGACCTGCCCGTCATTATTCAAGCGGACAAACAGACAAAAACAGACGCATTGATTCAAGTCATTGATGCCGCCAAAACCAGTGGCGCCAAACAATTGGGATTAGCGACCGATGAAAAATCTATATAAACACAATATAGCTAATCGCGGTATCGCGGTATTCTCTGGTGTGCTGATACCTATCTCATTAATCTTGTCAATTCCGGTATTTTTTAAATCTGAATTAGCGAAACAAGAGGAAAAACCGCCCATTGTTCTGGAAATGATGGCCCTGCAATTACCTCAACAACAACCGATAAAACCCGTAGAAAAAGTAAAACCAAAACCAAAACCTAAGCCGGTTAAAAAGCAAAACCCTGTCAAACCTAAAGTCGTGAAGAAAAAACCAGAGCCCAAACCATCAAAGAAAAAAACACCTAAAAAAACCATGATCGCAAAGGCAAAACCCGAGGTGAAAGATATCCCTCAGCCGGTAGAAAAACCGGTAGAAAAATCAATCGAAAAACTAGTTGAGAAGGTGATTGAAGAAGTGCCAAAAGAGGTCGTGGTGCAACAGGAAACAGCGCCGGCATTACCAGCGCCAGTACCTATTTTTAAGTTAACTGAAGCGCCACAGTTTTTGCACCGAGAGGATTTAATTTACCCGGAAGCCATGCGTGCTTCCGGGGTAACGGGAGTCGTTAAGTTAGCTGTTTTAATTGGCAAAGAAGGTAACGTACACCGGGTAACCGTACTAAAATCTGCCGGTAAGGCTTTTGATGAAGCCGCTAAAAGAGCCCTGTTAGCTTCAACCTTCATACCGGCAAAGGTAGGCAATGAAATGGTCGCCGTAGAACTTAGAATGCCGGTTAAATTTCGACTGATGTAAGGAATCGCTACGTAATAAATTTCCTGTTTGCTATTTCGGCTTTATCTCCTGAGTCGCCTGCACTTATTTAGTCGTTATCTTTTCTCTGTTTTTGCCTGCGGATGTAGGTCGTGTTAGCATTAGCGTAGCACGACAAAACCTGAGTTGCGGGTAATTTATGCCTGAATGAACAACCAATTTTTCGAATAGGCGTTTTATATTGATGAGTAAATATCAGCTAACGATTGCTTTTTTTCTGTTATTCACATTAAGCGGCTGTGCAATATTACCGCCTAAACTTCCCTCGGCGGAAAACATTCAAACAACGTCTGATCTGGATGAGTACTTAAAAAAAATCGTTGCTTTAGGTGATCCGCCGGGATTGACTCTTGTCGTCACAAAAAATAACAAGGTTATTTATGAAAAAGGTTTTGGTTTTGCTGACAAACCCCGTCATAAACTGGCTTTACCAGAGAGCGTTTATCAGTGGTGGTCATTAACCAAACCAGTCACCGCTGTGGCAATTTTGCAATTGAACGAACAAAAAAAATTAAATTTGAATGACCCGGTAGATAAATACATTCCGTTTTTTAATGTCACACCAAGCAATGCTAAGCACCGCAAAGTACAAATTAAAGATTTACTGAGCCACAGCTCTGGTTTAGGTGACATTGGTATGAAAATATTGGGTTGGATACACTATGATGGAGACCTTCATGTTAACCAAACAACATTGCTTGAAGATACGTTTTCAGATTATTCAAAGCTCAAATACGTCCCTGGCAGTGAGGGGCATTATTCCAATTTCGGTTATCTCGTTTTGGCGGCAATTATTGAAAAAGTATCCGGTATAAGCTACGAAAATTATATACGAACTCATGTGTTAAAACCACTGGGCATGCATAATACGGATTTCTTTTACAGCAACTCAATGATCAAGGCCGAAGCCACCGGCTCTCATCCTGTCGACCTCATGAGCTGGCTGGCTTTTTTCTATATTGACAAAGACAGAGCGATTCGAGAGAAAACAAATGGCCGTTACTGGTTTAATCATGTTTACTCTGATCAAAACGGCCCGACAGGATTAATCGGACCGGCAACAGACTTTTCAAAATTGTTAATGTCGCTGATAAACAAAAATAATGAAAATCAAGTTCTGACAGAAGAAAGCATTGCATTAATGTTTTCCCCAGTGACGGATGTCACATCAAGCCCAGCAGGCACCAAACCAAATTTAAAATTCGCCCTAGGTTGGTTTTACTATGAAGAGAGCGGACGTGTTTTTCTTACACACGCTGGCGCCGGAGCCGCCTTTGTTTGTATGGCACGAATTTACCCAGAGGAATCGTTATCGATGGTCGTCATGGCCAATAGCACTTACTTCGGACGAATCATGGGTGAAAAACTACTCGATCAAGTGGCGAATATACAATGGTAGTTGTGTGATATTTTTCGAAGCGAAATGTTTGCAAACCCTTATTTGTCAGCAGCAGCCAAATCTTGTGTATTGCTATCAATTAAAAAATACTCACTTTAGCTCGGCTAGAGCTGCGTTTTTTCTCAATCAGAACAAGCACCAACAGTAGGCGCTTTAGGTGAATACAAACCAAATCTGAGCCCCAAACAGGGAAGTTATTCCGTGCCCACTCCTAACTTCTTTATTTCACTCCAAACGTTGCCTAAGTTCAGTAAATCGTGATCGACTGACCGGTACTTGTTTGTCGTTCTTGAGTATTAAAAAGTAACTCCGTTCTTTTCGTTGAATTTTTCGTACATGGTTAAGGTTAACCACGTGTGATCGGTGCGTTTGAGCAAACATTTGTTTAGGCAATAACTCAATGGCATCACGCAGCGTGGTTCTTTTCATACAACGAATTACATCCTGCGCATTGTTTTCCGGAATTATCCAGTATTGGCAATAATTCTCTTCGGCCTGAATATGAATAATATTTTCCGGTTGAATAATTAATTCGATATCGTTGTGTACAAAATGAAGTGGCGCATGATTAGTTTTAGTCTCTGCTAATTTATCGGGATTATCTTCGATGGGAACATGACTGCGCTCTTGCATTTTATGATTTAAGTTAACAAGTTCCCGAACCTGTTCATTGAGAATTTCTTTTTTAGCTCTCATAATGACATAAGCAATCAATACCAAAAGTACCGGCGTTAATTTAAATGTCATATTTTCATAACCCGCGTGTACGTGTTTGTCGCTAATGGTTTTAAGACTAGGCAGGAAATCCTGCATCATACTGGATGCCCAAATCACAAAAAGAAAACCCAGTGTTAAATAGATGCAAATTTTAAATACGCTTAAAGAATATCCCCACTCTGTTGACCCCACCAATAGCGTAACAGCGACTTCGACCAGCGACATGATCAAGAGTGTGGCTGAACAAAGACTCATCGCATGAATTGCCAATTCTTTGCCGCTGAGTGGCACACTCATATATAAGTGTAAGAGGGGGACACTCAGTGTTACCGCCGTCAAAATGATCAAGTAATACATTAACCGGCGACGAAAACTATTCACTTGTAAGATCGGTGTATGAAACCAGTGCCGCCATTTTAATGAGTTCAAGTTTTGCATAATGAGTCAGTATTTATCGTTTTTTCGGTGTTTATTTTATTATACCTTCCAGAAAAAAAGCTGCCCACTCACCACCGCTCGACACCGTCCCCCCCCCCAATTAACCCATTCGTCACAAACCATTCAATTTCATCACATTTTTCCTCAAAAAATAATTGCCAGAGTTAACATTCAAACTAACACAATTCTTATTATTAAAGGGGTAGCCCATGGTATTACATGGCAAACATCAAAAAATACCTACGTAAAACGGGACGCGTTGCCATTATTGACTATGAAGAAAAAGGCTGATTATCAGGCCAATCTGATTTTACCACTGATATTTGTTCTGTCGACCCTGCTTATTTCTGGTTTTATGGCGAGTCAACAACCCATTCATGCTGCGTTGGGACTACTGATATTGCTATTGGGATTCCCGCTGTATTATTTTTCTGTCAATAAAAGGCGTGAGCGATAATGAACACGACTCATATAGTTTACTGCCTGACATTTCTCATGGGCAGCTTTAATTGTTTAGCATTAGCTAATTCAGACAATCTCCCGTTCTGGTCAGCACAAGTCCGTCTCGCCGGATTAGTTATTCATCCCGATGGTGGAAGTACACCAGAAATTTACCCAAGAAAATTGGATGAAAAGGCTTATTTTTTAATATCGCCCGGTCTTGTTGCCGGGCTTAATTATCATATGAGCCAAAATCACTCTTTTAAAGGACAAGCCGCGTTATTAAAAGATTGTGCTGACCTTTGGGAAGGCTATTTGCATTTAGGATATCGCTATAGCTATCCATTTAACAAAAAAATGGATTTGAGTCTTTCTATGGGACCCACACTCATTTGGCGTGAAGACTGGAACCGTTTTCAAGAATGGCGAGATTATCAGGGTTACAAATTTTTTAACAACAAATGGAAAAACTATGAATATGAATTCATTGTTTATGGGGGCGAAATTGAACTGAGTTACCAGCTGGGAGAAATGAAATTGATTGCTGCGGTAACGCCAGGTTTTATTACCCTGTTTACTTTTGGCGTTGAAAAAAGGTTATGAACTCGATGGGTGTTATTCAATGCTAAATTTAGGCAAGGCTAAAAAATGTTCTGAAAAATACACATTAAGTTGGAGTCATCTCAGTAAACCTGAAAACGTATCATAAATCCGGCATTGGACAACCTAATATTTGAAAATTTCTGTGGAATCAAGGGTTGGATGAGATCAAATAATAGGCTGCCCAATGCTGAATTTATGGTTATTTTTTAAATTAATATAGTTATATAGGAAAATAACCTCAGAGGTCGCGTAACAAAATGTAAAGTTTTTATGTCATATATACTTGTGAATACTTTGCGGCGGGTATATAAGGACAAAAAATGAAACAACAAGAACTCAATGTTGATATGACACAACGGGTTGTAATGAGTGCTGAAGAGCTAGCTTGGGTGCCTTCTCCGATGCCTGGTGTGTGGCGCAAGCAATTTGAGCGCATAGAAGCCGAATCCGGCCGTGTAACTTCTATTGTTCGCTATGATGCCGGATCAAGTTTTCGATCGCATGCACATCCTATAGGTGAAGAAATTTTTGTGCTTGAGGGTGTTTTCTCGGATGAAAATGGTGATTATCCGGCAGGGACTTATCTTAGAAATCCTCCGGGTTCCCATCATGCGCCTTTTTCAAAAGAAGGCTGTATTCTTTTTGTAAAACTTGATCATTTTCAAGCGGGTGATACTCAATGTGTGGTTATTCGTCCAGGTGAGCAACAATGGCTACCTGGTCAAGGTCATCTTGAAGTGCTTCCGTTACATGATTATTTAGGTGAACATACTTCCTTGGTTAAATGGCCAAAAGGGGAGCGATTTAAAGCGCATCAACACTGGGGTGGCGAGGAAATTCTCGTTTTGGATGGTGAACTATCAGACGAGCATGGTCAATATCCTCGTCATACCTGGTTGCGCAGCCCCCACCTTAGTCAGCATAACCCTTTTAGTGACCAAGGTGCGCTGATATTGGTTAAGGTGGGGCATCTTTTTATTGACTGATGAGGCGCTTTAGGCGAATACAAACCAAATCTGGGCGCCAAACCGGGAAGTTATCACGTCGCTCATTCCTAACGCTACACAGTTACCACAATTTTCCCCATTTGTTGATTGGACTCCATATACTCATGAGCTTGTTGGATTTGGCTGAAAGTAAAGACTTTGTCAACTACTGGAGTTAACTCCTTTCTCTTAAATCGTGGTAAAAGATAAGCTTTCGCATTTTCCAGTCTATCTTTGTCCTGGGTAATTTCAAAAAGTGTATATCCTCGGATGGTTAAACCTTTTGTCAATGCGGTAAATAATGGATAGGGTGTCGGTTCATTGTCCAGCGCACCATATTCAATAATTTGTCCTCCGTTGGATGTTACTTCCGCAAGCTGGACCAATGTTGGACCACCTACCGGGTCAAAAATAAGTTCAGCGCCGGTGTTCTGGGTGATTTCTGTCATTCGGGTGACTAACTCTTCTGAGTCTGTTTGGATAACATGGTCGGCACCTTGATCGAATAAAAATTGCTTTTTACTTTCTCCGCGAGTCGTTGCAATAACGATGGCACCAAGACTTTTGGCAATCTGGATCGCAGCAACGCCCACACTACTACTTGCGGCAGTGATTAAAATGCGTTGACCTTGTTTGAGTTGCCCGATATCAACCAGTGCGCCGTAGGCAGTAAGGTATTGCATCCAAATCGATGCGCTTTGCTGCATAGTCAAAGACTCAGGGCATTTTGCAACAGCGAGAACCGGCACAACAGCATATTCAGCGTATACGCCATATTGGCCCATTGAAAAAGCGGGGATGGTGCTTACCCGGTCACCGACTTTAAAATTTGTGACATTGTTGCCTATAGCATCAACAATCCCTGCGGCCTCATAACCCAGGCGAGAGGGAAGTTCTGGTGTTTCAAGATACGCTCCATTCCTAAACATGATCTCGGCCCGATTCAGGCCTATTGCTGCTACTTTAATGCGAAGCTCATGCTCGCCAGGCTCGGCCACCGGCAGGTCTTCAATTTTTAATACGGAGGCATCTCCAATTTCGTGAAAACGCACAACTTTTGCTTTAGGAACGCTCATGTTTTTTCTTTTTCCTTATTAACCAACCAAATGAAATTGACTATCCATACCTTGATCACGTGTTGGGATGATTTGTTGATAGGCGTCTGAGTGGTACCAATTAATGGCGCTATCTCGGTCAGGAAATTGAATGATAACTTTGGTTTTAAATGCTGATTTACCATGTAACGCTTCAATAGTCCCTTTAACTAAGAATTCGCCACCGTACGGCACTAGCGTATCCGCAGCCATGGTACTGTAGGCGCTGAGCTTGTCTTTATTGGTTGGGGTTAAATCGACAATGATTAATGCAGTCATTGGTTTGATTTCCTTTTTTAATTAAGATTGACATAGCTTAATAGATAATAAAAAATGGAACAATGCCTATAAAATTAACTGATTGTTTAAAAATATGAACAATATAAAAATGCTGCCGTCATTACTTGTTTTTGCTGAAGTTGCCAACCAGCAGTCTTTCACATTAGCGGCCAAGCAATTTGGTATGAGTAAATCGGCGATTAGCCAGCAGATCAAGCGCTTGGAGCAACACATAGGACAGCAACTTTTATCCAGAAATACGCGAGGGATGTCATTGACGGCAGCAGGAGACAAATTGCTCATCCGTTGCGAATTGTTACGTGATCAAGTCGATTTAGCTTTTGAAGAAATAAACCACACCAAAGAAACTCCTTCAGGTCCTTTTGCTATCACTATTCCACATTCATGTGAAAGGGAAATTGTCATTCCTGCTTTGAATCAATTGTGTGTAGAGTTTCCTGAAATTGAGCCGAAATTATTGGTCACTGATGAGGTCAATGATTTGATTCAGGATAATTTGGATGTTGCTATCTACGCAGGAGAGCTAAAAGATAGTAACTATCGAGCATTGCCCATCGGTGTAGTGAGTGAGGTTTTTTGTGCTACGCCTGGTTATGTTCAAAGGCATGGTCAGGTAGATAAACCGGATGATTTACTCAACTGTCGGATGATAGCCGCTCCTTGGCAAGCCAGTCCATTAGCTATTTATGGGAATAAGGTGTTGTCTGAGAAAATATCTGTCAGCGTAAACTATTTTGCAAAAACCAATACTTTCCCGAGTGCGCTGGAAATGGTTTTACATGATATGGGGATTGCACTATTGCCCGAATTTGCAATCCAGAGACTCTTTGCCGGCGGGAGTTTAGTCAGAGTACTCCCAAAATACCAGGGCAGGCAATGGCCATTTTATATGATTCATCGATTTCATGGTGAAAAGCCAATTCATGTTACCCGCTTTTATCAATTGGTGAAGTATTTTTTCTGCAAAGAAAGTGCTAAAGTGAGTTAGGAATAGCAATTAAAGAGTTATGCGGTGAAGCAGCATTTTTTCAGTGTTTTTATCATCATAAATCCAGTTGAGGACTGAGTGGTTGTGGGTTGAAGGGGGAATAGTCGAGCAATTCCCAGTCAATATTAAAAGGAGTCTTACCCTCTTGCCAAGCGCTAATTTCGAATTGCCAATAGCGTTGAGTGCCACCGGTTTCTTCATTCGGGTCGTCAAGATCCCACAAAATTTTGGGTTTGCCGGTAAGTTGGAGTAAACGGTTGTCTTCAAAGTCGATAAATATTAATCCAGCGTGAGGGTAGCTTTGAAAATTGCCTAGGGTATTAAACATCCTGTTACCGACATAATCTGGAACACGTAAAAGCGTGTCACTGAGCACCTTTACAAAGCCAGGCTGACCTCCTCGATGTGAGGTATCAACGCCATGATCAGGATGTGCGCTGGCAACAAAAAACGTATCAGCATTGGCGATAAGTTTTTTTTGATCTGATTTTAGAAAAATGCCATGTTTTGCTGAATCAACGTGCTTATTAGCTGGCTGCTGCGCTTTTTTCAAATGCCGACGCTGAATATATTTAGGACAATTTGGATAAGCTTGTTTAACGTCTATCCTGTAGCATTCAGTGGTGACTTTGCGTAAATAGCCATTCACGCGTAAACGGCGGCGTGAGCCTAACTCGATCAGGATGAGTCCGACATTGGCATTCGTTTCCAGGTTCGACCACAAGGGGTCATCAGTTGATGACCCTGTCTGAAGCAAATTAAGTTCAAGAGTGCGAATATCGATTGCCCGAATAAAACCCGGCTGACCAAATAACACCGAGGCCCAAACGTGGCCCTGTGAATCGATACTACCCATTACCACCATGGCTTGTCGCTCGATGAAATGCAATGCGCCATTGGGTATGCTGTCACTTATGATACCGCCATTCATGTGCGCCATGTCAGTTTCATTGAGACGTGCCTGCACCGCCAGTTCGCCTTCATGGTAAGGGTTATTATTCGCCATGTTGATGCCTCCACACTGGGTTTTTACCGTAATAGAAATGCCGAGAACGGGTTGTCGCTCCCGGCGAACTTGTCTAGAAAACCAAAATGCTATAACCATTCGCAGTTAATTTCTGCAAGCTGGGTAAACCAGAAGTCCCCGGCACGGTATTGTTCGAAATCAGATCAAAACCGTTTTTTACTGCGTCTTCTTTGGCACCGAAAACATCGGCGCAAGCGCAAGATACTCCAGCCACTTTATCTTCCACGGCTTTGTAGAGCTGATGTGCGGGGTGATCTTCCTGTGTCACCTGACTTGTCCAACGTGTACCCGTGCCTTGAAATAAAATAGTGACTTCATCGCCATGATGTTTAAAGTCATAAGCAGCGGCGAGTCCATTGAATAACCGGCCTAATGCCTCTTCACTGCCTACTTTTGGATCTGATAAAATAATGATCGCTGCTTTCATGTTAATATTCTCCGTCAAGATGTTAGGTTGAAAAATCGTCAATAAGATACTGCAATCCAGGTGTGAAAGATTAATTGAATTATAAATCGCAATAAATGGCATTATGGTTATTTAACTATTGCATTTTATGGAGTAATCTAAGGTATGGATAAGCTTCAAGCGATGTCGGTTTTTGTAAAAATAGCGGAAAGCGGCAGTCTTACCGCCGCTGCCGATAGTCTGGGTAAATCGTTGCCAGTCGTGGTAAGGACGCTGGCAGCGCTTGAAGACAATCTGCAGGTTCGACTTTTTAATCGTACGACTCGTCGAATTGCGCTGACAGAAGAAGGACGACTCTATTTAGAGCGCTGCCGCAAGATACTTGTGGAAATTGAAGAAACTGAGCGTTTGCTTAGCCATGATCAGGTTGAACCCAGTGGCACGATTACGATAACAGCCCCGGTACGTTTTGGTGAGATGCATGTGAGCTTGGCGGTCTATCGTTTTTTAAAAAAATATCCGCGTATACAGATTAACTTGTTATTGTTGGACCGGATCGTGAATATGCTGGATGAAGGTATTGATTTGGCCGTGCGTATTGCACCACTGGCTGATTCATCACTGATTGTTAGACCCATCGTCGAAATTCGTCAGGTCGTTTGCGCGAGTCCTGATATCTTGGAGACACAAGGTAAACCCGAGCATCCTGAAGCCTTAGCACAATTGCCATGCATTCGTTTTAGCGGTATCTCTGCTGGCTCTGTCTGGCAGTTTCAGGAGGATTCTAAAAAACTTTCCGTGAAAGTTGAGGGAAGTCTAGTGTGCAATCACGTCGCCGCTTCGGTTGAGGCCTGTGTATCGGGACTGGGATTCGGCTATTTCTATTCCTATCAGGTTATACCCTATGTTGAACAAGGTAAGCTGAAAATCATCCTGGAAGACTTCGAACTGCCCCCACAACCAGTGAGTTTGGTTTATCAACATAGACAACTTATGTCGTCTAGACTCCGTACCTTTGCAGATTGGATGATGCACGAATTAGCAAATGTCTTTTGATAGGGTAAGGAATACAACCGGAATAACTGTGACAAAACTCGCTACCACAGAACGAAAGCTGAGACTGGCCAAGACCAATAACAAGGAAACCGCTACATTGCCGAAATGACTTTCACCCAGGCGTTTAATCCAATGATAATTTTTTAATTGGTACAACTGTGGATTCTGGCACAAGCCTATTTTTATTCAATAGCCATATCCTATCAAATAACAATAAGTTACTGGACGGCTTTAACACCAATACCAATGCAAATATTGACCTAGATAAGGATTCATCGATTACCGCCAAAATAATGCGGCGAGATGGATTTAACATCGAAAATGGTTTATTAAATTTGTTTGTCTTTTTTTCTCCAACTGGACCAAAACTTGAGGCTATCAATAATAAAGGTCATGGAATGTTTCTGGTAAATGAGTCAAAGCTTGATATGGCTGAATTGTCAAGTTTAGTTTTGGAAGGGTTAAAACTAGAAGATGGTAGCGCAGCAAATATTTACAATGCGAAAATCATCAATAATGGGAATACTGATACCTCTGATATTTCCTTAGAGATTGCCACCCGAGCGAATTTTGTCTCGGGCAATACGCAGATTGGCACGATAGTTTGTGATGGATCTTCATTTACCAAGGGTCAAGTATCTTGCCCCTAATTTTCTATTGTATTGGTAAATAAAATCGAGTATTAAAGTGTTGCCACCGTATTTGTTAAATTAACGGTGGCAACATAATTTAGAAATGAGCTTCTAAATTATGGACTTTCGACAATCTAATAAAGAGATATCTCCATATTCGTGATCCCGATAGTCATGAAACTCCACTTGTTCATAACCGACTTGAACCAATTCCGGTGGACATAATGCGTTTAAAACATCCCTATGACTTGTGCCAAACTCATGCATTCCAGTAATTAAAGTATCAATCGTTTTAAACTGATATCCCGGTGAAAATTTTAACGTTGTCAAACCTGCTCCTGCCTGGGCTTGACCATTGTCAGCGGCAGACTCTATGGCGCGTAAAACCGTGGTCCCTAATGCCACGACTCTATTTCCGTTGCTTTTCGTTGTATTAATTAATTCTCGGGTTGCAGAAGGGATAGAATACCATTCACGCAGCGGAAGTTTACTATCTAAATATTGACTGCCTGTGCTCGATATTCCAGCACCATGGAGCAACGATGCTAGCCGAATACCTTTATTTTTCAGTCTAAAAATCATCTGCCAAGTCAACGGGAATGAAGCACTTGGCGGTTCCACAGAAATAGCTGGTCCAGAAAAAATGGTTTGTTGATCCCATATCTCTAATGCGTCTTTATGATATGAATATTGTATGGGACGACCATGGGTATACAAACTTTTTTGCAACGATGAACTTAGAAATCGAATCGATAACAAACGCTCATGTTGGACAGAGACAATATCTGCGATGAGATCCTCGCCAATGATCACCCGGTCACCCGGACTTAGCGCTGGTGGTAGGCCTCTTTTCTCAGTAGGTATTGTCCAATCGCCTGCGCCAAATGAAAAAGCGAACCAATTTTGTAATTGACTTGGGTCGGGGCCTTGAAAAGCCGCCAATCGAATTTCAACAACTTGATGAGTCCTTTCTATTTGCCCAGAAAAGCTGGCTGGCAAAGTCGCAGACCGATTAACAACTAACAAATCATCTACGTCCAAAAAGTCTACCAAGCTATTTACGGTGGAATGGCTCACCTTATTTTGTTCTGATAGCACTAATAATTTTGTTTCCTCATAGAGCCTTTTTGCGCTGTTTGCGGGTTTCATACGGATCTCCTTACCTCAGATCGATCTTCGCTTACGATTAATTCAATGATTTTCGCTGCAGAATCGTTAGGATCACGTAGTTCAGCTGGATTCGCATCAGGAATCGCCGCAAAGTGCATGGGCGTATTCATATCACCCGGATCAATCGACAAAAACCGCACGCCTTGAGCTTTTAACTCGATATCAAAAATTTTCGACATATGATCGATGGACGCCTTAGAAATACTATAACTTCCCCATGTGGGATAGACACTAATCGCGGCATCACTAGATATATTAACGATAAGGCCTTTTTTACGCAGCAGCATGGCTGGCAATATCGCCTTACTCAAGCGAAATGGGCCTAACACATTTGTCTGAAGAACCTTCTCAAGATCCTCACAATCGGTATCGATGAGATTTCTAAGTGGAGTGTCGCCCAAATAGCTGGCGACATTAAATAAAATGTCGATATCCCCTAAACGTGAGTGTACTTCGCCAGCTAACGGATAAATTTTTTGTTTTTTTGAAACATCACCTTGAATACCAATAACATTAGGATGCATCATTTCTATCTCGCTGATTTTCTCTTTGGTTCTAGCTATCATTCCAACGTTGGAACCCAGTTCGTTGATTTGCATTGTCAGCGCACGCCCTAAACCTGAAGTACCACCGGTGATTAAGACATTTTTATTTTCCCAATAACTCTGATGTGTCATTTTTTTCTCCTATATGTCAATGAAAATCACTTTCGACCTTTCATCTACTTTACGGAGTCATGGATAATTTATCGATTATTTGGCCAATATATTGACAAAGCGTCATTAGTTGGGCGATAGTTATTAAATGAATGACAATACAAAGGTTGCCAGCTATCTGGCTCAAAATATCGCCAAACTTCGCCACAAAAAAAACTTCAGCCAGCATCAGTTAGCTGCCGTTGCAGGCATCCCCAGATCGACGTTAACAAATATCGAATCTGGGTTAGGCAATCCGTCGCTATCAAATCTGGTTAAAGTTTCAGCCGCTTTAGGCGTGGGCGTTGAGGAGCTGCTTTCAAGACCTCGTGCAGAATGTTCACTTATTCCTTCAAGGCAAATCCCTGTTCAGCAAAAGAAACAAGTTCAAGTTTATAAACTTTTACCGGATAAGATTAAAGGTCTTGAAATCGACCGTGTCGAATTTGCGCCAGGGGCCATCATGGGAGGCCACCCGCACTTAGCAGGTACCAAAGAATATATGACGGTTATTAAGGGGGAAGTGATCGTTCATCTCGCCGGTAAAAACTATTCAGTAAAAAAAGATGATGTTTTTGCTTTCCCTGGCAACCAACCACACTCTTACCAAAACCCCAAAAAATTCATATCGATTGCGATTAGCATAGTAATACCCGTACCGGCTTATGCATGAACAATTTTTGCACTTGAAAATGTTCGGCATGATCATGTTGATTTGCTGTCGGACACATTCATGACTGATGCCAATCAAATCTCGCATGGAAAAGAAGAGGGGGCCGTTTCTGCTCGACATTCGCAAGCAGAAATATTTAATCCAGCATTAACGGAGACTCAGGCTCATCCCCCTTCATATTCATTAAATTCTATGACATTTTTATCTGGGTCTCGAACAAAAATAGCGTGCATTTTTTTATAGGTAAATTTTTCAGTGATTGTTATGCCCTTGTCAGTAAAAAACGTTTCAGCCTTGGCGACGGATTCAACGTTAAGCGCTATGTGAGTATAGCCAGCATACTTACGATCGATGTCCATCAAAATATTTTCATCTTTGTTTTCACTGCTTGGTCCCAATAAATTGAGCACAATGCCCGATGGGTGACGCATCATAATGGGATGACCTTGTTCAAACCCGATATCAACGATAAGCTCAAAACCTAAGTCTTCATAAAAGGCGATAGACCGTTGTTTGTCACGTATGCGAATTCCAATATGGTCAATTTTATTGATGTTTAACATATCATTGTCCTGTCATCATAAACGTATTAATGGGTGGGTATTGTTGGTGTTAGTCATGAGAGGGTGTTGTTTTATGCGACCCCATCACGTAACGAATGTCATATTAGAGCTTTTCAGATTAGTTAACTAGATGGTATAAATGGGAAATACTGTTCCATATTCATGACAAATATATGATTGATTTTAACGAGATTGTTGTTTTTATTAGAGTTGTTGAGGCGAGCAGCTTTAGTGGTGCTGCACAATTATTAGGCTTGCCTCGTTCGACAGTGAGCCGAAAAGTGTCTCAATTAGAGAATTCACTGGGTATACGTTTATTGCAACGCAGTACTCGAAAGTTGAGTTTGACCCAAGCCGGACGCGACTATTACCAAAAATGTAGCAATGCATTTTCTGAAATTGAACGAGCAAATCAAGCCATCACTGAGACACAACAGATTCCTTCCGGGGTATTACGGATTGCCGCGCCATTGGCAGCACAAAGTGGATTTTTGTGTGATTGGATTAATGAATTTCTGATGCGTCATCGCCATGTTACCGGCGAAATTATATTAAGCGATGATAAAATTGATATGATTGACGAAGGGATTGATGTGGCCTTTCGCGCCGGTGTATTAGATGAATCTACCTTGGTCGCACGCAAACTTGGAAAAACAAAACTCGTGGTGTGCGCCAGTCCTCGGTATTTAAAAAAGGCACCGCCAATAAACTCAATTAACAGTCTAAAAAACCATGATGGCATTTCCTTTGGAAGATCGCAAACGAGTATGTCTTGGCGCTTGCAAAACCCCCAAGGCATCACTGACGTCCATCTAAAAGGGCGTGTCTTAGTCAACTCCATGGAGTTTGCACTGCACGCGTGTCGAGCCGGACTGGGGGTGGCACTTTTACCCATCGTCATGATTGGACCCTACTTGCAATCGAATGAATTAAAAGTTTTGTTCGGCGACGTTTCATCGGATGTGGGCGGCATATATATTGTCTACCCCAGCAAAAGTCATCTTTCCGTCACAGTCAGAGCGTTTGTTGATTTCATGGTTGAAAAATCAACAGATGGCTTACCCTGGGATAAACTCAGCTAAACCTGCTTAAGTTGCCAACAAGGTATCAACCCTCGCTGTTAGGTGACTCACTTTTCGTTAATAGGTTGCCTCTTCGTGAACGTGAACATACATGAATTTGAGTCCAGACCATTTGAGTGTTCATCAATCAAAGACTTTTTGATAACTTACATCAGTCCAGTTTAGTGGCAAGCTTAGCGGTCAAATAATCCAAGAAAACCCGCAGGGTCTTGGGGCCACCCGACGCTGTGAGTTCTAGGACAAAAGCAGTCTGGTGGAAGAAGTGATTGATTGGCAGGACGGCCATAGTTATACCGTCAAGCTTAGCGATGGCGACATGCCGTTAAAAAAAGCAATAGCCACCATGTCGATTAAAGCAAGATGTTCTTACTACGGCAAAAACTACCGTGTCCTCTCAGAATTATTTTGACGTCGGGCAGATGTGCATTAGGGCTGCGAATGCTTCATGTAAGAGCGTGGTGCGCTCTAATTCAGAGCAAAAATAATAAGTTGCAATGGATCTATTATCACTATATTTAGTTATTATCTTATTTAACATGTAGTTATAATTTCATTCGCCACACGTTTTTCTTAAGACAAAGTGGTTCATTTATTGCGATAACAACTTAGTTATATGGCGTTCCTTATGTTGGTTTATGCGCCGCTTTTGTCATGAGCGGTCTGAAGAAACAATTTTAGAACAATAATCCGCCATTTGTGATGCACGCGCGTCACTCCAGATAGTGTCAATGCCTAAAATAGATATATAGCTAGATATCGAGGAGATGTAAATGAGTAGCAATGAATCCCGCGTTCGCGCAATTTATGAAATCACTAACCGCACCCCAATGCCTGTTGACACACCTGAGCCGCTTAGTAAAATTTGGGCGAGCGACGTGTTTAACTTGAATGCAATGGAAGAAGCACTGTCGAAAAATGCGTTTAAAGCCATGAAAAAAACGGTGCAGACGGGTGCAAAGCTCGATTCAGCTACTGCCGATGTGGTCGCCGCCGCAATGAAGGACTGGGCACTTTCTAAGGGTGCGAAATTCTTCTCACACATTTTTTATCCAATGACCAACATTACTGCCGAAAAACATGACGGTTTTATCATTACCAACGCTGACGGCGGCGCAATCACTGAATTTACCGGCAGCCTATTAATTAAGGGCGAACCTGACGGATCGTCATTCCCCAATGGTAGTTTGCGCATGACCAATGCGGCGCGAGGCTATACCGCCTGGGATCCAACTAGCCCAGCCTATATCATGCAAACTGATAATGGTGCCACACTGATGATCCCCAGTGTCTTCATGTCTTGGACTGGTGAAGCGTTAGATAAAAAAATTCCTTTGTTGCGCTCAAATGCTGCTATGAATAAAGCTGCCCAAAAAGTACTTTCGTTGATGGGTGAAACCGACATCGCACCTTTAAATTCAAGCTGTGGCGCTGAGCAAGAATATTTTCTGGTTGATGCAAATTTTGCCCATGCGCGCCCTGACTTATTGCTAGCAGGCCGCACGCTATTTGGTGCAGCCCCAGCCAAAGGGCAGCAATTTGACGATCATTACTTCGGTGCAATACCAGAACGTGTTCAAGTCTTTATGCAAGATTATGAAGACAAGCTTTATAAACTAGGCATTCCAGCAAAAACTCACCATAACGAAGTTGCGCCTGGACAATTTGAAATTGCGCCTTATTTTGAAGCTGCGAACGTTGCGGCAGACCACCAACAATTAATGATGACCTTATTAAAAAGCACGGCAAAAAAACATGGCTTTCTTTGCCTACTTCATGAAAAGCCGTTTGCCGGCGTTAATGGCTCAGGTAAACACGTTAACTGGTCAGTCGGCAATGCAACACAAGGTAATCTACTCGACCCAGGTAATACACCCAACAAAAATCTCAACTTCTTATTATTTTGTGGGGCGGTGATTCGTGGCGTGCATGTATTCGGGCCGTTGCTTCGTGCGGTGATTGCCTCTGCGGCAAATGACCATCGTTTAGGTGCAAACGAAGCACCGCCTGCCATCCTATCGGTTTATTTGGGCGACCAATTAGAAAAGGTATTCCAGGATATTAAAGAAGGCAAACTCAATGATACGGCTTCAGGTGGGGATATGGATTTAGGTCTTTCACAGATTCTAAAATTTGAACGTGATCCCGGTGATCGTAACCGTACCTCACCCTTTGCTTTTACGGGTAACCGTTTTGAATTCCGTGCGGTGGGCTCATCGCAATCGGTGTCAGGCCCATTGGTTGCCATGAATACGATGCTTGCCGACTCGCTTAATTGGATAGCGGCTAAGCTCGAAGCCTCCTTGGCAGGTGGTGCTAGCCAAACTGAAGCTGTTATCTCAGTACTCAAGGCATTAATGGAAGAAAATGGTAATGTCGTCTTTGGCGGTGATGGCTACTCACCCGAATGGCACATTATGGCAGTTGAAGAGCGTGGTTTGAAAAATATACCTACCACAGCGGATGCCTTGCTTGCATTTAAAGACCCATCGGTAATATCACTTTTTGAATCCACCGGCGTACTTTCTCCTGTAGAGCTAGCAAGTCGATATGAGGTTTATTCAGAGCAATACATTCTATCGATTGAAGTTGAAGCTAAATTGGTTATTGATATGGCGAAGACAATGATTTACCCCGCCGCAATAAGTTACCTCTCGGAAATTACCCATGTCCTCGCAAGTGTGGCTGATCTGAGTATTGAGTTAGATAGGTCCACAGTTAAAGTAATTGCGGCTGAAGTTAATGCGATGATGGCTGCTGTTGAAAAATTAAGCGATTCAATTAAATTGCATAACTTTGCTACCACTGAAGAACACATGAAATACTGCGCTGACGTAATTCGGGGCTTGATGGATGAGGTTCGTTCCCACGCTGACGCACTAGAGGCTGAAGTCGCTGATGAACTTTGGCCACTACCGAAATACTCAGAAATGTTGTTTATTAAATAAACCCAAAGATCGCTAGCCCGTATTTCTCTCAGCGACGCGAAAAATCACGTAGGTAGTATTTTTTATTGTGAATAGGATGAGCGCGAGATTAGAATTCTAAGTGCTGTTGCCAAGCGGCTGACTTTACAAATGAAATTAACTATAGGCAGTTTCGCTAGTCGTATTAATAAGCTTATCTGGTTGAATACTGGCGTTTGATAAAAGAACTTCAGATAACAAATGTTCATTTTTTCGCCCCTGTTTGGGGAATTTTCATTTGCATTGATCTATCTGTGATAGGCTAATGTGCACGAGCGCCGTTGGCGCGTTGAATATATACAGAGGTTTTTATGTGTGGTATTGCAGGTAGTTGGGGAAACGACGACGAATCGACGATAAAGGACATGATAGAGGTGCAACGCCACCGAGGACCGGACGGGCATGGATCGCATGTTC